>Ga0335070_10001573_pt1 | contig 26328 bp, 20 predicted proteins | sample Lox_Sample_13_FD_206722 | JGI IMG/M metagenome (GOLD analysis project Ga0335070, IMG submission 206722) | Soil microbial communities from Loxahatchee National Wildlife Refuge, Florida, United States - Lox_Sample_1.3 | ecosystem: Environmental > Terrestrial > Soil > Wetlands | place: USA...
GCTTCGTGGTGAGCCGCACCTGACCTCCCTGGCCGACCCCGAGGCTCCTCGCGTCCTCCGGGTGGATGCGGAGCGCCCCCTCGGGGTCCTTCTTCCGCCAGGTCGGGTCGCGGATGATCGTGTTGGTGGTGAACGAGCGCCGCTCGCCGGCCGAGAGCACGAAGGGGAAGGCCGTGTCCCGAACGTCTCCCGCTCCGCCCAGCAGTCCCTTCCAGGCCTCGAGCAGATCCGGCAGCCCGAGGTGAATCTTCCCCTCCGGCGTCGCGATGCGGCCCAGCACCTCCGACCATTCGTCGACCGCGAACACCACGCCCGACGGAGACCCGAGGATCGCCTCGAACAGTGCTTGGGCGACGGCCAGAGGGTCGTCTCCCCCGAAGCCCGCCCGGGCCAGGGACGGGCCGTGCTTCATCGCCAGCCGCAGCGCCAGGCCGAGCATCACCGCTCCTTCGCGGAGAGGCTCGGGCAGCTTCATCGTCCGGTAGAGGAGCACCGGAGCCTGTGCTCCCAGCCGCGGATCGCCCATCACCGCGGCCGCCACCGCCTGGCCGTAGGCCTCGGGCCCCAGCTCGGCCGCCTCACGCAGCGGGGCCAGGTCGGCCTCGGTCACCGCGCCGAGCGCCTCGCACAGCCGGGAGTGAATCTCCGCCTCGGGGAGGGGCCCCGGGATCGGCTCGAGCAGCCGCGGCCGGAGGTGAAAGGTGTTCCTCGGGAAGTCGAAGTTGAAGAAGGTCGCCTCCGCCTTCTCGAACTGGCTGCTCGCCGGCAAGACGTAGTGCGCCAGCCGTGCGGTCTCGCTCATCGCCACGTCGATCACCACCAGCGTGTCGAGCGCGGCCAGCGCCTCGCGCATCCGCCGGGAGTCGGCCAGCGAGTGCGCCGGGTTCGCCGCCTCCACCAGCATCGCCCGGTAGCGCTTGGGGTGGTCGGTGAGAATCTCCTCGGCGATAAGGTTGCACGGAACAAGCCCGCTGATGATCCGCGCACCGACCACCGGGCTCACCTGCTTCGACGCGCCGGTGGCGAATGGAATCATCGTGGTGGGGATGTAGTGGGTGCCCGGCTTGCCGAGGCTCCCGGTCAGGCACACCACCAGCCGGTGCAGGTAGCTCACCAGCGTGGAGTGGTGGTTCATCTGCACACCGAGGTCCTCGAAGCTCGACAGCGCCCGAGCCTTGCCGATGGCCCGCGCCGCCTTCCGGACCAGCGCCTCGTCCACCCCGGCCCGGGCCGAGCACTCGGCCACCGGCACGCCGCGCAGCAGCGCCAGCACCTCGTCGGCCCCGGCGGTGTGCGCGGCCACGAAGGCCTGGTCCAAGAGCTCTTCCTGGAAGAGCACGCCGAGGAGAGCGCTGAGCAGCCAGGCGTCTCCGCCCGGGCGGACCTGGAGGTGAATGTCGGCCAGCTCCGCGGTCTCGGTGCGGCGCGGGTCGATCACGATCAGGGTGCGGGCCGGGTCCCGGGCGATCTCCTTCAGCGTCACCCGCGCGCGGGGGATCGAGTGCGAGTGCCAGGGGTTCTTGCCGATGAAGAGCGCCACGTCGCAGTGCTCGAAGTCCGCCCGCGTCGTGGCCACCCCCATCATCCGGTCACCCACCCAGAACTCTCCGGTCTTCTCCTGCGCCAGCGCGCTCGAGCGCCAGCGCGAGCCGAGCGCACGGCGGGTCGCGGTGGCGTAGGCGCCAGGGAGGTGGTTCCCCTGCCCTCCGCCGCCGTAATAGAAGATGGTGTCGCCGCCCCAGGTGTCGCGCACCTTCCCCAGCCGCGCCGCGACCTCCCGGATCGCGGTGTCCCAGTCGATCGCCTCGAACGAGCCATCCTCGCGACGCCGCAGGGGACTGGTCAGCCGATCGCGCCCGTTCTGGTAGTGGTCCAGCCGGTGTGGCTTCTCGCACGCGTACCCTCGCGACGCCGGGTGCCGTTCGTCCCCGCGGATCTTCACCAGATGCCGTCCGCCCTCCCCGCCCAGCTGGACCTCCAGCCCGCAGTTGCACTCACAGAGGATGCACGCCGTCGGCTTCCAGTCGGTGCCAGCCATGGCGGCGATGGTAACCGCCCGACCGCAGCGACGTCAGCGGGTGCTCTCCTCTCCGTTGCAACGCAAGTAGTCGCGCTCGCTGAGGTGAAGCACTGACTCCTCCCAGGGTTCGAAGTCGATGCACCAGCCGTGATGGTCGCCAGAGCCGGACCCCAGCTGCACGTGGTGAAGCTCGTGGGGGAACGCGAAGACGGCACCCTGGACGAGATCCACCACCCTGCTGTCGGGATACGTCAGCGCATTCGCCTTCCCATTCTCCAGCGTGGTGTTGGCCCGGACACGGACCACCCAGCCTGAGGTCTCGAAGGAGAGGACGCCCCAGCGGGCTTCGTAGATCGACCGATACTCCATCAGCGCCGCCCCGAACCTCTCGCAGGCGGCTCGGCCAGTGACTGGAGCGCCGGCGTCCCAGGACCAGGCGGTCCCCCGTTCGAGCTGAAGCCGCAGTCCGTCGACCTCGCAGGTCACCTCGATGTCCATCGACGGGGCCTCGGTGCCGGCTGGGCCGCCACACGCGCCGAGTGCAAGCGCGAGGAAGGCGAGGCGATGGGCCGTACGCCCGTTTCGACTCGAGCCTGTCGCGGAGTCGGAGTCCATCCGCTCGGACCGGTGCATCGCCAGGCGCCTGATCGTGACCTCCTGGACGGGCATGGCGGAGCTCCCTTCGAGGTCCACCAAGCGGATGCATCGGTCGAGCCACGGCCCAGTCCGGGTGCGGTCAATGAGGGCCACAGCCGGGTTCCGGGTCGCGCCGGTTCAGCGGACCCGTCGGTCCATCCACCTGCGTCAGTGGACTGCACAGGTCGTGCAATCCCCTGCGCAATCCTCCTCTCCGATGGGCATCGGGGAGACCGCCCAGGTCAGGGGCGACGGGAGCCGTGCACCGCGTCGGGAGCGGCGTAGGGATCGGGCCCGGGATCCCCGCCCTCCTCCCGCGTCTTGAGGCGAGCGAGGTAGTGCGTCCAGCCAAGCCGGTGGGCTTGCTGCTCGGACTCGGGAAGGCCCGAGTGGCGGAGCCGGACCCGCGTCCCGCCCCCCTCCGGGGTCAGCATGATCTCCACCGTGCTCGAGCCGGCGGGAAGCAGCGTCCCGTCCTCGTGCCCCCAGGTGAAGACCACTCGACCGGGAGGCTGCACCTCCAGGTACTGGCCCCGCGCGATGGTCCGGCGGTTCATGTCGACCCGGAACAGCCCACCCGGTCGCGGCTCCAGCTCGGCCACCAGGCCGATCCACTGGACGAGCTTCTCGGGCTCCGTCAGGAACGGGAAGACCGCTTCCGGCGGAGCCGCGATCCAGATCGAGAGCTCGACCGGTGTCCCTGGGTCCTCCGCCACGGTGCCTCCTCGCGTTCCGCGGACTCCACCGCCTGCTTGAGATTGGCCAGGTGGTCGCCCCAGAACTGCTCCAGGTATTCCCTCAGCCCCGCCAGCCCCTCGGGCCGGGCGCGGTACAGCCGTCGAGTCCCGGCCCGCTCCACGGACACCAGTCCGACGCGCTCGAGGATCCGGAGATGCTGGGAGATGGCCGACCGTGTCACGTCGAACCGGGAGGCGATCTCTCCCGAGGAGAGCTGCCTTCTGAGGACCAGGCGGAGGATCTCCCGTCGGCGCGGCTCGGCGATGGCGTCCAGGACGGCCTCCACGGCCCTTGATGTAGCAACCGCTTACACACCGAGTCAACCCGTCCTTCTGCTGGCAGCATCGAGTCAATTGTAGCTTGTGCTTACGGATGCTCCGACGCTAGAGGTCCGCTCACCGGCCGGGCTTCCGTGAGGCGGCCGGCGAACCCGAGGTGAGCGCATGGGCAACGCGGGCAGCGGTACCAAGAACCACCCAGTCGTCTCCCGAGAGGAGTGGCTGTCGGCGCGGACGAAGCTTCTGGCCAAGGAAAAGGAGTTCACCCACCTCCGGGACGAGGTGAGCCGTCAACGGCGGGCTCTTCCGTGGGTGAAGGTCGACCAGCGCTACCTCTTCGAGGGGCCCAAGGGCCAGGAGACCCTGGCGGACCTCTTCGAGGGACGCAGCCAGCTCATCGTCTACCACTTCATGTTCGCCCCGGGATGGAGCGAGGGGTGTCCTCACTGCTCGTTCTGGGCGGACAACTTCAACGAGATCGGTGTGCACCTGAACCACCGCGACGTGACCCTAGTCGCCATCTCCCGTGCGCCTCTGAGCAAGATCGAGGCCTTCAAGAAGCGGATGGGGTGGAAGTTCAAGTGGGTGTCCTCCGGGAAGACGGATTTCAACTACGACTACGGCGTCTCCTTCACCCCCGAGCAGCTCCGGAAGGGGCCAGTCCTCTACAATTATTCCAAGGAGCAGATGGGCGAGAACATGCAGGACCGGGAAGGGGTCAGCGTCTTCTTCCAGGACGGCGAGGGGACCATCTTTCACACCTACTCGTCCTATGCCCGCGGCATCGACCTGGTGAACACCGCCTACAACTATCTCGATCTGGTGCCGAAGGGTCGAGACGAGGACGCCTTCGAGTTCACGCAGGCCTGGGTGCGGCACCATGACCGGTACGAGGACTGAACCCAGCTGCTCTCGGTGTGGCGCTTCGAAGCGTGGCCGGTACCTCGCTCAGCGCGGCGTCTGTCCCCCGAGCAGCGCCTCCCCGTCGCGTATCCAGTCGTCGGCGTCGCGCTCGCCGCTCGCCGCTGCAGCGCGGGCCAGCTCGAGGCCCCGGGCCGCAGCAGCCCGCGAGCCGCCCGGGTCGTCGGCGGCGAGCAGCGCCTCGGAGAGCGCGAGCTGATTCGGGGCGTGGCCGGGGAAGAGCTCTGCCGCCTGCCGTGCGGCCTTGAGCCCGGTCTCGGGGTCTCCCGGGCCGAGCGGCCAGCCGGGTGCGCGCAACAGCACCAGCGCCAGCACCCGGGCCGGTCCGCCGCGATCCAGCCGCGGGTCGAGGCCGTTGGCCTTCTGCAGCAGCTCGACCATGGCCTTCAATCCCTGGGTGGCGGTGGAGGGGTGCTCCCGCGCCTGGACACCCAGCGCCAGCGCCAGGGCGTAGTCGCACTCCGCCGAGGCGGGCGCCACCTGCACGCAGCGCTGGCCTGCCTCGAGGGCCTGCTCGACCAGGGGGTGCCGTGCGTCCGCCGAGGTCTCGTGCTCGCTCCGGCGCGTCGCCTCGCGTGACCGCGCCGCCAGCGCGCCCGGGTCCTCGGTCGCGGCCCCGGCGGCGGGCGGCGGCAACGGGCGCAGCGGCGCAGCGCAGGCTGCGGCGCCGAGCAGCGCGACGAGAGGGCCGCCTCTCACAGCGTGCGGACCGCCGCGAGCACGGCCGGGTCGACCGGCGTGAAGCGCACCATGCGGATGGCATCGAGGGCGCTGGCACCGGCGGGGTCGGCCGGGAGCGAGAGGAGCGCCTTCTCCATCGTTGCCCAGCGAGCGGACCCGAGCCGCTTGCCCACCGTCGTCACCAGCGCCGCCGGCAGCGGCTCCGAGCGGGCCAGCACCTCGAGCTCAGCGGCGAAGGGCAGCGTAGGCAGCGCGCCCCCCTGGGCGCCGTCGAGGAGGACCGCCACGTCCTCGCCCTTAACGACCTTGCGCAGCGCCGAGAGCACCTGCGCCGACTCGGCCACCTTCGTGGACTCGGGCAGGTGCCACGCCGGGCCGAGCACACCGCGAACGAACCCGGGGGCGTACCCGGCGATGGAGAGCACCGTCATGCCCGCCAGGTCTGCGGCTTTGGCGACACGCCCCTTCTTCGCCACCAGCGTCCAGCGTTCGCCGGGGCCGAGCCCCTTCTGTTCCACCGCCAGCCGCGGCGTTAGCCCGAGCGCGGCTCCGTGCTGGACGAAGAAAGGCATTGGCACCAGCGCCACCGCCGCCCCGCGAATGCGGGTGAGCCCTTCCTTCTCGGTCGGTACGTAGACCGCCAGGACCTGGCCTGGGGCCCAGGCGGCCCGCGTCGCCACCGCGGCAGCCAACGCGTCCATCGAGGGCTGTGCCTCCTCGGTGGTGCCTGGATAGCCGGGGGCGCAGGCGACGAAGGTCACCGGCGGGTCGGCGGCTGCCTTCACCGGGGCGGCCGCGAGGGCGACGGCCAGGGCGAGGAACGCAATGCGCATGGACCGACTGTACCTCGTGGTACCGTGCGCGCTGGGGTGACTTCCGGCTCCCGCCTGGTGCGCATCTTCGCCCACGTCGTGGCGCTGCGCGTCCCGATCGTGGTCGTCTTCGCGCTGCTGGTCCCGGCAACCGTCGTCCTGGCCCTGCGCATCCCCTCGGAGGGAGCGATCTCCGGGCTGGTCATGCGCGACGACCCCGACTGGCTGGCCACGCGCGAGTTCCAGAAGGTCTTCCCCGAGGGGCAGTTCGTGCTGCTGCTGCTCGAGTCGAACGACCCCTTCCAGCCGGCGGCGCTGGCCGACGCCGACGCCCTGGCGGCATCGCTCACCCGGGTGCCCGAGCTGACGGTCGTCTCCGCGCTGGACACCTGGCGCCGCGCCCACCCCGGCTTCCAGCCGACGCCCGAGGGAGCGGAGGCGCTGCGCCGCTTCGCCACCGGCACCTCGCTGCTCCGCAAGCAGGGGCTGGTGGGTGACCGGTTCCTGGGCCTGGTCGTCGGCTTCCCGTCGAAGGGCGCCCGGGCGCGCGACGGGTGGCTCGCGGAGATCGACCGGGCGGTGACCACCACGCGGTTCTCGGCGGTGACCCATGTCCGCAAGGTGGGCGCCCCCTACGTGGAGTCGTGGATCGAGCGGGAGTCCGGGCAGGCGTCGGTCCGCTGGTTCCCGGTCTTCGGCCTGCTGGTGGTGGGGCTCGCGCTCTTCCTCTACCGGTCGGGCCGCTCCCTGCTGGCCATCCTCCTGGCGCTGGGCGCGGCGGTGGCGCTGGCGATGGGGGCGGGCCAGCTGCTCGGCTTCTCCTTCACCGTGGTGTCGGCGGTGGTGCCGCTCACCGTGATGGTCACCACGCTGGCCTCGCTCGTCTACCTGCACTCCCGCTTCGTCGACCAGCCGGCAGACGTGCCGGTCGACACGCACCAGCTCCACGCGCTGGCCAACAAGTTCCTGCCGGTGACCGCCTCCAGCGTGGCCGCGGTGCTGGGCTTCGCCGCGCTGGTGGTGTCGCGCATCCGCCCCATCCGCGAGATGGGGCTGTGGACCGCGGCCGGTCTTGCCATCGCCTGGGTGGTGGCCTTCACGCTCTTCCCGGCGCTGCAACGGCTCTTGCGCACACCGACCGGCCGCACCGTCCCCATCCGCTCCGCGCTCTACGACCGGGTGGCCGAGGCGATCCCCGGCTTCACCTTTCGCTGGCGGTGGCCGCTCCTGGTCGCCTCGCTGAGCCTCTCCGCGGCCGGCCTGGTGGCGCTGTTCGGAATTCCCGGGCGCCTGCCGCCGATGAAGCTGAGCGTCGACTCGCTCGACTACGTCGACCCGAGGCTGCCCATCCACCAGGACATGGTCTTCTTCCGGGAGCACGTCTCCGGGCTGAACGCGGTCCGGATCTGGGTCAAGACCGCTCCCGGCGCGGCGGTGGACCCGGAGGTGCTGCGCGGGCTGGACCGGCTCACCACCGCGGTGGAGGCGCTGCCCGCGGTGTCCTCGGCGGTGGGGCCGACCACGTTCCTGCGCATCCGGCGCGCCCTGGCGGGCCAGGGGGACAGGCTGCCGCAGGACCCGGCCACCTTCGCCCGGCTGGCCTCTGATGTGGAGCAGCTCCTCCTGAGCCAGCCCGAGCTGCGCGGCTTCGTCGACGTGGGGACGCTCTCCAACGTCCAGCTCACGGTGCTGCTCGCCCGCGGGAACACCGAGGCCGATTACCAGGCGCTCGCCCGCGACCTGGCCCTGGTCTGGGACCAATCGGTGGGCCGCGACCCGGCCTTCCAAGGCGCCAGCATGCAGGTGGTGGGCGAGTCGATCCTCCAGGCCAAGGTGGGCGCCAGCCTGGTGCCGACGCTGACCGAGAGCTTTGCCCTCACCGCGGCGCTGATCTTCACCGCCTTCCTGGTGGTCTTCCGCAGCGCCTCGGCGCGGTTGATGGCGATGATTCCGTCGGTCTTCGCCATCCTGGTCACCTTCCTGGGGATGCGGCTCCTGGGAGGCGCGCTCAACGTCGCCACGATCCTCATCGCCACGACCGTCCTCGGCACGACCGAGAACGACCAGATCCACTTCTTCCACCATCTGCACGAGGGAGAGGGCGCGGGCGGGCTCGACGGGGCGATGCGCCACGCACTGCGGGTCTCCGGGCGGGCCATCGTCTTCGCCACGGTGATCAACGCCGCCGGATTCCTGGGTCTGGCCTTCTCCAGCTTTCCGCCGCTCCGTCAGTTCGGCCTGGTCACCTCCGCCGCGTTCCTGCTGGCGATGCTCGCCGACTTCACGGCGCTGCCGGGCGCTTTGTGGCTGGTGCGGGGCGAGCGGCCGCTCCGGTAGCCGGCGCCGGACGGGCCACCAGCTGGTAGATCGCCTCGAGCCGGGCGACCGAGGCCTCGAGCGTCAGTCCGCGGGCGGCAACGATGCTCGCCTGGCGCGCGGCGGCCAGTTGGTCCGGGTGCTCGATGAGGGTGTCGATCCGGCTTGCCAGCGCCTCGGAATCGCCAGCGGGGAAACGAAATGCGTCGCCGACTGCGAACCGGCCCGCGGCGCTCAGCGGGGCATCGGCGATCAGCGCCGGAAGGCCGGTGCCCAGCGCCTCGAGCAGGGCCATCCCCTCGAGCTCGACCTCGGCGGCGTGGACCAGGAGATCCGCAGAGCGCATCAACGCCGGCATCTCGTCCTCATTGACGACGCGGATCTCCGCCGGGAGCGGCAGCGTGGCCGAGAGCCGCCGGAGCCGGTCCTCCTCCGGCCCCTGTCCGCACAGGACCAGCTGGATCCGGGAGGCGTGGCGCGAGCGGCGCACCGCCTCGATGATCACCTCGATCCGCTTCTCCCTCGCCAGTCGCGAGACCGAGAGCACCAGGAACCGGTCGCGGTGACGCGACTCGCGCTCCGCCGGCCCGGGACTGAACTGCGGCGGGATCCCGTTGGAGATGATGGACGCGGGGACGGTGAGGCCGTGGCGCCGCAGCTGCTCCACGCCGAAGGCAGTGGGACACACGACGTGGTCGGCGCGGCCGTAGAGGGTGGAGATGAAGAAGCGCCAGGTCCGGTCCACCCACCACCGGGAGTGGACGCCGATGTTGAGGAACATGTTCTCCGGAAGAAGGTGCGAGGCCGCCACCACCGGTGTCCCCAGCCGGCGCGCCAGGGAGGCGGCCCGGATGCCGAGCCAGAAGGGGAACTGGACGTGGAGGACGTCGGCGCGGCGCAGCACCGGCTCGAGCGCGCGGCGCGAGGGCCAGGCGAAGACGAAGCCCATCTGGCGCATCACCCGGCCGAAGGGGGGGATGGTGAAGCGCGGGAGGCCGATCCGCCCCTCGCCGCTCGGGCCGCCGGCGATCACCGTCACCTCGTGGCGCTCCCGCAGCGCCGCGATGAAGCGCTGCGCGGAGATGACGCCCCCGGTCTTCACGCCGTCGAAGGTGTCGACCGCGTATGCGATGTGCAGCCGGCGGGGCGTCCGCATCGCCGGGCACTATGCTCCCCCGAGGAGCAAGTGGCGATCACTCGCTTCACCGGCACGTTGTGGTCGCGGGTGTGGGGCCTCTCACCACGGGCACGTCGTCCGGGCTGGTGGGGGTGAAGGTACGCCTGCGGCCGAACCGCCCGAGCGGGCGGCTCAAGTGGCGACGCTGGGCTTCGCCCGGGTACGCTCTGGCTCCTCGGGACCCCGCCCTGCAGGACCGCGCCGAACACCTCGCAAACCTCGACCTCCTGCGCGCCGCTGCGGTCCTCGCTGTCTACGTCGGGCACCTGGCGCAGCTCTTCGACCTGAACCAGGTCGGGCCACTGTCGTTCCGGCTGCTGGCGCAAGGGGGCGTGGCCATCTTCTTCGTCCACACCAGCTACGTGCTGATGCGGACGCTCGGGCGGCTCCCCGAGGAGGACCGCGCGCTCCGCTTCTACGTCCGCCGGGTGTTTCGCATCTACCCGCTCAGCATCCTCGTCGTCTCGACGGTGGTGCTGGTGGGCATCCCCGCGTTTCCAACGCGCGGGTACCAGTGGCCCGGCTGGTCGGACGTCATCTCCAACCTGGCGCTGGTGCAGAACCTCACCCTCACCCCCTCGGTGCTCGACCCGCTCTGGAGCCTCCCCTACGAGGTCCAGATGTACCTCTTGCTCCCCCTGCTCTTCGTGGGGGTGACTCACCCTCGGGGGCCGGCGCCGATCCTCCTCTGGCTGCTGGCGGTGGTGCTGGCCCTCGTCCAGGAAGGAACCACCGCCACCCGGCTCGACCTGGCCCGCTACGCCCCGTGCTTCGTCGCCGGAGTGGTGGCCTTTGCGCGGGAGCGGAGGAGCACCGCGCGGTTTCACTGGCTCGGATGGCCGGTGGTCATCGCCCTCGCCTTCGCGCTCCGTCAACTCGGGCTCGAGGTCGGGTGGCTGGGGTGCCTCCTGCTGGGGACGACGGTGGGCCGCTTCCGACCGGTGAACGTGCGGTGGATCCGGACATCCGCGGCGTGGATCGCCCGGTACTCGTACGGCATCTACCTGGCCCACCTCATCGTCTTCTGGATCGCCTTCATCCGGATGGCGAGCGCTCCGCTGGCAGTCCGGATCGGCGTCTGCATCGGGCTGTCGGTCCTCGTGCCGGTGCTGCTCTACCACGCGGTGGAGGCGCCGATGATCGCCTGGGGGGTGACGCTCGCCGGTCAGCGACGCAGCGCCCAGCTCACTCCCTCCTCTTGAGCACCCCGGGCAGATCTCGAGCTGCTCCAAGGGAGCCCTGGGCGCACCAAGTCGCTGCGCACCGCCTCCCACCGACTCAACCCGCTGCGGCCACCTTCACCGCCTCGACGCCGGCGACGGGCGTGAGCCAGTGCTCGAAGCCCGGCCGCTGCCCCCGGGCTGCCGCGAGGTACGCCGTCTGGAGCGCACGCGTCACCGGCCCCATCCGCCCCGTCCCGATGGTCCGGAAGTCGATCTCCCTGAGGGCGACGACCTCCGCCGCAGTCCCGCAGACGAAGACCTCGTCGGCTCCGTAGAGCTGGTCGCGGGAGATGGGCTGCTTCACCACCTCGTGTCCCAGCTCGCGTCCCAGCTGGATGATCGAGTCCCGGGTCAGCCCTTCCAGCACCGCGGCGTCGGGCGGGGTCAAGAGCGCGCCGTCCCTGACCAGGAAGATGTTCTCCCCGGTGCACTCGGCCACCAGGCCCTGGGCGTCGAGCATGATGGCCTCCTCGAACCCGAGCCGCAGCGACTCGGTCTTGGCCAGCACCGAGTTGGGGTAGTTCCCGGTGATCTTCGCCTTGGTCATCATCACGTTGGGGTGGTGGCGGGTGAACGAGGAGATGTTTGCCCGGACGCCGTTCTCGATCGCCTCCGCCCCGAGGTAGGCCTTCCACTCCCAGACCGCGATGCCAAAGTACGGACGCCCCGCGTCCATGGTGAGGTTCCAGCCACCCTCGGCGAGCCAGATCAGCGGACGGACGTAACACTCCTCGTACCCGCTGGCCCGGATCGTCTCCAGGCAGGCCTCCATCAGCTCCGGCACACCGTAGGGCAGCTCGCGCCAGCCGAGCACCCGTGCCGAGCCGAGGAGCCGTGCGATGTGCTCCCGGAGCCGGAACACCGCCGGCCCGCGCGGCGTGCGGTAGCAGCGAATGCCCTCGAAGACCCCGACGCCGTAGTGCAGCGCCGGGGTGAGGAAATCCAGCTTGGCGTCCGCCGCCGCCACCAGCTTGCCGTTCAGCCACATCGGCGGCTTCTGCCCCTTCTTCGTCTCCACGTGCTCTCCTCTTTTCCTGTCCCCGGGCCGCCCCCCCTGACGGCCCGGGAGAAGTTCAGTGCGAGCCCGACTCGCTCGAGTCCTTCTTGGCGTCGCGGATCCAGCTCATCGTCTCGCGGAGCCTCCGGCCCACCTCCTCGATGGGATGGGCCTTGCCCTCCTCGCGCAGCCGCTCGAAGTGCGGCCGGCCCGCTTGGTTCTCGAGGATCCACTCCCGGGCGAAGGCCCCGGTCTGGATCTCGCGGAGGATGCGCTTCATCTCCGCCCGGGTCCCCTCGGTGACGATCCGCGGGCCGCGGCTGTAGTCGCCATACTCGGCGGTGTCGCTGATCGAGTGCCGCATCCAGCCGAGGCCGCCCTCGTACATCATGTCCACGATGAGCTTCAGCTCGTGCAGGCACTCGAAGTACGCGCTCTCCGGCTGGTAGCCGGCCTGCACCAGGGTGTCGTAGCCGGCCTGGACCAGCGCGGTCAGCCCGCCGCAGAGCACGGCCTGTTCCCCGAAGAGATCGGTCTCGGTCTCCTCCCGGAAGGTGGTCTCGAGCACGCCGCAGCGCGCGCTCCCCAGTGCCCGGGCGTACGAGAGGCCCAGGGTCTTCGCCTGGCCGGATGCGTCGCGGTGCACGGCGATCAGCGAGGGGGTGCCCTGGCCCTGCTGGTAGAGCCGCCGCACCATGTGCCCCGGCGCCTTGGGGGCGATGAGGATCACGTCCACCTCGGGCGGGGGGCGGATCTGCCCGTAGTGGATGTTGAAGCCGTGGGCGAAGAACAGGGCCTTCCCTCGCGAGAGGCCGGGGGCGATCTCCTCTTCGTAGATCTTCCGCTGCTTCTCGTCCGGAGTGAGGACCATGATGACGTCGGCCTCGCGCGTGGCGTCGGCCACCGACAGCACGCGCAGGCCTGCGTCCTGCGCCTTCCGGGCCGACTTGCTCCCAGCGTGCAGCCCGACACGGACGTCGACCCCGGAGTCCTTGAGGTTCAGCGCGTGCGCGTGCCCCTGGCTGCCGTAGCCGATCACCGCGACCTTGCGTTTCTGGATGGGCTCGAGCGGGGCGTCCTTCTCGTAATACAGCGTGGCCATTCACTGCTCCTTTGGGGTTGAGCTGCGCGGGGGGAGGGTGATCGCGCCCTCCGCCGCCGAGGTGACGAGCGCCGCGTACTTGGCGAACACGCCCGCGGCGTAGCGGGGGGCCGGCGGAGTCCAGGCCCGGAGGCGCGCGTCGAGCTCCTCGGCGGAGAGCTCCACCCGGAGCGCGCGCGCGTTCACGTCGATGACCACTGGGTCTCCGTCCCGCACCGCGGCGATCGGCCCGCCGGCGGCGGCCTCGGGGGCCACGTGGCCCACCATCAGCCCGCGGGTGGCGCCGCTGAAGCGGCCGTCGGTGATCAGCGCCACCTGCTCACCCAGACCCTGGCCGACCAGCGCCGCGGTGACCCCGAGCATCTCCCGCATACCGGGGCCGCCGCGCGGGCCCTCGTAGCGGATGACCAGCACCTCGTCCCGGCGGATGCGCCCCGCACCGACGGCGGCGAAGGCGTCCTCCTCGCGCTCGAACACCCGCGCGGGGCCACGGTGGTACGCCCGCTCGTGACCGGACATCTTCAGCACGCAGCCGTCGGGCGCGAGGTTTCCGCGGAGGATGACCAGCCCCCCGGTCGGGCTCACCGGCTCGGCCAGCGGGCGCAAGACTCGTTGCCCCGGCGTCTCCCGGGCGGCGGCGGCGTGCTCGGACCAGCGCCTACCGTCCACGGCGAGCGCCTCGCCGTCGAGCTTCCCTGCCTCCAGCAGGCGCGACACCAGCAGGGGCACCCCGCCGGCCCGGTCCATGTCCACCGCGACGTACCTTCCGCCGGGCTTGAGGTCGGCCAGGAGCGGGGTGCGCCTGCTGACCCGGTCGAAGTCGTCGATGGCCAGCGGGATTCCGGCCTCGCGCGCCAGCGCCAGGAGGTGAAGCACGGCGTTGGTGGAGCCTCCGGTCGCGGCGACCGCGGCGATCGCGTTCTCGAACGACGCCCGGGTGAGGTGCTGCCGCGGCCTTCTGCCCGCCTGGAGCAGCTGGACGGCGAGCGCGCCCGCGGCCCGCGTCGCCTCGTCCTTGCGCGGATCCTCGGCGGGGATGGTGGCGTAGCCCACCGGGGAGAGCCCGAGCACCTCGAGGGCCAGCGCCATGGTGTTCGCCGTGTACTGCCCCCCGCAGGCGCCACTGCCGGGGCAGGCCGCGTCCTCGAGCTCCTGGAGCTGCGCCGCCGACATCCGGCCGGCAGCGTGCGCACCCACGCCCTCGAAGACATCCTGGATGGTGACGTCCCGTCCCTCGAACCGGCCGGGGCGAATCGACCCGCCGTACAGCACCAGCGAGGGCAGGTCGAGCCGGAGCAGCGCCATCGCCGCGCCGGGGATGGTCTTGTCGCAGCCGACCAGGGCGACCATTCCGTCGAACAGGTGGCCGCGGCCGACCAGCTCGATGGAGTCGGCGATCACCTCGCGGCTGACCAGCGAGGCCTTCATCCCCTCGGTGCCCATGGTGACGCCGTCGCTGATGGCGATGGTGTCGAACTCCATCGGGGTGCAGCCGGCGGCCCGGATGCCCTGCTTCACCTGCCCGGCGAGGCGGCGGAGGTGGAAGTTGCAGGGCATGGTCTCGGTCCAGGTGCTGGCCACTCCGATCAGTGGCCGGGCCAGATCCTCCGAGCTGAAGCCGATGGCCTTGAGCATTGCTCGTGCCGGAGCCCGGTCCGGACCCTCGGTGAGCGTGCGGCTCTTGTGGCGCGGGTCGCCCGGCATCAGCGCTCCTCCATCTGCAGCTCCGGCCTCGCCCTCGCCGTCGCGACGCGGCGGAGCGCACGGAGCACCGCGCTGCCCGCCTCCTGAGTCGTCGCGGGGTGCCGGCCGGGCGGGGTGACGTCCTCGGTCAGCACGCCCTCCTCGACCGCGGCGCTCACCGCGGCCTCCAGCGCCCAGGCCGCCCCGGGAAGCCCGAGCGAGTGGCGGAGCAGCATCGCCGCGCTGAGGATCGCCCCGTAGGGATTGGCCACCCCCCGGCCGGCGAGCGCCGGCGCCGAGCCGTGGATCGGCTCGTAGAGCCCACGCGGCCCCTCGCCCAGCGACGCCGAGGGCAGCATCCCGATGGAGCCGCCGAGGACCGCGGCCTCGTCGGTGAGCACGTCGCCGAAGAGGTTCTCGGTGACGATCACGTCGAAGAACCGGGGAGCCCGCACCAGCTGCATCGCGCAGGAGTCGACCAGCTGGTGCTCGAGCTGCACGTCCGGGAACTCGCTCTCCACCACCCGGGTGGCCACCTCGCGCCAGAGGCGGGAGGTCTCGAGAACGTTCGCCTTGTCGACCGAGGTCAGCTTCCGGCGGCGTGCCCGGGCGTACCCCGCCGCGGCGCGCACCACGCGCTCGACCTCCCCGGTGGTGTAGGAGCACACGTCCTCGGCGCGGTCGCCGTCGCGTCGCTTGGCGCCGAAGTAGATGCCGCCGGTCAGCTCGCGCACGACGAGCAGATCCACGCCCCGGAGCAGCTCGGGCCGGAGCGGCGAGCTGGGGATGACCATCGGGTGGATGGTGACCGGGCGCAGGTTGGCGAAGAGCCCCAGCTCGCGGCGCAGCGCCAGCAGGCCTTGCTCGGGCCGGACCCGCGCCTCGGGCGGCCACTGGGGTCCGCCCACTGCCCCGAGCAGGACCGCGCTCGCCGAGCGGCACAGCCCGAGCGTCTCCTCGGGAAGCGGCGAGCCGGTCTGGTCGATCGCGCACCCGCCGATGAGCGCCTCGCGGAGCTCGACCTTCACCCCGTGCAAGGCGGCGGCCTCGACCAGCGCGCGCGCCGCGAGCTCGGTCACCTCGGGGCCGATCCCGTCGCCCCCCAGCACCGCGACCAGGTGGCTCACGCCAGCTCCTCCCGGCGGCGGGCCTGCTCGTATTCGGCGATCGCCCCCGCCTGGCCGAGGAGGAAGCCGAGCTCGTCGGTCCCGTCGAGCAGGCAGCGGCGGGCGAACGGGTCGATCGAGAAGCGGGCCCGCACGCCGGGCGCGATGACCTCCTGTGCCTCGAGGTCCACCGTCACCTCGCCAAAGGGCTGGGCGAGCAGCGCCCGGTGCGCCTCCTCGTCCACCACCGCCGGGACCAGCCCGTTCTTGATCGCGTTGTTCCGGAAGATGTCGGCGATCGACGCGCTGATCACCGCCCGGAAGCCCTGGTCCACCAGCGCCCAGGGGGCATGCTCGCGCGACGAGCCGCAGCCGAAGTTGGCACCGGCGATCAGGATGCGCGCCCCGGCGGCCCGCGGGTCATTGAGCGGGAAGTCGGCCACCGGCGCGCCCTGCCCGTCGTAGCGCCAACCGGCGAAGAGCCACCGCCCCAGCCCCTCCCGGGTGGTCCCCTTGAGAAAGCGCGCGGGGATGATCTGGTCGGTGTCGATGTCCCGGCGGGAGAGCACCACGGCGTGCGAGGTGAGCGTGTGGAAGGGCGGCATCAGAATCTCCCCTCGGGGCGAGCGTCGACGAAGGCCCGCGGATCGGCCAGCGCGCCGGCGATCGCTGCGGCGGCGGCGGTGAGCGGACTGGCGAGGAAGGTGCGGGCGCCCGGTCCCTGCCGGCCCTCGAAGTTGCGGTTGGAGGTGCTCACCGCGGACTGGCCGGGCCCGACCTGATCCCCGTTCATCCCGATGCACATCGAGCAGCCCGGCTCTCGCCACTCGGCCCCGGCCTCGAGGAACACCCGGTGCAGCCCCTCGGCCTCGGCCGCACGCTTCACCTCTCGCGAGCCGGGGACCACCAGGGCGCGCACCCGCGGGGCCACCCGTCGCCCCCGGAGCACGGACGCGGCGGCGCGGAGATCCGAGAGCCGGCCATTGGTACACGAGCCGATGAACACCACGTCGATGGGGTGGCCCTGAAGCGGCTGACCGGGCCGCAGTCCCATGTAGCTCAGCGCCGCCTCGAGCGCGCGGCGCGCCGCCGGCTCGCGCTCGTGCTCCGGCTCCGGCACTCGCCCCGACACCGGCGCGGACATCCCCGGGTTGGTCCCGAAGGTGACCGTCGGCTCGAGCGCCGAGGCGTCGATGTCGACCGCCGCGTCGAACTGCGCCCCCGGGTCGCTCCTCAGCGTTCGCCAGCGGGCCAGCGCCGCCTCCCACGCCCGGCCCCTCGGGGCACGGGGCCTCCCGTGCAGGTACTCGAACGTCGTGTCGTCGGGGGCGATCAAGCCCGCGCGCGCCCCGGCCTCGATGGACATGTTGCAGAGGGTCATCCGCGCCTCCATCGACAGCGCGCGGATCGCCTCGCCCGAGTACTCCAGGACATGCCCGGTCCCGCCGGATACCCCGAGGCGGGAGATGATCTCCAGGATCAGGTCCTTGGCGGTGACGCAGGGCCCCAGCCGGCCGTTCACCCGGATACCCATGGTCCTCGGCCGCCGCTGGAGCAGGCACTGGGTGGCCAGGACGTGCCCCACCTCGCTGGTGCCAATGCCGAAGGCGAATGCGCCGAACGCGCCGTGGGTGCTGGTGTGGCTGTCGCCGCAGACCACCGTGCGCCCGGGTTGGGTCAGGCCGAGCTCGGGCCCGATCACGTGGACGATTCCCTGATGCTCCGCCCCCAGCGGGTGCAGCTCGATGCCGAATTCGCGGCAATTCCGCTCCAGCGCCTCGAGCTGGCTCCGGCACTGCGGGTCGGTGATCTCCACCTCGCCCGCCGGGCCGGCGGGGGTGGTGGGCGTCGAGTGGTCCATTGTGGCCAGCGTCAGGTCCGGACGGCGCACCCGGAGCCCCCGCTCGCGGAGCACGGTGAAGGCCTGCGGCGAGGTGACCTCGTGCACCAGGTGCAGGTCCACGAAGAGCACCGCCGGCGCCTCGGCCGTCTCGGGGCGGACTTGATGGGTCTCCCAGATCCGGTCGAACAGGGTCTGGGGAGCCGGCTCAGACCGCTCCACAGGTCATCTCCGGGAGCGCGGGGCTACGCCGGGGCAGCCGTCCGCCGGCGATGCGGTTCACCACCTCGAGGTAGGCCAGCGCGCTGGCGACGACGATGTCGGTGTCCACCGCCCGGCCGCGGAAGTGGCGGCCCTCGGACTCGACGTCCACCGTGGCCTCGCCTTGCGCGTCCTCCCCGGCGCTGACGCTGGTGATCCGGAAGTCGCGCAGCGTCGCGTTCACCCCGGTGATGCGGTCGATGCACTTGAACACCGCGTCCACCGGACCGTCGCCGGTGGCGGCCTCCTCCTGCGCTCGACCCCCGCGCCGCTGCAGGCGCACCGCCGCGCTGGGGGGCGTACCGGTGCCCGAGGCCGCGGTGAGGCTCACCAGCGTCCAGCCGCCCGCGGAGCTCTGGTGGAAGAGGCTCACCAGCAGCGCCTCGAGGTCACCGTCGTAGATCTCCTTCTTCTTGTCGGCGAGCTTCTTCAGCTCCTCGAACACCTGGTCGATCTGCCCCGGCTCCAGCTCGTAGCCCAGGTCGCGGAGGCGGCTGGCCAGGGCGTGCCGGCCGCTGTGCTTGCCCAGCACCAGGCTGGTGCTCTTGAACCCCACGTCCTCCGGCCGCATCACCTCGTAGGTCAGCGGGAACTCGATCATCCCGTGCTGGTGGATCCCGGACTCGTGGGCGAAGGCGTTCTGCCCCACCACCGCCTTGTTCCGCGCGACGTGGAAACCGGTGGCGGCGGCGACCACCCGGCTGGCGTTGCAGAGCTGCTGAGTGCGGATGCCGGTCTCGAGGTGCAGGTAGTCGGTCCGGGTGCGCAGCGCCATCACCACCTCCTCCAGGGAGCAGTTCCCGGCGCGCTCCCCCACGCCGTTGACCGTGCACTCCACCTGCCGGGCTCCGGCCTGCAGCGCGGCGAGGCTGTTGGCCACCGCCAGGCCGAGGTCGTCGTGACAGTGGACGCTGAGAACCACCCCTTCGATGCGGCGCACCGTCCGCCGGAGGAAGGCGATGAGCTCGGCGAACTGCGCCGGCACGGCGTAGCCCACGGTGTCCGGGATATTGATGGTGGTGGCCCCGGCCTCGATGACCCGCTCCACCACCTCGGCGAGGAACTCCGGCTCGGTGCGGGCCGCGTCCTCGGCCGAGAACTCGACGTCCTCGCAGCGCGCGCGGGCGTACTCCACGCTGCTGGTCGCGAGCTTCAGCACGTCCTCGCGTGACATCTTCAGCTTGTGCTGGCGGTGGATGGGGCTGGTGGCCAGGAAGACGTGCACCCGCCGGCTCTTCGCCGGGGCGAGCGCCTCGACCGCCCGGTCGATGTCGCCCCGGTTGGCGCGGGCCAGCGCGGCCACGGTCGGACCGTCGACCGCGCCGGCCACTGACTGCACCGCCTCGAAGTCGCCCGGCGAGGCCACCGGGAAGCCGGCCTCGATCACGTCCACGCCCAGGTGGCCCAGCACCCTCGCCACCTGGAGCTTCTGGGCCAGGTTCATGCTCGCCCCGGGCGCCTGCTCGCCGTCCCGCAGGGTGGTGTCGAAGACGATGACCCGCTCGTTGCCGCTGCCGTTCTTCATCTCTGGTGTCTCCTGGGAGAAGGGTGCTCCGGCGCGTTGGCGCCGGTGTTGGTTCGTGCTCCGGTGTCAGGCCGCGAGATCACCCTCGGAGGGACCGGCCGCGCCCTGCATCGCGGCGCCGCGGGCCATGGCCACCGCCCCGGTGCGGACCATCTCCAGGATCCCGAATGGGCGAAGCAACTCGATCAGCCCGTCCAGCTTCTCGGGCGTGCCGGTGACCTCCGCGGTGAGCGCCTCGGGCGCCACGTCCACCACCCGGGCACGGAAGGTCTCGCAGAGCTGGAGGATCTCCCCCCGCCGCTCGGCGACGGCGCGCACCTTGACGAAGGCCATCTCGCGGGAGACGGCCGGGGCGTGGGTCACGTCGTGGACCTCGAGGACGTTGACCAGCTTGTAGAGGTTGGCCTCCAGCCGCTGGGCGGTGTCCTCGTCGGACTGCACCACCAGGGTGATGCGCGAGATCGCCTCCCGCTCGGTGCGGCCGACGGTGAGCGAATCGATGTTGAAGCCGCGGCGCCGGAACAGCGAGACCACCCGGTTCAGGGTTCCCGGCCGGTCCTCGACGTAGACGATGAACGTCCGGGCGATGCGCCGGCCGCTGGGAGCGGCGAAGGCCGAGTCATGACTCATGGATGCTCTCCTCGATCCGCGAGGGGCGGCGGATCATCGCGTGCAGGTCGGCGTTCGCCGGGACCATGGGATAGACGGCCTCCTCGCCCTCGACGCAGAACTCGATCACCACCGTGCCCGGGGCGTTCCGCGCCGTCTCCACCGCCGAGGGGATCTCCTCCCGGCTGGTGACCCGGAGCGCGGTCAGCCCGTGCGCCTCGGCCAGCTTCACGAAGTCCGGGCTCTTCAGTGGCGTGGCGACGTACCGGCCGCCGTAGAAGAACTCTTGCCACTGCCTGACCATGCCCAGGTAGCCGTTGTTGATCAGGGCGACGTTGACCTTGATGCCCTCCTGGGCGCAGGTGATCATCTCGCAGGCGGTCATCTGGAAGCCGCCGTCGCCCACCACCACCCAGATCTCGTCCTGGGGCCGGGCGAAGCGGGCGCCGATCGCCGCCGGGAGCGCAAAGCCCATCGTGCCCAGGCCGCCCGAGGTGAGGAGCGAGCGAGGACGCTCGTGGCGGTAGTACTGCGCCTCCCACATCTGGTGCTGGCCGACGTCGGTCACCACCAGCGCCTCGCCGCGGGTCAACCGCCATAGGTCGTGCAGCACGTGCGGCGCGCGCAGCTTCCCGCCGTGGGGAATGCCCTGGACGTCGCGGCCGGCCGAGTCCTCGCGCAGGGCCCGGATCTTCGCCCGCCACTCGCCGTGCTCGCGCTGGCGCACCGCAGGGATCAGCCGATCGAGCGACCTTCGCAGGTCTCCCACCAGCGCCACGTCCGCCTTGACGTTCTTGTTGACCTCGGCGGGGTCGATCTCCAGATGGATCTTCTTCGCCGCGGGGGCGTAGTTCTTGAGGTTGCCGGTGACCCGGTCGTCGAAGCGCATCCCGACCGCGATGAGCAGGTCGGCCTCCTGCACCGCATGGTTCACCCAGGCCTCGCCGTGCATGCCCATCATCCCCAGGCTGAGCTCGTGCGAGGCGGGGAACGCGCCGAGCCCGAGGAGCGTGCTGGCCACCGGAACGCCGCTCTTCTCGGCAAGACGCAGGAGCTGCTCGCTCGCGCCCGCCTTGATGACCCCATGCCCGCAGAAGATGACCGGACGCTTCGCCAGGTCGATGAGGCTGGCCGCCCGCTCGATTTGCTCCTGGCTCAGGCGGCGCGTGGGGCGCACGCCGGGGAGGCGCACCGGCTCATCGGCCCAGCGGAACGGTACGCTGGCCTGCTGCGCGTCCTTGGTGATGTCCACCAGCACCGGCCCAGGGCGGCCGGAGCGCGCGACCTCGAACGCCTCCCGGAGGGTGTGCGCCAGGTCCTCGGCGCGGGTGACCAGGTAGTTGTGCTTGGTGATCGGCAGGGTGATGCCGGTGATGTCGACCTCCTGGAAGGCGTCGCTCCCCAGGAGCGTGGAGGAGACCTGCCCGGTGATGCAGACCACGGGAGAAGAGTCGAGCATCGCGGTGGCGATGCCGGTCACCAGATTGGTCGCGCCGGGGCCCGAGGTGGCGACGCAGACGCCCACCTTGCCCGAGGCGCGGGCGTAGCCGTCCGCCATGTGGGCCGCTCCCTGCTCGTGACGGACGAGCACGTGGTGGATGCGGCTCGCGGGGAGCGCGTCGTACGCCGGCATGATCGCGCCACCGGGGTATCCGAAGACGACCTCCACGCCCTCTCGCGCCAGGACCTCCCAGAGGATCTGCGCCCCGGTCATCCGCGCCGGGGTGGTCTCGGCGAGCGCGGTACGTCTTCCGTTCTTCGTCTCGACGATCTGCTCCATCGACTGCCTCCGGTGCTGCCGTGCTCCAAAAACGAAAAACCCCCGCACCGGGTGGGTGCGGGGGCCGTTCCTTCCGAAACTTTCTTCGGTCAGGTCGGCGGCCCGCACCCCAGGGAAATCAGGGGCAGCAGGACCAGACCCAGCAGCAGACCGACGACGACCGGCAGCCGCGGCGCGAGGGCGATCGCGCTGACGCTGGCTGCGGAGGGCTGCAAGGTCATGAGGCGCGAAGCATCCTCTCGCTAATGCACGGTGTCAACATCCTCTTCAACAAATGAAGATCATTGAAGAAGGTCGTGAAGCCGTCCAGGGCGCAGCGACGGTCGGGCCGGCCCCGGTCCGCTGCCGGAGCCCGCCTATCGTGCGCGGCTCAGTCGTCGTACGAGAGCCGGGGGCCGGTCATCGCGGGGTAGGGCCGGTTGCCCATCAACCCCTTCCACAGCACCCGGTTGAACCGGGCCGGGGGCACACGGTCGGCGTCGGAGAAGTCGAACCCGGCGGTGACCTTTGCCCAGTACCTGGCGTCGTGCCTCGACCGGACGTCGGGGCCCGACGCGAACGGCACCCCGCCCGGCAGAACGAGGGCCGTGGTCTTCAACACCGTCGACGCCACGGCGTGGTACTGCCAGTGGCCCGAGGACCGGAGGTCGAAGACCGCGGTCATCGGCCGCTGGAACGCGGTGTTCAGGTTGAGGTGCTCGGTGCCGAGGAGGTCCTCGATGGTCCGGAGCGCGTTCACCTGGCTGTAGTGCTTGCCGATCACCGCGCCCTTCTTCACGTAGGGCCCGACGACGTAGGCCGTCGCCCGGTGCGAGTCGACGTGGTCCGGACCGTCCTGGCAATCGTCCTCGGTGACGATGATCAGCGTGTCCTTCGCGTAACGGCTGTCGGAGACCGCCTGCACCAGGAGCCCGACCGAGATGTCGTCGTCCGCCTGCTGCGTCTCCGGGGTGTTGACCTTGGCCAGGGTGGTGGCGAACGAGCCCATGTGGTCATGGCTCACCCGCATCATCGTCAGGCTGGGGAGGTTCCCATTGGCCACGTACTGGTCGAACTCGCGCTTCCACTCGTCGTACCGCCAGAGGTCCGGGTAGTTCTGGTCGTAGCCGCGGAAGTACACGTCGGTCAGGGAGGCCAGCGCCGGGTCGAGTGGCGCGACCTGGATGACGCCCGCAGCGTAGGGAGCGCTGACCTCGGCGCCCGGACAGGGTGGGGCCAGCCCGCCGGAGCAGATGGGGCCGATGTTGTTGACCAGGAACCCGTAGTTCCTGACGGTGCCGCCGGCCTTCAGCACCGCGTCGAAGATGTAGCCCCTCTGCTCGCCGAAGGGAGCGTCGGACGAGGCGTGGTTCCCGGTGCCGGTGAGAAGGTTGGCGGTTCCGCCCGGCAGGCCAGCGGTGGCCGCGGAGTAGTTGGTCGTGCCGGCCGGACCGGAGGCGGCGTCCCGCTCCGCCACCGAGCCCCAGTTCACCGGCGTGTTCCGGTTCGTTCCCTCGGACTCGTAGGAGAGGCCACGGTTCACGAAGGCGTAGTTGATCTGCTGGGTGATGGTCTCGGTGTTGGTGACCCGGCCCTGGAGGCTCCAGGACCAGCCGTCCATGCTGCCGTCGCCGGGGTCGGTGAAATTGTCGAGGGTGACGAACTGCCGCGCCAGGCGATGGAAGTTCGGGGTGAAAGGCTCGGGGAACTGGGTCAGCGAGGCATCACCATTGGAGCCGTTCCCGAGATCTCCGAGGATCTGGTCGAACGTCCGGTTCTCCTTGACGATGTAGATGACGTGCTTGATGTGGTGGCGAAGGGCTTCCATCACCTCGTCGTCGTCGTCGTCGTCGCGGTCGGCGCTGTAGAAGTTGTTCGCCGCGACCCGCATCGTCAACCGCTCCAGCTCTTCCCACCCGGGCACCGGCGCGCTGACCAGGGAGGCGCGCTCGAGCTGGAACTGGTACTCGTTCGAGGCGTTCGAGGCGGCTGCCGCGGCGGCCCCGCCGAGGGTGGTGCTCCAGGTGATCCGGGCGGTGTTGCTCGCCAGGTGGTCCGAGTTGGGCCCGGTGACGTTCTTCCCGTTGACGATGTACATCCAGCTGCCGTCGGCGCTGAACGCGACGTCGTGCGGCTCGTAGGCCGTGGGGATCAAGCCGGCGACCCGGTACGCCCTCGCCCCGGTCAGCGGGATGACCGCGATCGAGTTCGAGCCCGCGTTGACCGCGTAGAGCGTCTTGCCGTCGGGGGAGACCCTGACCGAGAAGGTGGCCGCTCCGGTGTAGTGGGCGCCCGAGCCGTCGCGGTGATCGTCCTCACCGTGGCGATGGTGGTCCTCACCCTCGCCGTCCCGTCCGCGCAGGAGACCGGCCGGCGCCCGGGCGTCGATCCGGGCGACCACCGCGTTGCTCTTGGTGTCGATGACCGCGACCTGGTCGACGTTGTCCTCAGCCACGAAGAGCCTCGCAGCGGAGGCGTCGAGCGTCATCCCCAGCGCGTTGCCGTCGAGCTTGATGCGCTTGATCAGCTTCCCGGAGCTGGCGTTGGAGATGTCCACGGCGATGACTTCACGGTCGCGATCCGACGACACGTAGGCCGTGTTGCCGTGGAGCACCGCCCCGAACGGGTACGAGCCGCCGACGCCCCCGCTCTTCCCTTCGTTGCCGGCGAAGAAGGGCCGCAGGTCGTGCTCGTAGCGGACCGTGCCGCTGCCGGTGTCCACGACGCTGATCGAGTCGTTGTAGTTGTTGACCACCACCAGCGTCGCGCCGTCGGCGGAGATGGCCAGGCCACTGGCGTTGGGCTGGACGCCGATGCCCACGCCCTTGCCCCCGTGGCCGAGGGCGATCTTCCGGAAGAGGCCCCAGCTCGCCCCGGTCTTGCTGTACACGTAGACTGCGTCGTCGTTGCCGCCGGCGGCGTAGAGCTTGCCATCGGGACCGAAGACCAGACCGACGTGGGCGTTGGTCTGCTGGATCACCTGGATCAGGGCTGGCGACTGCTTATGCGCCCCGCTCACGTCGTAGAGGAACACGTACTGCGTGGAGTTGGCGACGTCGAGGTCTCCCGGATTCTTCCCCGGGGGATAGCTCGCCAGCCCAAGGGGAAAGTCGAGAGAGTTCTGACCGGCGCAGATGATGGCGAGGGTGTTGCCGTCCGGGCTCAATGCCGAGCGAACCGCCTCACCGGCCACGAAATTCGGGTAGTTCGGCAGGCCCGGGTTCAGGAGCTGCTGCACCGAGCCCCGGAGCGCGGTGGGAGTGATGTACTGGCCGGTGGCCAGCCGTTGTGCCTTCGGCTTCGCCCTCTCGTCGTCGGGCTGGTGGGCCTTCACCGCGGCCGGTCCCGCCAGCAAGGCCACGCCGGCGGCCATCCATCGGAGCTTCTGTCTCGTCGAGGTGCGCGTCATCGTGTCACTCCCCGCGGGTTCATCCCGCGGCGGGGCACGGTGCGCGCGCGCCAAGGCGGATCTGCGAACGGAAGGTAAACGTTGGTCCTCTCACCGAGCTCTCATGAGCAGAGGGTGAGAAGACCCGCGTCGTCGCCGCGGATCCAGCGGCCTTCGCGGAGCCGGGTCGAGCCCGCGGGGGCTCAGGACTTCAGGGACGGAGTCACCTGGTCCACCGGCGGCTCCGGAAATACCAGGTGAGCCCTCCGGCGATCGCCGCCATCACCGCGAGGACGACTGGATTAGGAGTAGCGGTACTGCAGCTCGGGCATGCGATCGAAGCTCATACCGTAGATGCCGGCGATCAGCGTCAGGGGCATGAAGACCACCGAGACGACGGTGAGGAGCCCGATGCGCCGGTTCAGCTGGTCCTGCTCGGAAAACTCATGGCGGCGGTGAAGGTCGAGGGCGCGGCGGTCCAGCCGGTCCACATCCCGCTCGGTGGCCCGCGTCACCTGCACCGCGACCTCCAGCGAATCGGCGAGTCGAGTCAGTGGCAGCACCTCGAGGTGGCTCGCCCGGAGGAACTCGAGGATCGCCAGCTCCTCGTCCACCACCCCGCCCAGCGCCGAGCAGCGGTGAGCGCTCGGGATCCGCGTCCATGGTGACCAGCAGCCGATCGAGACAGAGGAAGCGGAACTGGGCGGGGCTGCCGTCGCTCGACGAGGGGACCGGGTAGGCGATGAAGACCGCGTCGGCCAGCGGCAGGATCCGCGTCTCCTCCTGATCGAGCCCCAGGTCCGACAGCCAGCCGGCGATGCTCCGGGGATCGCCGCCACCGAGGTGGACCCAGTACGGGCCCCGGCCGGCGCGCCATCCGGCCACGGCCGCCGCCGCGTCCTCCGGCCGCAAGACTCCGCCCTCTTCCAGCGCGACACCTGTGACCTTCACCATGCTCTCCCGGGCCACTGCTCGCCGGGAACTCCTCCACGGGCGCGTGGTCGAAGCCATCGGACTTTGGGCGTACGGGCCACCGAAGCGCCGCACCCCCCCGCGGGCGGATACCCGCGAGGGCGGATGCGTGGACCGTGAACTCCGGCCGACCGAGGCTCGCCGCGGTCGAGGGGGTCAACCGCGCCGGCGGCGGCGGACGAGGAGGCCGAGGGCGGCGAGGGCCAGACCCGCGGCCGGAGCGCCCAGGGGCAGCGCGGTGCAGCCGCCGCCGCTGGAGCTGGCGGACTGGACCTTCACCGTCA
>Ga0335070_10001574_pt1 | contig 26322 bp, 26 predicted proteins | sample Lox_Sample_13_FD_206722 | JGI IMG/M metagenome (GOLD analysis project Ga0335070, IMG submission 206722) | Soil microbial communities from Loxahatchee National Wildlife Refuge, Florida, United States - Lox_Sample_1.3 | ecosystem: Environmental > Terrestrial > Soil > Wetlands | place: USA...
GGCGATCTCCGTGCCGTCGACCTTGAAGTCGCGACTCTCGGCTTCGGCGATGCAGCCGATCATCAGCGAGGAGGGAAACGGCCAGGGCTGCGTGGAGTGATAGCGCACGCTCTTCACCTTCACCGAAACTTCCTCCATCAGCTCGCGCTTCACCGCTTCCTCGATGGTTTCGCCCGGCTCGATGAAGCCGGCGAGTGCGGAGTAGAAGTTGCCCGGGAAATTCTTGTTGCGGCCGACGAGACACGCGTCGTCGTGCACCGCCACCATGATCACGACCGGATCGGTGCGCGGAAAATGCTCCGCCTTGCACTCGGGACAGCCGCGCTTGTAGCCCGCTTCCTCGAAGGTCGTCGGCGCGCCGCAACGCGCGCAAAATCCATGGCGGTTGTGCCAGTCGATCATTGCCTTGGCCTGGCCCATGATCGCGGCGTCCTTGATCGGCAGCGTGGCGGCGGCGGCGCGCGCGTCGCGGAAATGGCCCAGGCCGGCGATCGGTCCTTCGCTGACCGGATCGCGCGCCGCCGATATGTCGAGCGCGAACATCGCATTCTGGCCTTCCAGGCCGAGAAAGATGCAGGGCGCATCCGGCGCGGCGAGGGAATCGCACAAGCCCGGGCGCAGCAATCCCAGTTCGACGGGCGGTGCGGCCTTCTCGCTGCCGAGAATGAAAGGCTGCAGGCGCCACATCGGCAGGATGAGCGACGAGGAATCGCGCCGTTTCGCCGCGATCCATTCGGCGTCGGTTCGCTTCTCGCTCGCCCGGTCGAGCGGATTGCCGGAAAATGGGATCATCGAGCACCTGCGTTTGGCTGGACGCGGAAAGCTAGCGCCTGGCCGCGCGAAGGCAACCGAAAACAGCGCGGGACAGCGTTGTGCCTAGGTATCTTCCCTTACGCGCCTGTGCCGCGAATTTAGGAACGCATTTACAAGCCCGCCCGCACGCTCGCCGCCTCGTGAAGAAGGTGCGAAAGAACCGTGTCGCGCATTGTGGGCTGCATCGTCGGACAGCATGACCAGCGGCTGGTGGCGCTGGCGGCGATCCTCTGCGTGTTCGCAAGCGTCTCGGCGATGGCCATGATCTGGCGCGCCGGACTTGCCGCCGGCCGCACGCGCGCGGCGTGGATCGGCGCCGCCGGCCTGGTCGCCGGAGTCGGAATCTGGGGCACGCACTTCGTGGCGATGCTGGCCTACCGGGAGGGTTTCGCCGTCGCCTATGATCTCGGACTGACGGTGTTCTCGGTCCTGCTCGCCGTCGCGCTGTGCCTCGCCGGATTCGCGATCGTCGTCTGCAGTGCCCGGCCGGTCGTCGGCGGCGCGGTTTTGGGATCGGCCATCGCGTCGATGCATTACGCCGGCATGGCGGCGTTGCGCGCGCCGGCCGTGCCGAGCTGGGACCTGCGCCTCGTCGCCGTCTCGGTGCTGCTGGGTTTGGGTCTCTCCATGCCCGGCATGGCGCTGGCGCGCCGGCGCAACACGCTGCGTTCCCACGCGCAGGGCGCATTGTTTTTCGCCCTCGCGATCTGTGCCATGCATTTCACCGCCATGAGCGCCGTGGTCTTCCACTACGATCCGAGGATCGAAGTCGCCGGCGCGGTCGTCGATCCGGGAATGCTGGCGGTCGCGGTCGCGGCGCTGTCCATCCTGATCGTAGCGCTTGGCCTCATCGGCGCGCTGCTCGACCAGCACCTGGCGCAGAACCGGCAAGGCGAGACCGAAAGATTGCGCGTGCATATAGCGGCGCTGGAAGGCACCAAGAGCGCGCTCGAAGAAACGTCCGGACGGTTGTCCGAGGCGCTCACGATCGCCGCCCAGGCCGATCGCGCCAAATCGGCCTTCCTCGCAGCGGTCAGCCACGAGCTGCGCACACCGCTGAACGCCATCATCGGTTTCTCGGAGATGCTGACGATCGAGCTGTTCGGTCCGCTCGGCCATATGCGGTATCGCGACTACGCCCACGACATCCATCACAGCGGCGTGCATTTGCTCTCCGTCATCAACGACATCCTCGACTTGTCGCGCATCGACGCGGGCGACAAGCGGCTGGACGAGGAAGACGTCGACATCCGCAAACTGATCGGCCAGTCGCTCAAGATGATCCGGCCCCAGGCGCTCGCCGCCGGCGTCGAACTTTCGGCCGAGATCGACGCCGCCCTGCCGGTGCTGCGTGCGGACCCGCGCCGGCTGAAGCAGGCGCTGATCAATCTTCTCGGCAACGCGGTGAAGTTCACGCCGGCCAAAGGCACGATCGCGGTGGCGGCGCGCGAGACGCCCGACGGCGTCGTCATCACGGTCGCCGACACCGGCATCGGCATCGCCGACGACGACATCCCGCGCGCGCTCGAGCGCTTCGGCCAGGTCGATTCGCGCCTGTCGCGCAAGTATGAGGGCGTGGGTCTCGGCCTGCCGCTCGCCAAGCAGTTCGTCGAACTGCACGGCGGCACGCTGACGCTCGACAGCACGCTGAACGTCGGTACGACGGTGACGATTACACTGCCGGCGCGCAGGATCGTGGGCGCCAAGGCGGCGGCCTGACCGGGCCCGACTCGCATTTTCCGGGCGAGGGCCCTATATCCCGGCCCGGGAGGCTGGCGCGGACGTAGTTCTCGCCAACCCGGTCAGGTCCGGAAGGAAGCAGCCGTAACGAATCTTCTGCGGGTCGCGTCAGTCTCTCACTTTCCCGCCGGGAAAATGTAAAGCGTCCTTGACACACTCCGGCCACCCGCGTATGTAAAGGAAACTTTACATGGAGGCGGCAATGGATGTGGAACATCGAACGGCTCTGGCCTATTTCGGCGAAACCGTCGGGGCGCTGATTTTGTTGGGCGGGGCGGTGTACGCACAGCGCCATTGGACCGGGTCGGGCAGCTTCCGCAGCCTGGTCGATCTCGCCCCGGCCATTCCGGTCTGGCTCATCCTCTTCGCCTCGATCCGGCACTACCGGCGCATCGACGAGTACCAGCGTCTTGTCTACCTGCAGATCGTCTCGCTCTCGGCGGGCGTCCTGTTCTGCCTGGACTGGAGCTATCCCTATCTGCGGGACGTATTCGCGCTGCCGCCGTTTCCCGGGATCCTGTCCTGGCCGTTCTCGGTGGTCTTTCTGGCCGTCACGGCATGGGTCGGCCGGTCGGGCAAGCGGGCTCGCGCCGGATGAACAACCGGCTGAAGGAACTGCGCGGCGCGCGCGGTCTCACGCAGGCCGACCTCGCCCACAAGCTCGGCGTTTCGCGTCAGACCGTGATCGCGATCGAGGGCGGCCGCTACGACCCTTCGCTGCCCCTGGCCTTTGCGCTGGCAAGGGTTTTCGATCTGCGCATCGAGGACATCTTCGTGGACAAAGGCTGAGCGAAACTTGCCCCCGGCCGGAGCCGGGTTGCTATACTCGCCGCGCATCCCGATATCCGGTCAGATGAGCGACGAACCATCACTCGGCTTTGAGCCCGCGCCGCCGCCACGCGGTGAAGCCTATCGCGTTCTGGCGCGCAAATACCGGCCTTCGGACTTCACCGGGCTGATCGGGCAGGAAGCGCTGGTCAAGACGCTGTCCAACGCCTTCGCCACGGGTCGCATCGCCCACGCCTTCATGCTCACCGGCGTGCGCGGCGTCGGCAAGACGACGACGGCGCGCATCATCGCGCGGGCGCTCAACTGCATCGGGCCCGACGGTACGCGCAAGACGCCGACGATCCAGCCCTGCGGCGTCTGCGAACCCTGCATCGCCATCGCCGAGTCGCGCCATGTCGACGTGCAGGAGATGGACGCGGCGTCGAACAACGGCGTCGAGGAAGTGCGCCAGATCATAGACGCCGTCCGCTATGCCCCGGCCAGCGCGCGCTACAAGGTCTACATCCTCGACGAAGTGCATATGCTGTCCAAGCCGGCGTTCAATGCGATCCTCAAGACGCTCGAAGAGCCGCCGCCGCATGTGAAATTCATCTTCGCCACCACCGAGATCCGCAAGGTTCCGGTGACGATCCTGTCGCGCTGCCAGCGCTTCGACCTGCGCCGCATCGAGTCGGCCGAGTTGATCGGGCTGCTGGCCTCCATTTCCGAAAAGGAAGGCGTGAAGATCTCGCGCGAGGCCCTGGCGCTGATCGCCCGTGCCGCCGAAGGCTCGGCGCGCGACGGTCTCTCGCTGCTCGACCAGGCCATCGCGCACGGCGAACAGGGCGAGATCGGCGCCGACATGGTGCGCGACATGCTGGGGCTCGCCGATCGCGGCCGCGTGCTCGATCTTTTCGAAAAGGTGATGGGCGGCCGGATCGCCGAGGCGCTTTCGGACCTCGGCAATCTCTACGACCATGGCGCCGACCCGCTCGCGGTCATGCAGGACCTGCTCGAGATCGCGCATTTCCTGACGCGCGTGAAGGTCGCGCCGGGCGCCGAGGGCTTTTTCGACGGCAGCTCCGGCGAAGCCAGGCGCTGCGCCGAGATGGCGGCGAAGCTGTCGGTTCCCTCTCTGACGCGGGCGTGGCAGATGCTGCTCAAGGGACTGATCGAGGTACGCGATGCGGCGCGTCCTGTGGCGGCGTGCGAAATGGCGCTGATCCGGCTTGCCTATGCGTCCGACCTGCCGCCGACCGACAAGCTGGTGCGCGACCTGATGGACGGCACGGCACCGGCCGGCGCCGCTAAAACCTCCATGCCCGCAGCGCCGGTTCGCGGTCCGGTTTCCGCCGCGCCGCAAGGCGGTCCGGCGGCCGGTCTCCAGCGCGCGCCCGAACCGACCCTGTCCGCCGTGCCGCAGACCATGCTGCGTTCGCTCGACGAGATCGCGACGCTGGCGCACGCCAAAGGCGCGTCGGTCCTCAAGGTGCACATCGAGAACGACATCCATCTCGTCCATCTGGAGCCGGGCAAGATCGAGTTCCGGCCGAGCGCCCGCGCGCCGCGCACGCTTGCCGGCGATCTTTCGCAAAAATTGAAGGACTGGACCGGAATCCGCTGGTCGGTGTCGATCGCGCGCGAGGGCGGTGCGCCGACACTCTCGGAACAGAGAAAATCGGCCAAGGCCGCCAAGTTCGAGAGCGCCACGCAGGAGCCGATGGTCCGCGACGTCCTCGACCGCTTCCCCGGCGCCGAAATCATCGCGGTGCGCAACATCGCCGAGGAAGAGGCGCTCGCCGCGCCGGTGCCGGACGACGAGACCTGATGGCCGCCCTGTCCGCCGGACCGGAGATCGAGCGCCTGATCCAGCTGCTCGCCAAGCTTCCCGGGCTCGGCCCGCGATCGGCGCGCCGGGCCGCGCTGGCGCTGCTGAAAAAACGCGACGTGCTTCTGGAACCGCTGTCGACGGCGATGCGCGACGCGGCCGCCGCCATCAAGACCTGCGAGGTCTGCGGCAACCTCGACACCGTCTCGCCCTGCTCGATCTGCCGCGACGCGCGCCGCGACACCCATGTGCTGTGCGTGGTGGAGGATGTCGCCGACCTGTGGGCGCTCGAACGCGCCGGCGTGTTCCGCGGAAAATATCACGTGCTAGGCGGCGCGCTGTCGGCGCTCGACGGCGTGACACCGGAAAGACTGAACGTCGCCTCTCTGTTGGAACGCGTGAAGCACGGCGTCGACGAGGTGATCCTCGCGATGAACGCGACCGTCGAGGGCCAGACTACGGCGCACTACCTGATCGATGCGCTGGCGGGGACGGGCGTCAAGGCGACGCGCCTCGCGCATGGCGTGCCCGTGGGCGGCGAGCTCGATTATCTCGATGAAGGTACGCTGTCCGCCGCCTTCAAGGCGCGGCGTTCGCTGTAAGTCACGACTTATCCTACAGCGCGATCCGATTTTTCCAGGCGCGGCGCGGATTCTTCGCGTCCGGCCTGTTGGATAAGTTTGGCCCTCGGAATTTTTCTGAAATTTGTTTTGTAAAAATTCAGCGCGCACTTGAACCGAGTCGGTCCAATCGCCAATTGCGCTATATCCCGACAATTGTGTGCAGAGTTCCTCGGTGGCGGAACTGCAGATGACGCGTCATGCTTCGACGGGCTCATGCTTCGACAGGCTCATGCTTCGACAAGCTCAGCATGAGGGAATCCTAAAAAATACCTCATCCTGAGCTTGTCGAAGGATGAGGGCGTGATGATCGGACAGGCTGATGCTTCGTCCCACGGCAGGCTCGGGATGAGGAAACCGAGAACAACCTCATCCTGAGCTTGTCGAAGGATGAGGGGCCGCGGCTCACGTTCCGGGCGGCGGGAGCGTCTCGGGTGGAGTGAGTTTCACCTCGCCGATGCGTTCGGCGTGCCGGTCGATCCCTCTCATCGAGGTTTCGATCTCGCCGATGTCCTTGTTGGTACGGTCGAAGTGCGCGCGCAGATTGCCGACCCGTTCGCCTAGTCGCTTGACGTACTGCAACAGCAGTCCGACCTCCTTCTGGATCTCGTCGGCCTGCTCGCGCATCTTGGCGTTCTTCATCAGCGTCTGGATCGTGTTGATCGCCAGCATCAGCACATGCGGCGACATGATCACGACCTGCTGGCGGCGCGCCTGCTGCACGAGGTCGCCGAAGGAGGTGTAGAGCTCGGCGTAGATCGATTCGGATGGAACGAACATGATGGCGGGCGTCTGCACCTCGCCCGGGATCAGATATTTGTCGGCGATGTCGCGGACGTGCTTCTGGACGTCGGACCTCAGTTGCGCCATGGCGCGCTTGCGGTCTTCCTCGCTCGAAAGTCCGCGCAACGCCTCGAAGGCCTCAAGCGGAAACTTGGAGTCGACCACGATGACGCCCCTGACATTGGGTATACGGATGACGCAGTCCGGCCGTTTGCCGTTGGAGAGCGTGAACTGGAAGTCGTACTGGTCCGGCGCCATCTGGTCGGCGATGATCGCCTCCATGCGTTCCTGTCCGAAGGCACCGCGCGTCTGCTTGTCGGAGAGGATTTCCTGGAGGCTGACCACCTGGCCGGAGAGGGCGGCGATGTTCTTCTGCGCTTCGTCGATGACGGTCAGGCGGGTCTGGATGCCGCCCATCATCTCGGCGCTCTTTGACGCGGTCTCGCTGAGCGTGTCGCCGAGACGCTTGTTGAGCGCGTCGATGCGTTCGGAGATCGCGCGCTGCAGTTCCGCCTGGGCGGCGATGGTTTGCTGGAAGCGGCCCGTGATCTCGCCTTGCGCGGCGAGGACGGTATCCATGCGCGGATCGGGCCTGGCCGGCTCGACCGGCGCCTGCCGGCGCGGGACGAGTGCGAGTATCAGCGCCGCTATGACGATACCGGCGGCCAAAGCGAAGAGGGCTAATTCCATGCGTTTTCCGGCGTTCCCTTGACCCCAAACCGGTCCAAGACTATTTCCGGCTCATGACCGTTCGCCCCATCCTTACCGCGCCGGACCCGCGCCTCAAAGCGGTCTCGAAGCCCGTCGATTCGGTCGATGCGGCCACCCGCAGGCTCATCGACGACATGGTCGAAAGCATGTACGCGGCGGACGGCATCGGCCTGGCCGCGGTGCAGATCGGCACGCCGGTGCGGATCATCGTGATGGATCTCGACCAGAAGGACGGCAAGAAAAATCCGCGCGCCTTCGTCAACCCGACGATCACCTGGCGCTCGGAAGAACTGGCGACGTTCGAGGAAGGCTGCCTCTCGGTGCCGGAAATCTACGAGGAGGTCGAGCGTTCGGCGAAGATCAAGGCGGAATTTCTCGACCGCGACGGCGTCCGGCAATTCCTCGATGCCGACGGGCTGCTCGCCACTTGTCTGCAGCATGAGATGGATCACCTGGAAGGCGTTCTGTTCATCGACCACCTGTCCAAGCTGAAGCGCTCGATGCTGCTGCGCAAGCTGCAAAAGGCCAAGCGTCTGAAAGAGACCGGGTGAACGGGCGTGACTGAGCGCGGGATTCGCTGCGCGGCGTCCGGCGCGGGCGCCGGCCGGTCGAACCATGAGCGGCGCCGATGACCCTTCGCCTGGCTTTCATGGGCACGCCCGATTTTGCGGTGCCGACGCTCGCCGAGCTTATCGGACAGGGCCACGACATCGCCTGCGTCTATGCGCAGCCGCCGCGGCCGAAGGGCCGTGGCCTCGCGACCGAACCTTCGCCGGTGCACGCGCTGGCGCTCGCGCACAAGATAGCGGTCCGTACGCCGTCATCGTTGAAGGACGCCGCGCAGCAGGAATTGTTTGCGGCGTTGGGCATCGATGCGGCGGTGGTCGTCGCGTACGGGTTGATCTTGCCGAAGGCGATACTGGCGGCGCCGAAACTGGGCTGCTTCAACCTGCACGGATCGCTGCTGCCGCGCTGGCGCGGCGCGGCGCCGATCCAGCGCGCCATCATGGCGGGCGACGCGGAAACCGGCGTCATGAGCATGCGGATGGAGGAAGGCCTCGACACGGGACCCGTTCTCATGGCGGAGCGGACGAAGATCGGCAGGAAGACGTATGGCGAACTGCACGATGAGCTCGCCCGGCTCGGTGCGGACGTGATGGTGCGCACGCTCGCCGCGCTCGAACGCGGCTCGATCGTCGCGCGGTCGCAGCCCGAAGAAGGCGTCAGCTACGCCCGCAAGATCGAGAAGTCCGAGACCCGGATCGACTGGACGAAGACATCAGGGGAGATCGATTGCCTGATCCGCGGCCTCTCGCCCGTGCCGGGTGCCTGGACGGACGTGAAAGGCGAACGCGTGAAGGTCCTGAATTGCGAACCGGCGAACGGCGGCGGCGATCCGGGAACGCTGCTCGACGATGCGCTGACAGTCGCCTGCGGCAGCGGCGCCTTGCGCCTGACGCGGCTGCAGCGTCCGGGAAAATCGGCGATGGACGCGACCGAACTCTTGCGCGGGTTCTCGCTGCCGCGCGGCACGAAGTTCGTGTGACATGGCACGCTATCGCCTCACGCTCGAATATGACGGCCGCGATCTCGTCGGCTGGCAGCGGCAGGAGAACGGGCCGTCGGTACAGGGCGCGCTGGAGGACGCCATCGCGCAGCTTTCCGGCGAGCGCGTCACGGTGCATGGCGCGGGCCGTACCGATGCCGGGGTGCACGCGCTGGGACAGGTGGCCCATTTCGACCTGGTGAAGGAATTCGCGCCGGACCGCGTGCGCGACGCGCTGAATCATCATCTCCGGCCCGCGGCGATCGCGGTACTCGAGGCGGCTTATGCGGCACCGGACTTTCACGCGCGCTTTTCGGCGACCGCGCGGCACTATCTGTATCGGATCCTGGTGCGGCGCGCGCCGCCGGTTCTGGAAAGGGGACGCGTCTGGCATGTGGTCCATCCGCTGGATGCCGAGGCGATGGATCGCGCGGCGCAGGCGCTCGTCGGTCAGCACGATTTCACCACCTTCCGCGCCGCGGAGTGCCAGGCGAAGTCGCCCTTGAAGACCCTGGACAGGCTCAGCGTCCGCCGTGCCGCCGACGAGATTCACATCGAAGCGTCGGCGCGTTCGTTCCTGCACAACCAGGTCCGGTCGATGGTCGGTTCGCTGAAGCTCGTCGGCGAGGGCCGGTGGCGCGCGCAAGATCTCGCCGACGCGCTGGCAGCCAGGAACAGAGCGCGCTGCGGTCCCGTTGCGCCGCCGGACGGCCTCTACCTGGTGCGTGTGGACTATTGAAGATCGATGAGTTCGACCGTTCCCGGATCGATCGGCTGACCGAGGAAGATCTCGCCGACGCGGGCGAAGCGGTCCGGCGCGTCGGTCGCGAGGAAACGCACGGACTGGGCGCCCGACGGGTTCGCGAGCTTGCGTTCCGCGAGAAGCGCCGCCACCGCATCTGCGGTCGTGACCGCGCTGTCGACCAAGGCGATGCCGGCGCCCGCGGCACGCGCGATCTGCGGCTTCAGGGCGGGATAGTGCGTACAACCGAGAAGGAGACATGTCGGCCTCGGCACCGTCGCTAGCACCGGGTCGAGGTAGCGATGGATGACGGCGTCGACGATCGGACCGTCGATCAGGCCTTCCTCGGTCATCGGCACAAACAGGGGACAGGCCTGCTGCACGATCGGGACGTTCGAGCCCTGGGCGCGAATGGCGGTGCGATAAGCGCCGCCCTTGACCGTGCCCTCGGTGGCGATCACGGCGATCGGGCCGTCGCCGGCGGCCGCGACCGCCGCCTTCGCGCCCGGTTCGATCACGCCGATGACCGGCAACGGCGCGATGGCGTTCTTGAGCGCGGGCAGCGACACGGACGCGGTGTTGCACGCGACGACGATCAGTTTGACGCCGCGTCCGACCAGCGCGGCGGCGGCCTGAAGGGCGTAGCGGCGTACCGTGTCGGCGCTCTTGGTGCCGTAGGGCAGGCGTGCCGTGTCACCGAGATAGAGAAAGCTTTCGTGCGGCAGGCGAGTCATGAGCGCGCGCATGACGGTCAGGCCGCCCATGCCCGAATCGAAGACGCCGATCGGCGCGCTCATCTGGGCGGGTTGGCGAAGTAGGCAGCGATGACTTCGGAATAAATGTCCGTGAGCAAGCCGATGTCCTCGAGCGTCGCGCACTCATTAGTCTTGTGCATTGTGGCGTTTGAAAGACCGAGCTCGGCGACCGGACAATGGTCCTTGATGAAGCGCGCGTCGGACGTTCCGCCGGTGGTGGAATATTCCGGACGCTTGCCGGTCACTTTCTGCGCCGCCGCGGCGAGGAGTTCGGTGAAAGGGCCGGGCTTGGTGAGAAAGGAAACGCCGCTGATTTGGTACGCGACATCGATCTCGCAGCCGGATTGTTTCCTCGTCGCCGATACGATCTCGGCAATGCGGCTCTGAAGGCTTTCGGGCGTGTGCTGATCGGTAAACCGGATGTTGAAGCCGGCACGTGCTTCGGCCGGAATGACGTTGGTGGCGGCATTGCCGGTGTCGATGGTGGTGAAGGAGAGTGTCGAGGGGTCGAAATGTTCGTTCCCCGTGTCGAGTATCTGGGACGACAGGCGCGAGACCAGCGCCGCCATGACCGGCAGCGGATTGGCGGCCTGGTGCGGATAGGCGACGTGACCCTGCGTGCCGCGGACCGTCAGCCGCGCGTTCATCGAACCGCGGCGGCCGATCTTGATCGTGTCGCCGGCGCGCACCGTCGAAGTGGGCTCGCCCACGACGCAATGATCGAGGCGCTCGCCGCGTTCCTGCAGCCAGGCGAGCATCTTCTTGGTTCCGTTGGTCGCGATGCCTTCCTCGTCGCCGGTGATCAAGAGGCTAATCGAGCCGTAAGGCTTGCCGGTCGAGAGATAGCGCGCAGCCGCCGCGACGAACGATGCGATTGCGGACTTCATGTCCGCGGCGCCGCGGCCGTAGAGCGTGCCGTTTTCGACGACGGCCGCGAACGGACCGTGACGCCACAATTTCGTATCGCCCGGCGGCACGACATCGGTATGGCCCGCGAAGCAGAAATTCGGTCCCTGGGTGCCGATCCTTGCGTAAAGATTTTCTATCGCGGCCGTGCCGTTTTCCTCGAAACGCAGACGGTGACAGGCAAACCCGAGGCGCTTCAGCGCGGTTTCGAGGACGGCGATGGCGCCCGCATCCTCGGGCGTCACGGATGGACAGCGGATCAGGGCCTGCGAAAGTGCCACGGGGTCGGGAATGGTCATCGGTTGCGATGTACGCGCACGCCTCGCTATGGTCAATGAACGAGTAAGGGAGGACGTCATGGCGCGCCGGCTGGAAGGAAAAGTGGCTGTCATCACCGGGGCCGCGAGCGGCATCGGCCGGGCGACGGTCGATCTATTCGTCTCCGAAGGGGCGCGGGTCATCGCCGCCGACATCCAGGACGACAAGGGCGCGCGGATCGAGGAAGATCATCACGGCATGGCGCGCTATGTCCGCTGCGACGTGATGCAGGAAAAGGACATCGAGAATGCGGTCGCCGCGGCCCGGAAGTATTTCGGCCGTCTCGACATCCTGTTCAACAATGCGGGCACCGGTGGAGCCAGCGATCCGCCCGACGGCGTGACTGCGGAAGGATTCGATTCGGTCATGCACCTTCATGTCCGCGCCGCGCTGTTCGGCATGAAGTACGCGATACCGATGATGCGCGCGGTCGGCGGCGGATCGATCATTTCCACCGCCTCGGTCGCCGGCCTGCGTACCGGATACGGTCCGCTGCTCTACTCGATCGCGAAGGCGGCGATCGTGCACATGACGCATGCGAGCGCAGCGGTGCTCGGTCCGGAAAACATACGGGTGAACTGCATTTGCCCCGGGCTCATCGCGACCAACATTTTTGCCCAGGCTTTCGGCATGCCCAGCCAGCTCGCCGAAACGCGCATCGAGGCGATCGCGGAATCCACCCGGCAATCGCAGCCGATTCCGCGCGGCGGCCGCGCCCGCGACATCGCGGAGGCCGCGCTCTATCTGGCGAGCGACGGCTCGGGCTTCGTCAACGGGCACGCTCTCGTCGTCGATGGCGGTTTGACGCTCGGGGCGACCGGTGTCGCGCAGATGGCAGTGTTCGCCCCAATCGTGCAGGCGCTCGGCGTCGACCCCGAAGTCGTCGCTGCGACGCTGTCGGGAAAGCCCTAGGCGCGACGCGCCAGCGGATCGGGACCGTAGCGGTTATCGCCCTGCGTGCCCGAGAGGCAGTAAAGCTCCACGAAGGCCCAGAGCGAGATCAGCGCGGAGGCGCCGCGCGCGATCGTCACCAAGGGCGGTTCGGCGGGCTGCATCGGCGGCTGGGTGTGGGTCTGCGCGGCGTGCACCACGTCCCGCAGATAGCCAAGCACGACGGGGAAGTAGGTGAGCAGCGGGATTTGCAGAACCAGGGGCAGCGCGAAAAACACGAGCAGCCACCAGGCGCTCTTGTCCCGATCGTGCAGGCGCTTCACCGCGACGGCGCAACCGATGTAAACGCCGATCGCGTACAAGAGGATGAACGTCGCCAGAAACAGATGGGCCTGCGGCGTTGCGATCAGATCGTCGAGCGTCGTCCGGCCTCGCATGACGTTCGCAACGGAGACGAAGCCGATGGTGCCGGAGAAGACAAAGGCGACGACGGTGACGTGAATCAGCGAGACGATGAGAACGGCCCACTGTTTGGCGCGATTGATACGGCCCGAGAGGCCGAACAGATAATGCAGGATGGTCATACGATCCCCCATCGTTCGGGCGAGTATTGCCCGTACGACCGGTCCCGGGAAGAGCAGCGCGTGGCTTTCCCGTCAGTCGCGCAGAAGTTCGTTGATCGACGTCTTGGCCCGCGTCCGCTCGTCGACCCGCTTGATGATGACGCCGCAATACAGCGCCGGTTTCCCGGGACCGCCGCCCAGCGAGCCCGGCACCACCACCGAGTAAGGCGGGACGCGGCCGGTGACGATCTCGCCCGTGTGGCGGTCGACGATCTTGGTGGTCGCGGTCAGGAACGTGCCCATCGCCAGCACCGAGCCCTCGCCGACGATGACCCCTTCGGCGACTTCGGACCTTGCACCGATGAAGCAATTGTCCTCGATGATCGTCGGCGCCGCCTGCAGCGGTTCGAGGACGCCGCCGAGCCCCGCACCGCCGGAAATGTGGCAGTGCGATCCGACCTGTGCGCAGGAACCTACCGTCGCCCAGGTGTCGATCATGGTGTTCTCGCCGACATAGGCGCCGACGTTCACGAAGCTCGGCATCAACACGGCGCCCTTGGCAATGAAGGCGGACTTGCGGACGACGCAGCCGGGGACGGCGCGAAAGCCCGCCGACAGGAACTCCTTTTCGCCCCAGCCGGCGAATTTGGAATCAACCTTGTCCCACCAGGGCGCATCGCCGGGCGCACCGGGGATGAGTTTCATCGCGTTGAGACGAAAGGAGAGCAGAACCGCTTTTTTGAGCCACTGATGCACCAGCCACTCGCCATTCGCCTTCTCGGCGACGCGCAACGTTCCGGCATCGAGTCCGGCGAGAGCGGTCTCGACCGCATCGCGCGCGACCCCCTTCGTGCCGGGGCCCAGCGAGTCGCGGTTTTCCCAGGCTTCGTCGATCGTGCGTGCGAGGCTCATGACGTCAAATCCCGATAGTGTGAAGAAAATCTACGAGATCGGACGTCTCGTGGTCTATGTGCTGGTCCGCATCCTCGATCTTCCAGTGCGATTGGCCAAGTCCATTGTTGAGCCAGATCGTGGTCATGCCGAGCGCCTTGGCGGGAACCAGGTTCCGGGCACTGTCGTCGAACAGGGCTGAGCGCTCCGCGACGAGGCCGCAGCGCTCGACCAGGGCGGTGTAGGCCGCAGGACCGGGTTTGGGGACGAAGTCCGTGGCGCGTGCGTCGACGATGTCGTCAAAAAGGTCGCCGACACCCAGTCGCGTCAGGACGTTGTGCGCGAAGCGGCCGCAATTGTTGGTGAACACGAACCGTCGTCCGGGTAGTCGCACCAGACCGGACCGCAGGTGCGCATTGTGCGACAGATCGAGCGCGTCGATGTCGTTGACGAAGTCATGGTACGAATCTGCGTCGACGCCGTGCCTGCGCACGAGGCCGCCGAGCGTGCTGCCGAATTCGCGTAGATAGCGCTTCTGAATTTCCCAGGCGGGTTCTCGCGCGATCGCGAAGTGGCGCTGGACGAAGATACAGATGCGTTCCTCCATCGCCGACTGCTGCGCGGCGTCCAAAGTGTAAAGCGTGTGGTCGAGATCGAAGATCCACGCTTCGACGTGACGCAAATCTGGACGGAGTTGTGGGACGACGGAACGCATGGCCGGGACCATGGTCGAACACCGGCCGCGAGGCAAGCTTCGTTAACGCAGGTCAACCAAGTCTCTTAAACATGGATTAAAGCCATAGCGTCCACACTCGGGAACGATCAGGGGACCGATATGCCGAGCAAAGGGCAGAACGCCGCGTTGCCGCCCGTCGAGGGCAACATGACGCGCGATGAAGTGCTCGCGCTCCTGGAGCAGCGCGCCCAGGCGGCCCAGAGCGAACTAGCCAGCCAGACCGACGCCGGCGAAGACGTTCTCCATTACCTCGCGCAAAACGGGGCGGTTGCGACGCGTCGCGCGGTAGCGGCCAATCCGGGTGCCGCGCCGCACACCAACCGGCACCTCGCAGACGACGTAGACGATGACGTGCGCATGGAGCTGGCGCGCAAGATCGCACGCCTGATGCCCGACCTCGAACGCGATGAAGCAAGGCATTTGCACGCGCTGACGATCGAGACCATGGAGCGGCTCGCGAGAGACCAGTTGCCGCGCGTCCGCGCGGTGCTCGCGGAGAGCATCAAGTCGCTCGACTGCATCCCGAAATATATCGTCTTGACGCTGGCGCGCGATGCCGAGTCGATGGTCGCCGCCCCGATTCTGGAATATTCGCCGCTCCTGTCGGATACGGATCTCATCGAGATCATCGCCACCGCCAAGGTGGAGGAGATCATCGCCGCCGTGGCGCGCCGCAAACCGGTGAGCCCGGACGTCGCCGATGCGATCGTGGCCTCGCTCGATATTCCGGCGATCGCGACTCTTCTCGCCAATCCGGACGCCAAGGTGCGCGAAAAAGCGATGGAGAACATCGTCGAGCAGGCCGAGAAGATCGAAGAATTCCAGCAGCCTCTGACAATGCGCTCGGACCTCTCCAAGCGCGCCATCTGGCGGCTTGCTTCCTTCGTCGGCGCCAGCCTCATCGAGCAGCTCATGATGCGCTACGGGCTAGACGAGGAGATCAAGCATCAGCTCAACAAGGAGCTGCGCGCGCGCCTGCAGGAGGGCAGCCAGAAGGAAGTCACGCCGCTCGACAAGGCCAAAAAGGACGTTGCAGCGGCGCAGGAAGCGGGCAAGCTCGACGAGGCGTTCGTCGACAAGGCCGCCAACGCCGGCCAACGCGATACGGTCGTGCTGGCCCTCTCGGCACTTGCGAAAGTCCCTGAGGCCACGGTGCGGAAAATCATACAGTCGGGATCCCCCAAGCCCGCGGTCGCGCTGGTTTGGCATGCGGGACTTTCGATGCGCGTCGCCTTCAAGATCCAGAGCTTCGTCATGAAGCTGACGGCGAGCGAGTTGCTGCCGGCGCGCGCGGGCGTGCATTTCCCGATGACCGAAGACGAGATGCGCTGGCACCTCAGCTACTTCGACGTCGCCCTGTAGCCGGGTCCGATAAGACCGCCGTCGCCGATGTGGACGGCATAGCCTGTACGCCCTTTGACGGGGGTTTCGGCGAAGCCGATTTCATTCAGGCCGCGATCCTTGCAACGCGCGCGGCCTTCGATGTCGAACTCGATGTCCGCGACACAGAATTTCTCGCGACCGGTCACGAGCGTGGGCCCACCGATCTTCTGGGCGAAGAGATAAAGGCTGTCGGCAGCCAAGGGAGCGGTGATCGCCCTGGCGCAGTCTCCGGCATCGATCTTCCACCAGCCGTGCGAGATCCATGCCGCGCCGGTTCGTTCGCCGATCGCCGCTGCGAGCGGCTTGGCCGTATCGTTGCAGATCGAATAGCCGGCCGGAGCGGAGACCTTCAGGGCGCTCGTTTCCAGCGCGTCGAACAGATCGGCGTCCGTCGCGGCGGGCGAGATCCGGAGCTTGCGGCGAAAATCGCTGAGCGCCGCCTCGACGGATTTGTCCTGCCGGCCGTCGATCGGCCCTATTTTGTAGCCGAGATCGGTGAGCAGGCGCTTACGACCTGCGATCCGCGCCGTGTCGAGGGTCGCGAGGGCCGGCGTCTCGCTCAGCGTTGTCGTCCAGGACGTTTTGCCGTGCGTGTCCACGGCAGCGAAAGGCAGCGTGAAAAAATCGTCGGCCGGACAGTCCTGCCGTCCGCTTGCCATGCGGGCCGAATAATTGCCGTCCTTGGCGCAAATCGGCTTGTCGCCGCCCCACGCACGCATCGGTCCCGCATGCGCTTGCGACGAGCGCGCATAGACGTAATAGGCGCTCGCGTCCAGATTGCCGGGGAGCACGGTCTCACAGGCGCCGGGCGCAATTCTGGACCAGCCCTGGCTCGAGACGGTGGCGCCCGTTGCCATCGCGGTCGACGCGTAGAGGACATAGGAAGTGCGATTGCAGATTCTCAAATCCGCCAATGCCGATCCGCACCACAGGCAGAGAACCGACGTCGCGAGCCCGATGCTACGCCATTGCCGCTTCATCCGGCGGTGATCAGCGTTCCGGCGCCGTGCTCGGTGAAAAGTTCGAGCAGCAACACATGCGGTATGCGCCCGTCCAGAATTACGGCAGCATGAACGCCGCCGTCGACCGCATCGATCGCGGTCTGGATCTTTGGGATCATGCCTCCCTTGATCGTGCCGTCCGAAATCAATGCGCGTGCCTCGCTGACCGTCAGGCGCGGGATCAGCTTCTTGTCGCGGTCGAGAACGCCCTCGACATCGGTAAGCAGGATAAGACGCTCCGCTTTCATCGCGCAGGCGATCGAACCGGCGACCGTGTCGGCATTGATGTTGAACGTTTCGCCGTGCGAGCCGACTCCGATCGGAGCGATGACGGGAATGATCTCCGAGCGCATGACGGTATGAAGCACTTCGGGATTGACCTTTTCCGGCTCGCCGACGAATCCGAGGTCGACACCGTTCTTCATCAGTTTGCGGGCGAGGATGAGCGTGCTGTCCTTGCCGGAGAGTCCGACGGCGCGCCCGCCGGCGGCATTGATGCCGCTCACGATCTGCTTGTTGATGGAACCGGTAAGCACCATCTCAACGACATCGATCGCAGCCTGGTCGGTGACGCGCAACCCGTCGACGAATGTGGAAGGTATCTCGAGCTTTGCCAGCATCGCGCCGATTTGCGGCCCCCCGCCATGCACGACGACCGGATCGATGCCGGTCTGTTTCATCAGAACGATATCCTGCGAAAAGTCCGCGGCCGTGCCGCCGCCGGCCATGGCATTGCCACCGAATTTCACGACGATGGTCTTCTGATCGTATTTCAGAATGTAGGGCAGCGCCTCGACCAGCACGCGCGCGGTCGAACGCCAGCGCGCCATGACGCGCAGGTTCCGCTCCTGTGCGATTTCATCCTGCAGCGCCATGCTGTGTTCCCCGGCAAAAATCGCGGCCTTATAGCCCAATCGTCAAAGGTCAGCCAGCGCCGCTAGCTGCAGCTTGAGTGGATCCAGGCCCGAACTCCGAAAGGCCGATGTGGCGCATACTTCGGGGAATGCCGCGGTGTGCCGGCGGGCTTCGGCTTCGGTCGCGGAGACGACAGCCTCCAATTCGCCGGGGGCCAGCTTGTCGATCTTGGTCAAAACGAGTCCGTACGACACCGCGGCCTCGTCGAGCAGCGTCATGACCTCCCGGTCGAGATCGAGCACGCCGCGGCGCGCGTCTATCAGCAGCGAGACGCGCCGCAAACTGGCACGGCCGCGCAAGTAGGCGAAGATCAATTTCTGCCACTCTGCGGTCAACGATTTGGATGCTTTGGCATAACCGTAGCCCGGCAGGTCGGCGAGCATGAGACGGTCGCCGAGCCTGAAGAAATTGATCTCACGCGTCCGTCCGGGCGTGTGGGACACCCGCGCCAAAGATTTGCGGTTGGTGAGGGCGTTGATGAGACTCGACTTGCCGGCATTGGACCGCCCGACAAAGGCGATCTCGGGGAGATCCTCGGGCGGCAGACTGGCGATGTCGCCGGTGCCCCACACGAATTCGCACGTCCCGGCGAAAAGCTTCCTCGCGCCGGCCAGCTCGTCTTTGGCTTCGTTGTGCCCCGGGCTCACTCGCCTGCGGCCGGCTTTGTTCGGCCGAAAAGGCGCTGAACTATCCCCTCGAGCCGGAGGTTCTTGAACAAGTGAACCTCAACGCCTTGGCGGCTCATGATGTACCACTGCTGTGCGATGCCGAGCAGGTTGTTCCACGTGTAGTAGATCACCAGGCCCGCCGGAAAGGTCGCGAACATGAAAGTGAACATGATCGGCATCAATCCGAACATGCGCGCCTGGATCGGATCGGCCGGCGCGGGATTGAGCTTCGTCTGAACCCATTGCGTGATGCCCATGAGGATCGGCCAGATGCCGATCGACAGATAGGCCGGAATGAACGAGGGCACGCTGTAGGGCAGGAGGCCGAACAGGTTGATGATCGATGTCGGATCCGGCGCCGCGAGGTCGTGAATCCAGCCGTAGAACGGTGCCTGGCGCATCTCGATCGTGACGAAGAAAACCTTGTAGAGCGAGAAGAAGACCGGAATAACGAGCAGTTGCGGCACACAACCGGTGAGCGGATTCACCTTCTCGCGCCGATACAGCTCCATGATCGCCTGTTGCTGCTTGACCGGATCATCGGCGAAGAGTTCCTTGATCTTCTCCTGTTCCGGCTGGACTTTCTTCATCTTCGCCATCGTCTTGGCCGATGCGTTGGCGATCGGGAACGTGACGAGCTTCACTGCGACCGTGAGCAGGAGAATGGCCAAACCGAAATTGCCGAGCAGCTTGTAGAACTGGTCGAGCACCCAGAACAAAGGTTGGGTGATCGGTTTGAACCAGCCCCAGTCGATCGCCATGTCGAAATTCGAGATGCCGAGCGTATGGTCGTAGTGGCGCAGCGTGTCCACGACTTTTGCACCGGCGAACAGATGGTGGACGACATGCACGATGCCGCCGCCGGCCGCGGCCGTGTGTGCGCCGAGCCGGTAATTGGCTTCATAGGCCTTGGCGCTGCCGAACGGCGTCGCGAGATAGGAACCGTCGAAACTCTCGTTTTGCGGTGGCGCAATGGCCGCCATCCAGTACTTGTCGGTAATTCCGACCCAGCCGCCGACGGAAGTGAAGGTCTTGGGCGGCGTGCCTTCTTCCTTGAAGTCGTCGTAATTCGCGTCTTTGAGCGTGCCGTCGGCGACTCCGACAAAGCCTTCATGCAGCACCCAGTAGTGCTGTGTCGATGGAACGCCATCGCGAACGACGAGTGCGTAGGGGTAGAGCGTAGCCGCGGCTGCGCCCTTGTTTTGCACGCTATCCGTCACGGTGAACATGAATTTGTCGTCGACGGAGATCTCTCGCGTGAAGACAAGGCCATGGCCATTGTCCCATTGCAGCGTCACTGGCTTTCCGACCGACAGCGCTTGGCCCTTCGTCAGAGTCCAGACCGTGTTGGCGTCGGGGACCGGAGTGTTGACGCCTTCTGCATTGGTCCAGCCGAAGTCGACGAAATAGGGATAAGCCGTCCCCTTGGGCGCGAGGAGAACGATCTCGGGACTCTTCTTGTCTTCCGTCTCGCGGTAGTTCTTCAGACGCAGATCGTCGAAGCGCGCGCCGCGCAGCAGGAGACTGCCGTCCAGAGAGGGCGTGTCGATTCTGACCCGCGAACCGCCGAGAGCCAATGCCTTGTCGCGGGGCAGTTGCGCCGGCATGCCCCCGGGAATCGGTGCGCCGGCCGGCATGGCCGGTTTGTGCTGCTTGGCGAGCAATGCCTGCTTGGCCTGGTCGGCCTTCATCGCGGGCATTGCCACAAAATATTGCCAACCGAACAACACGGCCGCCGACAGAGCGATCGCCAGCATCAGGTTGCGGTTCGGGTTGTTGTTGTCGTTCATCAAGAAGACCTATCGGGGCGGAACGGGATCGAAGCCCGACGAGCCGCCGAGCCAGGTGATGGGATGGCAGCGCGCCAACCGTCTGAGAGCGAGGACGAAGCCTTTGAAGGCGCCGTGCGTCTGGATCGCCTCGATCGCGTATTGCGAGCAGGTCGGCTGGAAACGGCACGCCGGCGGAAACAGCGGCGAGATAAAAATGCGGTAGAAGCGGATCGGCGCAATCAACGCCGCCGCGGCCGCTCCGCGCAGTCTCCTCGTCATAGCCGTCAACGGGCTTCTCCTGCTCGGCCAAGCTTCAAATGGGCCGCGCGCAGCGCTTCGGCCAGGTCCGCAACCAAGCTGTCGAAGGGCCGGTCGACCGTGCCGCGGCGCGCGACCAATACATAGTCTGTGCCTGCCCGGCCTGAAAGGGGAAGGACGGCCGACGCGGCGGCTCGAAGCCGGCGTTTTGCCCGGTTTCGGACGACGGCGCTACCGATCTTCTTGCTGGCGGTGAACCCGACCCGGAGCGACTGTTCGTTAACGCTGCCGGCCGGACTGGGACAGACCTCCAGGGTGATACCGGCAGTGGTGCGGCGGATACCTTTTTGGGCGCGCAGGAAGTCCGCGCGGACCCTCAGGTGCTCAAGCGAAAGGCCCTTGTCGGGCCGGGAACCAGGCCTGCTCAGGCGGACAGCTTGGCGCGCCCGTGGGCGCGGCGGCGCGCCAGGACTTTGCGCCCGCCCTTGGTTGCCATGCGGGAGCGAAAGCCGTGACGCCGCTTGCGGACGATTTTGCTCGGCTGGTAGGGGCGCTTCATGGCGGTTCTCGGGTGGCGTCGAAAAGAGGGCGGTTTCTAGGGTGTGGCTATTGGACTGTCAACCTGCGGAGGCAGGGCAGGGGAACCGGCGGAAGCACTGTATTTTGGCCCCTTCTTGAGGCTTTATGAGACCATGCTTGGTCGTGTTCGCGCTCGACTTGCCGGAGCCTATGGGCTTGTCGCCCATAGCCTTTCGGGACGGCTGCTTCTTCTGACCGTCTTTTACGTGATGGTCGGCGAAGTCTTGATTTTCGTGCCCTCGATTGGACGCTACCACCGCGAATTGCTCGAGAATCACATCCAGTCCGCAGAGCTGGCCATTCTGCCGTTCACCGAACCCGGTGGGGACCAGCTTTCGCCGGCCATGCGAGAGCAGCTGCTCAAACGGGCGGGGGCCGCGGCCGTCCTGCTGAAGCGACCCGAGCAGCGAGAGCTCTTCCTGGTCGAAGGCATGCCGCGCTCGATCGACAAGACGATCGATCTGACGAGAATGATGATGGTCGGCAGGATGGGTGACGGACTTGACTGTCTGCTGAATGGTGGCAATCGGACGCTGCACGTCATTGCACCTACGCGGATCAAACGCGCCGAATCGATAGGAATTATCCTTGGCGAGGCGCCGATACGCGCTGCGCTCGTAAACTACGCCTGGCGCGTGATCGCGACGGGCCTGGTCGTATCGCTGATCAGCGGCATCCTCGTCTTCGTCAGCCTCTACTTCGTGATCGTCAGGCCCATGCGACGCATTACGGGATCTATGATCTCATTCCGCGACAATCCGGAAGATCCGGCACGCATCATCAGCGCCAGTGCACGCCGGGACGAAATCGGAATTGCGGAACGCGAACTCGCCGCCATGCAGCGCGATCTTTACGGCTTTCTGCAACAAAAGACGCGCCTCGCCGCGTTGGGCGCGGCCGTCGCGCGCATCCAGCATGATCTCAGGAACATCCTGTCCACGGCGCAATTGGCGTCGGATCACCTGACCAGCGTCCAGGACCCGGTCGTCAAACGGCTGGCACCACGGCTCGTTTCGTCCATAGACCGCGCCGTGTCCCTGGCGAGCAACACCTTGCGCTATGGACGGGCCGACGAGCGCCCACCCAAGCGCAAGCGGCTGCCGCTAGCGCCGCTCGTGAGTGAAGCAGGCGAGGCTGCGATTGAGGCGCGGATCGCGCCGGTCGACATCGTGTTCGACAACCAGGTCGACGCGGAACTGCAGATCGACGCCGACCCTGAACAAATTTATCGCATTTTGCTCAATCTGATCAGGAATTCGGTCGAAGCGCTTGTCGAACGCGGATCGCAGGGATGGATCCGCGTAACGGCCTCGCGCCAGGGACAACGCGTGCGCGTCGACGTGGTGGACAATGGCCCCGGAATCCCGGCGGGCATTCATGCCAGGCTCTTCCAGCCGTTCGCCACCGCGGCGCGCAGCGGTGGCTCGGGCCTCGGGCTCGCGATCGCGCGCGATCTGGCGCGCGCACATGGCGGCGATATCGTGCTTGTCGCCACTAGCGTGGATGGAACGATTCTGCGAATCGAAATCCCGGACAGCGAGCTGACGTGATGGTGTGGAATCCGACTGTGTACATGACTTATGCCGAGGAACGGACGCGGCCTGCGGTCGAGCTTCTGGCGCATGTGCGCAACGAGAATCCGCGCCGGGTCGTCGATCTGGGATGCGGTCCCGGAAATTCGACAGGCGCGCTTGCCGCGCGCTGGCCCCAGGCGCAGTTGCAGGGGCTGGACTCGTCCCCCGCGATGCTGGAACAAGCGCGAAAGACGGGCATCCGCGCGGAGTGGGTTCTCTCCGATATTGCGAAATGGTCCCCGCCCCAAACGTATGACGTGATCTTTTCCAATGCCACGTTGCAGTGGCTCGGCGACCACCGCGGGTTGCTCACGCGTTTGATGGCGTTTGTCGAGCCAGGCGGAACGCTGGCGTTTCAGGTTCCTCACAATATGAATGCGCCATCACACGTCCTCATGCGCGAGGCGGCAGGGAGCGGTCCCTGGTCTGCGCGATTGAAAAATGTGCGCGAAGTCGCCGTGCTCGAACCGTCAGAATACTTCGACATACTGAACGGGTGCGGTGCGGAAGCGGATATCTGGGAAACAGAATATCTCCACGTCCTGGACGGCGAGGACGCCGTCTACACCTGGGTCAGCGGTACCGGCCTCCGTCCCTTTGTGCAGGCGCTTGAAGGTCGTGAGCGGGAGGACTTCATCTCGGACTACAAAGCCAGACTGAATACCGCCTACCCGCGGCGCCGCGACGGAAAAACGTTGTTCCCCTTCAAGCGCCTTTTTGCGGTTGCACGCCGCTAGTCGCCGAGCGCAACTCCATCGCGGCGAGGATCGGCGCCTCCGATATAACCTCCTGGTACGCGCTCGACAATGTGCAGTCCGCTCTCTAGTTCGCGTGTTATGACCGAATGGCCCATGGCCGTCAGTTGCGGCGCGAGTGCTTCCAGTGCGGTGCCTTTCTCCAGAATCGTCGGGCTGTTGAGATTGAGCGGGTGCGGCAACGCCGCGGCGTCTTGCGGCCCCATTCCGCCGTCGATCATCGCGATCAGCGATTGAGCGACAAAATCGATGATCGCCGGACCTCCGGGCGATCCGGTCGCGATGGCGAACTTCCCGTCCGGTCCAAAGACGATCGTCGGTGACATTGCGCTCATCGGGCGCTTACCCGGCGCCGGTGCGTTGGCGACCGGCCTTCCATCGCGCGTCGGTTCGAAGGAAAAGTCGGTCAACTCGTTGTTGAGAAAAAATCCGTTCGCCATGATTTCCGAACCAAAGACAAATTCAACCGTCATCGTCATGGAAACAACTTCCCCGCGATCGTCGACGACGGAGAGGTGGCTGGTTCCCGGCAATTGCTGCGTTCGCTGGGGCGAGAATTCGGCATGCTTCTGAGGCGGTTCTCCGGCGATCGCCGTGCCCATATCCTTGGATGGGTCGATGAGCGCTGAACGCTGAGCGAGATATCCTTTATCCAACAGACCCGCGACGGGGACGTGGATAACGTCAGGATCCGCGAGGAACATGGCCCGGTCGGCGAAGGCGAGACGGCTCGCCTGCGTGAACAAATGCACCTCGCTGAGCGTGTTCGGCTGCAACTGCGATTGCGGGAAACGCTCGAGCATGCCCAGGATCTGCAGCACTGCGACGCCGCCCGAACTGGGCGGCCCCATGGAGCATAAGCGGTAAGCCCGGTAGGCGCCGCACACGGCCGGCCGTCCGACGGCGCGGTACGATGCGAGATCGACCAGGGTCATGCCACCTGGGTTGACGGGTGCATGTTGGACGGCGTCGACGATATGTTGGGCGATCTCGCCGGTATAGAATGCCTTCGGTCCGCCTTTCGCGATCAGGCGCAAAGTTCTTGCCAGCTCCGGGTTCCTGAGAATCTCGCCCTGCGCCAACGGCGTCCCGTCGGCCTTGTAGAAGTAGCGCTTGATGTCCGGCATTCCGGCCAATTGCGGAAACGCGCGTAGCGTGGCGGCGAGCTTGCGGCCGACCGGGAATCCATTCGCCGCGAGCTTGATTGCCGGCTCGAACAGTTTCGCCCATGGGAGACGACCGTATTTCATGTGCGCCATTTGGAACATGGCGATGACGCCGGGAACGCCGGTAGAGAGGCCGCCCGGGATGGCGCTGAAATGGTCGCGAGGCTTTCCGCTCGGGTCCAGGAACATTCCAGGCGTGGCCGAGGCCGGCGCGGTTTCGCGGCCGTCGAAGCTGGTGACGAATTTGTCCTTGGGGTCGTAGACCATCATAAAGTCGCCGCCGCCAATGCCCGACGATTCAGGTTCGACCAGGGTGAGGACCAATTGAGCGGCAATGGCCGCGTCGACCGCCGACCCGCCCTCGCGCATCATCTGCCGTCCTGCTTCCGCAGCGTAGGGATTGGCCGCAGAAATGATATGGTGTGATGCGATCGTTCCAGCCGCACGTGCCGGAACGGCCGCGACGAGCGCAACGGTGACAACACAAATCGCTCGGCGCACGATGCTCATGTGACCTTCTCATTCGGGCTGCACACGCTAGCGTGACACATATGGTTCAATCAGGCGCGCGAAATCTCATTACCGACGTAGCTGGGTTGCGCGTCGGGCATGCCGAAGACCTCAAGGTCCGCACTGGCACGACAGTCGTCGTCGCGGACGCGCCCTTTCTGGCGGTAGCGGACGTCCGGGGCGGCGCGCCTGGATCGCGTGAAATTGACGCGCTGGAGCCGAGCAATCTGCTCTGCACTGCCGACGCGATCGTCCTGTCAGGGGGATCGGTACATGGGCTGGATGCTGCGTCCGGGGTCGTAGCGGCACTGCGTGCGGCTGACCGTGGGTTTCGCATGACGCCATCGGCGCCGCCCGCGCCCATCGTCCCGGCCGCCATTCTGTTCGATCTGGTCAATGGTGGGGACAAAGACTGGGGCGACGAGTCGCCCTATCGCCTGCTTGGCCGAAGGGCATTCGATTCGGCCGGCACGGATTTCGCGCTCGGCAATGCCGGGGCAGGCGTGGGCGCGAGAGCCGGAACATATAAAGGGGGCCTGGGCAGCGCCTCGGCGGTCGTGGATGACCGCTTCACGATCGGGGCACTTGCCGCGGTCAACTCGCTCGGATCGCCTGTGATGCCCGGTACCGATGTCTTTTGGGCCTTCCCGTTCGAGCAGAACGGGGAGTTCGGCGGGCGTCGCCCGGCCGCGCCGTCGTCTGGCGACCTCGATCTGCCCACGGATATGAAGCGGCCGGCGGCCGGTACCAACACGACGATCGCAGTCGTCGGGCTTGATGCCGACGTCAGCGCAGTCGAACTCAAGCGCATCGTTATCATGGCCGCAGACGGGTTCGCGCGCGCGTTGCGTCCCGTGCATACGCCGTTCGATGGCGACATCGTTTTCGGGATCACGACGGGAAGAGTGCCCGTCGCTGAGCCGCGCGCCAGAAACCTGATGCGCCTCGGAAGCATCGCCGCCGATTGTCTCTCGCGCGCGATCGCGCGTGGCGTCTATGAGGCTGAAACGCTCGGTGAAATGCAAAGTTACCGAACGCTGTTTCGCAAATAACTCGGAACGCGCAAGTGGAACGCAGCCGTCTGAGCCTTTAATTTACAGGCTCTTGGCAAAATTGCGTTGTGTTCTGCG
>Ga0335070_10001575_pt1 | contig 26309 bp, 26 predicted proteins | sample Lox_Sample_13_FD_206722 | JGI IMG/M metagenome (GOLD analysis project Ga0335070, IMG submission 206722) | Soil microbial communities from Loxahatchee National Wildlife Refuge, Florida, United States - Lox_Sample_1.3 | ecosystem: Environmental > Terrestrial > Soil > Wetlands | place: USA...
CTTTGGACCTCGGGCGGGACACTACAGGGCCTCTCGCTCAATCCTGCAGCCTGGATAAGGGATGATGGGTGACTTCGCCCCAGGCGGGGTATGCCGGATAACCGTAACGATGAGGTGCAGGGGTCGCTTATCGCGAGAGACTCGCCGAACCGACGTCAGGAGCTTCATTGAGCAGCTTCTACAGGATAGGTATGTTCAAGGACAAACACAAAACGTATCACCCGGTAATCTCTTGACTAATTCTGAGCTCAAATTCTACTTGACAGGGAGCACTATAGGATGTCCCCAATTTGTCACAATTTGTCACTGGTCAAACCCAGTGTGAAGAGGTGCCCAAGCTGTGGGACGATCCTAGTGCCACCGGGTAAAGGAGGCAGTAGACGGAATCCTTGACCGCTCACCACATCTTGTGCCATCCTAAAAGCATCACGCGCCAGCGACCAGATGATATGTGAATATCCCGACTGGCCGGATCGGGGTTTAGATAACTCATCATGTAGCAAACTCGTCGAAGTGCCGAAAGAGACGGAGGCAAGGTCAGGAGTTCAGTTTACTCGAATTTTGGCGTTCGGTCCCCGCCGGAAGAATATTTGAACCCGTAGACCACGGGTTGATTGCGCAGGTAACATGATGTTCTTTTGTTCTCAGCGCGGGCACCGGTCGGTGCTCTTATAGGGTTGCCGCATCTTTCAATCTTTACCAAATCCTTACGCGTTCTTTACTCCTCCCTCACATACCGTGGTTACTGTTTTGAGCACTGCCCCCCTCGCCTAGAGGATGCGAGTAGGGCGGTCCACCGAAGGATGGCAGGTAGTTGTCTCGAGGTGGGCTTCTTTCACGCTGTCCTACGGGGTATACGAGAAGGAGAAGAGACCATGATGAGATGGCTTACCCTTGTTCTGAGCGTCGTGCTGCTGGGATTGGTGCTCTCTCCCGGCAGCCATGGGGAGATTCCATTCGGGGCGGCCGAAGCCACTTTCGTGGTGACCTGATTTGACGTGGGCGCAGCCGCCCTGGAAGGGCAGCCCGGGGTTCTTTCGGTTGAAAAGGGCTGGCGGGGCACAAGCGAGGTGAACCGCGTCGTCTATGATCCCGACAAGGTGACTGTGGAACAGATGGAAGGATGGCTTCGGAAGGCGGGCACCTACATCAGGACGGTGCAAGAGCCAGTTCGCGCGAGTCCAGACTGATGGTCTCGCAGGAGCCAGGTTCGCGGTGAAGGTGCTGTTACATAGCCGGTAGCTTGCTAAGCAGAGGGAACTAATTTGATTGGCAAGGAGAATGATGATGAAAAAGTATCTCGGGTACCTAACCTGTCTTTTCTTTTTGATTGGATGCCAGCGTAGTGCTGCTGAGCAACCGGAGGTTAAAAACAAGGCGATGGAGGCGAAAGCAATGACCGAAACAGCGACGTTTGCCGGCGGCTGCTTCTGGTGTGTACAGACCGATTTTGAAAAGGTACCGGGCGTCGTTAAGGTCGTGTCTGGTTACACGGGTGGATCTGAGGATAACCCAACGTATGCGTCATACGCGAAGGGTGGCCATGTTGAGGCCGTCCAGGTTTTCTATGATCCATCAAAAATCACCTATGAGCAACTGCTCGATTACTTCTGGCGGCACGTGGATCCGACCGACCCGAGCGGGCAGTTCGTTGACAGGGGACCCCAGTACCGCAGCGTAATCTTCTACCACGACGAGGAGCAAAGGAGGCTCGCGGAGAAGTCGAAGGAGGACCTGGCAAAATCCGGAAAGTTTGCCAAACCAATCGTGACCGAGATCCTACCCGCTACCAAGTTTTACCCGGCGGAGGAGTACCACCAGGACTACCACACGAAGAACCCCGTTCGGTACCAGTTCTACCGGTGGAATTCGGGTCGCGATCAGTTTCTGACAAAGGTCTGGGGCGATGAAAAGGAGGTGCCTGTGACCTCTTCGAATAAAACGACGTACCGGAAACCATCAGATGAGGCGTTGAGGAAGACTCTGACGCCCCTTCAGTACAAGGTAACCCAGCGCGAGGGTACGGAGCCGGCCTTCAACAACGAGTACTGGAACAACAAGCGAGCGGGGATCTATGTGGATATCGTCTCGGGCGAACCGCTTTTCAGTTCTCTCGACAAGTATGACTCCGGGACCGGCTGGCCGAGCTTTACCAAGCCGCTCGAGTCGGGGAACATCGTCGAGCGGGAAGATCGGGGCTTCTTCATCGCTCGCACCGAGGTGCGGAGCCAGCACGGCGATTCCCACCTCGGCCACGTCTTCCCTGATGGACCGCCCCCAACCGGTCTCAGGTACTGCATGAACTCCGCCGCCCTCAGGTTCATCCCGAAGGAAGATCTCGAGAAGGAGGGCTACGGTCAGTACCTTAGCTTGTTCTCCGGCAAGATGTGACCTACCCAAGGCTGTCGGGATTGCCGGAGGCGGAGATGTCCCGGGCGCCACTCCCCAAAGGCTCCGGAGGCGCCGTCCGGGCGATCCCGGCAGGATGCGATCTCGCTTCAGCGTCTCGTGCATAATTCGGGCTCGAAAGGGATCGCAGTCTTGTCAAACATCTTCCTGCGCTTTTATGCTCGTAAGCAAGGAATAATGGATTTCGGGCGCGCCGATCCCCGTTGATCTTTCTTTGCTTCGGTGGAGGGCGCCGGAGCGAGGAGACAGGACGATGAGCCTCGAAGGCCCGATCCTGATCGCAGAGGACGACAAGAAGACTGCAACCCTGGTGGAGCTCTACCTCAAACGAGAAGGGTTTCGGACCGTCATCGCTTACGACGGCGAGCAGGCGCTGGAGATGGCGCGCCGCCACAAACCAGGTTTCGTCATCCTGGATCTCATGCTACCCGTCTTGGACGGTTGGGAGGTATGCCGGCGTCTGCGACAGGGTTCCGACGTACCCATCCTCATGCTCACCGCTCGGGGAGAGGAAGTGGATCGCGTCTCGGGGCTTACCCTCGGCGCCGATGACTACGTGGTCAAGCCGTTCAGCCCCAGGGAGCTCGTGGCCCGGGTGCGGGCCATCCTGAGGAGAGGTCGGCAGACGGCCACGATGGGTAACGGCACCCTCTCCCATGGGGACCTCGTCCTGGACCTCGAGAAGCGCACGGCGAGCCTGCGAGGTCGGCCGCTCACGTTGACGCCGCATGAGTACAGACTCCTCCAGGCGCTCATGGCGGCCCCGGGAAAGGTCTTTACCCGCCAGGAGCTTCTGGACCACCTCTACCCGGGCGGGGAGGCGGTCGTCGAGCGCGTCATCGACGTTCATATCGGGATACTCCGGCATAAGATCGAGGAGAATCCGGCAGCGCCTCGCAGGATCCTCACCGTGCGGGGTATCGGCTACCAACTCGACGAGGGCGTCGATTGATGAGTTTCAGCTTAGAGCGGCGTCTCATCTGGAAGCTTCTCGCCACGAACATCCCGATCATCGTCTTCGTGATCGTCATCGTCTGGCTCGCGGTCGATTACCTTGCCGCCGAGTACTTCGTGAGCCTCATGAACCGCTATCACATCTCCCCGACCGGGACTCACGAGATGTTTATCGCCGCCGTTCATCGCTACCTTATTTGGGCAAGCATCACCGCCCTCGTGCTCGCTGTTGGTCTCAGCTTCCTCGTCCTGAGGAAGGTCTTAAGCCCCCTCATGCAGATGAGCGAGATCATCGGCAAAATAAGCTCTGGGGATTTCACGGGGAGAGTCCCGGTGCGGTCCCGAGACGAGATCGGGGAGCTGGCCCTTGCTTTCAACCAGATGGCCGCTCAGCTGGAGCGAATCGAGGAGCTTCGGAAAACCATGGTGATAGATGTAGCTCACGAGCTCCGAACACCTCTCACCAACATCAAGGGCTATCTTGAGGCCCTGATGGATGGGGTCGTCGCTCCTTCGCGGGAGACCTTCGAGATGCTCCAGGAAGAGACCGGGCGGCTGGCCGAGCTCACCGAGGGGATTCTCCGGCTGGCGAGGGCGGACGCGGCTCGGACCCACCTCCGGAAGGAGGAGCTCCGCGTCGATCACTTGCTCTCGCAGATACTGCCGTCCTTTTTGCCCCGCTTCGAGGCGAAGGGGATCACCCTAGAGACCGCCTTCCCTGAGGACGGCCCTCCTGTCCGCGTGGATTCACGGGAACTAGGGCAGGCGCTCCAGAACCTCTTCGAGAATGCCTGGCGGTATACCCAACCGGGCGGCAGGGTCCGGGTCTCGGTGGAGCAGACGCCCGGCGCGGTGAAGGTCGTCTTCGCCAATACGGGCGGCGAAATTGACGAGAAGGATCTCCCGTTCATCTTCGAGCGCTTCTACCGGGGCGAGAAATCTCGCTCGCGGGAGCGCGGCGGCGCGGGGATCGGCCTGGCCATCGTGAAGGGGCTTATCCAAGCTCACGGCGGAGAGGTGGGTGCCGAGATCGCCGCGAACATGACCCGGGTCTGGTTCACTCTGCCTCTCTGACCTGCCCCCGAAAAACCCGGGGTCCTTCGAAAGGTTTTGAAAAGCTGGAAACCCGGCAGCTCCTCCCCGCCCTCTGCGCTGGCTCCGGCGCTATCCTTACCGCCACACCCCTCAGCGGGACCGTCGCGCGCCTCTCCTTACCGCGTTCCGTTGGTGTTCCTCGGAGGCTACAGGGCCTCTTCTCTCCTCTCGGGCGAGAGGTACACTAGGATAAGTAGGGAAAGGTCTTTGTTCGGGACAAGCTCTACCTTATCTGAAGGGATAGATATGGATAACGAAGGGCAGAGGCCAGAAGCATGCAACTACGCCGAAAGCGCTCTCCAGGAGGTGGGTGAAGAGCGCGAGCAGAGGATGGCGGTGATCTCCGCCGAGCTGATGCGGACTAGCGGGCGGCTGCAAGCGGAGCTAAGCGAACGGTCGCGTCTGCAGAATCTTCTAAGAAAAATCAGCAGTTGTTTTCTCCAGTTCGGTGCGGACACGCGGGAAAACATCAATCGCCTCACTGCCCTTTGCGGGGAGGTGATGTCCGCGGACGCCGCGCTTTATAATCGCTTAGATGGCGGCATGCTGATAGCGTGGGGACAATGGAATACTCCCGCCGGGTACAATCCTGTGAGTGAACCAGAAGGGCGGATTTGTTACGACCTCATCAGGAAGGGCATCGAGAAGCTCTACATTTTCAATCTCCAGGAGAGTGAATACGCCCGGACTGAACCGGTGGCCAGAGACTACAAGCTCAGGACGTATATTGGTCGGCCCGTGAGACTCGGCAATACTTTCGTCGGCAACTTGTGTGTTGTCTGCCGTGACGATCGTGTCCCGAACGATCTGCAAAAGGAGCTCATGGGGAGCATTGCCACCGCAATCGCCGTGGAGGAGAAGAGACGAGACGCGGAGGCTGCACTTCGCCGCGCACTGTCCGAGGTGGAGGAGCTCAAGAACAGGCTACAGGCCGAGAACACGTACCTGCAGGAGGAGATCAAACTCGATCACGACTTCGACGAGATCATCACGGAAAGTGACACGCTGAGACGTCTGCTCCGGAAGGTGGAGCAGGTTGCCTCCACAGATGCGACGGTACTCATTCTGGGAGAGACAGGGACGGGCAAGGAACTGGTCGCGCGGGCCATCCACAGTTTGAGTCGCCGGCGGGAGCGACCGCTGGTGAAAGTCAACTGTGCAGCCCTGCCGCCGACCCTAATCGAGAGCGAGCTCTTCGGCCACGAGAAGGGGGCGTTCACCGGGGCCTTTTCAAGAAAAATAGGGCGATTCGAGCTGGCCGATACAGGTACCATCTTCCTTGATGAGGTCGGCGATCTCCCACTTGACCTTCAGGCAAAAATCCTCCGTGTCCTCCAGGAAGGTGAAATAGAACGAGTGGGAGGGACTCGATCGATCAAGGTGGACGTGAGAGTTATTGCCGCTACCCACAGGAATCTCGGGGAGGCGATCAAGCGAGGAGCATTCCGAGAAGACCTCTACTACCGGCTCAACGTGTTTCCCCTCGCTCTTCCGCCTTTGCGTGAACGGAGGGAAGACATCCCCCTCCTTGCCTCCCACTTTGCCAGGAAGTACGGGACACTCCTGGGGAAGCGCATCGACAGGATCCCGCGGCGGGTCATGGATGACTTGCAAGGCTACGATTGGCCGGGTAACGTTAGAGAGTTGGAGAATATCATCGAGCGCGCGGTGATCTTGACCCAGGGCTATGGTCTGCAGCTCGACGAGGGATTCGAACTGCTCCGGCGGACGGAGACCACCTCAGCTCCGCCGCGATCGCTGAGCGAGGCGGAACGGCAGCACATCGAGCGGATTCTCAACGAAACAGGGGGGAAGATCGAAGGCAACGGGGGCGCAGCTCTGCGGCTCGGTCTTAAACCCAGCACACTCCGGTCCCGGATGAAAAAACTCGGAATTAAGCGGTCGTGAAGCCGGCCGACCCGCCCGCGCCCGTTCGTGGCTCCCACGAGATATCGCGGTTTTCTTACCTCCTCGGTGAAGAGGCTCTCCACCCCGCAGTTTTCCTAACGATCCGAGTCTACTAGTTTTTCCTTTGAATGACCGCCGCCACGGTCGACCTGGCATACCCCTTGCCCACTACGCCAGCAACCATAGCCACCATACCCAGGGGACGGGAAACACGGTTATAGGAAGATGCTTCCACAGCAATCATACATCATGGTTAACGACGACAACTTTGAAAGGGTCGTATTACGCGGAAAAGGATTCATTCTTGTAAATTGTTGGGCTGCATGGTCTGGATCGTATCATATCATGGAGCCGGTGGTCGAAGACGTCGTTAATATGTTTCAAGGCAATATAGCAATGGTCAGATGTAATGTGGACGATAGCAGCGAGACAGTCAGACGGTTTGGCATTCTTTCTCCTCCGGCACTCCTGCTGTTCAAGGGAGGCGAGTTGCTAGACAGAATATCCGGGACCATAGCGAAGGATGAACTGTTGCAAAGGTTGAAGTCGCATATTCAGAAGAACTAAGGACAGCGGGCGCCTTGGGAGCAGGACTTTCTCCGGACTTTCAGGGAGGAGATCATGGCGACATACGATTACGATATTGGCGTCATCGGAGGCGGCGCGGGAGGGTTGACCGTCACCGCGGGTGCTGCCCAACTTGGGGCCAAGACCATTCTCATCGAGAAAGAGAAAGTACTTGGGGGCGACTGCCTTCACTACGGGTGCGTTCCGAGTAAGACGCTCATCAGAACCGCGCAGATCTATCACTCCATCAAGCACACGCAGGAGTTCGGCCTTCCCTCGGTAACCGTGCCGCCCGTCGATTTTCGAGAGGTGGCGAAGCGAATCCAGTCGGTCATCGGAACGATCCAGAAACATGACTCCGAGGAGAGGTTTTGCGGACTCGGCGCCCGGGTGATCTTTGGCGAGGCGACCTTCGCGGACGAACGGAGTGTCCGTCTCAACGGCGAGACCATCTCGGCAAAAAACTGGGTGCTGGCAACGGGCTCTTCTCCCGAGATCCCTCGCATAGAAGGTCTCGAGAGAACCCCTTACATCACGAATCGGGAAATTTTGTCTCTCGATCATCTCCCCACCTCCCTCATCATTCTCGGCGCCGGGCCGGTTGGAACCGAAATGGCGCAGGCCTTCTCCCGCCTCGGCTCGAAGGTAACGGTCGTCCAGCGGAGCAACCAGATTCTGAGCAAGGAAGACAAAGATCTGGCCGATGTCGTGATGGAGGTCTTGCAGGGGTCGTGATCAAGAACGGTCAGGGCCAGACCCTCTCCCTCCGGGGCGAGATGATCCTTGTCGCCTTGGGCAGGGCGGCCAACGTGGATGGCCTGGGTTTGGAGACTCTGGGTCTCGACCACAACCGAAAAGGGATCCAGGTAGACGACCGACTGAGAACCAGCCACAAGCACATCTACGCCGCCGGCGATGTGACGGGGCGCTACCAATTCACCCATGCCGCCGGCTATGAGGGAGGCATCGTGGTCAGCAATGCCATCTTCCATCTTCCCCGCAAGGCCGACTACACCTACCTGCCGTGGTGCACCTATACGGATCCGGAGCTTGCGAGCATCGGTATGAATGAGAAGGCCGCCCGGGCCGCCGGCATCGAACACTCGGTCTGGATCGAAGAGTTCAGGAACAACGACCGCAGCCTGGCGGAAGGAGAAAGGGTCGGCAAGGTGAAGATGATCCTCGATGGGAAGGAGAAGCCTCTTGGCGTGCAAATCCTCGGACCGCAGGCGGGAGAGCTCCTGAGCGAGTGGGTGGCCGTACTCAACGGCAAGGTGAAGCTCGCCACCCTTGCTGCTGCGGTCCATCCCTATCCGACCCTTGGGGAGATCAACAAGAGAGTGGCGGGCACATTCTTCTCAAGGAAAATTTTCTCCGACAGGGTCAAGAAAGGGTTGAGGTACCTCTTCCACCTGAAGGGCAGGGCCTGCGAACCTGCCGCGGCAGCCTGAAGGTAGGAGCAACCGCGCGGCATGCGCCTCCGTCCCTTAAGGAGCAAGGCCATGCAGATCGCCATGGAACAACCGGCAGCAGACCGGAGAAAGACCATAATGAAGGCAGGCGCCCTTGCGGTCTTCATCGTCGGCGCCGTCGTCCTCGTTCGTTTCACTTCACTTAGGGACTATCTCACTCCCCAGGCCCTGGGAGCGTTTCTGAGCATGGCCGGGTTCTGGGCACCCGTGGTCTTTGTGATCATTTACGCGGTGGGAGTGTGTCTCTTCGTGCCCGGAACGCTCCTCACCGGTCTCGGGGCTGGGATCTTCGGAGCCTATTTGGGGTTTGTATACGTGTGGATCGGGGCCATGCTCGGCGCGATTGCAGCATTCTGGATCGGCCGGACCCTGGGGAGGGACTTTGCCACCTCCCTTATCGGAGACAAGCTGAAGAAACACGATGACGCCATCGAACGGAACGGGGTCGCCACGGTGCTTTACCTGCGGCTCGTCTACTTCCCCTTCACCCCCTTGAACTTTGGCCTAGGGCTTACCAAAGTGCGCTTCCGGGACTATGTGGCCGGCACGGGCCTGGGTATCCTCGTCGGCACCTTCATCTTCACCTTCTTTATCGGCACGATCCGGGATGTCCTCATGACGCGCAAATGGGCTGAGCTCCTCTCGCTGAAGGTCTTTTTCTCCATCGGGCTCTTTGTCTTCTCTTTCTTCATCCCGGCGATCATCAAGAAGCTGAGGAAAGAAGGGCCCGATGCCGTGACGGCGGAGAGCCCGGCGCCGATCGGGTCAGGCAGGGAAGTCCTCGAGTGCCGGACGCCCGGGACCGGAGATCACACCCGCCGAGTAGGAAGGCGAATTATCTCGTGTACTGACAAATATCGCTTCAGGTGGAGAACGCGTAAGGACTCCTGCGGGAGCTTGTCTCGAGGGGAAGCGAGCCGCGCTCGTTCATGATCCGGACGGCCACGGCCTCCAGATTCTGGAGCCGTGAAAAAGAAAGACAGAGGAACAGAGATAACTTGCGGTGATAAACCGACAAACCCCGAGTGGCGGGTGGCGTGGGCTGGATCGGCCGGTCCATAGTACCCCCGACACTGAAATAACAAAAAGGAGAACTGACATGATCACATCACATGCACGCAAATCCCTGGGCAAAGGGCTGCTCGCGTTCCTGGTTGCTGCTTTCTTCATGATAGCGGTGGCCAGCTTCGCTGCAGAGACCTACACCACCAAGCCCTTCTCGGGCGTGGCGGTGAAGGCGGGAACTGCAACTCTGACCAAGGACGGTGCTAAGCGAAGCATAAAGCTTTCGGCGGATTTCAAGGTTCCCGACGCGCCCGATCCTCACTGGCAGCTCGTCGACTCCAGAGGCACTACCTACCTCCTCGACCGTCTTTCCTTACAGGACAAGAAAGTGAAGACCGAGATCATGGTACCTGCCTACGTCCCCGATGTTGCCAAGGTGCAGATCTGGTGCTCCTATGCCGAGGCTTTACTTGGTGAAGCGGCTTTCGCTTCGCCGGTAAAATAACGTCCTTGAGGGCGAGGGACGCGCCGGTTGACCGCTCGTGTTCATCCGGCGCGTACCCCTTCCTCTCGCCTCAACCCACCGGATCATTCCGGCAGGGGCCGTCCCGGCCAGGAGTTAATTCTGTGGCCGCAAAGGAGAGGAGATCTCCAGCCACAAAAATGGATGTGTGAAAAATGGGGTCACCCATTAAAAGGCACGCTGTCAAGGGAAAAATCTCTCCTGTGCAAGGGAAGGGGTGATTCCCTTGAGAGCGGTCTGGCGCCGATGGTGCCAGGTCGCTGGTTCAAAGTCTCCGCACCGTTGCCGTAGTTTCTTTGGGTTCGAGTGTCAGTGACTTCTTCACTGCACCAGTCACCCATCAGGATGAGGGCCGATCTCGGAATCGGAGTTGCGATTCTCATACATCAGCGGTTTGCGGAGCGTCGAGACCCTTGACCGTCTCGACGCAGAGCAAACCTAACTTGGTTGACGATCGCCCCTTTCCGCCACAGAAAGGCGGACCAGAAAATCTTCGGTACCATGCCGTGTCCAAGAGGTATGTCACAGACCTTGTGGGTTCTCACCAACCCCGGGATGGCTCACGGCATGGGCAGTGAAGATACTTTGAACCTTATGTGGGTGGAACGGTTTCCAATCAGAGCTGGTGGTTCTGCCAACCCCATTTCAGGTTCACCGTTCCAGCCAACTGTTATGCAAAGAGTTTCTCAGGATCGAACGGCACCCGATCTCTCATGACGTAGTATGCGGCCCTGGCCAACTTATGGGCGAGGGCGCTGTGGGCGACCATGAAGTTGGTTCTTGCCGCCTTCCTCTGATAATACGCTCGGGCCTGCGTGTCATAACGCCGAGCAAGCTCGGCAGCCTCAGAGAACGCCCACGCGAGATACTTGTTGCCGTTTTTCTTATTGCCCTTTCCTTTTGTCTTGCCGTTACTGGTCCAGGTGCTGGGTACCTTTCGACAATATGAGACGTAGTTGCCAACCTTAGGAAAGCGATCTATGGAACCGGTCTCCATCATGATCGTGAGAGACAGTATCTTGCCGATGCCACATATAGTCTGAAGGTACACAAATTGTTTCTTCAATTTTGCCTTAGCTTCGATGAACCTTTCTATTTGCCGGATTTGTCGTGTTAGATAATCGATAGTCTCCTTGCTTACGCTGCCGCTTAGTTCAAGATCTTCCTGTCCATTCAGGAGGGGAGTAACACGATTTTCTTTAATCCTTTTTATGTCGTTAACGTTTATCTTACAACCACAGTTTCTTTGAACTATGCCTTGAAGGCTTAAGATAAGTGACGTTCGTAACTTCACCAGGTGGCTCCTCTTTCTCAACAGATCTCGGATCGGGCGTTCCTCTTTGGGATAAATGTAGCCTTCAGGCAATATTCCCAGGCGCAATAGATGCGCCAACCAGAATGCATCATGATTGTCGTCACTGTGTTTGAGTCCTTCATATCTTTTCACCGCCGACGGATTGGCCAAATGTACCAGGTAGCCTGTATCCATCAACATATCTACCAGTCAATACCAGTTAAGGGTGGATTCGACAACTATTCCAACAAGATTTTCTTTGAACTTTTCCAGTGTTCTGAGAATGCCTTGCGGTTCATTACGCAACTTCTTCTTGAAAACTCTCCTATCTTGGGCATCAATGATACCAAGGTAACTACTACTTGAATGTAAATCGATTCCTCCGTATAATGCCATAGGCACCTCCTTGTTTGGATATTGGCAAGTATCCGTTGAGCATACCAGGAGATTATGTTCCTTGGCTATGCCAAGGAGGTGCCTTTTATATGATTATCAGAGCTTTATTTTTAACTAAGGGGCGCGTCAAGGCTGTTTTTGACCCTTGACGGGGAACGCCGCACCGACTGCCGTCATCTCCGATTTCGCCGAAACTCCCATGGCAGTATGGCATTGGGCATTGACCAGAGGCCTTTTGTAAGTTGGGGTCGGACCAGGCCAAGTAACCGAAATGGTAGGAAAAGGTTTTGAGAATCGGCCTGTTTTCTGGTTTAGAGCCGCATTTTCGACGTCAAAAGGAGCGGTTAAATGGGTCACTGGGCTCAGAGCTTTGTTTTTGATTTGACACCCTCCGGAACCTGTGGAATTCCGGGGACGCCCGCGGCAAATTGATATCGATAGGGTCGCGTAAGGCGCGCATGATGGACGGCTACTCGGAGCGGCAGGTGAAAAATCTCGTCTATGTGGGGATCACCCGAGCCCGGCATCGCCTCTTCATCCCCTACGTCACGGAGACGGGGATCATCGGCGAGCTCCGCCCTTGCCTCTAGAGACTTTCCTCCAGACTCCACCAAAGAATCTGATCACCCCTGCTGCCATTTGACCTGATCTGTCAAAATCCCCTTTACAATGGCGTAAAACGCAAAGGAGGGGTAGCGCGCCATGCAAACGGTCATTCAAGGCTACCTGAGCCGGGATAGACGGCCCCCCTCCCAAAGTACCACGCTCAACGCTCTTTCGTTCTGCCTGCTCCGCCCCTACTCGCTGCCCGCCACCTTCTCCATCAGTTTCCTGATGGCTTCGCCCAACTCCGGTAGCTGGGCAGGAGATACGGTGATGCCCTTTTTTGTCGGCCGGTATTCTCCGTCGTCGGCCTTGTAGTAGATTCTGAGGTCCGCATAGGTCTTGCCTTTGTATTTGCTCAGGCTGACCTGGACCTGCTCGGTAGCGCTCCTGTCGAAGCTGTGAACCAGATCTCTCTCGTCAGGCATAGTCTCACCCTCTCTGAACTGTCGTTGGAATTCAGCGTCTGTCAGACCACCGGGGGGCACAGTCGCTGGCGCAAAAGAATTCTGACCGCTATGAGGTTACAGGAAGCTCTTGGCGGGGGCAACGAAAAACCCCAACACCAGGAAACCGGCTGGGCGATCATGTGCAGTAGGAACCGGTGACCTTGATGATCAAGCGGTTTTGAACACAGATAGAGATTCTAATGGGGTTAGTCCTGGAGTTGGAGGAGTAGTTCGTTGAACTCCTCGGCGGTGTAGTGGTCGAAGTATTTGTAAAGGCCGATTAAGGCGTTGCCTATGAGTTTGGGAGCTGTGGTGTTCCATCCTTTGCCGTCGATGTCGGCCTCAGTAAGATTGAGGCGGCGGACGGCCTGGTAAGAGCGGAATAGGATATCCCTATACTGCTCCTGGAATTCGGCTAAGGCGGTTTTCTGGTAGACATTGCAGCCGTAGAAACCCGGCAGGGTGAATTTGCCGTCAATGGGCATGACCAGGTCGGGCAGGAGGAAGTGGAGGGCTTTGGAGACACCGACGATGCGGCGCCTTGACTTCATGCCTTCCAGGCCGCAAAACACGCTCTCTAACAATGGTGTAATGGTCTGGAAGTCGGTGAATTGGAGCGTAAGGAGCTTGTAGGGATAGAGTTCTCTGAGTTCGTCTTTGTGCTCCCTCAAGGAGGCTCGGAAGCGGTCAAGGGTGGTGAGGCGCGCCCCTTTCTGGTTCATGTTCCAGAGTTCTAGGGTCTCATATAGGAGGCGAAGGAAGGCGGGGTCGTCTATGAGTTCGGCAAGGCCTGTGGCCTTACGGTGGCGGGCGATTATCTCGCGGTAGTGGGTTAGGTCATGGCCGGAGCGATAGTATTCGTTGCATTTGGCAAGGAAATAGAAGAGGGCCTTGCGGGAACTGGTCACGATGTCGAAACGGACTGGGTCTGGCATAGTGGTTTCTCTACTCGGTCTTGGAGCCGAGGATGAGAACTCGGGGCGAGCACTCGGGACAGACGCTCTCGTTTTGTTTGACGGTAAATTCTTTGCCGCAACCGGTGCAGGCACGGCCGAGTCGGACGGTCACGCCCCCGGTGAGAAGAAGCGAAGTGCTAACGCCGATCATCATTTTGTTTAGAAACTGCATTGCGAACTTCTGGGATGTGCTGTCGGGGTCGAGCCGGACATCCACGATGTTTTCGGCTTGAGCGATTTTCTCCGCGCCTTCCTGGAGGCCGAGAGGGGTGACAATAATACCCCCCTTGGCCCTTGTGTCGGTTATGCGGTAAGCGAGAGCCCCAAGGTCTTCCTGGTTCAGTCTTGACTTGGTGTAGCGGCGGCACTCGACGATGATGAAACCCTGGTTGCCTTCGCCGATTCCTTTGGCGTCGATTTCCCAGTCCGTTCCTGACTGAGGTCCGCTGCATTCATGCTGATCCAGTTTTCGCACGTAGAACCTGTAAATAGAACTCCTCGCTGGCCTCATATGGCAGAAAATGTGCCCTCAGTTGAGCGATTGTGGAATTCGTGCTCGCGGCTCCGGTACCCGATCAACGAGCAGCATCCCCCCTCGGAAAAGGGGGGCAACGAGACCCATCGACTTTGCGCACTCGGCCTCCACGGGTGCCCCATTGGCGAGGCCACCGGGTGTGGTCCAGGATAATCGCCCATTTTGGGTGCGCCTATTGTTGACGATACGAATTTCTGACTCAGGACACTAGGCGGGGCGAGTTCCCGGAGCGAAGGGAATCCCCTCGGGGGGCCAAACCGTCTCAAGGGACTCGCCGCCTACGGCGAGACGCTCTCACCAGAAGGTGACGGGCCGGGACCGGCGTGAGAGCCTATTGTCTCGAAGAACGTCTTATCCTCTTCCTGCTCCCTCGACCCGGGCCCGAAGCCACATTTTCTTGACACACAGCCTACTTTTTTCTACACTCCCCCCGGGCAGAAAATGGGCAAAAGGAAGGAGTTCTCAAGGATAGGTGGGCGAGGGCTGGTACGGGAGGTATACAGAGCAATTCGTTGAGCGTTAGGGTTTGCAGCACAACGCGGGACATGGACTTCTGCTGAAATCTGCAACGAAAGGAGAACAGTGTTATGGCTACACCTGGATTCAAGTACCAGGATCCGTTCCCCCTCGGACCCGACAGCACCAAGTACCGCCTCCTCAGCAAGGACGGCGTGTCGGTCGCCACGTTCGACGGGAAGGAAGTCTTGAAGATCGAGCCGTCGGTCCTCACCTTCCTTGCCAACCAGGCGATGCGGGATGTTTCCTTTCTTCTCCGCCCCGAGCATAATGCCATGGTCGCCAAGATCCTCACCGACCCCGAGGCATCGATGAACGACAAGGGAGTCGCCATCGCCTTGCTGCGCAACGCTGAAGTTGCGGCCAAGTTCGAGCTTCCCTTCTGCCAGGACACCGGCACCGCCACTATTGTCGGCAAGAAAGGGCAGCAGGTCTGGACCGGCGTGAAGGACGAGGAGTACCTCTCCCAGGGGGTGTACAAGACTTACACCGAGGAGAACCTGCGCTACTCCCAGACCGTGGCGCTGGACATGTACAAGGAGATCAACACCGGCACCAACCTGCCGGCCCAGATCGACCTCTATGCCACCGAGGGGATGGAGTACAAGTTCCTCTTCGTCGCCAAGGGGGGCGGTTCCGCCAATAAGAGCTACCTCTTCCAGGAGACCAAGGCGCTTCTCACCCCGACCAGTCTCGTCAAGTTCCTCGTGGAGAAGATGAAGTCCCTGGGCACCGCCGCCTGCCCGCCCTACCACCTGGCCTTCGTCATCGGTGGTACCAGCGCCGAAGCCTGTTTGAAGACGGTGAAGCTCGCTTCAACCAAGTACTACGACAACCTCCCCACCAAGGGGAACGAGCACGGCCAGGCCTTCCGCGACCTGGAGCTGGAGAAGACAGTCATAGAAGCGGCCCAAAAGCTTGGAATCGGCGCCCAATTCGGCGGCAAGTATTTCGCCCACGATGTGCGCGTGATTCGCCTGCCGCGTCACGGCGCCTCCTGCCCGGTCGCGATGGGCGTCTCCTGCTCTGCCGACCGTAACGTCAAGGCCAAGATCAACAAGGACGGTATCTGGCTTGAGGAACTCGACCGCGACCCGGGTCGACTCATTCCCGAGGCATACCGTCGCAAGCACGAGCACGGCGTGAAGATCAACCTCAATAGAGCGATGAAGGAGATCTTGGCTGAGCTGACCAAGTACCCGGTCGCTACATCCCTGCTGCTCACCGGCACCATCGTCGTCGGCCGGGACATCGCCCACGCCAAGTTCAAGGAGATCATCGACGCCGGCAAGCCGGTCCCCGAGTATTTGCTCAAGTACCCGATCTACTACGCCGGTCCGGCCAAGACGCCGGCGGGCAAGCCCTCCGGCTCCTTCGGGCCGACCACGGCCGGCCGCATGGACTCGTACGTCGATCTCCTCCAGTCCAAAGGTGCGTCGCTCATCATGATCGCCAAGGGGAACCGGAGCCAGCAGGTGACGGACGCCTGCAAAAAGTACGGTGGCTTCTACCTCGGTTCCATCGGCGGACCGGCCGCCTTGCTGGCCGAGGAGAACATCAAGAAGGTCGAATGCATTGACTTCCCCGAACTCGGTATGGAGGCGGTCTGGAAGATCGAGGTCGTCGACTTCCCGGCGTTTATCCTGGTGGATGACAAGGGCAATGACTTCTTCAAGCAGCTAGGCTGCTAGTATAAAAGACGAATCCCCCGGTTGCCGAGGCGGCCGGGGGATTTTTTTGCCTTTGACAGGGGGACCACGGCTAGCCTGGCTATCCCCTCTCACTGCTTCTGGCCCTGCCTTGCCCTGTATTCGAGTTCGTAGAGCTTGGTCTTGACCCTTTCTGCGTCCTTGGCTTCAGGGGCTGTGAGCTGGTAAAGCCTCAGCATGGAGCAGGCCTCGCCGTATCGTCCCCTCTGTTCGCAGACGAGCGCAGCGTTCACGTAGAGGTCGGCCCACCACGGGGCGAGGCTGATGGCGTTGACGTATTCCTTGATCGCCTGGTCATAGCCGCGCTCATCCTTCGCCTCCCTCACCGCCGTGGCGGCAAAGACGGCCTGCCTGCGGGCCTCTTCGGAGAGCGGCGGCGGCGGTTGGAGTTGACGTGCTATCTTGATGTTCTTCTCGATGAGCGCGAAATCGATCCTCCTGCCGTCACTGGCCTCTATGGACTGGGAAAGGGCGGCGCTGTAATGCTGGAAGGCCTCGCGCAGTTGGCCGTTCCTTTCTGCCTCTTCGGCCCTCCGCATCGCCTCATTCACGGCCAGCGCCTGCGACTCCGCTGTGGTTTTCAAGCGGGCCATGTCGATATCGACCTCGGATGCGCCAAGGTCGAACGCCTGCTGGTACATCGTCAATGCCTGTTCTTTTCCTCCCGTATTCTCCAGAACCTTGCCGTACGTCTTGTACAAGTAAGCCCAGAAAAGCTTTTGCCCGCGCTCATAACTGTCATGTTCAATCTTGCCTATCAGGCGAGGGAAGGCGGGCTCGGCCACTTGAAATTCTTTCAGCGCCTCCTGCATGTTGCCTTGCTTGTAGAGAGCGTGACCGATGTAGGCATGAAAGAGCGGGACATAATAGTCCTTTGCCCCGATGGCGTATTCCGTCTGCCAGTATGCAGGATTGGCAAGCCCGTCCCGGAAAGCCTCCTCCGCGGCCCGGTAATTTCCGGCCCACTCCGCGCGGATCCCTTTTCCCAGCGCGATGTAGTACGGGTTCGACTCCCGGATGGTTGGTGTCCGCGAGAGATTTTCAACGAGCTCGTTGTAGGATCGGTAGGCGTCATCACAGCTGACCGATGACTCAAGGCGCATCATTTCCGGGGTCGCACATCCCAGCGCCAGGAGGATGCTCACCGCTAGCGCGAGCGCAACCAAGGCAATCCCGGTATGTCTCCTCGTGACCATAGTCCTACTCCCTTGTTCTTCGGCGGTTATTGCCCGCCGGCCATCTTGGCCTTGTACTCCAACTCGTACATCTTGGTCTTGACGCTTTCTGTTTCCGAATCACCGGGTGAGGCCAGGAGAAAGAGTTTGAGGCTTTCCGTCGCCTGCCGGTAGTTGCCGCGCTGCTCGTAGAGGAGGGCAAGGTTGAGATGGAGGTCAGCCCACCACGGTGCAAGGCGAACAGCTTCTCGGTATTCGTCTATGGCCGCATCATACCCTTGGCCGTCTTTCGCCTCCTTGGCGGCAGTTCGGGCGAAAACCGCCCGCTTGCGGGCCTCCTCACTGATGGCGGGCCGGGGATCAAGCTTTTGGCACACCTTTATCACCCGGCCAATCGTCTGGGAATCGGGGGCTTGTTCCCTGCAGCTCTCCATATAGCGGCTCAGGGCCTGGCGGTACTCTCCATACCGTTCCGCTTCCTCGGCCTGCCGGTAGATCCTTTGTTTCTTCAGATAGGCCCCGATGACGATATCTGATTCCAGATAGGATAAGGCGGCGCTCTCGGCCCTTGATCCCAGTTTCACCTCGAGCGGCCCTCTGGCCTGTCCCCTCAGGACCTCAAAACGAACCGTCGTCCCGGGCCTGGTTCCACCGATCCGAGTGACGAATTCCTGGACCCCTGAAAACCCTTTGCCGTCCATGGCGAGGATGACGTCACCCTTGGTCATCCCGGCCCTTTCTGCCGGGCTCTCCTTCACGACCCCGTCGAGCCGAACCCCCTTCACACCTTTCTGGGTGTAGTCCTGAACATCTGCGCCAAGCCACCCCTTATCCCCCAGGAGCTCCTCGAGCTTCTTCTGATCACCCACGGCATAGGCGATCCTCAGGAGATCGTCAGATGGGTTGTAGCCCGGGGAGGTCTCGCCCGCCTTCTGGACCATGGAGAGGGCCTTTGCTTTATCGCCGAGGCCGAGGTAGCAAAAGGCTTTGGTGCGATAGACCTCCACCAGATTCTCGGTGTCCCCTTGTGGCCTAAGGATCTTCTCCGCCCTCTCCATATCCGCGAGCGCATCGTCGTACATCCCGAGGTAAAGCCGACAGTAGGATCTCTGCATTAGACAGACCGGGGAGGTCTCCACCTCGAGACTCTTTGCATACCACCGAATGGCTTCCTGGAAATTCCCCTTCATCATGAACGATTTGCCGATGTAGTAATAACTCGATTCTAGCTGGGCCTTGCTGGGATTGCAGGCTATCGCTCTGTTCAGCGTTGGAATGGCGTCATCATATTTTTCATCTCGAACATACGCGATGCCCAGCCAGTACCACCCGGGGGCGTATGACGGATGTAACTGAGTCACCTGCTTCCCCGTTTCTATGGCCTCGCCATATTGCTGGGCTTCTACGTAATTTTTCGTTGCTATTGCGCCCCAATTCGGGTCGTGCGCAACCGTCGCGCACGATGCCAGGATCATGCTCGCCAGGAGGAGGCACATGGCCAGCCAGATGGCAGGGGGAAACCGGCGCCCTTCAGGGGCGTTGACGCCCTCGCCCTGTACGTGTGGCATGCTCAATCGTCCCCTCCTTTCTTCACATTCACTCTTCCCATCAGATCGTCGATCTCCTCGGGCTGCTCCTTTGCCCTGGTAAACATGGTCCGCGTTTCGGTCATCCCCTTTTCCAGCTTGGCTTTCACCTCAAGAGACTGCCGGAGATCCTTCTCGCAGGCATCGCGGGCAGCCTCCGCCTCCCTGAGGGCTGCGAGCGCCTCGGCCATGGCGTTCTCCGATACCGATGTGGACTGTTGTTGTTTCAGGGCCTCGAGCTCGTCCTTCTTTGCTCGTGCCTCTTCCAGGTGCGCCTTGGCGTCTTCGAGCTTCTCGTCCTTCTGTTTCACTGAGCCGAGCAAGTCCCGATACTCTCCCAGTTGTTGGGCGGCGCGACTGTAAAGCCGGCTGTAAAAGATGGCCTGCTTTTTCATGCGCTCTTCCTCAGCCAAGCTCTGGGCCGTGGGTCCGGCCGCAAAGCTCGGCGCCCCGTCCCCGCCCGGACATTCGACCTGCGGCGATTTTCTCGCTCCACTCATGAGATCCGCCGCCTCATTGCTGAGGAATGCCGCCTCCTGGAAACGGTTGTCGAACGCAGCCTGATTCGCCTTCTTGAGAAGAAAAGCGGCGCAGTTGGCACTTTTCCAGGCGGAGGCGGAGGAACCGCTAGTCGCGGTCGCGGCCGTCGCCGCGACGTCGCGGGGTTTCAAGGTCTTTGTCCCGAACACATCGTCCACCTCGCGAACCTCCAGCTCCGGCCGTCCATCAATCGCTCTCGGCTGCAGCGTGCCCGTTTTGGGCCCCCGTAGATCCCGGAGCAGCTTCGCTTTCGTCTCTTCCCACTCCCTCTGCCTCTGCTCCCCCTGCAATTTCAGGCGCTCCTCTTCCAGTTGCCGCTCCCGCTCCGCTTCCATCTGCCGCTGGGGGGCATTGTCCGGGCCTTGAGGGTTCAGCATGGTCTCCATCTGTCTTCCGAGCTCGGCACCGAATCCTTGGAAGAACTGTTGCATGAGATAGAGCGATGGGTCCCCTCCTCCATAGCCGCCGGGATAGCTCACACCCTGTCCGGAAGAGCCGTGAACAGTCGCCATGTGTCGTTGGATGAAGCTGTCGCGGTAAGAGGGGTCGCGGGGGTCGAATTGGAAGGTGTTCTTGCAGACGGGACAGGTCCACTCCAGGCTGCCCGCTCGGGCCGTAGGAGGAAACAGACCACAAGAGAGCCATAGGAGAAGGCCGATGACGATACTCCATGAAACGATCCCGCGCTTAAGTGTGGCTCCGAGCCGGGCGTCGGCCATGACATACTCCTTGAGCGAGAACGTCAGTTTGCCAGTTGCGTGTCTTTCACGCACCTATTACTCCGAGCCCTTGCCTAGGTTCTCTTCGAGAACTGACCAGCTGCTCCGCAGGTCCCTGAGCAGATAACTCCCGGAAGCAACTCCATGCAACACGGCAGCTTGATCTCCGGAGTCGAGCGACCTCGCCAGATCCTTCGACCACAAGGCGAGATTTTCGTATTGTCTCACGAAAACCCGAGAAAGCGGCTGAAGCCTCAGATCTTTCGGGGTGACTTTCTGGAGAACGCGCACGGTGTCGTCAAATCTCTTGACACGTCTGGTGAGCTCGGGAGCAAGGGCCTTGAGCTCTCCCGGATTTGCCTTGTCCCCTTCCACGATGAGAAATTGCGTGATGGCGTAGAGAGCAAGATGACACTCTCGCAAAGAGCCCGCATACTCGTCCACCGCCAGCTCTCTTGCTGGCGCACCCGCGTGAGCGGAGGAGAAAAGTCCTAGCAAGGCAAAAGTGACGAGAAATACCTTCATCGGCGCCTGAGTTCCTCCCCGATGCATGCCTGCAACCGCTGGTTCTCTTCCTGTTTGCGGAGGAGATCGGCCCTCATGCTGGATAGCGTTATGGCAAGGGTCTTGTTGGATGATTGATGTCGGCGGAGACCCTCGTTGAAAAGGTACATATCCATCCCTCGGTAGCTGATGTCGGTGGTCTCCTCCATAGCCTTTAACGCGAGATCTGCCCTCTCGGCGAATCGACCCGTATGTTGACCGTACCTTTGCAAGTCCTCGGGAGACGGCATGAACTTCTTCAGCATTTCCCCGGCGTAAGGCAAGGCTTTCATGGAGCCTTCCTTGAAGTCTCCTGCTTCCATGAATTTCTTGTAAGCCATGGCCGCCTCGATTTCCGCCGTTCCCCGAAAATCCGAAATCTTTTCGGTCAATGTCTCGAGGTCTTTGTACGCCTTATAGTTGAAATCATCCGGGTTGACCTCCAACGATATCCCCGCCGCCCCCTGGCCCAGCGTCTCCATGGTGCGGGCAAGGGGCACGTCATCCATGATCTTGTCTTGCAATGCCTCTTTCCAGGTGGTGAACGCAGGTTCCGTGTATCCGGCATATTGCGCCGCGGTCTCTTTGTTCTTTATTTCGTCAATCGCGCCTCTCAGCTGGCCTTCCCTTGAGGTGGCCCACAGCGCCAGCCGCTTCAGGTCCTCATCAGGCAACCCGGCAAGGAATGCTTTGAGGTCAGAAGGATCCAGGAGACCAAGTTGAGAGGCTGAGACGAGAGGGAATCCGGGAGCATGCAGCCAGCGATCGCTCCCGTCGGCGAGAGCGCGAACGTCCCTGTGCTTTGCCGCGTCGATGGCGGCCAGACACGCCTCATCTCGAGCTTTCTGGGTTCGAGCCTCACCCATCGCCTGGTTGGAGATGGTGATGGCCCTTCGGGCAAGGTCCGCAGCCTGGGCGTCCTTGAGACTCTCGGCAAGCCCCAGGGCGTGTTGCGCCCGCTCGAGGGCCTTCCGAGCCTGCTCCAGACGTTGGTCGTCCGTCTGGAGTCTCTTCTCGATCTCAGCCCGTTGGGCCGGATTGCATATCGACGAAGAATGAACTAGCGGCTCCTCGCTCAAGCCCGGAGATGCTGCTAGAGAGATGCCAAGGGTAATCGAGGTGAGAACCATGGCTATTCGCTGTTTCGAAATGGCCCGACAGATCAGCATGCCCTTACCGTCCGTCTCGCGAGGGGGTGAGAACAGGGGAAGAGTATCAGTCCGTCGGATAGATTCATGCAAAAACCATGCAGCACGCTGCAAGGGAAGCATGGTTCCGACATGGTCGCGCCGGTGATCCCTGCGGGCGCTTTGCGACATTGGGGAGCATGTTGACATGGCAGCAAGAAACCGTTGACACACCCTGCCCTTTTTTGCGAAATATGGCAACCTGAGGCCTCGTGGGAGCAGGCACGATCCAACCCAAGAGCCTCGCTCCGGCGTGAAGAAAACTCTGGAGGTTGCCATGGCAGAGGCGAAACGGATTCTCATCGCGGTGGATGGATCCACCCAGTCTTTGGGTGCGACGAGGTATGTTGCCCGGCACTGGGCATCGATCGAACCGCAGGTCACCCTCATGCACGTCATGCGCGCCGTGCCCGAGGTATTTTGGGATCTTCAGAGGCAGGCTGCGTTCAAACAGAGGCTCAAGGAGCGGCACCACGAGTGGGTGGCCCACACAAAACAGACGGCGGAGGAGTTTCTCGCCACAGCGAAGAAGATCCTGACCGAGGCAAGCATCCCCGAGAAAAGTGTAAGCGTGAACCTCCAACAGGCCCAGAAAGGTGTGGCTCGAGACCTCATCACCGAGTCGAAAAATGGCTACGACGCCATTGTCCTCGGTCGGAGGGGCCTAAGTGCCCTCCAGGTTCCCTTTCTCGGCAGCGTTTCCACCAAAGTCATCGAGCGGGCCCACGATGTTGCAGTATGGCTGGTGGGCGGTTATCCGCAGGCGCCGAATGTGCTGCTGGCGGTCGACAGCTCGGAATACGCCGCCGGCATGGTGCACTATGTCGGGAGTTTCGCAGCCCCTTCGGATGCCAGGATCACGCTGATCCACGTGACCCGCGCCCTCGACCCTGCCTTCCGGGAGCTTTTCAGCATGCACACCCAGGAGGTCGACGCCTTTATGGAGCAGTTGGGCGCTGAGACCCAGGCGATGTTCAAACGCTATCGGGAGATCCTGTTGCACCATGGCATTCAGGATGACCGCATCACCACCAAGCACGTTACCCAGGCGCCTAGCCGTGCCGCCTCCATCTTGGACGAAGCCCGCAGTGCCCGATATGGCACGGTCGTCATGGGGCGGCGGGGACTGTCCAAGGTCTACGGTTTTCTCACCGGCCGCGTCACCAACAAAGTACTCCATCAGGGAGACGGGCTCGCTGTCTGGATTTGCCCGGCCAACCCCGGAGAGTACCCGCTGTAGGACCTTGATATGCAGAAACATCCTCCGCCAGCGGCTGTTCGGGCGTCATGGGGGAGAGATAAGAACCGCGAAGATTGTCGTTATCGATTCACCGGGATACGAGGTGTGCGGATGCGGGCGTCTACCTGACTGAATCAACGACGACAGGGCTGAGGCGAACCACGAAGGGCTCTTCGTGTCTCAGCGTCGCCCGGCTCCGACCTGCTCATCTTTCAGTGCAGTCAGAAACTGGTCTATGTGAACCTTGAGGTCCTCTGCCACTATTTTCAGGACATCGCTCAGGTCACAGCCCACGAGCGTATCCATGACGCCCATGTTCAAAGCGCAGATCTTTTCCATGAGGAGGTGCGTTGCTTGCTGCAAGGGTGTGAGCGATTTAAACCGCTCTTCCTCGCGCACCGAGGCGCGGACTTCTTCCAGAGTGGCATATTTGTGTACGCGCCAGCCGTTGTCTTTCCCGGTTTTCGCCATTGCCAACCCTCAACGTGAGTGAGAACCACCGAGCTTCACGCCACACAAAGCCAGCTACTTTTCCAGGGAGAATCCAACCCGCCCCTTTCGGAGCAAGATCTCTTTCGCCTCGTCAAGCGTTACAAGCTGATCAATGACGCCCACCGTCAAGTTGAACAGCGCCCTCGTATCGATGAAAATAATCCCATCGAGGAGTTCTTCATACCCCTGCGCATAAGCGGCTGTCCGCGACTTGGGATCACTATCGGCATCGTGATTAACGATGAGGGCCGGCTCTACACCCTTGCCGAAGCCGGAGTGGTGGAGGTGCTGCCAGACCTGCGTTATGAGCTTCGGCGAGGGATTCGGGGTTCGCGTTCCATGGATGCACGCAAGAATTCTCCTCGGGCCGTGCTCAATCAATATATCATTGTGTAATTCCTTGTGTTCATTTTGATTCATTTCAACGATATCGAACGACCAGAGCCGGCGAAGAATTGCGATCACTTTGGTCCTGAGCTCAGCATCAACGACATGTAAAATGCTTTTCAGCGTCTCGAAATCCTGTCTGGCCTCGGTCTTCCTTTTTGCCAACTCCTTGATGACTTCCTCCAGTTTCTTCTTATATTCAAGAAGTTTCCTGTCGTATTCCAGCAACTGTTTGGGACAGTAGCTGCCGTCTTCTTTCCACGTTGGAGCTTCCAGCTCAGGAAGATGTCCTGGGTAGATCTTAACGATTTCGCGCAGCAACCTTTCCACCACGGCGACGGCGTCCTTCGCTTGCGGAAGCAGAATGAAACGCGGGAAGTCTTCTTGAGGATTGGTGGTCTTGCTGTAGTAACATCCCGAGAGGCTGTTCTTCGAGTCCTCGTATATTCGCCGAATTTCCCAGTTTTGCCCGCTGATGGCGTTCTCTCTTAAGGCGATCGCCTTCACTCCGGGTAGGAACTGGGTCCTGAGCTCGATTAATGCCTTGCGGAAAGGCGTCCCTTCGTTGACGAGGCAGTGCAACTGCGTACTTTCACGAGTACATTCAGCGAATCTTACATGGAATATACCCAACGTTGACAGGCCGTCATAGTTATAATCTCCGTAAAAAACGATTACAATGCCTACATCATTCCAATATTTATTGAAATCAGTGCGAAATGCTTTGTCAAGGATCTGTCGTTTTTGGCGGAACTCTGTTTCAACGACTGTACTGTAATTCAAATTTACGACGATAATTTTGTATTTTTCAATGGAATCTGGCAAAAAAGAGTAGATTTTTTCGGTGGAGAGGGTCCCTGTTTTCTGAAATTCGACCGCATTACTATAGTGACCTCGGTCGACCTCAAGTCCGAGTTTCTGGAGCCTGTCCGCGTCGGTTTCCTCAAAGTTGACCAGGAGAATCTTCGAAGCCATGTGCTACCTACCCCTTTATGTGGCCGCGCCGACCCTTGGTCTCGCCTGATCTCCCACATTCTAGCCCTAAAGCTCGTCGCCGCCGTTCACACGCGAGGTATATATCAGCTTTCCCTCGGAGATGGCCGCTTACTGCCACCACCGGGGAGTTATCCGCCCCGTACACCCCTTCCGGCCCGCCCTTGCCGCTGCAAGTGACGACGGCATCTTATCGCCGGCCGGCACGATTTTCCAAAAGGCTTCCACGTGCAGAAAACATGCCAGACAGGAAATCCCTTTTTACCGGGGCCCAGGACGTGGGGGGGTACGGGGTCGGAAGATCGAGCAGGTCCCGCCATAGCCACGGCAGAGCCCCTAGCCCGGGATTAGACAGGGGAACGTAGGCGTTATCGGAAGGCCATTAGCCCTTGGGCGGCTTGGAGAGATATCTTTCCCCGGTAGTAGAACTCGCGGTATAGCCGGCTCGCCTCGTCTACGGGGAGCTTGACCGTGGTCGTTCTGCCAGCCCCGTCCTGCAACGGGATTTCCACGTACGCCTTCGCTGCGAATACCTCCGGCCGATCGCAGTAGTAGCAAAAGAGGCCGGTATATACCCGGGATTCACCCGCCGCCGCGCCGCCGACCTCGAGATGCTGCCAGAGAATCGCCCTCCTTTGAAAAATGATCTTGCTGATCAGGCCTCTCGCGTCCGTCCGGATGACCATCAGCCGTTTCCCAAGGATGGCTGCAAGCAGGGAGAGGGAAGCCAGGGCCAGGATCATGGCAACCCTGGCAGCATTGTGAAACCCCGAGCCAGCGACGACGCTCGTAGGAACTTCCGTGACCAGGGGGAGCTTCAGCATGAGAAAGGCGAGGACGAGGATGGCGGTCGTAACGCCGAGGAAGGAGGAAACCCCAAGACTGTGGAGCCGATAGACGCCTCGATACCATGGCGCGAGTACGCGCTGCCGCTCTATCTCGTTCGGACCGATGAGAGATTGTTTGGGGAACCGAGTCTTCAAGGCGAGGAGCAGATCAATACTTGCCTGGTCACAGGAGGAGAGGCAGGTGTCCCTTGTCGCCTGCTCTGTCCCG
>Ga0335070_10001576_pt1 | contig 26308 bp, 19 predicted proteins | sample Lox_Sample_13_FD_206722 | JGI IMG/M metagenome (GOLD analysis project Ga0335070, IMG submission 206722) | Soil microbial communities from Loxahatchee National Wildlife Refuge, Florida, United States - Lox_Sample_1.3 | ecosystem: Environmental > Terrestrial > Soil > Wetlands | place: USA...
GGAGCCCGAGATTACTCCCGACCGCGTCAAAGCCGGCCAAGACGTCTTCAACCATGTGCAGTGCTGGAAGTGTCACGGTGTGGAAGGCAAGGCGAATGGTCCTTCAGCCTCCACGCTTCAAGACGATCTCGGCCGTCCGATTCTACCCTACAACTTTGCAGATGGCGGACGCTTCAAGTGCGGCACCACCGACGCGGACCTCTACAAAATCTTCATGACCGGCCTCGATGGCACCCCCATGCCCTCGTTTGCCGACAACATCAAACCCGACGAGGCTTGGGATCTGGTTTTCTATTTGCGGAGTCTCCAGCCGGCGCCATCGAAAGCACGACAAATCGCAAAACAACTTGGATTGAAACCAGTAAATCCGAATGCGCAAGGTCAGTGACAAGCATTGTCACGGATTTACACCACATTGGAGAAAGGGTCCATGACGACTAGCCACACCAGAAAGTTCGCAGCTATCTTTACAGGATTCGTGCTCGTCTGCGCAGGAAGCTTGCTTCTCGACAAGAATGTTAGTGCAGCGGGTTCGGGTTCTATCACTGGCACCGTGAAGCTGAACGGCACTGCGCCCCACATGAAGGGCATTGATATGTCCAAGGATCCGTATTGTGCCAAACAGCACGACAACAATCCTGTCAAAATGGAAAATGTGGTTGTCGATTCAAGCGGTGGATTGCAGAACGTCGTTCTCTACATTACCCAGGGCCTGCCCGCCGCCGAGCAGAATGCCGTCCCCTCGGAACAGCCACAATTCGATCAAAAGGGCTGCATGTACATTCCGCATGTGCTCCCTGTCGATGCCAACCAGAAGTTCCAGGTCATAACCAGTGACCAGACTACTCACAACATTCACCCGCTACCTGCACCTGGCAGCGGCAATATCGGATGGAACAAGTCGCAACCGCCAGGCGCTCCGCCGATCGTCACCGACTGGAAGGCTCCGGAAGCTATCAGCGTAAAGTGCAACATTCATCCTTGGATGCACGGCTGGCATGTCGTCGTCAGAGGCCCCTATGCCGTCACCGATTCGAGCGGCAACTACACCCTCAAGAATGTCCCCCCAGGAAGTTATACCGTGACAGCGTGGCAGGAGGAGTACGGAACGCAAACTCAAAGCGTCACCGTTGCTGCTGGAGCTCCGGCGAAGGCAGATTTCACGTTCAAGGCAAAGTAACGCCAATCAAGCAGCATCTATCGAGGAGTTGACCCCAGTTAACTCCTCGATGGCAGATCCGACAGCAAGGGCGAGGGTGATATGGCGAAATTCTTTGCGGTGACCATCATTGTGATCGCGATCCTGTCAGCGATTCCAATTCTTCGGCACACATGGTGGATGGCTCAGGACATTTCGACGCACGGTCAGGCGATCGACGAGCAGATGTCGGAAACGATGGCGGAGGCTGGAATCTCATTTCTGGCAGCGCAGATTCTGCTCGCCGTCTTCATCTGGATGTTCTCCCACTCCAAGCCGGGCGACAAGATCAAGAATTTCCCCGGCGGCGCGACCACAATGGTTCTGGGCGCCTTCCTTTTGGTTGGAACCGAGGTGCTCGCATTAGGAGCCTTCGGAGCAAAGGCTTGGGCCAAAATCTATTTCACTCCTCCCGCTGCAGACGCATTACCGGTGCAGGTTCAAGCAGGACAGTTCGCCTTCTACTTCCGTTATCCCGGGCCGGACGGAAAGTTCGGACCGATCCATCCCAACTTGGTCAGCGAAGCCAATCAAAATTTCTACGGGATCGACATCGATCATGACGCTGATGCTAAGGATGACATCGTCACCGCCGAGATGGCCGTCCCCGTGAACCGTGAAATACATCTGCTCATGCACTCGAAAGATGTCGGCCACTCCTTCTTTGTTCCCGAGTTACGCGTCCAACAGGATTTCGTTCCTGGCCTCGATCTCTCTGTCCATTTCACTGCAACCAAGATCGGCCGCTATGAGATCGTCTGCACCCAACTCTGCGGTCTCGGACACTACAACATGAAAGCGTATCTCTCCGTGTTGTCACAGGAAGACTACGACAACTGGTTGAAGAAGCAGGCAGCGTTGCAGTAGGCGTTTCTCAGCTCACGGTAAATCCTCTCGAGGTCTCAAATGCACGAAACAGCACATGCGGCTCATCAGGCCCCCACTAGTTTCATCCGGAAGCATGTCTTCAGTCTGGATCACAAGGTGATCGGCAAGCAGTATTACGGATTGGCCCTCGTCGCCGTCATGGTGGGAATGTTTCTGTCCTGGCTCATGCGCATCCACTTGGGATGGACCAACTTTGCCATTCCAGGGCTGCACCTCCTGTCTGCCAACGGCGCGCCCGGCAATGTGATGACGCCCGAGTATTACCTCCAGTTGATGACCATGCACGCCACCATCATGGTCTTCTTTGTGCTGACTACCGCTCCCTTCGCCGCATTCGGCAATTACTTCTTGCCCATTCAGGTGGGCGCGGAAGATATGCCCTTCCCCCGTTTCAACATGATGTCGTTCTGGGTCACCCTGACTGCATTCATCGTCTTGATCGCTTCTTTCTTTGTTAGCGATGGTCCGACGCTGGGTGGCTGGACTCAATATGCTCCCCTGAGTGCGGTCGGCTCTGTTGGAGGCCCAGGTGAAGGCATGGGCGTCGTCCTGTGGGCCACCTCGATTGCGATCTTCTGCATCGGCCAATTGCTGGGTTCACTGAATTTCATCACCACGACACTCGACATGCGCACAAAGGGCATGAGTATGTGGCGATTGCCGATCAGCAGCTGGGGCTGGTTCATCACCTCGATCATGGGATTGACGGCTTTCGCAGTGCTGATGCCCGCCTGCATCCTTCTGATCCTCGACCATGTCGCCGGAACCAGCTTCTTTGTCCCTTCGAACCTGGTGATCAATGACCAACTCCAGCCCCATGCCGGCGGATCGACTCTGCTGTGGCAGCATCTGTTCTGGTTCTTCGGACACCCCGAGGTTTACATCGCTATCGTTCCTGGCATGGGCATCGTGTCCCACGTCCTCGTCGCGAACATGCGCCGTCCGATGCTGAGCCATCGCACGCTGATCTACTCATTCGGGGCCCTCGCGGTACTCAGTTACATGGTGTATGGGCACCATATGTTCGTCAGTGGGATGAATCCAGTTTCCTCAATCGTTTTTTCATTCCCGACTCTGATCATTACGATTCCATCAACAATCGTTGTGCTGATCTGGCTGGGAAGCTTGTATGGGGCAAGACTGCGCATTAACAGCGCTTCCCTCTTTGCTTTGGGCTTCATCTCGATGTTTATCGCTGGCGGAGTCAGCGGATTCTTCCTGGCTCAGCCCTCAATCGACATCATGGTCCATGCAACATATTTCGTTGTCGGCCACTTCCACATGGTGATGGGCGTCGCCGCTATGTTTGGCATCTTCGCTGGGACCTACTTCTGGTTTCCGAAGATGTATGGCCGCATGATGAACGAGACTCTGGGCAAGGTTCACTTCTGGTTCTCGTTCGTCGGGACCTATTGCATATTCATGCCGTTCCACTATCTCGGGCTGGCAGGAAATGTCCGCCGCTATCAGGCATTCGTCGTGGATTACATGCAACCGCTGATTCCGCTGCACCGGTTCATCACCATTGCCGCGCTCGTCACTGGCGCAGCACAACTCATCTTCGTGTTCAACCTCTTCTATAGCCGCTTCAAGGGAGCACCCGCGCCGGCGAATCCCTGGGAGGCAACATCGCTCGAATGGAGCACGCCTTCGTCTCCGCCACCGTTCGATAACTTCGGAGGAAAACTGCCGGTCGTCTACCACGATCCCTATCAGTATGGCGTCGAGGGCTCTACTGGCGACTATGTAATGCAAGACTCGCCCGAACAGATTCATTCAGTACGAGACGAAGCCTAGCTTCGAAGACCCTGGGAGTCATGGAAATGGCAACGACAGTTCATGAGCCGCCAAAACTAGAAAGCCGGCCGGTAAACGTTGGCGGCAGTGGCAATTTTCGCAACATGGTTCCGGCTGGCGGTCTTCCGCGAACCAAGCAGCAATATGCGCCTCCGCCGGCATCTACGGGCATCTGGGTGGCCCTCGCGGCAATTGGAATGACATTTGCCGCGTTGACCAGTGCCTTGGTGGTGCGGAAGGATGGCTCAAACGACTGGCGCCATTTCACCCTTCCTGCAATCCTTTACCTAAACACGTTGATTCTTCTGGCCAGCAGTGTGACGTTGGAAGTCGCGCGCAAGCGTGTCTCCTCGTTCATGGCTGCGGGCCGTGTTGGCATTGCCAATCCTGCACGCTGGCTTTACCTCACCCTTGGATTGGGTTTCGCTTTTGTCGCTGGCCAATACCTCGCGTGGCGCCAACTCAGTGCACAGGGACTCTATCTGGCGACCAATCCAAGCAGTTCTTTCTTCTACGTATTTACCGCTGCCCACGCCTTGCACTTGATCGGAGGATTAGGGGGCTTGGTTCGCGTGACGGCCAAATTAAACACCGCTTCCTTGCGGCGAGCGACGCTGGATGCAACTTCGCGGTACTGGCACTTCATGGACGTTCTTTGGGTGTACCTGCTTTTGTTGCTTTGGATGAAACTGTAGTCGACCGACAGGAGGCCGCGTGAGCCAAGCAGATATGACAATGGCATCTCATGTACACCACCATCCGCCGGGTATGGTTGAGGGGCTGCCGCCTTTTACAGTACCGGCCAAAAAGATGGCGATGTGGCTCTTCATCATCGCTGATGCAGCTACCTTCGCCGGATGCCTCGTCGCCTACGGATTCTTGCGCAACGGAAGCGCCAACTGGCCTCGGCCCTTTGAGAGCATGACGAATGCGATCCTGATGACGTTCATTCTGCTCACAAGTAGTTTGACCATGCTCCTCGGGGTCCGGGCCGCGAAGGCTGCCGACCGGTCCGGCGCATTCCGCTGGACCATGATCACCATGGTGCTCGGGGTTATTTTCGCCCTGCTGCATATTCGTGAGTGGCTGGAGTTGATCGACCGCGGTATGACCCTGTCTCATAATCCATGGGGAACTTCCCTTTTCGGCTCTGTATTCTTTTCAATCACCGGCCTTCACCTCTTGCACGTCACAGGCGGAGTGATCGCGCTCCTGGTCATCGGACTCAGTTGGAAAGCTGGCCATCGCACAGCGGAAGACATTGAAGTCGCCGGCCTCTACTGGCACTTTGTCGATCTGGTATGGATGTTCGTTGTCCCCTTTGTGTACCTGCTGAACATGGCTCACTAAAACGGTCTGGAGAGAGAAACTATGGACGCACCTGATGTTCATCCCGGCAGTCCGGAAGCAAAGTACACCGACAGGGTAGGCAAGTACTACGCGATCTACGTTTGCCTTCTCATTCTGGCAGCTCTCCAGTTTTACATTGCTTCGCTCCACCTCGATACCTCGGCGGCGTTCGAGCGCATGTTGTTGGTTGCCATTGTTGAAGCCGGCATCGCCGTCATGTTCTTCATGCATCTCTGGGCCGAAAAGCGGAGCTGGTTCCTTTTTGTCGTGATCTTCACGGTCGCCGTCATGGGTGGCTTACAGTATGGTTGGACCGACAGCAACCGCATGGAGACCGGCGCTCCTTATGCTCAGCCGAAACCGGGAGTCGTGCAGCCGTGAAGAGGTTCAATCAAAATTCGCCTTCTTGCGTGCGTAGGCTATTACTGGGCTTGTTCCTGTTACTTGCAATCGCGGCTCCCATTCCCGCTTTTTCCCAGAGTTGCGCCCTTTGTTATACGCAGGCTGCGTCTTCCGGTTCGAAGATGATTCAGGCCTTGCGCAGCGGAATTCTGATCTTGATCATCCCACCCACACTCGGCTCCGTCGGTTTGATCCTGTTAGTCCACCGCAGAACAAATCAAATTCGGCGTGATATCGACTCCAACGAACGGGGCCAAGACTGGTAATATGGCGACCTCAGGACTTAGGGCGAATCTGACCGATATGAATAGCTTCCGTTCCAAAGCGCGCGACTACTACACGCTGACCAAGCCAGAAGTAAATCTGCTGATCTTGATGACCACTTCGGCCGGGTACTACATGGCTTCACGCGGCCCATTGCACATTGCCGGTCTCATCAGCACACTCATTGGAACGCTTCTCGTCGCTAGCGGCACGGCGACGTTAAATCAATGGATGGAAAGGACCTGGGACGCCCAGATGCGCCGGACCGCCCGCCGTCCTCTTCCAGCCGGACGGGTGAGCAGCCGCGAAGCCCTGATTTTTGGGATTCTGCTTAGCGTAGCTGGAGGTCTGTATCTCGCATTCGCCGTCAATACTCTCTCAGCCCTGCTCGCCATCTCGACGTTGCTGTCCTATTTGTTCGTTTACACGCCGCTCAAACGGAAGACCCCCCTTTGTACGATGATCGGCGCATTCCCTGGGGCCATGCCAACTTTGATCGGATGGGCGGGCGCTGGTTCCATTCTGGACCGCCAAGCCTGGATTCTGTTTGCCGTGCTTTTCCTCTGGCAGTTCCCCCATTTTCTCGCGATTGCTCTCATGTACCGCGAGGACTATTCCCGGGCTGGCTATCAAATGCTTCCCGAATTCGATCGCGATTCGCGCTTCACTCGCGCCGAGATTCTCGTATTCACTCTCGCTCTGATCCTGATCACTTCCCTTCCGCTAGCCGGACCAGTAGGACCTCTATATCTGATGGGCATGCTGCTGCCGGGGGCATTCCTGCTCTATTACGTCTTGCGGCTAATGAAATCGGCGAAGACCGGGGCCAGTGGCCTGCTCCACGCTTCTGTACTGTACCTTCCGGTCGTGCTCACGGTAATGATGATTTACCGGCGTTAAGCGAAACCAACATTCAGGGTCGGGAAGAGCAATCGTTACGCGCCGATCTGCCCGCAAAGGCCCCTTCAATCCATTGGATCTGATCGCGTACCGAATCCCCAATCAGGGTTCCCGGATCGCTACCCGGATAATTGTCGAATTGCACCTTGTCTCCCACAGCGCATAGGCGACTGACAATCTCGCGTGTGTCACCTGCATGCGAGTCGGCTTGGCTGCTGAGCACCAGAATCGGAGCTTTAGCGGCGGATACCCCAAGGCGATTTCGGTCGAAATAAGCCTGGATAAGCGGATCGCCGTTCCACTTTTGCCCCACTGGATCAGCGCTCGAATCGGTAAATGCAGCACCATTTTCGGCGCATTCATTTGCGATGCGCTTATATAAAGACAATCCAGCAGGGTTCAACACTGCAGCAGGCTGAAACGCGGGAAATACAGTCGCGACACCGTACATTAATTCCAACAGAGCCTTCATAGAAACCGCGTTCGAATGCTCGTATTCTTCCCGCAAGTCCTGCAGCCCGGAAATCGCAATGCTACCTAGATAGCCCTCGTCGTGAACTTCGCGCTCCCGCTCCCCGACGGCCACAGCAGCCATAGCTCCCTCCCCTGTTCCCATAGCCACCCAACGCATCCCTAGTTGCGGTACGCCATGGCGTGCCGCTGCCACTGCATAGATTACATCCGCCGCATTAGACTTCATGTCCGCAAAAGCCGACCTCGTATCACTGCCCAGACCGGCATAATCGGTAGCGACTACCGCATACCCCAACTGAACATACATTGATAGAAATGATCCGTTCCGCAGGTTTCGATCGAGAGACGGAGCGCAAGTGCGGCCGACGCCATTCACATCATGGGCCCAGGCGATGACGGGCCAGCCTCCAGAAGGCGGCTTTTTGTCCGGAACCAGAACCACGCCTGACACGGGAACGTCAACGTGGCTGGCTGAAACTGAGTGGTAAAGAATCCGAACCGCAGAGATATCTCCGGGCAGATCGTATCCATCGAACTCGACCGATCGGATCAGATCTCCAGGCTGGCTGGCTGGCAAAGGCGTCGGAGTGTCGTAAAACTTGTTCAGCAAAAAACTGTGCGCAATCTTAGCCCGTGTGGTCGCAGAATTCTGCCCCAGAGCACTTGCCTGCGCAGATGAGAAAAGAACCGCCCCTATCCAGGACAACATCAAGACAGTCGTACTTCTCAAAGCAGAAGGCCAGCCGAATGCACTCATGGAATGAATGAAGTACGCAAGAAACTGTACCGGTTAACCCAATATAGGCGGTAAGCACAACAAAAACAATAGGTTGAGAACGTTCAAGGCGTTAACCTTTGTTGCGAAAAACAACACTTCAGTAATCTCGACGCCTCTTACCAAAGGGAGCACATTAGATGTGATTCCAATCACAACCGTCCCCTGTGCGGTTCCCCATTGGATATCAGCTAGACCGCAAAAGCACAGATTCCGACACTCTCCCGGCGGACTCCGCGCCTGCGGATGCAACATGCCAAGCAAATTGCCAACGGCATGCGGGCCGTGGCGTAAGGGGTAGTCATTATGCGGAGACTCACCGTCGTATTAGTCATCGGAGCTGCGATCGCAGCGTTTGGACAAGATTACAAGGTCATCAATGTAGTCGACGGAGGCACGATCTCCGGCACGGTAAAGTGGTCGGGCCTTGTGCCTCGCGCTCTGGAGATGCCGGTCACCAAAGATGCCAAAATTTGTGATCCCGACGGCAACAAAAACACTCCTCTGGACCGTTTGATCATCGGTCCGGACGCCGGTGTCGCTAACACGATCGTCTATCTCAGAAATGTTTCGAGCGGCAAAGCCTTTGATCTGCCGCCGCAACAGCGTCATCTTGACCAGAAGGCTTGCCGCTATGTGCCCCACATTCTGCTGGTTCCGGTAAATGAGAACCTGACCATGGTAAGTTCCGACTCCACTTTGCACACCATCCACATGGATGGCGCCGCAACCTATAACCTTCCATTCCCTTTCCCCAACCAGCCGAGATCGCGTCCCATGCCAACACCGGGCCTTGTCAACCTGCGTTGCAATGGTGGGCACGTCTGGATGAACGCAGAAATGATGGTCGTTCGGCACCCTTACTACGCTGTGACCGATGAGAGCGGGCGCTTCGAGTTCACAGATGTTCCGCCCGGCACTTATCAAATCGTCGCGTGGCACGAGGGCTGGAGCCTGATGGGCAAAGAACAGTCATTCGACGTCCTGACGGAGAAGAAAGTCGACCGCCCGGTCTTCTCCGAACCGAAGAGTTGGGAGAAAACCGTGACCGTAGGCGGAAATCAGAACGCAACGATCAACTTCATTATCTCGAATCGATAAAGCCTCATCGAATTCTTCGATATAAGGGTGATTCCAATCACTGCGGAAGCCTGTGATTGTTGTCACCCCTTTCTGTGCTTCCACCAACGGTACTTCTCTATGCTGGCTCATTACATTGAAGCTGAGGCGAGTCCACCTCTGAAGGAGTCTCATGGACGCACTCTCGCTTTCCAGCATTCCCACCGAAGAACAAGTCTTCCTCGATAAGCAGATCGCCAGTCGTCGTGGGCGTCCCGGGGCTCTGCTCGGAATTTTAGAAGCAGCTCAGGACCGAGATCGCCACAAATATCTTCCGCTCGAAACATTGCGCTACATCGCCGCCAAAATGGACCTGCCTCTTGCGCGCATCTACAGCGTTGTTACGTTCTACGCGCTCTTCAACCTGCAGCCACAGGGCGAGAACACCATCTGCATTTGCCGCGGTACCGCGTGTCACACCCGCGGGTCCCGCAATCTGCTGCAGGGCGCCCGGTTGGAACTGGGACTCGGGCTTGAAAACGGAGAATCCGAAGATGGCAGTAGCGACAAGCTTCTGCTCACCACGGCAGATCGTCAGTTCACCGTGCGCACCGTTGCCTGCTTCGGCCAGTGCGCGATGGCGCCCGTCGTCGAAGTAAACCACCGCATCTGCGGACACGCCACTGAGCGTACAGTGCAACGCGAAATCGCTACTATCCGGGCAGGAGAGTAACATGCCTCGTATCCAGGACATTGGAGCTTTCAATGCTGTTCGAGAGGCGGGGCTCGCCAAACTGGTGCCTTCTGTTCCCAGGGTCACAGTTGGCATGGGCACATGTGGCAGGGGCAACGGTGCCGAGAGCCTCTACCACGCATTCGCCCAGGCCATGGAGCAAAGTGGGGATGACATTGTCCTGGCCGCCGTGGGCTGCTTTGGGGCGTGCTTCCAGGAACCTCTAGTTAGCCTTCGCTTACCCGGCAACCCAGTGGTGATTCTGCGAAAAGTGCAAGCCAACGATGCCGGACGCCTGCTCCACGATCTCACCAAAGGAAATCTCACTCCTGATCTCATTTACTGCAAGATCGAGGAATGGGATCACATCACCGGTCACATCCGCTACGGCTCAGGCTATCCCGAGGTGCCATCTTGGAACGAGGTCCCGTTCTTCAAAGGACAGAAGAAAATCGTCCTGCGCAATTGCGGAATCATCAATCCGGACGATGTTGAAGAATACATTGCAGTCGGCGGATACCAGGCACTCTATAAGGTTCTCATCGACGCGAATCCTGCCAGCGTAATCGAACAAATCAAAGCGTCCAAGTTGCGGGGCCGCGGCGGCGCCGGCTTCCTCACGGGTAATAAATGGGAGTTCCTCGCCAAGGCGAAAGCCGAACCGAAATACATCATCTGCAACGCCGACGAGGGCGATCCCGGCGCGTACATGAACCGCAACGAGATCGAGAGCGATCCACACTCTCTTCTCGAAGGCATGATCATCGGCGGATACGTCATGGGCGCGACCGAAGGCATTATCTACGTTCGTGCGGAATATCCTCTCGCAGTCCATCGTCTGAACCGCGCCATCGAGCAAGCTCGCGAGTATGGACTGCTCGGCGAAAACGTCCTCGGACGCGGTTTCAAGTTTGATATTGAATTGGTCGAAGGCGCCGGAGCATTTGTTTGCGGCGAAGAGACCGCCCTGATCGCTTCTCTTGAAGGCGAAGCCGGAAGACCTCGTCCGCGTCCGCCATTTCCCGCGCAAAAAGGTCTCTGGGGCAAGCCAACCAACATTAATAACGTTGAAACCTGGTACAACATCGCCCCCATCGTCATGCGCGGTCCGGCGTGGTTCACTGAGACCGGCAGTCCCAAGAGCTCTGGCACGAAAGTCTTCTCGCTGGTCGGCAAGGTGAAGAACACCGGTCTGGTCGAAATGCCTCTCGGCACGACACTCAAGACATTCATCTACGACATCGGCGAAGGCGCTGTCGGCGATCGCCAAGTGAAGGCGGTGCAAACCGGCGGCCCTTCCGGCGGCTGTATTCCCCAGGAAATGTTCGACACTCCCGTCGACTACGAAAACCTGGCGCAACTCGGATCAATCATGGGCTCGGGTGGCATGGTCTTAATGGACGAAGACAACTGCATGGTCGACGTCGCGCGCTACTTCATTGAGTTCACGCACTCCGAATCGTGTGGCAAATGCATTCCGTGCCGCGTCGGACTGAACAAATGCCTCCGCATCCTGAATCGCGTCACGGAAGGTGCAGCCACTCCGCACCACCTAGAACTGCTCGATGAACTCAGCCGCTACATCCGTGATTGTTCCCTGTGCGGTCTCGGCCAAACAGCGCCGAATCCCGTCCTAACCACTCTGCGTCACTTCCGGAACGAGTTCGAGGATCACATTCTCGCGAATCGCTGCGCTGCGGGTGTCTGCGAGGAACTCGCCCTCTCTCCGTGTGAGAACAGCTGCCCGCTTCACATGAACATTCCGCGCTTCCTGCAGCTTTATAAGGAAGAGCGTTTGGAAGAAGCGTTCCTCTCGGTCATTCTCGACAATCCACTTCCCTCCTCGACCGGGCGCGTTTGTCAGCACCCCTGCGATAGCCGCTGCCGCCGCCAGACCGTCGATCAGTCCGTTAACATGCGCGAGGTTCACCGTTACATCGCCGACTCGATTTTCTCCTCCGACAGATACGAGCCCATGATCAAGGCCATCATCTCGCGAAAGCTGGAAGCAACAGGACGGAAAATCGCGGTTGTCGGCGCCGGGCCGGCTGGACTCACGGCAGCGTTCTACCTGGCGATGCTCGGCCACGATGTCACCGTATACGACAGCAAGTCCGAAGCGGGCGGCATGCTGCGCTTCGTTCTTCCCGAATACCGCCTGCCGAAATCCTTTTTGCGGCAGGAGATCGAACTCATCGAGCGCCTCGGAGTGAAGTTCGTCTTCAACACCCGCATTGGCACCGATGTCGCTCTGAACGATCTTGACGATCAATTCGACATGATTTTTCTCTCGATAGGTACATGGAAAGAATCGTGGGTTTACCAGTCCGGAACGGAATTAAAGGGTGTCTATCCCGCTCTGAACTTTCTTGAGGCGATCGCGGCCAACCAGGAAGTCGCACTGGGTCGCCGCGTCGCCGTCATCGGCGGAGGCAATGCCGCCATCGACTCCGCCCGCACCGCACTGCGCAAGAGCTGTGACGTAACAGTCTTCTACCGCCGCGAACGCAAAGACATGCCCGCCATAGAAGAGGAGACGACCGCCGCGAAAGAAGAAGGAGCCCGATTTGTCTTCCTCGCCGCGCCGCACCGCGTGATCGGCGATGCCAAAGGAAACGTAAAAGCCATCGAGATCGTCAAGACTCGGCTCGGTGAATACGATTCCTCCGGCCGGAGAAAGCCCATTGCAACCGATGAGGTTCAGCGCTTCGACTGTGACTCCGTGATTTTCGCCATCGGTGAAACTGTAGACCTCGATTTCGCCCGAGCGTCCGGGCTTGTCCTTAAGGAAAGTGGAACGGTCGAGGTCAACCGCTTCACCCTCGAAACCAGCCGCGCTCGCTTCTACGCCGGCGGGGATTTTGTGACAGGCGCATCGAACGTCTCCAACGCCATGGCTTATGGCAAGCAGGCGGCCCGCAGCATCGACTTGCAACTGACCGAAACAGACCGCTGGCAGAGTCTGTATCCGCGCTTCGAATACGATCAAACTCCCCCCGAAGAGCCCAGTCCGAATCACCGTCACTCCGGACGCGAACTTCCCGCTCCCTCACGCGTACGCTCGCAAGAAGAGGTAGTTGGCGGACTCGATCAGGAGGAAGCACTCGACGAAAGTTGCCGCTGTCTGCGTTGCGACGTGAAGGCCGTCACTGTGAGTTAGCTCGAAGGAGGGACCTTGCCGCAAAAGAAACTGTCCATTCGAATCGATGGAGAACTAATCAGCGCGCCCGAGGGACAAACCATCCTTCAGGCGGCAAAAGCCAACGGCAAGTACATTCCTACTCTTTGCGATCTGGATGGCTTGACCCCTGTCGGTGCCTGTCGCGTTTGCCTTGTCGAAGTTTCGGGATCGGAGCGCTTGTTCCCTGCCTGCACTACGCCGATCCAGGAGGGCATGTCAGTGACGACAAATTCGCCGAAGCTGACGCGCTATCGCCGAATTTCCATCGAACTGCTGCTCATTGAGCGTAATCACGTCTGCGCCGTATGCGTCTCGAACGATCATTGCGAACTGCAAAACATGGCCAGCAACTTCGGCATCAATACCGTCGGTCTCGCCTACAACTATCCCAAACTCTCTCTCGACATGTCGCACCCGCGCTTCGTACTCGACCACAACCGCTGCATCCTATGTACGCGCTGTGTTCGAGTCTGCGCCGAGCTCGAAGGAGCTCACGTTTGGGAGCTGACTTCCCGCGGAATTCACGCCCGCATCGTCAGCGAAATGAATGAGAAGTGGGGCAAGACCTCAACCTGCACAAGTTGCGGGAAGTGCGTGAATGCCTGTCCAACGGGAGCCCTTGCTGAAAAGGGCTGGGCCGTCGCCGAGATGGTCAAGAAGATCGATGCCGTCAAGTCGCTTGTACACAGCAGAGGAGGGCAGGTATGAAAAAGGTAAAAGTGGCGACTGTGTGGCTTGACGGGTGCTCGGGTTGCCACATGTCTCTGCTCGACATGGATGCAGCGATCATCGCGCTCGCCCGGCGGATCGACATTGTCTATGGGCCTTTGGTCGACGCGCAGGAATTTCCCGAAGACGTCGATCTCACTCTGGTGGAAGGCGCGGTCAGTTCGCAGGACGATCTCAACAAGATCCAGAAGATCAGGCAGCGAACCAAGATCTTGCTATCGATGGGCGACTGCGCTGTCACTGGCAACGTCCCGGCCATGCGGAATTCGGTGCCCGTGCAGAAACTTCTGCAACGCGTCTACATCGAGGGCTCTGACGCGAAGAAATCCATTCCCACGGATCGCGTTCCGGCCTTACTAAAGCAGGCCCGGCCCGTACGCGAATTTGTGAAAGTCGATCTCTGCTTGCCGGGCTGTCCGCCGCCCGCAAAGGCGATATTTGGCGTCATCAGCGACCTGCTCGACAACAAGAAACCTGATTCCAACCTGAAGGTGAAATTCGGATAGGAGCGTGTCATGAAGCGCATCACCATCGACCACGTGAGCCGCATTGAAGGACACGCCAAGATCTCCATCTCCCTTGACGATCAGGGACACGTCGCCAATACCGAACTGCACGTCACCCAGGTCCGCGGATTCGAAAAGTTCACCGAAGGCCGCGCATTTTACGAGATGCCAGGCATCACCGCCCGCATTTGCGGAATTTGTCCCATCAGCCATCTTCTGGCCTCCGCTAAAGCCTGCGACTCGATCATGGCCGTACGCATCCCACCCACGGCGAAAAAGCTTCGAGAGTTGGTGCACTTCGCGCAGATTGTCCAATCGCACGCGCTCAGCTTCTTCTACCTGTCTTCCCCAGACTTTCTGTTAGGCATGGAGTCCAATCCCGCCTCCCGCAACGTTCTCGGCGTAATCGCCGATCACCCCGAGTTAGCCCGCGATGGTATCGAGCTTCGAAAATTTGGCTTGTCGATCATCGAAGCTCTCGCGCAGGAACGCGTTCATCCTGCATGGATCGTCCCCGGCGGCGTTGCCTCCTCGATGCCCCAGGCCACGCGCGATCGCATCCTTGCCGCTCTTCCGACAGCGAGATCCATTGCGGAGCGCACGATTCAGTTCTTCAAGGGGGCTCTCGACACATTTAAAGAAGAAATTGAATTTTTCGGTTCATTCCCCACGATGTATGCAGGCCTGGTCGACTACAAAGGAAATCTGCAGCTGTATGATGGTGGCCTGCGCTTCCGTAATGCAGCCGGAGAAATCGTCGAAGATTACGTTCCCGCCGAGGATTACTCAGGGTTCATCGGCGAGGCAAGCCTTCGCGACTCGTATCTGAAAGCGCCGTACTTTAAACCGCTTGGCTATCCGTCCGGAATCTACCGTGTAGGCCCGCTGGGGAGATTAAATGCTGCCAGCCAATGCGGCACTCCGGCAGCCGATGCCGAATTCACCGAATTCCACCAGCGTTATGGCACCGTCGCACACAGCGCATTCCTGTTTCACTATGCACGGCTGATTGAGATCCTCTACGCTCTCGAAAGAATTCAGCAACTGCTCGACGACTCTCGCATTATCGATACGCACGTGCGCGCCACCGCTGGAGTGAACGCGCTCGAGGGCGTCGGCATGATCGAAGCTCCCCGCGGCACGCTCATTCATCACTACAAAGTGAATGAAGAAGGCGCGATTACCTGGGCAAACCTCATCGTCGCAACCGGTCACAACAATCTGGCCATGGGACGCAGTGTGCAGCAGGTTGCCGAGCACTACATCGACGGCACTCGCCTCAACGAAGGCATGTTGAACCGTATCTCGGCGGTAGTCCGAGCCTATGATCCCTGCTTAAGCTGCTCGACGCACGCGTTCGGCGTGCCTGCGTTGCAAATTCAATTGCTCGATTCGTCCGGCAACGTTCTCGATGAATTAAGAAACTCGTAACCCGGGGCCCTTTTCTCCATAAGCCTCTCAGTGTTCACTTCCAGCTGATTGCAGTCAGCACCGTATAGCCGGAAGTCTGTCTTAAACCTCACACTGAATTCGGACTAACTACGTGGACACCGCAACCCTGAATCAAAATCGGGCTGAGGATGCTGTCGCGAAGTCTCTTTCTTCTCAGCCAGACGCAGTCGACATTGTGGAGCAAGCTGCCGAAGAGGTAGAAATCCTCCAGGCATCGGTCAAGGCCGGAACAGTGGCCAGATCGTAGTCGCCATCATTGCGACGATCGGGCTTATCTATCTTTTGAAACTCGTCCTGGTAACGGCCCTGGCCTCAGTGTTAATTGCCTACGTTCTGGAACCGATAGTTGCGGCGTTGGTTCGACTGCACGTGCGACGCTCCATCGGAGCTTTCCTGGTGATCACGGCGGCGGTGGTTCTGGCCATCGGCACCTTCTACGTCTCCTACAATCGCGCTCTTGATTTCACCGAAGAATTGCCAGGCTACACTGCATCGCTCAGAGAAAACCTCGGAAGTGTTCGAATCGAAAATCGACAAACTAGCGGATCAGGCCCGCTCCGTAGTCGAGCCCAAGACCCGTCAGAAGCCAATCGCCGTGCAGATTGAGCAACCACAAGGTGTAACCAGGGTCATCTCCGAAAAAAACGCAACTATCGCTGACGCAATTCTGGCGGTAGGCTTTGTTCCTTTTCTCGTTTACTTCATGCTCGCATCCAAAGAGCATGTGTATGTCAGCACCGTCCGCCTCTTCCGCAAAGAACACCGCCTGCTGGCGCATCGTACCGTTGGCAGTATCTCTGGGATGATCCGCACGTACATACTCGCCAACTTCATCGTCGGCCTCGGCACGGCGGTCGTCTGCGGCATCGTCTTCTGGTATCTCGGCATCCAGTACTTTTATTTCATAGGACTGATCAGCGGATTCGCCACATTGGTCCCCTATCTCGGAGTCTTTCTGGCGCTGATTCCTCCGTTGATCCGCGGATTTGGCACACTTCATAAAGCAGGACTTCTCACCGTCTTCAGCACAGTCGTGAGAATGCACATCGTAACCATGAATGTCACCTACCCGAAAGTGATCGGATCGCGTTTAAGTCTGAATCCTCTCGTGGTGAGCCTCTCACTCTTGTTCTGGTCGTGGATCTGGGGAGCTTCCGGCCTGATCCTCGCCATCCCGCTGCTCGGCGCTCTGAAAATCATTTGCGACCATATCGAGCCTCTTCAAGGCCTCGCCTCCTGGCTGGGAGACTCAGCGCGGGCCGGTTAGCGCGCGAGTTCTCAAAGTGCCAAGCAACATTAAGCCCCCTGAACTCATCTTCCACTTGAACATTTTTCCTGACTTGGCAAGACGCGGCTCGACCGCTCTGGTTTTCAAGTCCTACTCTTGATGAACGAGGAGCCAGACCGGCTAAGCCCGGTTAGCGACAAATGGTCATTCAGACTCAACCCATTGTCTGGCCGGGCCGACCCTATCCGCTCGGCTCGACTTGGGACGGCGAAGGCGTCAACTTCGCCATCTTTTCCGAACATGCCGAGGCCGTCGACCTCTGCCTTTTCGACTCCGCCGGCCGCCGCGAGCTCCACCGCATCCGCATTAAGGAACAAACCGACCAGGTCTGGCATTGCTACTTGCCCGAAGCCCGCCCCGGCCTCATCTACGGATACAGGGTTCACGGCCCATACGAGCCAAACAAGGGGCATCGTTTCAATCCGCACAAATTGGTCATCGACCCTTACGCCAAGCAGATTGTCGGCGATCTCAAGTGGAGCGACTCGCACTTCGGCTATCGCGTTGGGCATCGCAATGCCGATCTTTCCATGGACCGCCGCGACAGCGCTCCCGGCATGCTGAAAGCCGCGGTCGTCGATGCCGCTTTCACCTGGGGGACCGACCGTCTGCCGCGCACACCCTGGCACAAGAGCGTGATCTACGAAATGCACGTCCGCGGATTCACTCTGCGGCATCCCCGTGTTCCTCCAGCATTGTGCGGAACATATGCTGGCCTCGGAACCGGCCCGGTCATCGACCATCTGCTCAAACTCGGCATCACGGCCGTTGAGTTGATGCCCGTCCACTACTTCGTCGACGATCGCCAACTCGCTGAACGCGGCCTGCGGAATTACTGGGGCTATAACACCATCGGATTCTTCGCTCCAATGTCCCGTTATCTAGCGACGAATTCCATCAACGAATTCAAGACCATGGTTAAGACGATGCACTCGGCGGGAATCGAAGTCATTCTCGATGTGGTCTACAACCACACCGCCGAAGGTAATCAGCTCGGGCCCACGCTTTCGTTCCGGGGCATCGATAATTCCGTGTATTACCGGATCCCTTCCGATAATCCTCGCTACTACACCGATTACACAGGCACGGGCAACACGTTGAACATGCGCCACCCGCGCGTGCTTCAGCTCATTATGGACAGCCTTCGCTACTGGGTCCTCGAAATGCATGTCGATGGCTTCCGTTTCGATCTGGCGGCGACGCTTGCCCGTGAGCTGCATGAAGTTGATAAGCTGGGCGCGTTTCTCGACATCATTCACCAGGATCCTGTCTTGTCACAGGTGAAGCTGATCGCCGAGCCCTGGGACCTCGGCGAAGGCGGTTACCAGGTCGGTAAATTTCCTGTCGGATGGGCCGAGTGGAACGATCGCTATCGCGACGCCGTGCGCTCCTACGTGAAGGGCGACGGCGGACAGATCGGCGAGTTGGCCTATCGTGTCACGGGATCCAGCGACCTTTATGCACGCAGCGGACGTCGTCCATACGCCAGCATCAACTTCGTCACCGCCCACGATGGATTCACGCTGCACGATCTGGTCAGCTACGACCACAAGCACAATGAAGCCAATGGCGAAGAAAACCGCGATGGCACCGACAACAATCGAAGCTGGAATTGTGGCGCGGAAGGCCCGACCGAGGATGCCGCAATCAATGCCCTGCGCGCTAAGCAAAAACGTAATTTTCTGGCGACGTTGTTCCTTTCGCAAGGAGTCCCGATGCTTCTGGCAGGAGATGAATTGGGGCGAACTCAACAGGGAAACAACAACGCCTATTGCCAAGACAACGACATCAGCTGGGTGAATTGGGACAATCTTGATGCTGAGCGGGATTTAATCGCTTTTGTGAGAAAGCTCATCTTCATACGGCAGAATCATCCAGTCTTCCGGCGCAGGAATTTCTTCCAGGGCCGCGCCATCAAAGGCGCGGGCGTCAAAGACATCCTCTGGCTCCGTCCCGACGGACGTGAGATGACCGATGAGGAATGGAACCAGGAACACGCCCGCACACTGGGCCTTTTTCTCTCGGGCTCCGCTGTCGATGAGATCGACGATCGCGGCCAACTCATCACCGATGAAAACTTCATCCTACTGATGAATGCTCATCATGAAGGAGTCCCGTTTACTCTGCCGACAGTCGCGTCTTCCATGACATGGATGACGATTCTCGACACTTCCCAGGCGTGCGCGAGTTGCAGCGGTACGACCTATGAAGCGTTGACGAATTATCCGTTACAAGCCCGTTCTCTTGTGCTTCTCGTGGAGCGCCAACGCGACCAGATTCGCCAGGATCGCCGCCATGATTCGTAGTCATCGGATGCCCTTCGGAGCCGAGGTCCAGCCAGACGGCCGCGTTCGATTTCGAATCTGGGCTCCGGCAGCAAAAGAGGTTGAGCTCTTCCTGGAAGACACTCGCGAGTCCTCCCTCCTGCTGACTTTCATCCAGAAAGGATGGTTTGAGATCACGACCGATCAGGCGAAAGAAGGATCGAAATATTGGTTTCAGATTAACGGCGGGACCAAAGTCCCCGATCCTGTTTCACGTTTTCAACCCGCAGATGTGCATGGGCCGAGCGAAGTCATTAACGCCGCTGCTTTTGACTGGAACGATTCGGACTGGCGTGGCCGAGCGTGGGAAGAAGCCGTCATCTACGAATTACATGTCGGCACATTCACTCCGGAAGGTACGTTTGGGGCCGTCGAACAAAAGCTCGGATATCTCCGCGAACTTGGCGTTTCCGCCATCGAGTTGATGCCTGTCGCCGATTTTCCCGGTACGAGAAATTGGGGCTACGACGGCGTTCTGCCTTATGCGCCGGATAGCAGCTATGGCCGACCCGAAGACCTGAAACGACTTATTCAATCTGCCCATACGCAGGGACTGATGATCTTTCTCGACGTCGTCTATAACCACTTCGGTCCCGAAGGAAATTACCTGCATCAATACGCGCCGCAGTTCTTCACAAAGCGCCATCAGACTCCCTGGGGAGACGCCATCAACTTCGATGGCCCTGACAGCCGCGTCGTACGGGACTACTTCATTCACAACGCGCTTTACTGGCTTGACGAATACCACTTCGACGGATTGCGCCTTGATGCCGTCCACTCCATCGTCGACGACTCGACTCCTGACATCCTTACCGAGCTAGCTGAAGCAGTACGTCAAACCCTTGCCCGGGACCGGCATGTTCATCTCATCCTCGAGAATGCTGACAACGGCTCCCGTTATCTTGCCCGCAACCCCGAGAACAAACCACGTCTGTACACGGCTCAGTGGAACGATGACATTCACCATGCGATGCACGTTGTGCTTACTGGTGAATCCGACGGCTACTACTCCGATTACATTCACGATCCAGTCAAGCATCTCTGCCGCTGTCTGCGTGAAGGCTTCGCATACCAAGGCGACTATTCTGAATACCATTCGGCTAAACGAGGCGAGCCGAGTGCCCAGCTTCCTCTCGCGGCATTTATTTCGTTCCTTCAGGATCATGATCAGATCGGGAATCGAGCATTCGGCGACCGTATTTGCCAGCTAGCCCCCGCACATGCGCTGCGGGCAGCGATGGAGATTCTCTTACTCGCCCCGTCACCGCCGATGCTATTTATGGGCGAGGAATTCGCCTCGAGCTCGCCTTTTCTATACTTCTGTAACTATCAAGGCGATCTGGCAGAGGCAGTAACAAGTGGCAGGCGTAACGAGTTCGCTCGCTTTGCGAAATTCAGTTCGCCAGAAGTCAGGCATTCCATTCCCGATCCAAACGACAAGCAAAGCTTTCTAAAATCGAAACTGGACTGGGCGAGCTTGTCGGTATCGCTGCACTCGACTTGGTTGAGCTTTTATCGAAACCTGCTCTCCATGCGCCATCGCGTGATTGTTCCCCACCTGAAGGGCAAAGCCGAAGTGATCTGCAGATCGTCTGGGAATCATCGCGTACTCTCGATCGATTGGACCTTTGCCGATCACGCCCGCCTGGAATTGCGTGCTAATCTCGCCGATGCGCCCAGCGAAATATCTCCTCCGTATTCGGGAACAGTCTTTTACCGCAGCAATTGCGAACCCACATCTCCGTCCAAAGGTGTGCTTCTGCCGTGGTCCGTCACCTGGGCCTTACGAACCCAATAACAGCGTTAGCCGTAGATCTGGTTTTTCCCTTGAAATCTGCAGAAAAACCCTTATGGAGCCCATTGCACTTACCGAGTATTTTGGAAGTGAGGTAACTCTGTCCAATCCTCAGTAAGGCGAACTCACATTATGAAGCGGCAGGATCAGATACCAACCGGGACCTACCGCCTGCAATTGAACCAGCAGTTCACCTTTCGCCAGGCCGCAGAAATAATCCCGTATCTCAGTTCGCTCGGCATCAGTCACGTCTACGCCTCTCCCTATCTCCGTGCCCGTCCGGGAAGCCTGCACGGTTATGACATTATCGATCATAATTCTCTGAACCCCGAGATCGGCACTCCCGAGGACTACAACTTCTTCATTCAGGAACTGCACCGCAACGGCCTGCGCCAGATCCTCGATATCGTCCCCAACCATATGGGCGTAATGGGAAGCGATAATGCCTGGTGGCTCGACGTCCTCGAAAACGGAGAGGCCTCTGAGTACGCAGACTTCTTCGATATCGATTGGGACCCCATCAAAGATGAACTCCAGGGCAAGGTTCTGGTCCCCGTTCTAGGCGACCAATACGGTACTGCTCTCGAAAAAGGGGAACTGCAGCTCAAATTCGATCTTGAGCGTGGCGAGTTTAGTATTTTCTACTTCCAGCATCGTTTTCCAATCGCACCGAGGGAGTACACCCGCGTCCTCGGTTTCGAAATCGAGCGCCTGAAACAAACATTGGGCGCTAATCACGAAGATGTTCTCGAATTGCAGAGCATCATCACTGCATTTAGCAACCTACCCGAACGACGCGGAATAACTTCTGAGGAACGCGCCGGGCGGAACCGGGAAAAGGAAGTACAAAAGAAGCGGCTGGCAGCCCTATGCGCGCGTTCACCCGAAGTCTTTAAGTTCATCGGTGACAACGTGGATCGATTCAACGGAAATCCTAACGATCCCCGCAGCTTCGACAATATCCACGAATTGATTAAGGCACAAAGCTATCGCTTCGCTCAATGGCGAGTCGCCGCGGACGACATCAACTACCGCCGCTTCTTCGATATCAATGATCTTGCCGCCCTCAGAACCGAAAATGAATCGGTATTCAACCAGACTCACGAGTTCATCCTGAGTCTCGTCGCTCAGGGCAAAGTCGATGGGCTGCGAATCGATCACCCCGATGGTCTCTACAATCCTGCCGAGTATTTGAAGAATCTGCAGAATCGGCTAAAAGCGGAATTGGACCCACAAAACCGCGAAGCTTATCTGATCGTCGAGAAGATTCTCACCGGCAAAGAGCATCTCCGCGAAACCTGGCCAGTCGACGGAGCCACTGGCTATGAGTTCGCGAATCTGGTCAACGGACTCTTTGTGGACCAGGCCTCAGCCGACAAGATGGACCGAATCTATCGTTCCTTTGTCGGCTACATCGAGAAATTTCCCGATCTGGTTTACCGGTGCAAGAAACTGATCCTGAAAGTCGTACTCGCCAGCGAGCTAAACGTGCTCGCCAACCTTCTCAGCAAGATCGCACTTGCAGATCGCCACACGTGCGACTTCACTCTTAACGGATTGCGTGGCGCGTTAGCTGAAATCATTTCCGAATTCCCCGTTTATCGCACCTACGTCAGCGCCTGCGGCGTGTCGGAGGATGACCGCCGCTACGTCCAACGTGCCGTCGCAGCGGCCAAGCGTCGCAGCAATGCAGCCGACCTGAGTATCTTCGACTTTGTCCAGCGCATCCTCCTCGCCGACGTCAATGGCAGCAACTCAGGCTGGTACAAACACGCCGTTCTACGCATTGCCGTGAAGTTCCAGCAGGTCACCGCTGCCGTCATGGCGAAGGGCCTCGAAGATACCGCTTTCTACCGCTACAACCGCCTCATCTCCCTGAACGACGTCGGCGGCAATCCGAGTCAGTTCGGAATCAGCGTAGATGACTTCCATCGCGCAAACCACGAGCGCCTCTTGTATTGGCCCGACTCAATGCTAAGCACGTCAACGCACGATTCGAAGAGATCCGAAGATGTTCGAGCGCGCATCAATGTTCTTTCGGAAATCCCCGGAGAATGGCGCCTCTATCTCCGCCGTTGGCGGGACTGGAATCGTACCAAGAAGCATTCGATCGACGGCCTACCCATGCCGACTCGCAATGACGAGTATCTCCTCTATCAAACCCTCGTGGGCGCCTGGCCCTCTGGTTCTATCGAAGCTGCCGGGTGGAATGCTTTCGTCGATCGAATCGATCAATACATGCTGAAAGCCGTGCGCGAGGCGAAAGATCATACGAGTTGGGCAAACACTAACACGGACTACGAGGCGGCATTAAGCTCCTTCATTCGAGCGATTCTCGATCAGACAAATAAGAATCGCTTTCTGCACGACCTGGACGACTTTCAGCACCGCGTCACTCGTGTCGCCGCATTCAACAGCCTCTCGCAGACACTCCTGAAGCTCACATCCCCTGGCGTCCCTGATATTTATCAAGGCAACGAGTTCCTGCATTTCACACTTGTTGATCCCGACAATCGTCAGCCAATCGACTATCAGGTGCGCAGGAAGGAACTGGAAAGTCTCCAGCGATCGACTCCTTCTTGCAAGTTTTCCGGAGAGATCTCGATGAATCCGGAAGCCAATTCTGCGAAGTTTTACCTCACTTGGAAAGCTCTGAATATCCGTAAGCGACATGCTGCTCTATTTCAACGTGGCGATTACATTCCTCTCTTCGCCACTGGAGAGAAATCAAATCACGTCGTCGCCTTTGCTCGGATCTTTGAGGGGCGGAGCGCAATCGCCGCCGTCCCAAGACTATGCGGGAAGCTTTTGGGAGATTCATTCCAGTCCCTCTCCGATCCTGCTGCTTGGGCCGACACAAGTCTTGAACTACCGGGCTTCCACACCTCCTGCTACCACAATATATTCACCGGAGAATGCATCCCTACTGTCAAACGTGAGGGCCAACGCATATCGCTCGGTAATCTGTTTCAGTATTTCCCGGTCGCATTGCTCATGGGTGAACCCATAGACGATGGCGCATCGGCGTGTGCATAGATTCGCAGGTTCTCAAACTAACCACTGAAATTGCGACTGTCATTTTCCACGGTTGTCAGCGCTAAGCCCAAGGACTAGGCTATCCGGAAGGAGTGTCTTATGAGCACGATTGAAGCCAGCCCCTCCGCCGAAATTCAGGAACTCACACCCTACGCTCCCACGCGATCCACCGTAGATGGCAAACCGCTCAATGCGGAAGAACTGCGCAATATCGAAACCTACTGGCGAGCTTGCAACTATCTCAGCCTTGGCATGATTTTTCTGCGCGAAAACCCCCTGCTCGAAGAACCGCTGAAGCCGGAGCACATTAAGAATCGGCTGCTCGGCCATTGGGGATCGAGCCCAGGACTTTCTTTCATTTACGTCCATCTGAATCGACTCATCAAAAAATACGATCTCGACATGATCTTTCTTGCTGGACCCGGCCACGGAGCGCCCGGCGTCCTCGGCCCCACATATCTCGAGGGCACCTATTCGGAAATTTATCCTGAGAAGAGTCTTGACGTAGACGGCTTACGCGAGTTCTTTCGCCAGTTCTCCTTCCCCGGCGGAATTGGCAGTCACTGCACGCCCGAGACTCCCGGCTCGATTCACGAAGGCGGAGAGCTCGGTTATGTCCTATCGCACGCGTGTGGTGCCGCTTTCGACAATCCGGAACTGATAGTTGCTGCGGTTGTTGGCGACGGCGAATCTGAAACCGGGCCGCTCGCGACTTCTTGGCACGTCAATAAATTCCTTAATCCCGCGCGCGATGGCGCTGTTCTACCCATCCTTCATCTCAACGGATACAAGATCGACAATCCAACCCTACTGGCTCGAATCTCGCATGAAGAATTGGAGAATTTTTTCCGCGGATACGGCTGGACGCCCTATTTCGTTGAAGGATCCGACCCCGACACCATGCATCAGGCCATGGCTGCTACCGTCGAACAATGCGTGCATGAGATTCGGGAGCACCGCCGTGAGGCCAGAGACCGCGGCGCTCTGACCCGTCCGCGGTGGCCCATGATCGTTTTGCGCTCTCCCAAGGGATGGACTGCTCCTCGACAAATGGAGGGTCACTACCTCGAAGGTTTCTGGCGAGCTCATCAGGTTCCGCTTCCTGCTGTCAAATCCAATGCCGATCAGCTTCGCATCCTGGAGAAGTGGATGCACTCGCAAATGCCCGATTCGTTCTTCGATGGCAAGGGCCATTTGGCCCCAGTATTCCGTGAGCTGTCGCCCACCGGCGATCGCCGCATGAGCGCCAACCCGCACGCGAATGGAGGGCGTTTGAAGAAAGCCCTTCGTCTGCCGGATTTCCGGGACTATGCCGCGAAGGTCGACAAGCCGGGCACAACTCAAACTGAGAACACCCGCCCCCTCGGGGCATTCCTCGCGGAAATCATGAAGAGAAATGCTGCGAACTTCCGTGTTTTTGGTCCGGACGAAACCAGTTCCAATAAGCTGGACGCACTCTACAGCGTCACCAAGAAGTTCTGGATCGAAGATCGATTCCCGGAAGACAGCGACGGGGGAAACCTCTCAGTAGACGGTCGTGTGATTGAAATGCTCAGCGAACACACCATGGAAGGCATGCTCGAAGGCTATCTCCTAACGGGTCGCCACGGCTTCCTATCGTCGTACGAGTCGTTCATTCACGTCATCGACTCCATGTTCAACCAGCACGCCAAGTGGCTTGAGATCTGCAATCACCTTACCTGGCGCCAGGCCATTGCATCTTTGAATCTCCTGATCACCTCAACAGTTTGGCGGCAAGATCATAATGGCTTCACGCACCAGGATCCGGGCTTCCTCGACGTTGTGGTCAACAAGAGCGCAAATGTTACCCGCATCTACATGCCTCCTGATGTGAACTGCCTGCTCTCGGTAGCCGATCACTGCCTGCGCAGCGAGAACTACGTCAACGTCATCGTTTGCGATAAGCAGAAGCATTTGCAATACATGAGCATGGACGCGGCCATCATTCACTGCACCAAGGGCATTGGCATTTGGGATTGGGCCAGCAACGACGAGGCTGGGGAACCCGATGTTGTGATGGCCTCGGCCGGCGATATCCCCACGCAAGAGGCCCTGGCAGCTACGGACCTCCTCCGTCGCGAATTCCCCGACCTGAAGATTCGCTTCATCAACGTAATTGATCTCTTCAAATTGCAA
>Ga0335070_10001578_pt1 | contig 26299 bp, 33 predicted proteins | sample Lox_Sample_13_FD_206722 | JGI IMG/M metagenome (GOLD analysis project Ga0335070, IMG submission 206722) | Soil microbial communities from Loxahatchee National Wildlife Refuge, Florida, United States - Lox_Sample_1.3 | ecosystem: Environmental > Terrestrial > Soil > Wetlands | place: USA...
GGGAGAGTTTTTTGTGTTCGGGGCCTTGACGATGATTGCCCTGACGGCCTCGGGTATCCCGATGCCAATTGGGTTCATGCTCACCATTATCATCGTTTCCGGACTCGGAGTAGTCATTGAAAGAGTGTTGATTAGACCCGTGCAAAAATCTTCCGTTGGAACAGTGATCACCATGACGGTAGCGATTTCGCTGTGCCTACGGGGTTTAGGACTGCTTATCTGGGGGAGAGAAGCCCACACATTACCCGCTTTTACGAAAAGCAAGGCGCTGAGCGTTTTGGGCGCCTATCTCTCGGTACAAGTTGTCTGGATTATCGGTGCTGCGGGTATCGTTCTGCTTTTCATCTGGCTGTTTTTTGAAAAGACACTTCTCGGATTGTCTATGAGGGCGTGCGCTGAGAATCGCCTGGGTGCGAGCTTGGTTGGCATCACTGTCTGGAAGGCGACACTCTTCGCCTGGGCCTGGGGTGCCGCACTCGGTGCTTTAGCAGGCGTGGTTATAGCCCCCTTGATATTTGTGCGGTACATCAGTGGAACTATGCCCATGTTAAAAGGGTTCACGGCAATGGCCATTGGCGGACTGACGACGGTCGGATCAGTCATTGCCGGATTGCTACTGGGGGTTATGGAGGCATACACCGTGGGCCTGATTTCATCAGAATTTGCAGATGCGATCGTTTTTTCCGTTTTGATTCTTGTGCTTCTTGGCCGATCTTACGGCCTATTGGGAAGAACGGAGGACGGGGGGATGTGAAAGTTAAAACGAATATAGGGTGGCTGATCCTCTTGCTTTTTATTGCCCTGTTTCCGGGTACACTGGGAAGGATGAGCCCTTACTACAATACCGTCTTGATTCTCGTCGGCATTTACGTGATTCTGGCCGTGAGCCTCGATCTACTCATTGGATTTGCGGGCCAGATATCCGTAGGTCATGCAGCTTTTTATGCCCTGGGAGCGTACACTTCAGGTATTCTAACCGTCAAGCATGGTATCTCTCCGTCGATCGCCCTCCTTTGCGGTCTTCTTGTAAGCGGGTTTGTCGCATGGGGAATAGGGCGAGCGGTGTTGAGACTCAAGGGTTATTATCTGGCAATGGCCACGCTGGGTTTAAACGCGGTCATCGTCAAACTCATTACCTGTTTTGCCTCCATCACTGGAGGAGCCTCCGGCCTGCTGAATATCCCCCCGTTCCGGATTTTTGGGTTAACACTTCAGGATCATACTTACTATTACTATTTCGTATGGGGGGTTGTGATCCTCGTGATTTCCTGTTGCTTGGCACTTGCCAGGTCCCCTTTTGGTAGCACATTGATTGCGATCCATTCTGATGAAGAGGCAGCGAGCACGCTCGGGATAGACTGCCCAAAATACAAATTGCATGTGTTCGTAATTTCCAGCATGCTCGCAGGGATGGCTGGTTCCCTCTTTGCACACTTCATGGGATTCATCGCACCGGACGATTTTGACATTTTTACCTCTATCCTGATTCTGGTGATGCTTTTCTTGGGAGGAGTTGGGACGATTTATGGAGCCGCCCTCGGAGCTGCTTTCCTTAAACTCCTCCCTGAGGTCACGTACCGATTTCAGAATTATGAACTGTTTTTCCACGGATTGATATTGATTCTGGTACTCATCTTCATGCCAAAGGGGCTGCTCGGTATCCTAACACACATCAAGGATTGGTCGCTGAAATCCAAACACCGATCGAATCTTTCTTCTTTGGGAATGGAACGTTAACGGTCTTGGTGATCGCGTTTGGAGTGCGTCGGAATGCACGATGAGACAAACAGAAATGGCCGAGTGGATGGGAAGCATTTGCTTCGGGTGGATGGGATCACCAAAAGCTTCTCAGGCTTGACAGCGCTCTCCGATGTCAGTTTTGGGATTGAGCGTAGCCACATCAAGGCCTTGATCGGGCCAAACGGGGCAGGAAAGACGACGCTTCTTAATATCATCAGCGGCCTCCTCTCTCCGGACAGCGGTCACGTATACTACCGAGGAAGGGACCTCATGAGATTGAGACCCCATGAGATTGCCGCTCAGGGTCTTTCCCGGACCTTTCAGCTCGTTCGCCTGTTCACGGCCAACAACGCGAAGGTTCTGGACAACCTGCTGATAGGCGCCCATTCGAAATTAAAGCCCTCACTTCTGAAGTCGCTTTTTTTAAGGGGGATCATCCGTCATCAACATCGTGAGGTGCGGGAAAGGGCCTATGAACAACTCAGATTTGTAGGGTTGGAACGAGCAGCGGGTGATACCTCGCCGTCTAACTTGCCTTTTGGAAATCAGCGGTTGCTCGAGATTGCCCGCGCACTGATGGCTGAACCTGAGGTGCTGTTACTCGACGAGCCGGCCTCCGGGCTCAATGACGCAGAGGTCGAAGATTTTAAGAAAATTCTGCTGGCCTTGAAAGAGAAAGGGATGACGATTTTGCTGGTTGAACATAACATGAAGCTCATCATGGACGTTGCCGACGAAATTGTGGTTCTCGATTTTGGCCGTAAGTTGGCAGAAGGCAACTGCGATGAAATATCTCGTAACCGGAAAGTGATCGAAGCGTATCTTGGCTCCGATTATACGAAATTAGCGGGGGGGAATCATTCAGCATGATGCTTCGGGTCGACGATCTCCATGCCGCCTACGGGGATATCGGAGTGCTGAAGGAGATATCCCTCAAAATTTGCTCAGGGGAGATAGTCTGCCTCCTAGGGGCAAACGGGGCCGGAAAGTCAACTCTGTTAAAAGTGATATCTGGCGTCCTTCACCCATCCCGGGGAAATGTGTTATTCCAAGACCAAGAAATCACCCGATACAGTCCTCATAAGATCGTCCGAATGGGTCTGAGTCATGTTCCTGAGGGGAGGCAGATTTTTTCGCGTCTGACGGTTATGCAAAACTTGCTTCTGGGCGGTTATCCCCGAAAAAGCAAAAAGGCCGAGACTCAGGAGCTTTCCGAATTTATTTTTAACCTTTTCCCAATTTTAAGAGAGAGGTTGAAACAAAAGGCCGGCACGCTGTCCGGTGGGGAGCAGCAAATGCTTGCAATTTCAAGAAGCCTCATGTCTCGTCCCAGGCTGTTGCTTCTTGACGAACCATCCCTTGGGTTGGCTCCGTTGGTTGTGGAAGAAATATTCAGAGTGATCGGGGATCTTCGTTTGCGCGGCATCTCGATCCTCCTGGTCGAACAGAATGTGATGGGAGCTCTGAAGACTGCGGATCGTGCCTATATCATGGAGACCGGGAAAGTGGCAGCCCACGGAAAGGCCGCGGATATGCGAGGAAATGATGAAGTCCGGAGAAGATACCTCGGGAAATAACGTGAGGAAACTCACACCCATTTTCAGGAAGCTTCACCCCGGCCGCAGAGGAGGAATCAGCCATGTTTTACGAACCCAAAAAGAACAATCACGGACTCGCGCACGATCCTTTCAAATCGTGTGTGGTGCCCCGGCCGATCGGGTGGATTTCCACGGTGGGGATCGACGGGGTGGCCAACCTCGCTCCCTACAGCCAGTTCCAGAATCTCACCTTCGATCCTCCCTATGTCATGTTCGCCGCAAACCAGACGCCCACGGGTCGCCGCAAGGATAGCGTGGTCAACGCTGAACAGAGCGGGGAGTTTGTCTATAACATGGCGACCTACGACCTGCGGGAGGCAATGAATCTGACCGCTCAACAGGTGCCCCCTGAGGTCGACGAGTTTGAACTGGCTGGCCTCACAAAGGCCCCCTCAAGGTTCGTGAAAGCTCCCCGTGTGGCGAAGTCACCTGTTCATTTTGAATGCCGTTACCATCAAACCATTCGATTGCCCGGCAACGGCACGATGGGCACGGTGGACATCGTGATCGGCGAGGTCATCGGCATTCACATTCGAGACGAGTTTATCCAACCGGATGGCAAACTAAACGTTCTCAAAATCCGGCCGTTAGCGCGTTTAGGCTACTACGACTATACGAGCATTGAATCCGTCTTTGAGATGGTCATTCCAGGCCCCGATGAGAAGCTCCGTTCAGGCATGGAAGGAAAAAAGGATTGACCGCGGGTTTCTTTAAGGAGCAAATCTATTTATCATCAGAGGATAAAAGGCAAGGTCAGAAATGGTCCTGCTTTTTTAAACGCTTTCTTCCTGGAATTGTTGTTTGACAATTCTGGCTCATAAATGTAGATTATTTTGGGAAATAAATTGTTTCGGCAGAATAAATGGGCCAGGAAATGGAATTGTATCCCCCAAAGACACCAATCGATATTTATACCCCTATCCTGCGTAGTATAAGCGACCCTCTTAACATCCTTGACAGGGAGTTTCGTATAATCTGGGTTAACGAGGCCAGAGCCAAGATTTTTCAGAGAAAAGTAAAAGAAATGATCGGTAAATGTTGCTATGAAATGTTCCAAAGGAGGAACGAGCCTTGCCCTGAATGTCCGGTGAAGGTTGCGTTCGATTCGGGGAAGCCATGTGTCATGGAGAGATGGGTTGACCTACCTGATGGCTCGCGACGGTGGGGGGAAGTTAGAGCTTACCCCGTTTTCGATACCTATGGAGATATAGTTCACTGCGTTGAAATTGCTATCGACATTACAGAGAAGAAGCTCAGCATTCTGAAACACAAAAGGTATGTGGAATCTCTGGAAAAGATGCTAAGAGAATTAACCGAGGGAGAGATTCGGACTATTGAAGAATGTGGAAGCAAAACGGCTAAGACTAATCTTACCAAAAGAGAACTTGAAGTTCTTAAACTAATGGCAAAGGGATTTTCCAACAATGATATTGCAGCCATCCTCTCTATAAGTCCACACACGGCGAAAAGTCATGTAATTCATATATTTACAAAACTGGGAGTCAGAGATCGAACCCAGGCGGCTGTACGAGCCACGCGCAAGAAATTGCTTTGATTCTGCCAACCTATTCGTTATCCCCCAAATGGGTGATTCCCTTTTCCCTTTAATTATGATTCTATTGACGAAAATGCAATTTGAGATCAAAGGAGAGATCTATGATGAAAAACTTTGAGAAGTATATTTTCAAACCAAAGGTAGTGGCAGAATTGCCTCACCATCGAACAATGCGAAACGTGCCAGTTTTTGTGGATAAGGAACTTTGTGAAGAAGCTAATACCTGGGTAATGATCCCCAAACTTCCAAAGATGTTAAAGGAAAGGATTGGAGCTGCTGAAGAACCTCACGTTCACGATGTCGCGCAAATATACTGTTTCGAGCAAGACATTACGGCAGAAGTGTGGCTTGGTGAAACGCCGGATAAGATGGAATCACATTTGGTAAAAGCTCCCTCAAGCGTTTATATACCCGCAATGTTGTATCATACCCTCTCTCTTTTAGAAACAGGGGAGAATCCGGTAGGAATATCCATCCTTCTAAAAGGTAATTATTAAAAATAACTTTGGAAAAAATGGAGCATTACCCTTCCACCCACTTTGATGACCACCTGATTAGAATAGGAAATCTAATCGTTGATCTGGGTAGCTTTGAGGAGGGGTTTACGTCTGAAGCAAGATACAGGAGGGAAATTTGGGATTATCTTGAATGTGCCATGCATTTAGGCTGTCACGATATTTCTAATCGCATGTTCGAAAAGTGACGATCCATTGCAATCCTTGTTCTCACTCTTTCGATTGTAAATCAATCGCTCCATGCTCAAGTTGATCCTCGACATTTGTAGGATAGGAGGGTTCGAAAATGAAAGCAATTGCAATCAACGCAAGTTTCATGATGGACAAGGGCAATACGGCTGCTATCTTAAATCCTTTCTTGGATGGGATGAGAGAAGCTGGAGCTGAGGTCGAACTTTATTACACCAAGCAGCTCAACATCAAACCATGCCAAGGCGAGTTCAACTGTCAGATCAAGACACCAGGCAAATGCTTTCAGAAAGACGACATGGAATTTTTACTCCCCAAGCTTGCTGAGGCAGACATCCAAGTATTTGCGACACCGGTATTTGTGGATGGTATAGCTGGATCCCTGAAAATCCTTTGGGAACGAACAATTCCTCTGGCGAATCCTTTATTTGAGCTGCGCAATGGTCATTGCTATAAACGTCGAAGGAAAGATAGCGACACGGGTAAAGTAGTGTTGGTATCCAGTTGCGGCTACTGGGAGATGGACAACTTTGATCCAATGCTTGCTCACGTGAAAGCAAGATGTAGGAATATAAATCGAGAATTTGCAGGAGCATTGCTGCGGCCTCATAGCTCAGCCGTGAAGATAATGACATCCAGAGGCATTCCGATCAATGATATATTCGAGGCAGCAAGGGAGGCTGGCCATCGGTTGGTCAAGGAAGGCAAGATGTCGAGCCAGACCTTAGCTGCTATCAGTCGTCCACTTATGCCATTAGAGGAGTACGCGTATAACATGAACCAAATATATCAACAGACAGTCGCCGCGTTTGAGGTTAAATTGGAAGAATAAAAAAGAGAGTTAAAGGATTTATGGCAACATTTGTATTTCATCTAACATCGTGTTGCAGCATGATGCTTGCAGTCAGGTTTACTGTTGCAGAGTGTCGATGAAGGATCAGGATCTATGAGCTTTTCAGGATCATTATAAATACTCGCAAGCACATCTGAACACGGCCTTATACTTTCTTTCTTCCCGTAATCCTTGAAGTTGAAGATTAGCACACTTCGCAGATATGTAGGTGTTATTCGCAAGAAGGGTTATCTTAGCGAGGTTCAGATATTGATATTGCAAAAAAGGCAATTTTAGGATAAAAACATCAGGCATGGAGGCCAAGGATTATTTAGACCTTAAAGCCATGATCAATCTTCTTGAATGATCGGCCTCCCCTTGGCTTGCGCGGAAATGTTTGTGGTCAACTGGAGAGGAAAAGCTATTCGTTTCAAGTGAGGTTTTTGTATGCCCGTCGGAATTTTTATCGCCCTTTTCGGTTATCTTTTGGGTTCGGTCCCGACCGGAGTGATTCTCACTAAACTCTTTTCCAAAGTCGACCCGAGAAAAACGGGAAGCAAGAATATCGGGGCGACCAATATCTTTCGAACCGCAGGGAAAGGATTGGGTATTTTGACGTTGGTCGGCGATATGCTCAAGGGCGCGATCCCTACGGTCCTCGCCATGTACCTGGTTCCCGCGGACGAATGGGGCCTTTCACGTCACTTCTGGATAGCCCTTGCTGGATTGAGTTCCTTTCTCGGCCACGTTTTCTCGATTTTCCTCGGGTTTAAGGGTGGAAAGGGCGTTGCGACTGCATTGGGTTTTTACCTTCCCGTATCGACGATCCCGGTCCTCATTGAATTTTTGGTCTTCGTGGGGATCGTTTGGAAATGGAGGTACATCTCCCTCGGTTCCGTTACCTGCGCAATAACGATCCCCATTCTGATTGCCTTTTTTAGGGACGAATCTCAAGCCTATTTCGTAGCGAGCGTCATTATCGCGGCCATCATTCTCTACCGGCACCAATCGAATATCTCCAGGCTTCTGCAGGGGACGGAGAGTAAGTGGGGAAGGCCAAATGAATTTCGGATTCCAGAATGAACGATGAACTTCGCGTCTGGGTTTGAAATAGAATTAAAGCTTTTTTGAGGCTGCTCTCTTTCTTTTCTCTTTTTTTGAAAGTGTTCTTGAGGGTCCTTTTTTCTTCATTCCCCTCTCCTCTTCTTCAGGGATCTCTTCACGCATCGGAGAAGATCCTTCCTCCAGCTTTTCTCGAAATTGGTCGGACGGAATGACGGCAACATCCATTCTCTCGGCATATCTTGCCACCTCCCGATCTGAAGTGATCACCACGGCCCCGGAACCTTTTTCCCTGGCGAGCCGTTTAATGACTTCATCTGCCTTTTCACCCAACCTGGAAAAAATGACCTCGATCCCCTTCCTTTTCTCTCTCGTTTCGTTGCTCCAGCCTTCCTGCCATCCGTCAAAAACAACCGTCACGTCACGGTGCTTCAGTTTTTGGTAGGCCGAAAGTCGATCAATGAGACGCTCGCGCTCCCATTGAAGCTGGATGGAATTGAGGTGGGTCGGCGAACGGTCCACATGCAGGAGATTATAGCCATCAATGATGAGATGCATTTCGATTGCGGATTGAGGATTGCGAAGTTCGGAATAAATCCCAAAAAAACCAAAAGCCGCATTTCGAATTCCGAGATCTGTTTCTCAGAGATCGTCCAGCCGCTCTCCGTATTCTGAGTTTTTCACTTTAACGATATCGAAAAAAACCGTCTGAAGTTCTTTCCTCACGGGGCCCGGTTTCCCGCGGCCAGTGACCTCGTCGTCAATTCGGCGGAGGGAGTCAACTCAGGGGGGTAGACTCTCTGAAGAGACGGAAACCTTGATCTGAATCCGCTCTCCGAAGATGGCCTTCGCCGTTTGAACTCCTGAGAGGATTTCCGGAAAAACTTCTTCCCCTTCGGCAAAAAAAAGCCGGAGTCTCTTGGCCCATCCTTCTTCCGGAAGGCTTTTGGGGTTGTTTAAGTCCTTTGCGATCCCCTCAACAACGCTTTCGACGATTTTTCTACTGTCCACATGGTAGCTGTCTCCGTAGGGAAATGAAAGGCAGACATCTCGGCAACCTAATTTCTTGAGAGTGTCAAGAAGATAAGGAGAGAGCTCATGTAGACGAATGGGCCCGTATTTCTTCACTTCACCCAAGCCGAGAAGAAGGATCATTCGGGGGAGGATTCTTTCCCGTGAAGGAATTAAGGTCGCTTCCTTCCAGTCACCGGTCAACTTATTTTCAACCAGGAGCTGGGACAACATTCCGTTAAACCTCCAATCGATCCAGCCGCTGGATCCCTTGAGAGGCCTCTCGTCCTTAAAAAATCCGGTGACCAGGAGATCGCAATCCTGAACATCCACCCTCTCTTTGGAAAGAATGATATCCATTTTGGTAAATTCCAATATCCAAGTTCCAAGTGAACTTCGACTGCTGAAACCCCAATGACCAGAAAATAGGGCTTTTCCCCATCTCCCCTGGAGGAAGAAGGCAAACGTGAGCGGGGACATACGTCTGCACCCCCACCTCGATCCTCCCCCATCAAAGGGGAGGAGGATTATTGGTTATCTTCCTGGTTTGAGGGTATTCTCTAAGCATGTAATATTTAGGCCATTGTGATTTTGGTCGTGCATTGGTTATTCGTGCTTGGAATTTGGTTGTCATCCCTTATCCTCTTCCAGCGGCCTTTGGCTCGACGGGCTTCTTGACAGCCTCATTCTGGATTCGGTCTAAAATGCCGTTGATGAAGCTTCCAGAATCCTCCGATCCGAATCGCTTTCCGAGGTCGATGGCTTCATTGATGGTCACTTTAGGAGGAATCTCTTCACAATAAAGAAGTTCAAAAAGAGCGATGCGGAGGATAGTTCGGTCGATCATGTTGATACGGTCCAAGCGCCAATTTTCAGAGTACTTCTCGATCAGCCGATCCAGTTCTGAAACATGTTCCAAAACACCCAGAACAAGACGTTTCAAAAAATCATCGGCTTCTCCCTGAGATGAAAAATGTTCCTGAAATCTTGCGAGGGCCGTCGTGGCGTCTTGCTTTGTAATATTCAATTGATAAAGAACCTGGAGGGCAGATTCCCTCGATTTTCTTCTCCTCCCCAAATTATCCTTTGCCCTTTCCTATATCTTTCATCAGATTGGCCATCTCGATGGCCGACATGGCCGCATCAAAACCTTTATTCCCGGCTTTCGTCCCGGCCCTCTCAATCGCCTGCTCAATCGTATCGGTAATCAACACTCCGAAGGAGATGGGAATTTCACTTTCCAAGGCAAGGCTGGCAATTCCCTTCGTGACTTCGTTCGCAATATAAGTAAAATGGGGAGTCGCTCCCCGGATGACAGAGCCCAAGCAAATGACGGCATCGTATCGCCCGCTCTTGGCCATCTTCTTGGTCACAAGAGGAATCTCGAATGCTCCCGGAACCCGGGCTACCGCACAATCCTCCTCCTCTGCTCCACTCCGCCGGAGGGCATCCATCGCTCCTTCCAGAAGTCGCTCGCCAATAAAATCATTGAACCGACTCAACACAATCCCAAACTTGAGTCCCTTGGCCGTCAGTTTGCCTTCGAAGGTCTTCACCATCTTCTTCTCCTTTCATTGCTCGCGTCCCGGGTTCGTGTTTCATGGCTCATCTTACGAATACCCTTCATCCATCCGTAGAACTATTCTCCCGATTTGATGGAAAGCAGGTGCCCCATCTTCTTTACCTTGGCCCTGAGATATTCAATATTCTCTTGAAGGGGCTTTGTCTCGACCGGAACCCTTTCGACCACTTTAATCCCGTATCCTTCCAGACCGATGATCTTTCGGGGATTGTTGGTCATCAGGCGAATCTTATGAAGACCAAGATCCGCCAGGATCTGAGCTCCGATTCCATAGTCCCTCATATCGGCTTTAAATCCCAACGCCTCATTGGCTTCCACGGTATCCTTCCCCGTGTCTTGAAGGCAATAGGCTCTCAGTTTATTGACCAATCCGATTCCTCTTCCTTCCTGCCGCATATAGACAATGACACCCTTCCCCTCTTTTTCCACCATGGCCATGGCTGTATGAAGTTGTTCCTGGCAGTCGCATCGCATCGACCCGAACACGTCCCCGGTCAGACATTGAGAATGAACCCTCACCAAGACCGTGTCCTCCGGTCCGATCTCTCCTTTAACCAAAGCGATATGGTGATAAGGGTCCACATCGTTTTCATAAGCAATGGCTGTAAACACGCCGCCGTATCTCGTAGGGAGATTCGCCGTGACAATCCTTCGGACTAAGGACTCTTTATTCAGACGATACTTGATCAAATCGGCAATGGTGACAATCTTCAGTCCGTACTCTTCGGCAAAGACCTGGAGATCGGGCATTCTTGCCATCGTCCCGTCGTCTTTCATGATCTCGCAGATGACCCCCGCCGGCTTCAACCCTGCTAATCGAGCCAGATCAACCGATCCTTCTGTCTGACCGGTGCGGACGAGCACTCCACCCGGTTTCGCTCTTAGCGGAAACACATGGCCGGGGGAAACCAGGTCTTCGGGCAGGGTATTTTCATTGACCGCAGCCAAAATGGTCGTTGCCCGGTCAGCGGCTGAAATACCCGTGCTCACCCCCTTCCGGGCGTCGATGGAGACGGTGAAAGCGGTCTGAAATCGCGATGTGTTTTCGGAGACCATCATGGGAAGACGGAGCTCATTTAGTCTTTCATCCGTCAATGAAAGACAGACGAGACCTCTTCCGTATTTTGCCATAAAATTGATGGCCTCGGGCGTCACCTTCTCCGCGGCCATGGTCAGATCGCCTTCGTTTTCCCGATCTTCATCATCAACCAGGACAACCATCTTTCCCTGGCGGATGTCTTCCAGTGCCGCCTCGATTCTATGAATCATTTGAACCTCTCATTCTCCCTTGATGAAACCGTGCTCTTTTAGAAAACCCAGGTCCACCCGTCCGGTTTTTTGATCTCCCCGACTCAGAAATTTTTCTACATATTTTCCCAGAATATCGCCTTCCAGATTGACTCGGTCTCCTACCCTTTTTCGCCTGAGAGTGGTTTTTTCGATTGTATAAGGAATCAGGGTGACCTGGATCTCTCCTTCCTGAAATTCATTCACCGTTAGGCTGATTCCGTCTATAGCGATGGACCCTTTCTGCACGACATATCTTGAAACGGAGTCGGGAATCCTTATTTTCAATTGAAGAAAATCTCTTCCCTCGCTGCTCTCCGCAATCTCACCGATTCCGTCCACATGCCCCGTTACGATATGTCCTCCAAGTCGATCCGACAGTCTCAGAGCTCTTTCCAGATTAACCTGGTCTCCTTCCTTCAGCTCGCTCAACGTGGTTTTTTGAAGAGTCTCCGGAGATAAATCCACTTCAATTCTTTGTTCGTTCTTTTGAGCGACTGTGAGGCAAACACCATTTATATTAATACTATCACCAAGTTGCAGTTCTGTCAAATGTGACGGCAATTCCAGTGTCAGCCTCTTTTCTTGGCCCTTGTGCTCTATCCTCGTAATTTTCCCCGCATCTTCTACGATTCCGGTGAACATGATTTGGTTCCCCATTCCAAATAGCCTTCCACAAACAGATCTTCTCCGATTCTCTTTGTGCTGATTTCCTTTATGGTAATTGCCTCGCTGAGGTTGGAAACCCCCCTTCCGTCAAAGATTCCAAGAGCCTTTGGATCACCCATCAATCTCGGAGAGAGAAAAAGGAGCAATTTATCGATCAACCCCTCATCCAGGAACGAGCCATTGACCTGGCTTCCCCCTTCGACCAGAAGGTTCATCACCCCGATCTCCGCCAGCTTTGTGAGGCATGACCTTAAATCCACTCTTCCCTCTTTGGAATGGATGATCAAAACCCGAACCCCTCTCTTTTCCAGTCGTTCGACTTTTTCACAAGGAGCTAACTCGGTCGTTGCGAGAATAACCTCGGAAGCAGAATGTTCAAACACCCTGGCTTCTTCTGGAATCTTCAATCGGCTGTCCAGAACGATCCGATAAGGCTCCCTCCCTTCTTTTCTCCGGGCGGTCAGCAGCGGGTCATCTCTCAATATCGTCCCAACACCAACGAGCACTCCGTCAACCTGATCCCTTACCTTATGGACGAGGCGGCGCGAAGCCTCCCCTGAAATCCACTTCGAATCGCCGTTTCGGGTGGCTATCTTACCATCCAGCGTCGCAGCAGCCTTTAGCAGAACGAAAGGTTGTTTATTTAGGATGTATTTGCAGAAGGCCTCGTTCAGCCTCCGGCACTCTTCCACCAAGACCCCGACCTTAATGTCAAGTCCGGCTTTCTTCAGGGCTTCAATCCCTTTCCCATGGACCACAGGGTTGGGGTCTTCCATGCCGATGACAACGCGTTTTACACCCGCTTTGATGACCTGGGGAGCGCAGGGAGGGGTTCTGCCATAATGCGTGCAGGGCTCCAGGTTAACGTAAAGCACCGCTCCCCTCGCTTTATCCCCCGCTTGACGAAGCGCAACAATTTCTGCATGAGCCTCCCCTATTTTAGCATGATACCCTTCTCCGACCATTTTGCCTCGTTTGACTAAAACTGCACCCACCAGGGGATTCGGGGAAGTTCTCCCCTTCCCCGCTTCAGCAAGCCGGAGAGCCCGTTTCATCCACTTTTCGTCGTCCATAAATTGGTATGAGAATTCGTGATCGTAAGTCCGGTTGGTCGATCAGGTCTTATTTCTTCTTGGCTTCTTCCTTATTCCCGAGGAGGTCTTTGAGCTCATCCATAAATTCCTGGATATCTTTGAATTGGCGATAAACGGAGGCAAAGCGGACATAAGCCACCCCGTCCAACCGGTGGAGCTCCTCCATCACGCGTTCCCCGATCTCAGAGCTCTTGACTTCCCTTTCTCCTCTTTCCTGAAAATGCAGCTCGATGCGGTTCACGATCTTTTCAATCATGTTGATGCTGATGGGCCTCTTCTCACAGGCTCTCTTCAAGCCATTGAAAATCTTGAGTCGATTGAAGGGCTCTCTTCGAGCGTCCTTCTTCACGACCAGGGGGAGGGCGTCCTCCGCTCTCTCGCTCGTGGTAAACCGTTTATGGCAGCCGAGGCACTCCCTTCGACGCCGAATGGTGTCCTTGTCCTTTCCCAGGCGGGAGTCGACGACTTTACTTTCGGGATGGCTACAAAAGGGACATTTCATTGAATTCTACGCTCTACCCTCTCCCTTCCGTTTCCCACCAAAACTTTCAATTTTGATCCCCGACTCTTTCAACATTTTTTTTGCCAACGCGTCCGCATAGCCCGCCGCAAAAACCACTCTCTGAATTCCTGCATTGATGATCATTTTCGAGCAGATAATGCACGGGTGGTTTGTACAGTAAAGGGTCGCTTCACGGATCTCCACGCCATGGTAGGCGGCCTGAATAATGGCATTCTGCTCGGCATGGAGGCCACGGCACAGCTCGTGTCTCTCTCCAGAAGGAATACCCTGTTTCTCCCGGAGGCAACCGATATCCAAACAATGCTCGATTCGAGAAGGGGCCCCATTATAACCTGTGGCCAGGATCTTTTTATCTCTGACGAGGACCGCCCCAACCTGTCTTCGCAAGCAGGTCGACCGCTTGGCAACGAGATGAGTGATATCCATGAAATACTCTTCCCAAGAGGGGCGATGGGAGGAAGGCCTTTTTTTCGCTTTCTCTTTCAAGGGTGAGCCATCGTGAGGATAGGTCTAAATTCCAAATAACAACCCAAATCCCAAACAATTCAAAAATTGCAACCTTTAACTTCCAAAACCTTTTCTTGGGATTTGGCGCTTACTTTCTAAAATTTTCCTTTTCAAGCGCTTCGATCTTTTCCAGTCGCTTTTTATGTCTCCCCGCCGCAAAAGGCGTCTCCAGCCAAACCTTGACGATCTCTTTAGCCAGCTCTTTCCCCACGATTCGCCCGCCGATAATCAAGACATTGGCATCGTTATGCTGCCGACTACAACGGGAAGAATAAAGATCGTTTGCCAGGGCCGCTCTGATTCTCGGAAACTTATTCGCCACCATCGACATCCCGATCCCCGTACCACAGATCAGGATCCCCTTTTCCAATTCACCCCGGGAGACTTTTTCTGCCACCAAGGCCCCGAAATCTGGATAATCGACGGATTCTTCACTGAAGGTACCCATGTCGATGGGTTCGGCGCCGAGGGATTTCAGGAAGGGCTTCAGTTCCTCCTTAAGCTCGAAGCTTCCGTGGTCACTGGCCACCCCGATCTGCATACTTTCATCCTTCAAACGTTCTGAAGATGAGCGTGGCATTGGTTCCGCCGAACCCGAAGGCGTTTGACATAGCAACCTTCAAAGGCTTCCGCCTGGCCACGTTGGGGACATAATCTAAATCACATTGTGGGTCGGCTTCCTCATAATTGAGGGTAGGAGGCATGATCCCGTCTCGAAGGGACAAAACCGTGAAAATAGCTTCGGTGCTCCCGGCTGCCCCCAAAAGATGGCCGGTCATCGATTTGGTTGCGCTAATCGGCACCTTCTTGGCATGGTCGCCAAAGACCGTTTTAATCGCGATGGTTTCGGTCAGGTCATTGAGCTGGGTGGAAGTCCCATGGGCGTTGATGTAATCCACATCCTCCGGCTTCAGTCGGGCGTCTCTAATGGCCATCCTCATACACCGTACCGCGCCGTCGCCGTCCGGGGAAGGGGCAGTGATATGGTAGGCATCTCCCGTGTAGCCATAGCCGATCAATTCCGCATAAATCTTAGCTTTTCGCTTTAAAGCGAATTGCAGTTCCTCCAAAATAAGAATTCCTGAACCTTCCGCGACGACAAAACCATCTCGATTCTTCTCAAAGGGGCGGCAGGCCTTGTCGGGCTGGTCATTCCTCGTCGAAAGTGCCTTCATCGCATTAAACCCGCCGATGGTCAGCGGAGTGATGTTGGCCTCCGTCCCCCCTGCGATCATCGCCTCCGCATCCCCGTAAACGATCACGCGGAAGGCATCTCCGATACAATGAGCCCCTGTCGCGCAGGCTGTTACCACGCAGGTATTTGGCCCTTTGGGACCAAACTGGATCGCAATCTGCCCCGATGCCAAATTCGCAATCAGCATAGGGATGAAGAATGGGGTGATTCGGCCCGGTCCTTTCTCTAAAAGGACTTTGTGGTATCTTTCAATGCTGGGCAAACCCCCGAGGCCCGTCCCCACGATCACGCCGATCTGTTCGGAGTTCTCCGGCGTGATGGACAACTGGGCGTCCTTCAAGGCTTCTTGGGTCGCCCCGATGGCATAATGGATGAAGAGATCCATCTTTTTGATCTCTTTCTTATCGATGTACAGTTCCGGGTTGAAGTTCTTCACTTCCGCCGCAATCTTTGTCTCAAACCCGTTCGTATCGAAGCGTGTCAGAGGACCGATGCCCGACTTGCCTTCGCAAACGTTTTTCCACGCGGTTTCGACTCCGATTCCCGTTGGAATCACCAACCCCACTCCGGTAACCACCACTCTTCTTCCCAAAATTCTACACCTCCTTCAGCCGGGACCGGATGAGACCCCCTATTGAGTGACATGAGCTTGGATATACTCAATGGCATCCCCGACCGTCAGGATCTTCTCTGCCTCTTCATCGGAGATCTCTATATTGTACTCCTCCTCCAGAGCCATGACTAACTCCACTAAATCGAGCGAATCTGCCCCCAGGTCGTCGACAAACTTAGCCTCTGGATTCACTTCACTCTCGTTCACACCTAACTGCTCCACGATAATTTCTTTGACCCTTTTTTCAATGGACATGGAATCACCTCCTCAATGGATTAAATTCTAAGCACCCAATACGAAATCCGAAACAAATTCAAATCTTAAGATCCAAGATTTTTCTCAGTCATTTCTTCTCGTGACACTCGGAGTTGCTTCGAATTTTGATATTCGAATTTTCTCCCTTACATGTAGATGCCCCCGTTGACGTTCAGGATATGACCGGTAATATAATTCGATTCCTCGGAGACGAGAAAAAGTACCGCCTCCGCCACGTCCTCGGGTTTCCCCAGCCGCTCCATCGGAATGAGCCGCTTGAGTTCTTCCTTTACTTTCTCCGCAAGGACTTCGGTCATCGGGGTTTCGATATATCCGGGAGCGATCGCATTCACGTTGATCCCTCTTTGGGCGAACTCCCTCGCAAGGGTCTTGGTCAACCCGATCACGCCGGCCTTTGAAGCGGAATAGTTCACCTGCCCCGCATTCCCCATTTCTCCGACCACGGAGGCGATGCTCACGATCTTCCCACTTCTCTGCTTCGCCATGTGCCTGACAACCGCCTTGGTGCAGTTGAACGTCCCTTTCAAGTTGACGTTAAGGACCATATCCCAATCCTCTTCCGTCATCCTGAGAATCAGCTTGTCACGGGTGATCCCGGCATTGTTGACCAGGATATCGATCTTCCCGAATTTCTCGAGGATGGCGCCAACCATTTGTTCTACCTGATTTAAGCTGACCACATCCACCTTCACCGCCATCGCCCTGGGACCGATCGACTCAATCTCCTTTGCCGTCTCTTCCGCTTTTTCAAGATTGATATCCGACACAACGACGTCGGCGCCGTTTCGAGCGAGAAGCAGGGCCACTGCTTTTCCAATTCCCTGGGCCGCCCCGGTGACCAAGGCCACTTTTCCCTTTAGTCTCAATGCTCCTCCGTGATTCCCCTCCCGGCGAAAGCAGGGGAAATTGAACTCTACGAGATTTTTTTCAAGGTTTGGACATCTTCCACATTCTTGGTCTCGATGCGGTTATCGATTCGTTTCATCAACCCCGAGAGGACTTTCCCGGGTCCTACCTCGAGAACCTGTTCGACCCCGTTTTCAATCATTTTCCGCATCGATTCTTCCCAGCGGACGGGGCTTGATACTTGGGCCACCAATAACCCCTTGACCCTGTCCTTCGAGGTATTGACTTCTGCCTCTACGTTTGTCACCACCGGAGTCTTCAGGTCGCCAACGGAAACCTGCTCCAATGTCTTCGCCAGACGCTCTCCTGCTGGTTTCATCAGGGGAGAATGGAACGGAGCGCTGACGGGCAGGAGGATCGCCTTCTTCCCTCCCTGTTTTATCTTCTCAATCGCCCGCTCGACTGCTTTCGAATGCCCCGCAATGACGATTTGACCCGGACAGTTAAAATTGGCAGGGGCAAGCACCTCTCCGGAAGAACACGTCGCACAGAGTTCCTCAATCTGCTCTCTCTCCATGCCCAGGACAGCTGCCATAGCTCCCTCTCCCACGGGAACGGCCTCCTGCATAAATTTGCCCCGGAGACGGACGGTCTTTACGGCTTCGGAGAAGGCGAGCGCCCCAGAAGCGACCAGGGCGCTGTATTCCCCGAGGCTGTGTCCTGCCGTGAATTGAGGCGTGACCCCTTTCTCGGCCTCGAGCACCTTCAGTGCTCCGATGCTCATCGTCAGAATGGCAGGCTGGGTATTCTCGGTCAGCTTCAGCGCGTCTTCAGGGCCTTCAAAACAGAGGGCCGAGATGGAGAAATGAAGCGTATCATCCGCCTCCTGAAAGATCTGCTTCGCCACGCTGAAATTTTCGAAGAGCTCTTTTCCCATCCCGACATACTGGGATCCTTGCCCCGGGAAAATAAAGGCGGTTGGCTTCATCGAGTTCCTTTCTTCCCTGCGTATTCTTTGTTCAATTCCAGGCCGATGACGTTTCGCTGGATCTGATTCGTTCCTTCGTAGATCTGCAGAATTTTCGCGTCCCGCATCATCTTCTCGACGGGGTAATCTCTCATGTACCCATATCCCCCGAAGATCTGGACCGCATCCGTCGTCACTTTCATGGCAACGTCGCTCGCAAAGACCTTTGCCATTCCAGAAACCTTTGAAATCTCTTTGGGGTTTTCTGACTGGTCAATGTAGCGGGCGACCGAGTAGACCAAGGACCTGGCCGCTTCGACGAGAGTAGCCATATCCGCCAAGATGTGCTGAACCGCCTGAAAAGAGATGATCTTCTTTCCAAACTGCTCGCGCTCTCGCGCGTATTGGACGGCCTCATCCAGGGCCCCCTGGGCTACCCCTACGCCCTGGGCTCCGACTCCGGGTCGGGTTCGATCAAACGTCCTCATGGTGACGATGAACCCCATTCCTTCCTTTCCAATCAGATTCTCTTTTGGGACAAAGCAATCCTGGAAGACCAGTTCCCGCGTGGCCGAGGACCGGATCCCCATCTTCTTCTCCTTCTTCCCGAATTCGAAGCCCGGAGCCCCTTTTTCCAAGATGAAGGCGCTCGCCCCCCTGGGACCTTTTGAGCGATCGGTGATCGCGATGACGGAGTAAATCTCCGCCTCGCCGCCGTTGGTAATCCATTGCTTGGTTCCGTTGAGGACGTACCCCTCCCCCTTTCGGGTGGCCGTCGTTCGTATGGCGCCCGCATCGCTTCCTGCATCCGCCTCCGTCAGCCCAAAGGCGGCAAGCTTTCTTCCTTTGGCAATGGGAGGAAGATACTTCTTCTTCTGTTCAGGGCTTCCAAAAAGCAGGATGGGCATTGCGCCCAGACCGCTTGCGACCACACTGGTGGCGATTCCGAGGCAGACCCGGCTCAATTCTTCCGCAACCAGACAATACTCTAAGATACCACCCCCGAAGCCCTCGAACTCTTCGGGCATGGCAACGCCCATGAGGCCGGCTTCCGCGCTGACCTTCACAATCTCCCAAGGAAACTCTTCCTTTTCGTCTAATTCCGCCCGGACCGGCCGCATTTTCTCATCGGCGACCTTCTTCGCCAGGTCTTGAATCATCTTTTGTTCCGGCGTGAGAAAATAATCCAATCCTGTCTCCTCCTTTTTTTTCTTAAAAATCAACGGATCGATTCCGCTGTTCCGTTCATCTTTTCAGGGCGTTTCTGCCCCAGGCGAAGCATATCTTGTTTTTCTTTCAGCTCGTCGATCAGATGCTCATTGAGCTTATTCTTGGCAAGGTTCGAAGCCAATAGAATGGCATTCATCATGGCTTTCTCGTTCGATGAACCGTGGCAGATGACGCAGTTGCCGTTGATCCCCAAAAGCGGAGCTCCTCCCACTTCTGCATAGTCAATCCTCTTTTCAAGGCGGCGAATGGCCCGTCCCATCAGAAAATACGCTACCTTCGCCCGGATGTTATCCTGCGCCTCCCACTTGAGTATGGCGTGGATGGTTTCCCAGAGACCCTCGCTAATCTTCAATGCTACGTTGCCCACGAAACCATCGCAGACGATCACATCCACTTCCCCGCTGTTGAGGTCGCGGCCCTCGACATAGCCGATATAGTTCAAATCGGTCTCCGATAAAATATCATGAACTTCCCGGGTCAGGTCATTCCCCTTCCCCTCCTCCTCTCCATTGCTCAAGACGCCGATTCGAGGCGTTTCTTTCCCCAGGATGTACTTCGCATAGGCATCCCCCATCATTGCAAACTGGAGCAGATGGGATGGTTTGCAATCCACATTGCCACCCGAGTCGATGAGCACGGTGCTCCCTTTCTTGGTGGGATGGATCGTGGCGATTGCAGGCCGTTCGACGCCTTCCAGTTTCTTCAAAATATACATCGCCAAACCCATGGCCGCCCCCGAATTCCCGGCGGACACGACCCCGCTCACCTGGCCTTCTTTTGCCAAGTCAATGGCGACTTTAATGGAAGTATCCTTCATTCTCCGGATGACGGCAGACGGGGAGTCATGCATGGCAACCACGAAGGGAGCATGATGGATGTAGATGGGAAGTTTCGATGTAGGGTACTTGGACAGTTCTTTGCTGACTTGATCCTCGTCCCCGACCAGAACCACCTTAACGCCGTGGTGCTTGGCAGCGAAAAAGGCGCCTTGAACAATCTTTTGAGGGGCAAAATCCCCTCCCATAGCATCGACTGCGATCTTCATCTCACGCTTTCCCTGCCCCGTTAAAAAGCCCCCCCCTTTCGTGGCGGGAATACCCTTACTGAGATTTCTCTTGGAGAAGAGTTCTTTATCATGCCTCACAGAAAGGGTTAGGGCAAAGCCGGTCCTTTCAAACAGGGTTTATTTCTCTTCCTCCACCTTGATGACCTCTTTCCCCTTGTAAACTCCGCAATGAGGACAGATGTGGTGAGGAAGCACGGGTTCATGGCATTGAGGACACAGAGAGAAATTAGGAGTGCCTAATTTCTTATGGGCTCGACGTTGATCCCTTCTTGATGACGATGTTCTCCTTTTTGGAACTCCCATTCGAAAGCATCCTTTCTCATCCGTTCAAAGGACTCTCAGATGTTGAAATACGAGCTTGGGCGAATTGCGCTATCTTTTCCACATAACAGATTATCATAGGATTAATCAAGCTTTAATTTTTTAAGGTCAGAAAATGCTGAAGTCAATTCCTCTTTCACACACTTGCAGGCGGAGAGATTCAGATCTCTCCCGCAGCTGGGGCAGAGTCCCTTACATCCCTCCTGACAGAGCGGTTGGTAAGGGATTTCCAAAAAAACTTGTTCACAGGCGATTTCGGAGAGATGAATTTCTCCTCCCTCGAAGAAGTTTAGCTCCATCTCCTCGCTCCCCAGCTCAGTCTCCTCCCCGGAAGGAGCCTCTTTGAGGGGGTGAAGCGTCAGTTCAAACGAGGTGGAAAGAGGATAAGAAAATTCTTTCAAACACCTGACACACTGAAATCGAAGAACCGTTTGAACCTTCCCCGAGATGAACACTAACCCGCTTGCCTTCTTAATCTTGGCCTCTGCTTGGAGAGGGGTCTCAAAATCAAAGTCGATTTTTGAAAGATCCTTTAAATAGGCTAATAAGGAAGCCCTTTCTTCCTTCCACTCCAGTTCCAGACCCTCTTCGGGGATTTCATCCAGTTTTAAAGTAAACATTTTGTTCCTGTTCTTCTCCCTCGAATCAGACAAATAAATATAAATAAAAACCTTTTTTTGTCAAGAAAAATTGGGATTGAATAAAGGTGAGGCTTTTCCCTGGAAAAATTTCCAATATGGTAACAGATTGGCTGGCGGCGCTGCAAGTGGCAGAAATGCCTGAAGGATTCCTTCGCTCGGCACCGGGCCGAAGGGTTTATGCCGCAGTACTGTGGGGAGGCTGACTTTCTTCCTCGATGTATCTTCTTAGTGTTTCGTAGATCTTATCTTCGATGAGGCCAACTTTATTAAGCCACGTCATCGCATCCGATATCTTGAAGAGGACGTGCGGTTCGATCCGGGAAGAGCGAAGTTTTTGCTGCCCTCCTTGCTCTCGATCCAGAAGGACCACCAGTTCGTTCACAACCCCCCCTTGATCCCTTACGACCTCCGCCGTCTCAATGACACTCTCCCCTGTCGTGATGAGATCGTCGATAACGAGAACCCGATCGTTTCGCTCCAGAATGCCTTCAATCTTCTTCCTGACGCCATGTTCCTTTCGCGCCTGTCGGTAATAGATCAAAGGGATACCGAGCTTCTGGCTGACCACGGTGGCGAAAGGAACCCCCGCTGTCGGAACCCCCAGAATCTTATCGATTTTATCTCTTCCGATCTCATTGAGGATGATTCGGGTCAAGGAATTTGCAATCCAGTCCATGGTGATCGGGCTGGAGATCGTCTGCCTGAGGTCGATATAATAAGGGCTTTTCTTCCCGGAGGCGAGGATATAGTCCCCGAATTTAATGGCATTGTTCTTGATCAACAGGATCCCGACCTGTTTCATAAGGAAGAGCTTTTCCTCTTCCCAAACGATTCGTTCAATCTCTTCGAGTCGCAAAATCATGAGTCACCTTTTATTAAATTTCTTTAGGAATGTCAAGAAGAATTAAAATTGGCTTTCAGTTTGAGGCATCATACAAGAAACTCCATATTAGTTCAATTACTTATCCTAAGAATCGCCTGACACTTTCATCCCGTGTTCTTATAAACTTCAGCTCTATCTTTTCCCCATGACCATGGCGAGCAGAGCCATCCGGACGAAAACGCCGTTTCTCACCTGCCTGAAATAAGCAGCTCCGGGGTAGGTATCCACATCCAGGCCGATCTCGTCGACTCTCGGAAGTGGATGAAGAATCGTAATCTTCTTTTTGAGTCTTTTCAGGAACTCTCCGTCGATCACATAACTACCCTTGACCCTTTCATACTCGGTCAGGTCGGCGAATCTCTCCTTTTGAATTCTGGTCATATAAATCAGAGCGCTCTCAGAGGCTGCATTTTCAAGATCTTCCGTCTCCTCAATCCAGATGCCTTTTTGTTTGAGATTGGAGGTGATCTCCTCGGGCATTCTGAGGTTCCCTGGCGAAACGAAATAGAGCCGTGCCTGATAGAGAGATAAGAGCTCAACTAATGCATGGACCGTCCGCCCGTTTTTCAAGTCACCGACCATGGAGATCACCAAATTCTTAAAAGATCCCAATTCCTTACGGATCGTATAGACGTCGAGAAGGGCTTGAGTGGGGTGTTGCCCTGCCCCGTCTCCAGCATTAATGACGGGAATCGCAGCGGCATCGGCCGCTTCTTTGGCGGATCCGATGCGGGGGTGACGAATCACGATCACATCTGCATATTGAGAGACCGTCTTGGCGGTATCCCCTACCGTCTCACCTTTTGCTGCCGAGGAACCCTCTGCCGATGCCATACTGATGACGCCTCCGCCTAACCGCTGCATCGCTGTCTCAAAAGAAAGTCGGGTTCGGGTGCTCGGCTCAAAGAAAAGGGTCGCCAGAAGCTTTCCTTTCAGTAGGGTCAAAGAATCCTTTCTCTTAAGCTCCTTCTCAAAATCGGATGCAATTTTGATCATCCCGTCAATATCTTTTTTTGAAAACTGATTTCCATGAAGGATGTCTTTTCCTTTAAGACTGGTCATCTTGCCCTCCTCGTAAAGACACGCGATCGTAACTCATCTCTCAATACAGGTCCGAAGATGATCCATGCTGAGTTTCACATGATCAGGGCCATCAGGGCTTTTTGGGCATGAAGTCTGTTCTCTGCTTGATCGAAGATGACGCTGTTTCCAGAATCTGCAACTTCGTCGGTCACTTCCTCACCTCGATGAGCCGGCAAACAATGCATAAAAATATAGTCCTCCCGGGCTTCCTTAACCAATTTTGCATTCACCTGATAAGGCTTAAAGACTCTAATTCTCTCCTCGTGCTCTTTTTCTTTACCCATGCTTGCCCAGACATCTGTATAGACAACGTCAGCCCCCTTGACCGCCTCATTCGGGTCTTTCGTTACCTTCACTTCAGAGCCGTTTTTCTTTCCCTCTTCTTTCGCTTTCGAAACCACTTCCGGATTGGGGTCGTAGTTCTTAGGACAGGCGAGCGTGATGTTCACCCCCATTTTCGAACAGCCATAGAGAAGGGAGTGGGCCACGTTATTGCCGTCCCCCACGTAGGAAAGTCTCAAGCCCGAAAGCCTGCCTTTTTTCTCGTAGATGGTAAAAAGATCAGCCAGACCCTGGCAGGGGTGAGTAAAGTCTGAAAGCCCATTGATCACCGGCGATCTGGAATATTTTGCAAGATCAAGGATGGTCTGATGGGCGAAAACCCTCGCCATGATTCCATCCGCATAGCGGGAGAGAACCTGGGCAGTATCCCCGACGGTCTCCCCGCGTCCCAACTGCAGGTCGCTGGCGCTCAGATAAAGGGCGTACCCTCCGAGTTGCCACATTCCCACCTCAAAGGATACCCTCGTCCGGGTCGAGGGCTTCTCGAAGATCATCGCAAGAGTCTTTCCCTTTAACAACGGGTGCTCCTCCCCGCGGAGGAGTTGCAGCTTCAATAATTCCGATGTCTTCAAAATCTGTTCGATCTCCTCTTTGGTCAGATGAGAAAGACTGTCCAATGACCTTCCTTTTAGACGCACTGCCATCTCGAATAACCTCCCAAGCTTGTGATGGTTGGTGCCTCCTTCCACGACCCAAGGAAGCACTCAAATCATATTACCTCAACGTCTTCGTTCTGTCTACAATGAATCTTGGCGAAGTAACGGTCCGGCTTCCTTGCCGAGATTGCTTCCAAGGTAGCCATCCTGCCTTCGTCCCGCAAGGGCGGGACTTCGCGCGGACAGGCCTAAAGCATCTCCAACTCGCCCCTCTGTGTCCTGCCTCCCGGCGGTTTGATCGAGTGGACAACCTTGCCCCCCTTTATCCCCCCCTTAAATTAAGGGGAATACAGGGCGGTTAGTTCAATTACTGGAGCATAAAGGAGGGAGAGTGGTGACCATATCTTGACAGACCTCGATGCAGGTTGCCGCAACGTGGGCCTCAGGAATCCTCGGAGGAAATTGGCCCAGCTTGCGGACAAGGTAAAATCGGGAAGGATAAGGCTAAAATTGCCTTGACTTCTTTTTCGCCCTTTGATAATTTGCAAATTCAAGAGGACTTTCGAAAGGGGGTGGTGATCGTGTCGAATATCATCGGGATCATCATTGCAGTTGTGGTCATCATCTTTGGTCTCGTCCTGCTGATCGTTTGGTGGGGCATGTTTATCAAAGCGCTGATGGCAGTCGTTCCCATCCTCCTCCTTTTGATCGGCGTCGGTGCTCTGATTTATTTCATCAGCGAGATCAAATCAAAATTGGGAATGGGCCAGGAGGAGACCCCGCCTTCCGGGGAGAAGAAATCCGAGTAACCCCCGTTACAAGATCTTCTCCTTCCTACCGGGAAGGCTGAGACGGAACCATACCGCGTCGAAGTCGTTCGTGAAGGACGGATTTGAAGAGCTACTTCCAATCCGTCTTTTTTTGTCCCCAAAAAGAGGAATTTCGCTCCTTCAGAAATCAAAAGAGCGATATTCCAATTATTCCATTGCAAGCGAGATCAGTTTCTTGCCGCACCCACAGCAGTACTTTGACTGGATTCCATTCTCTGCCTGGCAGTGTTTGCAAATACATATTTTATTCAGCGAGATTGTATTGATGAGGTGGGAGACCATATAGGTAATGAGCGCAGAAAATGTCCACGCGGCGATGAATATCAAGGTTATCTCCGAGGTAAGAAATCTTTCAACTAGGAAGGAAACGAGGTAAGAAAAGGCTGTCCCGGATAAAAAGAGTGCCAGAAATATTGTTGCAAATCGCCTTCCCTTGAACCACATGTAGGGCACGGCAAAGCTTGCGAGAGAAATGAGGAAGGAAGTGATACACCAGGTCTGAAATTGGTTTCTAAAACTGAGCAGCAAATTCCTCAATACTTCCAGCATCCCTTCGTAGTTCACCTTCAGTTCCACAAAAGACGCAGATTCGTTCTCGAAATAACGGAAAATCGGTAGGAACTTCTCCAGGAGAAAGAACCATAAGTAGGCTATTCCCACGATTAAAGCTATTCCAAGGGTGATGCAGAGGATGTTCTCGAGATATTTGCTTAGAAGATAAATTTCAAGGCTCCTGCTGTACATCTTGATCTTCTTCGCCTCCTTTATGAAAAAGAAGGAAGAAATAAAAGAAGCCGAGATCCCAAAGCCGAGAAAAATCAATCCGATGTGGAGAAACATCCTCGCAAGGCTATCCAAGAAAAGTTGGTTAGCGGCGTAGTTATAATGTAGAAAATGGGGCCACAGAGTCTTTAGGATGAGGGCAACGCATGAAATAAGGGCAATGTAAGCGAGCGGCCTGACGACTCTGTTTCCCCTTCTTTCAACGGAGGGAGCCACCTGCTGATAAAACTCTTTCACCAAACGGTTTTTCCGATAGATGAAATCTGCAAAAATCCGATCGATCCACTTCTTTCGGATCAGACGCCATGCAAGGAATCCAAGGGCTAATATCAATAGGATTGGCAGGATGGCCTCCGCCAGCAAAAGAAAAACAACGATGGAAGACACGACAAAATTTTGTATCATTTGAAGGGCTCACGGCGGACAGAGTCTACCCCTTAAAGCGCCACAAAGAAAGGTAGCA
>Ga0335070_10001579_pt1 | contig 26291 bp, 15 predicted proteins | sample Lox_Sample_13_FD_206722 | JGI IMG/M metagenome (GOLD analysis project Ga0335070, IMG submission 206722) | Soil microbial communities from Loxahatchee National Wildlife Refuge, Florida, United States - Lox_Sample_1.3 | ecosystem: Environmental > Terrestrial > Soil > Wetlands | place: USA...
GACCGGGTCGAGGCGCTCGCGCGCGCGGCCGAGAGCGGGGGCGGGATGCTGGACGCGGAAAACGCCATCGCGGCGGGCGTCGAGCTGCCGCCGATGCCCGACCGAACCGGCGAGCGCATCGGTGTGTACGCCCTGACGGCCGAGATCGCCCGCGGGGGGATGGGGGTCGTGTACCTGGCGCGGCGGGCCGACGACGCGTTCGAGCGCCGCGTGGCCGTGAAGTTGATGCGGCCCGGGCTCGTCGGCGAGCACGACCTGCGGCGCTTCCGGGGAGAGCGGCAGATCGCCGCCGCGCTCGATCACCCCAACATCGCGCGGCTGCTCGACGGCGGGACGACGGCGGCGGGCGAGCCCTACCTGGTGATGGAGCACGTCGAGGGCGAACCGCTGCTCCAGTACTGCCGCGAGCGCGGGCTTTCGGTGCGCGAGCGCCTCCGGCTCTTCCAGGAGATCTGCGCCGCGGTGCAGTACGCCCACCAGCACCTGGTCGTGCACCGGGACCTGAAGCCCGGCAACGTGCTCGTCACGCCGGAGGGGACGCCGAAGCTGCTCGACTTCGGCATCGCGAAGCTGCTGACGGACAACAGCGCCGCCGAAGGAGCCGACCGGACGGCGACGCTCGAGCGCGTGCTGACGCCCGAGTACGCGAGCCCGGAGCAGGTGCGCGGACGCCCGGTCACGACCGCGAGCGACGTGTACTCGCTCGGCGTCGTGCTCTACGAAATGTTGTGCGGCGAGAAGCCGTACCGGATCGCGTCGAGCGACCCCGCCGAGCTCCTGCAGGTCGTCTGCGAGCGCGAGCCCGAGCGGCCGAGCACGCGGACCGCGGGCCTGTCGCCCGACCTCGACGCCATCGTCCTCAAGGCGATGCGCAAGGAACCCGAGCGGCGCTATCCGTCCGCGGCCGCCCTCGCCGAAGACGTCGGGCGATACCTCGAGGGCCAGCCGGTCGAGGCGCGGCGCGGCTCGGGAGCCTACCGGGCGAGCCGCTTCGTGCTCCGGCACCGCGTCGGCGTGGCGGCGACGGCGCTCGTCTTCGTCGCCCTCGCCGGCGGCGTCTTCGCGACGCTGCGGGAGGCGGCGCGGGCCCGGGCGGCCGAGGCGCGGGCCGAGCGGCGCTTCAACGACGTCCGGCGCCTGGCCAACTCCTTCCTCTTCGAGTTCCACGACGCGATCCGCGACCTGCCCGGCGCGACGCCCGCGCGCGCCCTGGTCGTGCGGCGGGCGCTCGAGTACCTCGACTCGCTCGCCCGGGAGTCGACGGGCGACCGCGCCTTGCGGCGCGAGCTCGCCGAGGCATACCGGCGAGTCGGCGACGTGCAGGGGAACCCCTTCATGGCGAACCTCGGCGATCTCGAGGGTGCCGGGGCGAGTTACCGCAAGGCGATCGCTCTCCTCGAGCCCGCGGTCGCCGGGCCGGGGGATTCGGACGCGGACCAGGCGACGCTCGCGACGACGTACCTGGTCGACGGGGGTCTCGCGTTGAGCGAGGGGCAGGCGGCGGAGGCGCTGGAGATGACCAGGAAGGGGCTCGCGCTGCGCGAGGCCCGCGCCGGGAGGTTCCCCGGGGACGCGGATCGGCAGATGGACCTCGCTCAGGCCTGGCAGTACGTCGCTTACGACGCGACGATCGCCGGAAAGTCCGCCGAGGCGGCCGCGGCCCTGGCGAAGCAGGCGGCGATTCTCGAGCAGCAGCGGCGCGAGCGCCCGTCGGACCGGACCGTGCGGCGCAGCCTCGGCCAGAACATCTATCTCACGGGCGACGCCGCGACGAGCGCTTCGGATCTGCCGCGCGCGCTGGAGCGGTACCGCGCCGCGGCCGAGATCCAGCAGGGCCTCGTCGCCGAGGACGCGTCGAGCGTGACGTTCCGGAGAGACCTCGCCTACACGCTCATGGCGATCGGCAACACCGAATCCGCCCTCGGCGACACCGCGTCGGCGCTCGACGACTACGGCCGGAGCCTCGCCGTCTTCGAGACGATGGCGGCGGCCGACCCCAGGTCGACCGACCCGCGGCTCGGCGTCGCGATGAGCCACCACAACGTGGGACAGGCGCTGACGAAGCTCGGCCGGTCCGCCGAGGCGCTCGCCGCGTTCCGGCGCGCGCGGCCCGCGTACGAGGCGGTCGTGGCCGCGTCGCCGCAGGCGGCATGGGTTTCCGGGATGCTGGGGACGCTCTATCTCGACACCGCCGACGTCGACTCCGAGACGGCGTGCGAGCTGTACGGGAAGGCCGTCGGCATTCTCGCGCCCATGGCCGAATCGGGCCGGCTCGAGGCGCGCCGCCGGGGCCAGCTCGAGCGGGCGCGCGGGCGGCTGGCAGCCTGCCACTCCCGGTCCTGACGCTCGGATCGCGGCTATGATGCGCGCCGGTCCGGGCGGCCGGGGAGGAGAACCATGAAACGAATCCTGTTGTTCGCGATCGGCCTGGCGGCGAGCGCCGCCGCGCGCGCGCAATCGCCCGACGGCGTCTTCGCGACGGGCGCGATCGCGGCCGTTCTCGACGCGTGGCACGGCGCCGCGGCGGCCGCCGACGAGGAGAAGTACTTCTCCTACTTCACGCCCGACGCCGTCTATCTCGGCACCGACGGCGCCGAGCGGTGGTCGCGCGACGAGTTCCGGGTCTGGGCGCACCCGTACTTCGCCCGGGGGAGGGCGTGGAGCTTCAAGGCCGTGGCGCGCTGGATCTCGTTTGCGCCGGATCGGCGGGTGGCCTGGTTCGACGAGGCTCTCGAGACGCCCAACCTGGGGCCGTGCCGGGGCTCGGGCGTCCTCGTCGCGACCGAAAAGGGCTGGAAGATCGCCCAGTACAACCTCTCGATCCCGATCCCGAACGCGCTCGCCGACGACGTCAGGAAACAGATCGAGGCCTACGAGAAGCACGCCTCGAAGAAGAAGGGGGCCTGATGCGACGCCTCCTCGCCGCGGCCCTGATCGCGCTCGCGACGGCGGGCGCCGCGCCACTCCCGCCGGCGACGCCCGGGCCGGCGGACCTCGTCCTGACCGGCGGCGCCGTGTACACGGTGGACGGCGCGCGGAGCTGGGCCGAGGCCGTCGCCGTGACGAACGGCCGGATCGTCTACGTGGGCACGGCGGCGGGCGCGCGGCCCTGGACGGGCGCCCGCACGAAGGTCGTGGACCTGACGGGGCGGATGCTCCTGCCGGGGTTCCACGATTCGCACGTCCACCCGAGAGACGGCGTCGAGCTGTTCGAATGCGACCTGACGGGGCTGTCCTCGGTCGAAGCCGTGCTCGAGGCGGTCCGCGGCTACGCGGCCAGGCATCCCGACGCGGCGTGGATTCGAGGAAGCGGCTGGGACCTCCCGCTCTTTCCGGACGGGGGGCCCACCGCGGCCCTGCTGGACCGCGCCGTTCCCGACCGCCCCGCGCTGCTCTACGCGAGCGACGGGCACTCGGCGTGGGTGAACTCGAAAGCCCTGGCGATCGCGGAGATCACGAAGGCGACGCCGGACCCGGCGCGCGGCCGCATCGAGCGCGACGCCTCCGGCGCCCCGTCGGGCACCCTGCGCGAGGACGCGGTGGTTCTGGTCCGAAGGCACGTCCCGGATCGCACGTCGAAGGAGATCGAGGCCGGCCAGCGCAAAGGAATCGAGGTCGCCAATTCCTTCGGGCTGACTTCCCTGCAGGACGCGAACGTGTCGGAGGCCAACCTCGAGGCCTACGCGGCGCTCGAGGCGGCGGGCGCGCTCACGGCGCGCGTCTCGGCCGCGATCGGCGTCGACATCGAAAAAGGTCCGGCGGATGTCCCGCGGCTGAAGGAGCTCCGGGCGAAGTACCGCGGCCGGCGTTTTCATGCCGACGGAGCGAAGATCTTCGCCGACGGCGTGCTCGAGACGCGCACGGCGGCCGTCCTCGAGCCCTACATCGGCTTCGGCACCGACCGCGGCAAGACGAACCTCGACCCCGCCGGCTTCAAGGCCCTCGCGACGGCCCTCGACAGGGAAGGCTTCCAGATCCACGTCCACGCGATCGGCGACCGCGCCGTCCGCGACACGCTCGACGCGCTCGAGGCGGCGCAGAAGGCGAACGGGATCCGCGACGCGCGCCACCACATCGCCCATCTCGAGTTGATCGAGCCGGAGGACATCCCGCGGTTCCGCCGTCTCGGCGTCGTCGCCAACTTCCAGCCCTTCTGGGCCAACGGGGACAAGTACATCACCGAGCTGACCGAGCCCGAGCTCGGGCCGGCGCGCTCGCGGTGGATCTACCCCATCGCGAGCGTGATCGCGGCGGGCGGGGTGACGGCCTTCGGCAGCGACTGGAGGGTCTCGTCCATGAACCCGCTCGACGGCATCGAGGTCGCGATCACGCACCGCGAGCCGGACAAGGGACCGGGCCCGGCCTGGCTGCCGCCGGAGCGGATCACGCTGCCCGAGGCGATCGCGGGGTACACGATCCGCGGCGCGTACCTCGACTTCACCGAGAAGGAGACGGGCTCGATCGAGGTCGGCAAGGCCGCGGATCTCGTCGTGCTCGACAGGAACCTCTTCGAGATCCCGCCGTCGCAGATCCACGACGTGAAGGTGCTGTGGACGCTGCTCGAGGGCAAAGAGGTGTATCGGGCGAAGGGATACGCGCCGTAGAAAGACGCGGGATGCGCGCCAGTCCGCATCCCGCGCTTCCGGTCACTTGACCCGCGTGTACTGGAAGAGGCTCGTGCGGTCCTTGCCGTCCTTCCCCCGCGAGGTCCACTGCTGGTTGAAATGGTCCGTGTCGACGAACGTCACGACGAGCTTCCGCATGATCTCGCCCTCGGCGCCCTTTCCGTTCGACACGTCGACGAAGTCGAAAGCCAGACTCCCGCCGTCGGGCGACGCCTCGGCGCGCATCCGGGGCTGATTGCCGGCGGCGCAGTAGTGGGTCGCGAGCAGCGTCGCGCCGTCCGGCGCGTACATCGTGATCATGTTCAGGGCGTGGTCGCCCTCGAGGCTCTCCATGAGCGCGGTGCCGTTCGACACGAGGGTGTAGGTCACCGCGACCGGCTTGCCCTCGGCCGTCCCCTTCCAGGAGCCCGCGAGCGACTTCAGCTTCTCCCAACCGCCTCCGGACGCGTTCGCCCCGGCGGCGGCCGCCGCGAACGCGGCCGCCAGAACGGCCGCGGCCAATCCGGTCCTCGGGCGCCTCACCGGCCTCCCTCCGCCAGAACGCGCTCGAGGCGGTTCAGGCACGACTTCCAGCCCCGCGTGTGCTCGTCGCGGGCCGCGGCGCCGGCGAAGCGCTCGTGCGTCAGGACGAGCTCGGTTTCCGATCCGCGGTCGTGGAACTCCACGGTCACGGTCGTGTCGCCTTCCTGCGAGTCCGGGCCCTTGGCGATGCCGGGGTCGTGTTTCCACGTCCAGGTGTAGACGAGGCGCTCGGGCGGGCGCACTTCGAGGTACTCGCCCCAGATCGACCAGCGCTTGCCGCCGACGTGTCCGTCGAGGCGATACTTCCCGCCCTCGCGCAGGTCGATCTCGCACCGCGTCATGTTGGCGTCGCCCTCGACGAACCAACGCCTCATCAATTCGGGCTCCGTCCACGCCCGGAAGACCCTCTGCCGCGAGGCGCGGAGCGTGCGCGTGATCCTGAGCCGGTCGACCGCCGATGCCGTTTCCATGATTTCTCCTCCTCTTGCTCCGTCGTGCCGTCGAGATAGCGCTGCAGGGCATCCAGGCGCCCGTCCCAGAACTCCCGCTGGCGTTCGATCCACGCGGCGGCCGACTCCATCGGCGCCGCGACGAGACGGCAGCGGTGGACCCGCCCGTCTTTCTGGCGCGCGACCAGGCCGGCCTGCTCCAGGACGCGCAGGTGCTTCGAGATCGCGGGCAGCGAGATCGCGAAGGGACGGGCGAGCTCGCCGACCGAAGATTCGGGCGTCCGCGCCAGGTGCGCGACGATCGCGCGCCGCGTCGGGTCCGCGAGCGCCCCGAACGTCGCGTCGAGGGCGGCCGAACTATTAACCATATGGTTAACTATATCGCGTGCGCGAGGAGAGTCAAGGGGCCGGAGGCGGGAGGGGCGCGGCTACTGGAGGGAGAAGGTCTTGGTCAGGAACACCGCCATCTGCCCGCGCGTGTTGGGGTTGTCGGGGCAGTAGAGCAGCGGCGATGCCTGGCAGCCGCCGGTGATGCCGCGGCCGTAGAGGTCCTCGATCCAGTCCGCGGCGAAGGCCCCCGGCGGGACGTCGCCGAAGATGCCGACCGCCGGCGGCGGCACGTAGGCCGAGCCGAGAGAGGTCTTCAAGAGAAAGATCGCCATCTGGGCGCGGGTCACCGGGGCGCTCGGGCAGAAGTTCCCGCCGCCGCAGCCGCCGGTGACTCCCTCGAGCGCGAGCTGCTCGATCCAGTCGACCGCGAAACCGCCGGGGCAGGGAACGTCGGCGAAGAGGCCCGCGCAGGGCGGCGGCGCGTACGCCGATCCGTGCTCGGCCTTCAGCAGGAAGACGGCCATCTGCGCGCGGGTGTTGGCCGTGTCGGGGCAGTAGTTGCCGCCGCCACAGCCGGCCGTGACGCCGACGCGCGCCATCGTGTCGACGTAGTCGTGGAAGAGGTGCGCCGGCGGCACGTCGAGAAAGTCCACCTGGATGGCTTCGGCGGCCTGGGGCGACGGGCAGCTGGTGGAGTTCGTTTCGATCACCGTGAGGGCCATCGTCGTGCCCGGAGAGCCGGCGTCGTAGGTGATGGCGCTCGTTCCCTGCCCGGTCGTGATCGTGCCTCCGGAAAGGGCCCAGGCATAGGTCGAGCCGGCGTCGTCGGGAACGCTGGCCGCGACAGCGGTCGCGCCGACGGGGACCCAGTTGGCCGCGGTGATCGTCGGAAGCGCGGGCGCCGCGTCGACGTTCGTCGAGGCGGTCGCGGTGTTGTTGCCACCGTTGACGTCGGTGACGGCGGATCCCACCGTGACGCCGGTGACCGCCGCGCCCGCCGGCGCCGTCACGACGACCGTGACGGGCGGCGCGGCCGTCACGTCGAGCGTCGGCCGCGTGCACACGAGCGGCGCCGTGCCGTCGCAGTTCCAGCCGTCGCCGGAGGCGGACACGAGCGTCGCGCCCGCCGGCAGCGCATCGACGAGGCTCACCGACGTCGCCCGGGACAGGCCGGCGTTGGCGACGTTGATCGTGTACGTGAGCGGCGCGCCGTCGCAGACCTCGGGCGGCGCGGTCATGCCGACGGACAGATCGGCGAAACTGCCGAACGACGCCAGGTAGGTGACGGGCGTTGGCGTGGCGATGACCGTGTGGTCCTGCGAGCCGCCGTCCGACCAGGAGGTCCACTGCCAGATCGTGGGATAGGTGCCCTGGGGTGACGGCGCATTGAGCTCGTTGGCGGAGCCGATCACCACGGTGTGCGGAAACGGGGCCGGCCCGGCGAAGGTGCCGACGGTCAGCTGAAGGCCGGGGGGCGCCGTCTGGAACTGGAGCGTGACGGTCTGCGGCTGGATCGACACACTCGTCGTCGCCTGGAGACCGCCGGAGTCGGTCGCGGTCAACTGGATCTCGAGCCAGGAGGGGTATTCGTGGTCGGGCGCGATGAACGTTCCGCTCGCGACTCCGGAGAGAGTCTCGTACGTGTGCGTGTGGCAGTTCGACGGACAGTGGTGAATGATGATGACCCAGGAGAGCGCGCTCGGCGGCAGGATTCCGTCCTCCGGGTCCGTCGCCGAGCCCGAGAACCCGACCACGTCGCCCACCTTGTAGGTGAGCGTCGGCAGCGGCGCGGCGATCGAAGGCACCGGCGGCTGATTACCCGCGGTCACCACGATCGGCGCGCTGATCGCCGAGGCGCCGCGCTGGTCGGTGACCTTGAGGCGCACGTCGTAGGTGCCGCCCACGGTGTACTGGTAGGTGGGCGTCGGCGACGCCGAGTCGTCGAACTGCCCGTCGCCGTTCAGATCCCAGGCGTACGAGAGCGTGTCGCCGGGTTGAGCCGGGATCGAACCCGTGCCGTCGAACGACACGCTCAAGGGCGTGGGACCGGCCGTGGGTGTGGTGGCCACGGCGATCGCATTGAGGCCGTAGACGAATCTCGTGATCTTCCCCCCGTTGTAGTCGACGTAATAGACGTTGCCGTCGGGGCCGGTCTCGAGCTCGACGGGCCCTCCGCCGGTCGAGGAGGAGAACGGAGACATCAGCGTCGGGTCCGGGTCGCCGCCGGCGCCCGGGAACATCACCCACACGCACGACCGCGAGTAGTCCGAGAAGAAGAGGGCGCCGTCGTAGGCGGTCGGATAGTTGCCGTTGCCCGTGGTGAAAGCGATGCCGGCGATCGAGGAGCTACCGACGGGGCACCCGTCGCCCGGCACCACCACGGAGCCGTGGTAGTAGGTGAAGTACGGCGGCGTGACCGTCGGCGGGTTCTGAGCGTAGAGCGTCTCGCAGATGTTCAGGTTGGCGCTGTTGTAGTCGAACTGCGATCCGGTGCCCTCGTAGCAGGGCCAGCCGAAGTTGCGCGCCGTCGTCGGATTGGGCACGCGGTCGATCTCCTCCCAGCTGTTCCAGCCGACGTCGGAGATCCAGACGTCGTTCGTCCCGGGCTTGATCGTGAACCGGAAGGGGTTCCGCAGGCCGTAGGCGACGAGGCGCTGTTCGTTCGGGTCCGAGGAGGCGATGAAAGGATTCGTCGGCGCCGCCAGGCCGGTCGCGGGGTCGATCCGAATGATCGAGCCGTTCAAGACTCGCGGCTCGCCGGCCGTGCGGTTGTGGCTCTGGGCTCGAAGGGCTCCCCCTTCCGCGGTCGGGGGGGTCTGGATGCCACCCACGCCGACAGGCGGATCGCCGCACGGGTTCCTGGGCGTGACGGGCGGGGATCCGTCCGTGCCGCCCCACTGTCCCCAGTCGGCGTTGTTGAAGTTCGCGCCGTCGCCGGCGCTCACGTACAGGTAGCCGTCGGCGCCGAAGTTGAGCGAGCCGATGGAGTGGCTCGGGAACTGCTGGCACCAGTCGTCGAGAATCGGCGTTTCACTCGACGTCCAATCGGCTCCGACCGCCGTCAACCGCGAGAGCCGGCCGCTGATCACGCAGCCGTCGGTCGTGGCCCCGGGCGGGTCGGGACAGCTGGTGCCGGGCCAGGCGGGAGGTATGCCGCCGATCGGCGCGTTGTAGGAGTAGAGAACGTAGACGTAGTTGTTCGTGGCGAAGTTCGGGTCGACCGCGAGACCGAGCAGGCCGCGATCCCAGAAGTTGTGGACCTCGGCGCTCAGGTCGGCGACGACGGTGTAGGAGTTCGTCGCGATGTTCGGAAACAGCTTGAGCTTGCCTCCTTTTTCGGCGACGAGCACGCGGCCGTCGGGGAGGAAGCGGACGACGGTCGGAAACGTGAGGCCGGAGAAGACGACGGTCTCCGAGAATCCAGGCTGCTTGAAACTCGTCGCGCCCGCCGGAGCGGCGAGCGCCAGCGCGAGGCAGACGCCGACCGCGGCACGTACACCGCGCGACACGATCCGTGCGGCCGCCGACGCGGAAGACCCGTTCTTCATGTGGCGAAGACGAAACTATGGGGCCAGCGGAGGCGAGCGGTCAAGGGTTACACGACGTTCGCCTCACGGAAGATCGAAGGCTTTAACCAAAAATACAGACATCTGTCCGCGCGTGTTCGAGCTGTCGGGACAGTAAAGAAGCGGCGCCGAGTGGCAGCCGGCCGTGACTTGTTCGGCGGCGAGCTCCTCGATCCACGGAGCAAACGGGTCATCGGTGGGAACGTCTCCGAACATCCCGACGGGCGCCGGCGGAAGGTACGTGGACCCGTGTTTCGCCTTGAGCAAGAAGGCGGCCATCTGTCGACGCGTCACCGCGTCGTTCGGGCAGTAGAGGCCGGCGCCGCACCCGCCGGTGATGCCGCGGCTCGCGAGGTCTTCGATCCAGGCGGCGGCGAAGGCGCCGGCGGGAACGTCGGCGAAGACCGTTCCCGTCGCCGGCGGCGGCGCGTAGTGCGGGCCCTGGCTCGCCTTGAGCAGGAAAACGGCCATCTGCGCCCGGGTCACGGGCATGTCGGGACAGAAATCGCCCCCGCCGCATCCTGCCGACACGCCGTCGTCCGCCGTCGACATCACGAACGAGTAGAAGGGATGCGCGACGGGCACGTCCGAAAAATCGAGCAGCGTGGCGGCGAGCGTCGCCGAGCGCGCGGGAAGAGTCAGGCCGAGCGCTCCCGACGCCGGCAGCCCGGTGCCGGCGGCGCCGAGCCCGCTGCCGCCGTCGAAGCGCCAGAGCCGGGCGCGCCAGTTCAGCGGCGACGGCAGGCTCACGGACACGTCGCGGTCGCCCGTGGCTTTGTTGAAGAGCAGCAGGTAGAGCCGCGTCCCCGCGCCGGCCACGGCGTAGGCGCCCACGTCGTCCACGTTCGCGCTCTGCGCGTCGACGCTGTCGCCGGCGATCGAGGAACCCAGGCCGTCGTAGTCGAGGTAGAGGCGGAACGCGTCTTCGACGCGGCTGCCCGGGTCCGGCGCGATCCAGCGCGTCGCGAGGTCCACGCCCTCGCGGCCGAAGATCGCGAGGGCCTCGGCCTGCGCGAGCGCCGAGCTGATGCCCGTGTCGCCGCCCCAGTTGTACTCGGTGATCGCGAGCTTCGTTCCCGGGTACCGCGCGGCGATCCAGGTCTTCATCCTCGGGATCAGATCCACGGCGGTCGGGCCGCAGCAGGTCCCGATCCAGGACTCGTCGACGTAGGTCGGGTCGTACAGGCTCTTGAGCGAGCGCAGGCGCAGCGCCGCGACGCTCTCGTCGTCGGTCAGCGCCACGCCCGAGGCCTGCGGGTAGTAATGGATGTCGAGGTAGTCGACGAGCCGCACGCCGCTGGCGACCTCGTGGTCGTGCGCCTGCTGGAGATACCACTCCAGGTAGTGAACGCCGCCGTGCGCCTGGAGGTCCGGTCCGCCGTCGCCGCACCCGTCGAGCGCCGACCAGAAGTAGGCGCACCAGCCCCAGGGCACGGGCCCCAGCACCAGCGCCGCCGGGTCCTGCGCCTTGACCGCCGACGCATAGTCGACGGTGCGCTGCCAGATCTCGTCGTACGAGAGGGGCGCGGGGTGGACGTCGCGGTGCGTCGAGTTCCAGAGGTCGGGCTCGTTGTCGAGCGCGAAGAAGCGCACGCCGCCCGCCGCCGCGCTGCCGACGCGCCCCTCGACGTGCTGCATCCAGCCCGTGACGAAGTCCGGGCCGATCTCGCGCGACGTGTCGTGCGGGTCGTTGCCCGTGATCGGCGTGCCGTCGGCGTGGTTGCCGTTGCCGGCGTCGGGCTGGCACCAGGGCGGGTAGCCGGTCGCGGTGCATTCGGTCTGCTGTTGAGCGCCGTACTTCGCCACCGAGAAGCCCCAGCGCCGCACCCGATCCGTGGGTGTCCAGCCGATGAGAGGGATCGTCAGGACGGTCTCGCTGCCGGCCGCGCGCGTGGCGTCGATGAAGAGGTCGGCGGTGGAGCCGTCGGGCAGCGTGCCCGGGTCGGGCTGCGACTCGATGTTGTAGAAAAACCAGTCGCTCGCGTGGTTGGCGATGTCGTCCTGCCACGAGTAGCGCGTCGTCCCGTTGCCTCCCCAGCGGCGCGCCGGCCAGCGCAGCGCCAGGGCCTGCGCGTCGTCGCCGAAGTTGACGCCGTAGATCAACGCGCTGATCGGATGGCGATTCGACGCCGGATCGACCGTGACGGCGATGGGCGCGGCGGGCGTTCCGAGGACCAGAGCCAGGAGAACGGGGGCGAGCTCGGTGAGCATGGGGAGCTTCCTACCCTAGCCGAGGCACCTCCGATTCCCTGTGATCGCCCGCACAGGAGCGGTCACGGGCACGTGTGAAACGCGCCCGTGTCCTGAATGGGAGCGAAAGGCACCGACGCCAGGTTCGTGTACACCTGCTGCTCGCCCGACTGGAGATCCTTCACGGTCAGCGAGACGCCGACGTTGGTCAGGCCTGACGCGAAGACCCAGTAGGCGTTCGAAATCGAGCAGCCGTCGAGGACCTTGACCATGAGCTCGACGTTGGCCGGATCGAAGAACCAGAAATATCCCGTCTGATCCGTCAGCGTCACCGCGTGTGCCGGGGCGACCGGGCCGAGCGGCGTCAGCTGGAAGCCGGCGCGCGCCGAGAAGCGGCCCTGATCGAAGCACAGCGTGTGGAGGTCGGGCGTGCAGAGCGCGGCGCCCGAGCCGGCCTCGGCCGGTGCCGGAGGCGGGACGGACTGTGCCGCCGCGCCGGCGGCGATCGCGAGCCAGAGCGAGAGCGCGACCGACGGACGAATCAGCCCGGAGGAAGCTCTCCGGGAAAAACGGTGGGCCATGGCTGCCTCCCTGGTCGGGCCATGGCCCGATCCTACTCCGCGCGTCCGCGCTTCGCTCCGCCTGTTCCCGCGAAAGAGTCTTCGCCGGGAGCCGCCCGCCAGCCGGCGGGGCGACCGGGTCACGGCAAGTTGAACGTCTTCGTGAGGAAGACCGCCATCTGCCCGCGCGTGTTCGGGTCGTTCGGGCAGTAGAGCAGCGGGCTTGCCGAACAGCCTCCCGTGACGCCGCGGCCATAGAGATCCTCGATCCAGTCGGCCGCGAAGGCGCCGACGGGCACGTCGCCGAAGATGCCGACCGCGGCCGGCGGCGCATAAGCCGCGCCGAGGTGCGTCTTCAGGAGGAATACCGCCATCTGGGCGCGCGTGACCGAGGCGTCGGGACAGTAATTGCCGCCGCCGCATCCGCTCGTGACGCCTTCGGTCGCGAGCCGTTCGATCCAGTCGGCCGCGAAAGAGCCCTGCGGCACGTCGGCGAAGACGGTGCCGGTCGCCGGGGGCGGGACGTAGGCCGAGCCGTGCTCGCTCTTCAGGAGGAAGACGGCCATCTGGGCGCGCGTGACCGAGGCGTCGGGACAGTAATCGCCGCCGCCGCATCCGGCGGTGACGCCGTTGCGCGCGACGGTGTTGACGAAGTCGTGGAACGGGTCCGCGGGCGGCACGTCGAGGAAATCGACCGACACGAGGACGTCGGCCGCCCCCACGGCGCAGTCGCCGAGCGAGTCGACGACGGACAGCGTCATCGTCGTACCGGGCTCGCCCGAAGTGAACGTGATCGCGGCGGTGCCCTGGCCGGAGTCGAGCGAGCCGCCCGTCAGCGTCCAGGCGTCGGCGTGGCCGGGCCCCGACGACACGGTGGCGGCGACGCCTCCGGTCGCGGGCGGCACCGACGCCGGCGCCGCGATCGTCGGCGTCGGGAAGGGGCACGCGGAAACGGCTGCCTGCACCGGCGCCGAGTCGTTGCCGGGGTTCGGGTCGAGGCCCGTGATCTGGACGAGAGCGTTGCTCGTGAGGGTCCCGACCGCGTCCGGCGTGCCGACGACCGTCACCGTCGCCGTCGCGCCGCTCGCCATCGGGCCGAGGTCGCAGCTCGCGCCGTGCGCCTGAAGCACGCAGGAGCCCTGGCTCGGCGTCGCCGAGTCGACCGACGCGGTCAGCGTGAGTCCCTCCGAGACCTGGACGTCGATCGCCGAGCCCGGACCGTTGCTCGTCACGGTGATCGTGAACGTCACCGGAACTCCGACGAGCGTGGGATTCGGCGACGCGGACTGCGAGATCGAGAGGTCGTCGGTGAAGGCCGCGAGGGCGTCGACGCGCCCCCAGCCGTAGGTGTTGTTCGGAATCTGGCTTCCCGGGATGCCGCCGCAGGTCTCCGTCGTCGTGCGGGGCAGAGCGCTCGCCGTCAGGACCGGCTCGATCGCGTCGGGATTGCCGATCAGATCCGGACGCGCCGAGAGGACGAGCGCCACCACGCCGACGACGTGGGGGCCGGCCATGCTCGTGCCGCTCAGGATCTCGTAGCCGTTGGTGGGCACGCTCGAGCGCACGTTGACGCCCGGCGCGGAGATGTTCGGCTTCAGGCGGCCGCTGCCGTCGGCCGTGACCGGTCCGCGGCTCGAGAAGCCCGCGATCGTGTCGCTCGAGTCGGTCGCGCCGACCGAAAAGGACGCGGCGTAGATCGCCGCCGGGTCCGTGACGGTGGAACAGGCGGGGCCGCTGTTCCCCGCGGACACGACGACCTCGATGCCGGCCGCGCGCACGCTTTCGACGACCGACTGGAGGATCGTCGGATCGGTGCAGCCTTCCGACACCGGGCAGCCCCACGAGTTGTTGATGACGTCGGGCGCCTTGCTCGGATCCGGGTTCAGGCCGGCCAGATCCGTCGGCGCGATGAACCACTGGAAGCACTCGGCGTAGCGCGCGGGCGTCCCGGTGCCGGCGTCCATGTTCCGACAGCCGATCCACCTGGCCCCGGGCGCGACCCCGATCTTGTTGGTGCCCCCGTCGTCGCCGACCATCGAGCCCATCGTGTGGGTCCCGTGCCCATAGTCGTCGCAGGGCGCGGGCGAGTCCGAGCCGCACGGGTTACCCGGCGCGGCGTCGTGGATGGCGTCGTGCCAGTTGTAGTTGTGGTTGGCCGATCCGGTCCAGCCGCGATAGTGCGGTTTCAAGGCCGGGTGGTCCCACTGATAGCCGGTGTCTCCGCCGGACACGACGACCCCGCCTCCCTTGAAGCCGAGCGCCCAGAGGTCGGGCGCGTGGACCTGCGAGACGTTCCACTCGATCGCGTCGGGCGACTCCGGACCGGCGGCCGCGGCGTCGACGGGGCCGTCCATCTTGACGTGCGGGTTGGCATAGACGTGGAACACGTCGTCGCGCGCCGCGATCTCCTCGACGAGCGCTCGGCCGCCGCGGACCCAGAAGGCGTTGGCGACCCAGAAAGCGCGGTGCGGGGCGCCGCGCCGGGTCAGCAGCGCCTCGAGCGGCGCCTGCGTGCGCTCGGCCGTCGCGGCGAGCGCGTCGGCCACGAAGGCCGCCCGCTCCGTCTTCGTCGACAGGTTCCGCGCGCCGCGGAGGTCCGCTTGTTCGCGCAGCATCACCAGGAACTCGGTGTCGCCGCGCTCGGCCGTGGCCAGGACCCAGGGATCCACCTTGTCCCGAAGGTCGGCGGCGGCCAGCCCTCGAACCGAAGCGAGCGCGAGGCACAGAACGATCAGCGAGCGCGAGCGCATGGACGGCACTCCTTGTTCTTCCGAAAACCCGGCGATTATGCCGGATCGGGGCCGCCGCGGCGACCGCATCCCTTCGCCGCGCGACAGAGTTCCACGAGCTCGGGCGAGCCGGACGACTCGCGCGGCGGGAGCCGGAGCGAGAGGAAGCGATCAGGCGGGCGGTCGAGGGATGTCCCCGAGCCGCCCGCCGGTGCGCGCGGGGCGCGCAGACTCCGAGCGAGCGAAGGCGACGGTCTACTGCAAACCGAACGTCTTCGTGATGAAGACCGCCATCTGCTGCCGGTTGTTCGTGTTGGTCGGGCAGTAGCGGAGCGGATTCGTCAGGCAGCCGCCGGTGATGCCGCGGGCGTAGAGGTCCTCGATCCAGTCCGCGGCGAAGGCCGACGCCGGCACGTCCGCGAAGATGGTGCCGGTGGCCGGCGGCGGCGTGTAGGTGGAGCCCTGGGACGCCTTCAGCAGGAACACGGCCATCTGGTCGCGGCGCACGGCGTTGTTGGGGCAGTAGTTGGTGCCGCCGCAGCCGCCGGTGATGCCTTCGTTCGCGAGCTCTTCGATCCAGTCGACCGCGAAGCCTCCCGGGCAGGGCACGTCCGTGAAGCGGCCCGCGCAGGAGGGCGGCACGAAGGTCGACCCGTGCTCGGCCTTCAGGAGGAAGACGGCCATCTGAGCTCGCGTCACCGACGCGGTGCCGCAGTAGTTGCCGCCGCCGCAGCCCGCCGTGACGCCGTTGCGGGCGACGGCGTTGACGTAGTCGTGGAACGTGTTGGACGGGGGCACGTCGAGGAAGTCGACCTGGATGTTCTTCGCCGCGAGCGGCGACACGCATCCGGCGTTGGTCTCGACCACGGTGCAGGCCATCGTCGTCCCCGGAGGACCGGCGTCGAACACGATCTGGCGAGTCGTCTGGCCGGCCGTGATCGTGCCGCCCGAGAGCGTCCAGGTCCAGGTCGAGCCCGCGTGGTTCGGCACGCTCGCCGACGCGCCGGAGGCCCCGACCGGGACGGACAGCGGCGCCGAGATCGCCGGCGTCGCCGGCACGGGGTTGACGTTGATCGTCACCGTCGGGTTGTTCGTCGACGGGCAGCCGTTGGCCGCCATGACCGTCAGCGTGTAGACGGTGGTGATCGAGGGCGTCGCCATGGGGCTGCAGCTGGTCGCGCTGTCGAGGCCGAGCGACGGCGACCACGCGCAGGAGACGCCGCCTGAACCGGACAGCGGCGTGGCCGTGCCGGCGCAGACGGTCGCCGATCCCGACGCGGCGGCCATCGGCCGCGCGTTGACGGTGAGCGCCGCGGCCGACGACGTGAGGGACTGGCCGAAGCCGTCCGTGACGACGACGTCGTAGCTGCCGGTGTCGCCGGGGACGGTCGCGCTGATCGTCAGCGTGTTGGTCGTGACGCCGGAGATCGTGCCGCCGTTCGAGAGCGGCGAGCCGTTCTTCCGCCACTGGTACGTCAGCGTCGGCTGGCCGGTCGCGGTGACCGTGAAGACGGCCTGCGCGCCGGAACAGACGGTCAGGTCTCCCGGCGCGGTGACCTCGATGGGAATGCGCTCGTAGGCGCCCATGTCCACGATGCCCGGCGGCACGTTGCCGACGCCCGTGTCGGGAACGCCGGGGTCGTCGAAGAAGCGCGGAAGGCCGCGGACGTCGATCGTCGTCCCGCCGGGGACCAGCGTGTTGTTGCCGGCGTCGACCACGGGCGAACCCTCGCCGGGCCGCAGGTCGGCCGGCGCGCCGAGGAACAGCGGGTCGGCGTCGATGTTCCCCGAGCCGGCAAACGGCGAGCCGCCCTGGACGTCGCACCACGAGATCGAGGCGGACGAGGATCCGTCGAAGAAGATCTCGGGCACGAGATCGCCCCAGAAGACGGAGTTGGCGATCGTGTTGCTGTTGCTGACGAGAAACGCGGCGCCGTAACCGTTGTTCGCGTTGAAGGTGCAGTCCTGGATCTTGTTGTTGTCGCCCTGGATCTGGAGGCCGTTGGGGCTGTTCTGCGCGATGACGCAGTTGATGAGCGTCGTGTTGCCGCCGGTCTGAACGCCGCCGCCGCCCGTCGTGGACCCGGAGATCGAATTCGAGCGGAAGACGCACTCCTCGGCGTCGACGGACGCTCCCGTGTTGGACGAGAGGCCGGCGCCGCCGGCACCGAACGCGACGGTGTTCGAAACGAACGTGCACGAGAGAAACTGCGGCGCGCCGCTCTCGACCCGCACCGCGCCGCCGCGGAAGGAGGCGTAGTTGGCGGTCAGCGTCAGGCCGACCAGCTTGGGGCTGCCGCCGTTGACCCAGAGCCCGGCGCCGCGATCCTGGTTGCTCGGCGAGGCGCCGTCCGCCTGGCCCCCGCTGATCGTGACGCCGTCGATGATGCCGGTCAGCGTCACCGACGCGTCCGCGGTGACGACGTGGTAGCTGTTGTCGCCGGAGAACCCCGCCGTGCCGATGTCGCCGGAGAGGACGACCACGTTGACCGACGGGTTGCGCTGGCCGCGGCTCGTTTCGGTGCCGTTGAAGCCGCCGTAGATCGCCACGCCGTTTTTCATGGCGAAGGATTTCGTCCGGTCGGTGTCGCTCGTGGGCTTGTAGGTTCCCGCGGCCACCCAGATCTCGTCGCTGGCGCTGGCCGCCGCGAGCGCGGGCTGCAGGTCGGTGTACGCCGTCCCCGGAGCCCAGCATCCGGTTCCGGACGGCACCGGCTTGACGCAGAGGACCGTGGCGGAAGCGGCGCTCGTCGCGGCCGCGCAGAGAACGATCGAGGCGGTGAATGACCGCAGAGACATCGAGGCACTCCTTGTCAGGAAGTTGGGCACCCCCCATTGTCGCGCCGATCGGCCCCAAATGGCAGCCGTCCTTTCGGGCAGGGTCGCGCCGCGGCGGCGCGCGCCGTCGCCGTGTGAAGGACAGGTGATACGGTCGCTCGCGATCCGGCATGAGCGAGACGTGGCGGCTCCTCCTCTGGACCTTCCGGCGGGTGCCGCTCCTCTTCTTCCTGCGCCCGACGGTGGTGGAGGCGAGCGCGCGCCGAACGGTGATCCGGATCCCGCTCTCGCGGCGGTCGCGGAATCACCTCGGGTCGATGTATTTCGGCGCGCTGTGCGCGGGCGCCGACCTGGCCGCGGGGCTCTCGGCGATGCGCGAAATCGAGCGAAGCGGCCGGCGCGTTTCGCTCGTCTTCCAGGACCTGCGCGCGCAGTTCCTGAAGCGCGCCGAGGCCGACGTCCTGTTCGCGTGCGAGGAAGGCGAGGCGATCGCGGCTCTGGTCCGGCGCACCAACGAGAGCGGGGAACGCGAAGCGATGCCGGTTCGCGTCGTGGCGACCGTCCCCGACAGGTTCGGATCGGAGCCGGTGGCCGAGTTCGTGCTCACGCTTTCGCTGAAGCGGCGCGACTAGACGGCAGCCGCCGGCGGAGCGATTTCCCTGTCCGTCAGGACAGGTAAAGTGTTACCGAGGGTGACACTTTTCGAGCCGCCGCCGTGGAGCCTGGATTCCAAGGCGCCTGTTTCCAAGGGGTTGAAATCTGGCCCCCGGATTGCGTCTTACGGCGGCAGGGGGATCCCGATGAGCGAGCCCTGGAGACCGGCGCCGGATGCGGAGGTGAAGCTGGACCTTTCGCGCCTGAAGGGAGAGCCCGCGGGAACCGACACGCGCTACAGCGTGGCGCTCGACGGGCGGCTCGGCGACGAATGGGTCGCCGACTTCCGAGCGCTGCAGGCCGAGTCGGCCGTCGGGCGGCGCTTCGAGCTCGATCGCGGGCGCGGGGCCGTGCGGTTTTCCTGCCGCTCCGTCGACGGGACCACCGTCGTCTTCGAGGCGCTCGAGCGCCTCGAAGAACTCGTGAGGCACGCCAACCAGATCGTCGCCGTGCGTCGGGCCTCGGGCCCCCGGATCGGCGCCCTGTCGGCCGCGCCTCCCGCGCGATGAGCCGGAATTCCTTCGCCGCCGCGTCCTTCTGAAGCGCCTCGAGGCGCGTTCGACCCGCGGCGTCGCCCGACGCCGCCTCGACCTGACCGAGCGCGAGAAGCGCCTCGAGCTCCCACGCGACGAGACCTCGCGTTGAAGACGAACCGACCCGACGTGGCCGACGACGGGCGCTCGATGGAGCGATTCCTCCGCGCGGCGCAGCCAAGGCGGCGAGGTCGCGTCACGAGCCCCTAGAGTCGCGAAGGCCGGTCTCCTGCGCCCTCGGGTAGACTCTCGCGCCGATGTTCCCGGAGCGCGCGTGAGGAAGTCGAACCGGCCGGCGTGGCTGTCGTCGACGGCCCTGATCTTCTATGCGCTGATCCTCGGCGTCGCCTGCGGATTCCTGTTCCCCGCGGAGACGAATCCGAACGCCTACGAGACGTTCCGGTTCCTGTCGCGCGCCTTCATCAGCCTCATCAAGCTGTTGATCGTGCCCCTGATCTTCTCGACGATCGTCGTCGGGATCGGCAAGACCGGCGACATCAAGGCCGTCGGCCGCATGGGCGTCAAGGCGATCGTCTACTTCGAGGTCGCGACGACCGCCGCGCTGGCGCTCGGGCTGACCATCGCGCACGTCGTGCGGCCCGGCGACGGCCTGCACCTGCCGCCCTCGGGCGAAGCGCTCGCGAAGCCGAAGACGCTGGTCGAGACGCTGCTGCATCTCTTTCCCTCGAACGTCGTCGACGCGATGGCGAAACAGGACGTCCTCCAGGTCGTCGTCTTCGCCACGCTCGTCGGGGTCGCCGCCGCGCACATCGGGTCCAGGTCGGAGCCGTTCCTGAAGGTCATGAACTCGGTCGTCGCCGTGATGTTCCAGCTGACGGACTACGTCATGGCGCTGACGCCGCTCGGCGTGTTCGGCGCGATGGCCGGCTCGGTGTCGCACCACGGCCTCGCGGTGCTCGGTTCGTACGCCAAGCTCGTCGCCTCGCTCTATGGCGCACTGCTGCTCTTTGCGTTGCTCGTCCTCGTGCCGGCTCTGACGCTCGCTCGCGCGAACGTCCGCCTCTTCTTTCGCAAGATCCGCGAGCCATTCCTGCTCGCGTTCTCGACGGCGTCCTCCGAGGCCGCACTGCCGCGGGCGCTCGAAAAGATGGTCGAGTTCGGCGTCCCCGAATCCGTCGCCGGGTTCGTGATTCCCGCCGGGTATTCGTTCAACCTCGACGGCTCGACGCTCTACATCTCGCTCGCGTCGCTGACGATCGCGCAGGCGGCCGGCATCCATCTGCCGCTTCCGACCGAGCTCCTGATGATGCTGACGTTCCTGATGACGTCGAAGGGAGTGGCCGGCGTGCCGCGCGCCTCGCTCGTCATCATCGCGGCCGGATGCGCGTCCTTCGGGCTTCCCGGCGAGGCCGGCGTCGCCATGATTCTCGCGGTCGACGAGCTGATGGACATGGCCCGCACGTCGATCAACGTCATGGGCAACTGCGTCGCCTCGGTCGTCGTCGCGCGGTGGGAAGGGGTGCTCGGCGACCCGCTTCCGATCCGCGACGAGAGCGCGCCCGGCGCCGAGCTGGCGAAGGAGGCGATTCCCTAGCGCAACCGCGCCAGCGCGCGGTTGACGGCCTCGAGGTCGAAGGCGCCGGCGTCGAGCCGCTCGGCCGTCATGAAGTCGACGCGGTCCGCGGAGTCCTCGGGGGTGTCTCCCGCTTCGGAGGGCCAGGAGTGTTCCCCGCCGAGGCAGACCGGGACCTGGTTGTCGGTCCGGGCCTCGAGGACGCCTTCGATCCGGATGTCGTGCTCCCACGTCTCGTCGGCGAGGAGTTCGTAGCGGAAGGAGCCGCCGCCGAGCGCGGCCGCCACGTCCGCGACCGTCACCCAGCGCGAATCGCGCAGGCCGCCACCCTCGGACATCTTTCCGTAGAGAACCTCGCCGACGCGAAAGCGGTGGGCTTCGATTCCCGACCAGCCCATCGCGCACTGCAGCACGGCGTGCAGCTGCCGCAGCGTCATCTGGCCCGGGACGCGCAGGCGCCGCCAGACCGGGGGAAAGATCTCGAGCAGGACGATGCGCAGGCAGACGGGGTCGGACCAGTGGCGAGACGACTCGACCGCGTCGTTTTCGAGACGGCCGCGCGCGGGACGTTTGGGCTCGAGCATGGAGTCCTCCGCGGGACGCCTAGAGCACCCTCACGTAGTCCGTGGCTTCCTGCTTCCAGACGACGACTCCGCAGAAGCGGTCGCCCTCGGGGCAGACGGGACGCACGCCGGCGTGGTGCCGCAGCGTGCACGGCGGCAGCAGCCAGGGCCCGATGCGCGGGTTGACCTCGCGGATCTGGAGCGCCTCGTCGAGGGACGCGCGCCAGATCTCCTCCTGGGCGTTGTAACAGAGGCGCATCGCGCACTTGTGGTGCAGGTTGAGCAGGTCCGCCGACTCGGTGAACCGGATCGCGACGGCGTTGGGCAGCAGGTAGGCCGCGAACTCGTCCGAGACGCCGCGGCCGCGCAGCTCGCCGACGGCGGCCCAGGTCTCCTCCATCGTGGAACGGTAGAGCGCGTCGGCCTCGGGCACCTCGGCGACGAGCATCGGGACGACGTAGTCGGGCTCGTCGGAGAGATACGCGGGCAGCGCCGGCCGCGAGGCGGGCGTCATCCGGTGGCGCTGATCCTGGCTGTCGGCGGTGTGCGAGAGCTTCTTGCGGAACGTGTAGGCCGGGTGGAAGAGCGCGCGGGACAGCTTCCCGTGCGTCGTCAGCGTCAGCGTCTCTCCCAGGGAGCGGTTCTTTGCCGGGTCGAGGACGAGACGGATCGCGTCGTCGTCGGACAAGGCGGCCTTCGGCGCGCCGAGAATCTCGCGGACGGCCGACGCCAGGACCTCTTCGTTGTTGGCCTTCCAGTCCACGAGGCGCGAGACGCGGCCTCCGAGCTCGCGGTCGAACTCTTCGCGGAACGCCAGCGACGCGCCCCGCGCGCGCGGAAGGTTCTGGAACGCGGCGTACTCGGGCGTCTCTTCGAGCGGCAGCGGCTCCTCGAGGACGGCGGCGTACAGCGGGTCGTGGCGCAGAACCTCCGCCACCATCTGCCCGACGACCTCGCGCTGCTCGGCCGGAGCGTCCATCGCTTCGCACAGGCGCCAGTAGCGAAAGAGCGTGATCCCCGAGATCGTGTGGTAGAGGTACGAGAACGTCGCGACCGGAAGCACGTAACGCGCGATTTCCTGCGCGCGCTTCTTGATGGAACCGGCAAAGCGCGTCCGGCCGTCGCCGCGCGTCCTCCCGGGGAAGAGGCCGAAGTAGCGCTCCGCCGCCAGCGGCGTCAGGAGCTCCGTCAGCCGCGCGTAGGCCTCCTGCTGGCGCCGCGCGGTCTTCTCGTAGAGATCCCGTTCCGCCGGCCCGAGCGGCGGCACCGCGTAGTTGCCGCGGCTGACTTCCACGTAGCGCTGGGAGACCTGCTCGGAGTTGTAGAAGGGATGCGCGTGGAGGAAGGACCACAGGAATTGCCGCGAGACGTTTTCGAGAGAGAACTGGAAGTGGGCGTGCTGAAAGGTCGTGTGATGCCCGGCCTCGTAGATGGACCGGGCGATGGCGTCGCGCCGGTCGGGGCGAGCCGACGCCTGGTCCTCCGTGACGATTCCTTTGGCGGAGTAGCAGGTGCGGGCCGTCGCGACGACGTTCTCGTAGGGCCGGTCGAAGGCGTGAACGAGACGCACGCGCGGCGGCGCCGACGTGAACCTGAATGAACCCTGAACGGGGCGAGGCAGGCTCGACACGATACTCATTGTAGCGCCGGTGGCTGAATCCTTCGCCGGCTCGAGGGAGGATCTCATGGTCGACAGCGGTCGCCGCGCCGGGCGTTTCGCGCTCGCCCTCGTTCTCGCGCTCGCCTCGAGCGCCGCCGCTCTCGCGACGGCGTTTTCCGTGACCAGCACCAGCGACTCGGGACCGGGATCGCTGCGTCAGGCGATCCTGGACGCCAACGCCGGCGGGGCGGGACCCCACACCGTCACGTTCGCCATTCCCGGCTCCGGAGTCCAGACGATCGCGCTCGCGAGCAGTCTCCCCGGCCCGAACGTCGCGAGCGGCGGCCTGACCGTCGACGGAACGACGCAGCCTGGCTACGCGGGCTCGCCGCTCGTCGCGATCGCCTGCTCCGACACGAGCCAGATCGCGTTTCAGTTCTTCGGTTCGGGGGGCGGCGTCAAGGGGTTGACCATCGGCCACTGCGGCATCGCGATCACTTCCGACGAGAGCACCTCGATAACGGTCCAGGCCTGCCACATCGGCGTCGACGCCGCGGGGACGACCGCCACCCCGAATTTCACCGGCGTTTCCCTGGCGGGGTCGACCTTCCTGATCGGCGGGCCCGTGGCCGCGGATCGCAACATCATCTCCGGCAACCAGAGCGACGGCATCTTCATCGGGTCCTCCACGGGAGGCACGATCCAGAACAACTACATCGGGACGGACGTCACGGGCACCGTCCCGCTGCCGAACGCCACCGGGGTCGTCATCGCGGGCGGCAACGGATCGGGCGTCCTGGTCGGCGGCGCCGGCACGGGGAACCTGATCTCGGCCAACACCGGCGACGGCCTCGACGCGGGCTTCTTCGCCGTCGACGTGACGATCCAGGGCAATCTCATCGGGACGGACGTCAACGGCACGGCCGCGATGCCCAACAACGTGGGAATCGGTATCTCGAGTCCCGGCGCCGGGCTGGTGATCGGCGGAACCGGAGTCGGCGAGGGGAACCTCGTCTCCGGCAATCTCACGATCGGCATGAGCGTCAACGCCGACGGGGCGACGATCCAGGGGAACGCCATCGGCGTGGACGATTCCCACCTCGCGCCGCTTCCCAATGGAAGCCACGGCATCGAGATCGCGTCGACCGGGGCGTCGCCGAACCTCATCGGCACGTCGAGCCCGGGAGGACCGGGCGCCAACATCATCGCGTACAACGGCGGCCAGGGCGTCGCCGTCGCGGCGGGCCCGAACAACACGATCCGCGGCAATGCGATCCACGACAACGCGGCGCTCGGGATCACGCTCTCCAGCGGGTCGTCCACGCCGACCGCCAACGACCTCGACGACGGGGACACCGGCCCCAATGACCGGCAGGACTTTCCGGTGCTCGTCTCCGTGGCGTATGGCGCGGGGAACACGACCGTGTCGGGGCTGCTGAACTCGACGCCCAACACGACTTTCGCCCTCGACTTCTATTCCAACCCCGCCTGCTCCCGCTTCCCGCGGGACTACGTGCAGGGCGAAACCTACCTGGGCTCCTCGCAGGTCACGACCGACGGCTCCGGCAACGCCCCCTTCACCGTCTCGACGCTTCCGGCCGTGGCGTCGGGCTCGAGGATCTCGGTGACCGCGACCGATCCCACCGGCAACACGTCCGAGTTCTCGCAGCGGCTGCCGTTTTCCGTCAGCCCGAAGTCGGGGCCGGCGGCGGGAGGAACGACCCTGACGGTGGCCGGCACGAACTTTCTCGCGGGAGCGGACGTGAAGCTCGGAGGCATTTCGGCGACGGGCGTTTCGGTGAATTCCTACGTCTCGATTTCGGCCGCGTCTCCGGCGCTGGCTCCCGGAACGGCGAACGATCTCGTCGTCACGAACACCGACGACACGACCGGGACGCTCGTCAAGGCGTTCGTCGCGGACTTCCTCGACGTGCCGAACGGACAGCAGTTCTACGCCTTCGTGACGACTCTCGTCTCCAACGGCATCACGGCGGGCGTTGGCGGGGGACTCTACGGCGTCAACGACGACACCCTGCGCCAGCAGATGGCGGTTTTCATCCTCAAGGGCAAGCACGGCCTGTGCTACGTCCCGCCGCACTGCGCGGGCGCCTTCCTCGACGTCCCCTGTCCCTCGACCTTCGCGGACTGGATCGAAGCGATGGCGGCCGAGGGGATCACCGGGGGTTGCGGCGGCGGCAACTTCTGCCCGCAGACCCCCGTGCGACGCGACCAGATGGCCGTCTTCCTCCTGAAAGGCGAGCACGGATCGTCCTACGTCCCGCCGCCGTGCGCCGGAGCGTTCCTGGACGTTCCGTGTCCCTCGACGTTCGCCAACTGGATCGAACAGCTCGCCCACGAAGGCGTCACGGGAGGCTGCGGCGGCGGCAATTACTGCCCCTCCAGCCCGAACACGCGCGGCCAGATGGCCGTGTTCATGGTCAAGACGTTCAGCCTTCAGTGATCCGGGCGGCCCCCCGGAGGGGCTCGAACCCCGACGCCGCCGCGGAACATAATCAGGGCGGCCATGCACCTGCCCGTCTATCTCGACCATCACGCGACGACGCCGGTGGACCCGCGCGTGCTCGAGGCGATGACGCCTTACTTCACGCGCTCCTTCGGCAACCCGTCTTCGCGCGGCCACGTCTTCGGCTGGGAAGCCGAAGCGGCCGTCGACGCCGCCCGCGAGGCGCTGGCGGCGGCCCTCGGGGCATCGCCGAAGGAGATCGTCTTCACCAGCGGCGCGACGGAGGCCGACAACCTCGCCGTCTTCGGCGTCGCGCGCCTCCACGCGGGCACCGGCGCGCACGTCGTCACGGCCGCGACCGAGCACCCGGCGGTCCTCGACGCGTGCCGGCGGCTCGAGAAAGAAGGCTTCGGCGTGACGATCCTCGCTCCGGAGAAGGGGACGGGCGCGATCGCCCCCGAGCAGGTGCGCGCCGCGCTCACGGACCGGACCGTCCTCGTCTCGCTCATGACCGCCAACAACGAGATCGGCACGATCCACGACGTCGCGGCCATCGGCGCGGTCTGCCGCGAGCGCGGGGTCCTCTTCCACACGGACGCCGTGCAGGGCTTCGGCAAGATTCCCTTCGACGTCGGCGCGCTGAACGTCGACCTCGCGTCGGTGTCGGCGCACAAGATCTACGGCCCGAAGGGCGTCGGCGCGCTCTACGTGCGCGGGCGGAACCCGCGCGTGCGCCTCGAGCCCCTCTTCCACGGCGGCGGCCAGGAGCGCGGCGTGCGGTCGGGCACGCTCAACGTGCCCGGCATCGTCGGTCTCGGGCGGGCCGCGGAGATCGCGGTCGCGGAGATGCCGGAAGAGAGCCGCCGCCTGCGCCGGCTCCGCCGGCGGCTTCACGCGGGACTGACGGCCAGGCTCTCCGGCGTCGGCCTCAACGGGCCGCCGCTGCCCGATCTCGACGCCGACGGGTCCGTGCGGGCGGGGGCCGTCGAGCGTCGGCTTCCGGGCAACCTGAACGTCTCCTTCGCGGGCGTGGACGGCGAGGCCCTCGTGGTCGGGATGAAGGACCTCGCGGTTTCGACCGGGTCGGCCTGCACGTCCGCGTCGCTCGAGCCGTCGCCCGTGCTGACGGCGATCGGCGTGCCGGCGGATCTCGCGCACGCCTCGATCCGCTTCGGGCTCGGACGCGGGACCACG
>Ga0335070_10001580_pt1 | contig 26282 bp, 25 predicted proteins | sample Lox_Sample_13_FD_206722 | JGI IMG/M metagenome (GOLD analysis project Ga0335070, IMG submission 206722) | Soil microbial communities from Loxahatchee National Wildlife Refuge, Florida, United States - Lox_Sample_1.3 | ecosystem: Environmental > Terrestrial > Soil > Wetlands | place: USA...
GGCATTTGGATTCTGCGGCGCGGTGATATCGATCAGGACAGGTGTTGCCGTGACTTCACTCGACAATGCGCTCTCGGTTTCATCCTGGAACACCGCTGACACGGCATAGAAATAGGCCGTATCGTTTGTGAGTCCTGTATGCGTATAGGGATTGGTCACTCCTTCGATTCTAGTCGCCGTCTGCTTCGTAATGCCCTGCGACGTGCCGAAGTACAGATTGTATGAAACAGCTCCGGGCACCTCCATCCAGCTCAGAAACGTTTCCGTATCCCCGGCCTTGACCGCCACGCTGTGCGGCGGCGGAGTCGTACTGACAGCCTGTGACGTGGGCGCCTCGTCTTTTCCGCGGTTCAACTCCTCTTCCGTCGGCACATACTTGAGGACGCGGTTGTTGCCGCTGTCGACCACGTAGACGCATCCTTCTTTGTCCACGGCCACGCCGTATGGGAAATTCAATTGGCCTTCTGTCCTGCCACGATTTCCCCATGAACAGAGAAATGTTCCATTGCCGTCGAATTTCTGAATGCGGTGATTTCCGGTATCGACCACATAGACGTTGCCCAACGCATCACAGAACACGCCCCACGGCGACTTGAATTGCCCGGGACCGCTCCCCTCGCGTCCCCATTTCGCCAGAAAACTGCCGCGCGCATCGAACTTCTGAATGCGGTTGTTGCCTTCATCCGCGACGTAGATATTGCCGACAAAATCAACGGCGACACCGCGGGGGAAAAAGAACGCGCCGTCAAAGCTTCCGTCACGTCCCCACTTCAGCAATGGCGTCCCATCCGCCTTGAACTTCTGGATGCGAGCATTGCTCGTATCCGACACATAGAGGTTACCCTCTTGGTCGGTCGTCAGCCCCCAGGGTACATCGAATCTGCCCATATCGGCCCCGCGCCAGGCCATGCCGAATTTTCCCCAGGCCTGCATGACGTTGCCGTCGAGATCAAACCGCTGCACCCGATTGTTGCCGCTGTCGGCCACATACAGCACATCGTCCGATCCGATCGCGAGACCGCGCGGGTAGTAAAAGGATCCTTCTTGAGACGACGGCTCCGCGCCCCAGCGAGCGAGGAACTTCCCCGACTTATCGAATTTCTGGATGGAATGGTTGTCCGTATCGGCAACGTAAATATTGCCGTCTTTGTCTAGAGTGATTCCCGTGGGTGAGCTGAATTCTCCGTCATCCACTCCTTCCCGACCGATACACATCGCGAGGAGATAGGGCGCAGGAATCGCCATCGCTTCCTGCGATTCCGGACTTTCCCCTTTCGCCGTCACAACCGTAACGACATAATGGTAGCAGGTCCCGTTCGCCAGGTCGTCATGGATGAAGGGCGAACTGGGGCCTTCAATGCAGGTCGCCTTCTCTTTCTTCACACCAATGGTCGCCTTGAAGTCCTCTTCGCCGGCGATCGGCCGCGTGAGCTCGGAAAACTTAATCTGGACTCCTTTGGTCGTTTGGAAATAGACGTTGTAGTACATCGCATCCGGAACAGCGTCCCAGGTGAGCGTGATGCGACCGTTACCAGGCTTCGCCTTCAGATTCTCCGGCGGTGGGGGAAGTTCTTCCGCCTCGGCAATCGAATCGCCGCCTCCCCATTCATCCTGTACAGTGTCAGCCCGCAAGACGGACCGTTCGAACCGAAACATTTCATCAAACAACCATGCTTTGACCATTGGTGGTGCCTCGTGTTGCTAAGACCGCTCAGTGCCAAGAACTGAGCGAGTTTCAATGACTTAGAATCGGATTGAGGAGTCTAACAAAGCACTGGAAAGAGAGTCAACGGGGTCCCATAATTTGAGGCACCCCACGAACGGAAACCAAGGTGCCCGAGAGTGGGGCTTCGATCAGGAGCGCCAGAGTAGACTTTCCCAGCTGGTAGGTTTAGCCGGGTCAAGCCTGTTCGACCGCCTCTGTCAGCAAAGGGCTGTCCAAAGCGAGAGTTATGTCAGAGGATTCTGACTCTTCACCCAGCATGGGACGGTCCATGTGTCCCGTCTCTTCCTCCATCGGCAAGAACGCCTGCTCGGCATCACCGAGCTCCTTAAACTCACGTAGGGGCGGCAGTTGGGAGAGATCCTGCAGGCCGAAATGCTCAAGAAAAAACTTGGTCGTGCCGTACATAATCGGTCGACCAGGCACTTCCTTGCGGCCGACAATGCGGACCAGTTTTCGCTCAAGGAGTGTGCGGAGAACACCCGACGTTTCCACACCACGAATCTGCTCGATTTCCGAACGGACCAGGGGCTGCTTGTAGGCAATGATCGCCAGGGATTCGAGGGCGGACCGAGACAACTTCTGCATCGTCTTGGCCTTCTCAAGCTTTTTGATCCACGGCGCATAGTCGGGTTTGGTCATCAAGCGGTATCCGCCAGCTACCTGCACCAACTGCACACCGCGGCTGTCTTCTTCCAGATCCTGCTTCAACTGCGCGAGCGCCTGCTCCACGTCCGCCCTTTTGACCGCCCCCAAGACCGATACTAGACGAGCTACCGGCATGGGATCCGATGACACGAACAAGACCGCTTCGAGAATAGCCTTGAGTTCTCGCCGGTCGACCGCCTCGGCATGTCCGTTGCCGTTGGGGATGCCCCCTTCCGCAACCTCACCACCGACGCATGAGATGTCTTCCATCGCCTGGGTTACTGTCAGGCTCATACTCCCCTCCATTCCTCATCATCGAGCTCGGCCGGATCTGGCACGAGCGAAAACGTACGCGAGACCAAAATTGGACCGAAGTTTTCTCCTTGAAACACCCGTGCTGTTCGCAGGCGAATCAGTTCGAGCAGCGCGAGGAACGTCACAATGATGACCATCCGGTGGCTCGACGATTCGAAGAGCGAACTGAACGTGACGGATTCCTGTCCTTCCAGCGCTTCAAGGATGGCGCTCATTCGATCCCGCACGGTCAGGTTATCCGGGATGATCTCCAGCAATTGCTTGCCCGGATTGCGATCGAGGATTCCCCTGAGCGCATCAACCAAATCGAACAAGTTGATGTCCTCGAGGAGCGCCTCCTCCGATTCGGCTTCGACAGGCGGACTCGGTTCGCGGCTGTAGAGCTCTCGCCACAACCGCCCTTGGTTATCCAACTGACGCGCTGCATCCTTGTATTGTTTGTATTCCAGCAGCCGGCGGATCAATTCTTCCCGTGGGTCCGGACCATCCTCTTCATCCTCAGTCGTTTCATCGACCGGCAGCAACATTTTGGATTTGATCTGGAGCAATGTCGCAGCCATCACCAGAAATTCTCCCGCCACCGTCAAGTTCAGATCCTTCATCGCCTCGAGATATTCCAGGTACTGTTTGGCGATCAGGGCGATCGGGATGTCGTAGATATTGATTTCGCTTTTCTTGATGAGATGGAGCAAGAGATCGAGCGGCCCCTCGAAATTGTCGATGCGAACCTGGTAGGGCAGCTCTGTTTGTTCCATTCCGTCGAGCTGGTTATCCACAAGGCGCTTTATACCAGCTTTGGTGGGATCAGAGCAAGCCTTGACCTATTACTTGTGGAGAATGTCCACGGCGGGGTTATTTTGATTTGATGAGATAAGCGATCACCAGAGCACTGAATACCAGGAGGGACAGCGTGATGACATATTGAACTTTCGGGCTCTCTAACCCCAGCAGGTCTTTCTCCTTACCGGTTCGCTTCGCACCAGAAAATTCCGGGCCTCCTTCGAAGAGCACTTTGGCGAAATCATCTCGTCCCCGAAACTCGGCATTGGAAAAATCGGCCGTCGATCGGAAGGTCGCGCGCCGAAAATATGCATCGCCCTCAAAAACCACGAATGGGAAAAAGGCTTCCCGATCAAAGAGCGACTCTGAGAAATCCGCCATACCGCGGAACCGGCTGCCGGAAAAGCCGGTGCCGAGCTTGAAGTACGTCCGTGAAAAATCTGCGTCCCGCTCAAACTCGACTTCTAGAAATTCGGCGAGTCCGCTGAAACCCGACTGCTGAAAGGTGGCAGAGCCTTGGAAGCGAGCCCGATGAAAGCGGGTATGCGGACCAAAGGCCGTTTTCTCGGCGACAACGTCGTTGAGAAATCGAGCCTGCACGAAATAGCTCTCTCGTAAGAATATGGCGCCGGATAACAGGACCGGTCGCATAAACACCGACCGCGAGAGATCCACTGTCTGTTCGAAGCGCGTTCTTGTGAGAGTTACCGGACTTCGAAACACAAGCTGACCTTGCGCGGATTGATGTCGAATCGATCCGTGCACGGTCGAATTGACGATGGAGATGGCTCCCTGAACCACACGGATGTCTTTGTTCTCGATCGCCGCAACCTCCTTCAGATCCTGAGGCATGGGGCCGGCTGCGAGCACATCGATTAGCAGATCACCGCGAACCACCACACCGGAGAGATCGACATCTTTGCCGCGCTTGAGCGCATCGATCACCTGGATTGCCTCGACGGCACGTTTCTCTCGTTCGGCATCTGTGCAGTCCGCACTCAATGAGAGCATCAACGCAGCTTCGCTTTGAGTTGATCCAGTTATGATTTCACAGGACGCGGCGCTTCCTTCAAGTACACTTCCCCAGATCGCTGCCATCACCGCAACGAGACCGATTCGCTGCCGAATGACCATGACCGCCCTTATACGAAATGCCCTGGTCGAAGGCAAGGCAGAAACCGTGTCTGCGCTGGACGTCATGACATACTTTGCTAGACTACGTACCGGAGATCACGTGCCTTCACTTTCGATTTTCCCTTGTCGCACGTAAACATAGTCCGATGCGCACCAAGCATTCGATCATCCGCGTCATTCTCGTAAGCCTCGCATGCAGCATTCCGACAGCGCTCTTTGCAGACAACGTCGTCGAATTACCGGTCTTAGCCGCCGTCGGGATAAATAACCAGGGCGCGTTTGAAGTCCTGTTGATTTGGTGGGACAAAAAGCCGCAACCGGATCCTCCACAGTTGCAGTGGATCGCAGGTCGGGTCCGACTCGGTTCTACTCCCTTGGGTTCGATGTCCCAGGCTTTCTCTTATGCAATCGAAAGAACTCCGTCCGTACAGCACAGCGGGACTGTCTCCGTGGCAGGAGTCGCCTATGCTCCAACCGGTACTGATGGCCCGAGCGCCGGCGCCGCCATGGCCGTCGGTTTCATAGCCCTGTTCAAAGGGGACAAAGTTCAGCGCGGTATTGCTCTGACCGGCACGTTCGAGCCGGGAGGCAAGATCGGTTTTGTGGGGAGCATTCCGGATAAACTCCGTGCCGCCGCGCGTGAGGGGTATCGGACTATTCTGATTCCGCGCGGGCAAATCTATAACGAACGGTGGAACTTGAATGAGTTAGCTCTCGAGTTGAACGTGACCGTCAAGGAGGTCGAGACGATCGACGAAGCCTATCAGCTCATGACCGGACAGCGGATTTAGCGCGTGCCCGCCGGCTCCCCGATTCCTCGCACAATTGCCTCATACTCCGCCTCAGTCAGTCGATGCATGCCGAGCGCAAGGCGCCGGGTCAGTTCCGCCTGATCGGGAATCTGTAACACGGATTGCAGGATCGCCTGACTTTCCTGCGGTGACGACACCCACCGACGCAAGATGGTCACGCGGACAAAACCGAATCGGGCTTCGGTTTTTAAGTCGTCTTTGAGAAGCTCGTCAAGATCACGGAACGGCAGGACGGGAGACCGGATCTGGAACTCGGCGCAGAGGCCCGCCTTGAGCACATAGACAAGTCCGCGTGATTGGGGCTGGAGATACGTCTCAAGATTTGTCTTAATCAGCGACGTGCAGAGACCCCAGAGGCCATGAGAGAGTTGTAACTCTGCACTGTCCTCTGAGCTCCGTTCCCGCAAGGCTCCTGCGATAAACAGAAAATCACTCATGCCACTCGTTACGGGAAAAAGAAGAAACCGGTTGGACGGGCAGACTCAGTGTGTGCGGTAGTCGTCGGAATCGTCGAGCAGATCTTCGGACTTTTCAATATAATCCACATCCTCGTCTTCGTCGTCCAGTGAGAGATCTTCCTCCATCTCGTCATCCATCTCACCTTCACCGGACATCTCCAATTCTTCCTCGCCCACTTCCTCGTCGAGTTCCTCGTCTTTGGGTTCCAGCGGGACCGCAGGTTTTGCGATCACTTTCTGCTTCGGGGTTTCCTGCTCGGCAGACGGCACGAACTTTTTAGCCGGCGCTCCTGCAGCTTTCGTTTGAACACTTGGCTTCTTTACCGCCGCTTTCTTTTTCGGAACAGGTTTCCGCTTCGACTTGGGCACTGCTTTCTTGGCCGCCTTTTTCTTCACAGCAGCTTTTTTGCTCGTCCGTGCCGAGCGCGGCTTCGTTGCCCGTTTCTTCTTCTTGGCCATCGAGTGTCTCTCCTTCTACCATCCTCACATACACGAGGACTCTTCGAGGCACCATCTAGCATGAACTTCGAGGCTCTTGCAACCTGGTCAAAATCCCTGCATTAGTGCCGCGTTTTGCACACTAGGGATCGACCCATACCGAAATGATTGCCGGTCGGCTATCGGCTCCCTTCATGGTGTCGGGGCCTGCCATATCGGTTACTTGGAGTGAAAATTGAAGTTGTCGCCGTCGCACCACCGGTGGCGCCATGAACGTAGCCTTGGCTTCATTGCTGTTCAAGAGTGGAACCTTGTTCCCACGGAGCTGCTTCCACTCATAATGGAGCGGATCACCGTCGGGATCACGACTTTGAAGCCCATCGAGGACCACAAGGTGGCCCGACTTGACCGTCAGTTCTGTCGGCACACGCGCCATCGGTTCATGATTCGGGGTCATGTCAGCTTCAACGAGCACAGTCAGCCGGCCTTCCTTCCCACGATTCTTTACCGTCACAACGGCCTTGCCGTTCCCCTTCACCTGAATCATCCCCTCTGGATCAACCGAGACCACCTGTTCATCTGACGACCAAAACTCACTCTCTGTTCCGGGCCCGCTCAGCGGCCTGACCCCCTCATCGGCAAACTGCCCTACCGCCGGTACCGAAACTCTTTTGCCGATGGTATTCAATCGCCAGGGTTTTTCCACAGCAAATTCGATCATGGTCAACGCTGCCTTGGGCCGCACGGTCACGAGTACTTCGTCAAAATCCTCGTGCCCCCCGAGACGGCCCCTCGTTACCTCCCCCACAGCTAATAGGCGCATAACCCCCATTCCGTCAGCCGGAACCGAAATCACTCCTGTAAAGGGAGCAGCACCAGCGGTTTGGCTGAATGCAGCCGGGTCGGCCTGGTGCGAAGCAACAGGCTCTTGATCAGACCGATACCAATAGAACTTGACCCCACGAAGATTGACATCATTCCCTGCCTCGACCGATACGGCGAGCGACTGGCCAGATGCCGCAACTGCTCCTGGCTTAGGAGCTGATAAGGTAAATGCGTGGGCGGGAAACGCACCGACGAGAAGACTCGCACTGAGAATGGCGAACAGCCGGCTCCACCACACTTTCGCAGTACAATTGGTCATTTTCCTACAGACAGCTATACCAGGCCGTTGAAACACTATTTCCTTGCCTCCTCGGACTACTGCAGGATGTTCAAAAGGTCGCGTTCTTCTCACCCACCCATCCCCGGCACGTAAGGGACGCTCCTTTTCCCGAGCAAGGCCGCAACGAGCGAAGTGGCGAGGCGTATTCAATCTCACCCGCCCAGCCCCGAGCTGTCAGAACAGCTCTTTCCCGAGCCGTACGTGGAGCCTCTGAGCGAAGCGAGAACGATGCTGGCATTTTGCAACATCCTGGAAGGGGCGAGGATCGTATAATCGCCTTCCCAGGTCAAGGGGTGATTCCCCTCGAAACCCCTCATAACCAGGCTGGTTTTTACGGTTGACTTGCATGGTAGAATGATTATGAAAAAAATGTCTGAAGGGTGAGGTTTTTCGTCCCATTCGTGGCTCAAATAGACAAAGGCGTATTGAGAAAAACCATGAGACGCAGCTTCTTCATAACGGCAATAATGAGCGCGGTGCTACTCGGCGCATGGCCGACGGAGGCCACAGCACCGTACACGCAAATTACTATCGAGAACGGGTCGCCCTATTTCGTACCGAAGGCGGTGACAGTCTCCAGCCAAATGGCGATTCGGTGGGATAATCCCACTCCGACTGAACACACCATTACCCATCAAGGCTGCTTGGAAGACGGGGAGCCTTGTGCGTTTGACTCCGGTATGGTTCTACCAAACGGCACCTTTACCATTCCCAGTCTCGCACCCGGGCGCTATGCCTACATCTGCCGTATTCATCCCATCATGCATGGCGTTATCACCGTAACCGACTCCGCCAGCCCTTCCCAGCTCTAGCCCCTGGTTGCTTTGGTTCATCTGGTTGGTCCGGTTTATCTCGTTTATTTCGTTTGTCTAGTTCATTTCGTCCATCGAACCAAAAGTACGAAACAAACCAAATAGACCAAACAAACAGCTCCTTGCGGGAGTCACGGTTCGTCGTGTAGGCTTCGGCGCTCGATGATGAGCCGCCATGAAACCAGCCGTTGCTGTCCATGAACCACTCGCACTGACCAGGGAGACGCGTGCGCTCCTGGCCTGGCACATTCCCGACCTCGTCGCCTATCAGTACACCGACGACGAATGGTGGTTTGCGCCTCTCGACGATAACCTGCCGTTGGTCCGACTCAATCGGACCGGCCTGGAAATGCTGAAAGCAATGAACGGCCACATCTCCGTCGATGCGTTGCTCGAGAAATATGGCACCCGCATCTGCGGACCGGACGGACAACCAGGTCGGTGGCACTTGGAGCGCTGGGCGCTGCCCACATACTCCCTCTGTTATTTTGGCGCTGAACCTCCGGGCGGCCATCGGCACAAGGTCAAGTGGGACGTCCTGCTCCAGCAAATTCGAGAAGGCTGGTCCGGACAGAAAGGATTCGAGGGCGAGGAACATCTCGAAGACTTCCACCACCATGAGCTCACCGACAGCACGCAAGACGACGAGCACTTCGACCTAATTGAAACCACCGTCTCGCATCTCTTCCGAGAACCGAATACAGCCCTGAACGGCCTCACCTACGGCCGGTTGCTGATGCAGCAACTCCGCAAGCTCGGCTGGTTCAATCCTAAACCGAAAATCCTGTTGGAAGTGGGCGGAGGACTCGGCTACGTGGCCCGCGACATGGCCAAGGAACTGTTGCCGTTTGAACGACAAGCCATCAAGTACGTGTCGCTCGATATCACCCACCCATTCTTAAAACTCCAGACCACGCGAGCCAAAGAAGGAGGATGGAGCGGGATCGGCACGAGAGCCAACGGCGAACAGCTGCCGTTCAATGACAACTCGGTCGATCTCGTGATCGACAATGAGAACATGGCCGATATGACGCCGGTGAAGTTGACCAAGAAAGAACTCATCTCAGGAACCGGTGACAACGAACAGCATCAAGAAGCGCTAGACTGGATCAGACGCCTCCGGTTGCCGATCGAAGCGAATCCTCCGGACGAGGTCATCTTCAACTTGGGACCAATTCGCTTCGTCGCAGAACTCTGGCGAGTGCTCAAGCCAGGCGGACGGGCCTTCCTAACGGAATTTGGCATCGAAGAAGGTTGGCCGGCGCCGGTAAAACTGCCGGGCCATACCGAGTATGAGGTCCAGTACAGCCACCTGCGTCATGCTGTCCGCTGGCTCGGCTTTCAAGAACGTTACCTGCCACTACCACAGTTTTTAGGCATAAAGCCGGACACCAAAGTTCTCTGCACCGGTGCGTCATACACCATTCAGCGGTTTTGCCAGGCCATGAACAAACCCTTCACCGTCCGTGCGTATACCGAAAGCGAACTGAAGCAGACACTCGGTGACATGCTCCCCAAGCTGCAGGGGACGCACTATCACGATGTGGTCGATCCCGCCTGGTTCGGCCTCATTGATTTCAAAGTGTTGTTGCTGGAGAAACCCGGCGGGGCTCCGAAGGCCAGCTATACCGAGAACAAAGGGTTTCGCTGGTACTCACAAAAATAGTCGTGCCCGCTATCGCCGAGACTGAAGCCCTTCGGCAGTACTGCAGTGTTCAGGAGAGAAGCCCTCAGAATTCAGCCATCAGGAAGAGGCAGGTCGCAACTGGATAGTTGCCTGGACCATCGCTACTTTCTACATCGCCATTTCACAATTCTGAGATTCTGGCCGCCAGTTCTATTAACACCCCTTCGCGCAATCCCAGATCGCTGACGAGCACGGCAGACACTCCCAGCGTTTCCATTATAGTCCGAATGATAATTACGCCGGAGGCGATGACTTCCTCGCGGCCTTTTTCGAGACCGGGTAAGCCGACACGGTCAGCTTTCGTTTTACTGAGCAGCGTCTGTTCCAGTTCTCGAATGGTGTCTAAGCTGAGTGTGTAGTTGTGAATCCTTGCCGGCTGGTAGGCGGGAAGTTTTTGAGCCATTGCAGCGAGGCTAGTGATCGTTCCCGCTGTCCCAACAAATGTCGCGGTCTGATAGTTGCCCATATCAGCAACAGCGGCTTTGGTTTCTCGGGCAACCCACTCACGCGCCTGTCGAACCTCCTCATCGGTCGGAGGATCGTGATGGAGGAGCCGCTCGCAGAGGCGAACGACTCCGATATCGATCGACCGCACGATCGGCTTGTGCCCTGGCCGATCCAAGATGAACTCGGTGCTCCCGCCGCCGATATCCAATGCCAACACATCGGTGATGCCATCGGGTAATCCGGAGCGAATCCCCAACAAGGTTCGTCGCGCTTCTTCCTCCCCTGTAATGATCTCGACCCCAACACCGGTTTCACGTTTAACCCGATCGAGAAACTCGCCTCGATTGCTGGCGTCGCGTACCGCACTTGTCGCCACTGCTGTGCAATGGTCTACCTCATACGGCTTGATCACATTGCTCCACTCGCGCAGACAGGCGATGACCCGATCTATGGCAGCCCCACTGAGTCTCCTGGCTTGATCGACACCTTCGCCAAGTCGAAGGATCCGTCGATCCGAGTGCAGTTCTGTGAGTCGTCCGCTTGCGGGGAGGTCGGCGATCAGCAACCGGCAGGTGAGCGTTCCTATATCGATCCCGGCGAGCCGTATCGATTTCACGTCTCTCACCGTAGCACTACAGCCCGGCCCGGATGTCGTCCATGTCGGATTCCAGTTTCTTTTTGGTTTCTTTCAACTCCTGCACTTCTCTCACAAGTCGTGCCAGTTCCGCATCGTGGAGGAGCCGTTCGGCCGGCTCACCGCGTTCTCGTAAGTTCACCGCTCGCTCCCCTACGTCCCGATACAGATCCCCAAGTTGCTGATCAAGTTTGCGCACCTCAAGACGAAGTCGCAGCAGTTCGGTCTCCTCCAACGCTCGATTGGCTGCTTGGGCCGTCCCGAGACGGAGTGTTGCGAGTCCCGCTTTGAAATCGTGCTTTAACCGTTGCAGTAATCCCATGTCACCATCCGGCTAAGGGCGAGAGGCGAGGGGCTAGAGATAGGATTACAGCCACCCCTCGCCCGATTAATTAACTCACTGACCCCAAATCCAACTTCTTTTCCCACTTCCGCACCATCGCTTCTCGCAGTCCTTGATGCACCGGCGCCTTCAAGTGCGGGTCCTGTCGCAAGAGCGCAAACGCCTCCTGCCGAACCTGCTGCAGTAAATCAGCATCGCGAATCAGATTGGCCACGCGAAACTCCGGCGTGCCCCATTGACGAAAGCCAAAAAATTCTCCGGGCCCGCGAATCCGCAAGTCTTCTTCCGCAATCACAAACCCATCGGTTGATCGGACAAGCGCCTCGAGCCGCTCCCGCGAGGCAGTGGCGGATTCACCAGCCGTCTTTACCTTGACCGACCGCGATACAGCCCCAGTTGATGCCATGAGGAGGCAATAGGACTGATGGCCGCTCCGCCCCACTCGCCCGCGCAACTGATGCAGTTGGGCCAATCCGAACCGTTCGGCATGTTCGATCATCATGACCGACGCGTTGGGCACATCGACTCCGACTTCCACGACCGTCGTCGCGACCAAGACCTGAATGTCGCCTCGCTTGTAGGATGTCATCACCCGTTCTTTCTCATCGGACTTGAGCCGCCCGTGTAACAGGCCGACGCGAAAGTCGGCAAACTCCTCTTGTTGGAGTTGCTCGGCCCCTTGGATCGCCGCTTGGAGGTCCGTTTTTTCCGACTCCTCCACGAGCGGATAGACCACATAGGCCTGCCGGCCGTTGCGCAACTCATCGCGTACGATCTGATACGCCCGGCGCCGCTGTGCCTCGCCGAACAGCCATGTGCGAACCGGCTTACGGCCCGGCGGCATCGCGTCGATCACCGATACATCCAGATCCCCATAGACCGTCATGGCCAACGTGCGTGGAATCGGCGTGGCCGTCAGCACGAGCACATCCGGCCGATACCCTTTGTCGATCAGGGTCTTCCGTTGCAACACACCGAACCGATGTTGTTCATCCACCACCGCGAGCCCGAGCTTCGCAAATGTCATCCCCTGCTGAATGAGCGCATGAGTGCCGATCACCACATGGGCCTTCCCGGACGCCACCTGTTCGCGCACGGCCTTCCGGGCCGACGCCCGTCCGCCGCCTGTCACCAGAACTGCGGTCAGGCCGAGCGACTCCAGAAGGCCTCTCATATTTCGGTAATGTTGCTCGGCCAAAATTTCCGTGGGCGCCATCAACGCCGCCTGGTAACCGGACCCGCATGCAATCACCATCGCGTGCAGGGCCACGACGGTTTTCCCCGAGCCGACATCGCCCTGAATCAGCCGGTTCATCGGTCGGGTGGACACCATATCCTGCCGAATCTCGTCGATTACCCGCTCCTGTGCCGCGGTGAGACGGAACGACAGCAACCGAACCAGCTTCGCCAAGAGCGACGTATTGGGGGTGAATCGAACTGCCTTCACTTCCTCTTTCACCACCCGTTGTCGTGACGCCAGGGCGAGTTGCAACACGAATAGTTCCTCGATCACAAGCCTCCGGTGCGCCGGCGTCAGGCCTCGATCTAATTGACCCACATCCGTCCCTGCTTTCGGGAAATGCACTTCTTCGATCGCGTGCTGGATGGGTGGAAGCCGATACCGGGCCCGGAGCGGGACCGGCAGGATTTCGTGAAGGCTCCCCGCATGCTGGTCGAGCAGCCCTCGAATCAGCGCTCGCATCCGCCGCGAGGTCCACCCTTTCGTCTCGTGGTAAATCGGCACGATGCGACCGACATGCAACAGCGATTCGGTGTCCTCGCCCAGCACTTCGTACTGCGAGACCTCCATCCGACGGTCGACCCATCCTCGCGCGCCGACAACCACCCGACCCGTCATCATCACACGGGCTCCAGCCGGAAGCAGTTCCTCAAGGAACGGTTGATTGAAGAACACGATCTGGATCGTTCCTGTCTGATCCTCCACTGTCATCTCGAGGATGGAAAGACGCCGGTGCCGCGCGCGCTTCGCTTTGCTGCGAACAATCGTCCCACAGATCGAAGCCTGCGCTCCGACCGCGAGACTCCCGATCGGAGTGATGACCGACCGATCTTCATACCGCCAGGGCACCGTCCAGAGTGCATCCTCAACCGTCGCAATGCCCATGCGATTCAGGAGCGCCGTCCGTTGCGGACCGACCCCCTTCACAAATCGGATCGGGACCTTCCACAGCTCGCTCGAGACAGGTCCGCGCCGTGTCGACGGAGACGCAGCCACGCCTTGCGGCTCATTCCACGCATGAGCAGGATCCTGTGCAGCCGCCCGCAACGTGCTCAGAATCGTCGCAGCCTCCCGTAGCCGTCGCTGTTGCTCGATCGTAGAAAGCCGTTGGCGGTCCTCGACGAATAATTCGCGCAGCCTGAGTAACGCAGTTTCAATTGCCCGCGGATAGACACGGTCGGAGAGAGCTTGGACCACTTGCGATGAGACAAACCGATTGAGATTTTTCACGGTGGGGAGATGCGCAAACGCATCGCGGCTGGCAAAGTCGATCGGACGCGAAACACGGTCCAGCCATTGTTGAAACGGATCGGTGGGTTTGGGCTCGGACGAGCGCCACATGTCGAGGTGGGATCGTATCACAGGACCCTCCTCCGCTCAACGAGGCGGTCCGCCTGAATCAAGTATGCCGGTTTCCTTAGAATTCTTTGTCGAAGATACCTACGGTGCTACACTCGAACTGCGGAGGCATGGGTATGTACCGGCGTAGTATCTCGCAGAAACTCTTCTATGTGGCATGCGGGCTCGGACTCTTTATTGTGTACCATGCCTGGCTGAAGCCTACCTATCTCCCACCGGCGCCTGCGCCACAAGCCGAGCACCTCGTCCCTCCTCGGGCCGAGGCCATTCCTGAACCGCCCCATGAGGTCGCGGTACCAGAGCCCAAACAGACGCGAGTCATCGACCAAACCGCGGTGCCTGACACCAAAGGCCACGAACTGTTGGAAGCGATTCGCAATGAGATTGAAAAGGGCAACGTTAAAGAAGCGGAGATGAAACTTGGCGATCTTCCGTCCTGGCTCGTGTCGAACGAGAAGACCCGCCCGTACGTCGCCGTGCTCTGGAACAATCTGGGCATCGAACAGGAAAAATCAGGCGGCACTGCCACGTCGGTCAAGGCCTTCAAAAAAGCGGCTTCGCTGGACACCAAAAACCCGGCGATCCAGCTCAATCTTGTCCACGCCTATTGGGAACTCCGCGACCCGACGATGACGCCCGAGTATCTGGAAAACCTGATTGCGCTGGCACCCAACGAACCATTCCCGCATGTGGCACTCGCGGATATGCTCCAGGAACAAGATCGAATGGAGGAAGCCGCGCACCATCTCGATCTTGCCGCCGACAGAGCCGGCAAAGATCCCGGTGTGCAATCCTATCTCAGAGCGGTAACGGCCAAAGTCCGTCAGACCGGAAAACTCGAACAACGGTTGAACAGCCGGGAGAGCACCCACTTCACCGTGAAATACGATGGAGATGCCGACCAGGGTACGTGGACAACGGTCCTCGAGATTCTGGAAGACGCGTACCGTGAAATCGGGCAGAAGCTCAACTACTTTCCCTCGAAACCCATCGTCGTCGTCCTCCATCCGACAGAGTCGTTTCAATCCGCGACGGGCAGTCCAGCCTGGGCCGACGGGCTGTATGATCCTGTACTCGGCCGCATCCAAGTGCCGACGCAAGGAGCCTTGACAGATCAAGCCTGGTTACGCCGGGTTCTGCGACACGAGTTTGTCCACGCCCTGCTTCATGATCAACTCGGGCTCAATGCGACCGCGGTACCGACGTGGTTGAACGAGGGATTGGCGATGACGCTTTCAGCGGATCGGTGGGAGGACCTCGATCAATTGCGACATCAGAAGTTTACGGTAATCCCCTTGCCGATGCTGGAGGGCCCCTGGGGCGGACTCCCGCAGGACGCGGCCTCGGTCGCCTATCTCGAAGCGTACTCTGCGGTCCAATACATGATTGATCGCTACGGCATGCACCGCGTGCACGAACTTCTGTTGCACCTGAAAGCGCGGCAAGCCTTGCCGGTTGCCATGCAGTCGCAACTGTCGTTGTCCTATGAACAGTTTCAAGCTCGGTGGATGGAGCAGTTACACGAGCGGACAAAGAGGAGCTAGAGCGTGGGGGTTCGCATCATCCCTTCGGCAGAACGGAGCAATCCCTCAAAACGAATTGCATCTTTCCTTATGCTATTCCGACCGTTGGCCCAAGCCGGCAGCATATCGGTTTCGCTGTCACGTCCCAACGACAAATCTCCGGTCTCGTCGGCAGGGACAATGGCATCCTCCCATAACATCTGTCGATTCTGATCGTCGAACATTCGAATTCGGAAATCGAAATTCTTGAACCACGTTGCAGAACCTTCTGGCTGACCGGCGGCGCCTTCGGAAATACGCTCGATCCTCGGAACGATTCCACGTCCAGCCGAGAACTGATCGGCCCAGATGAGCTGGCCGGTCACGGGATCGGTGGCCCGCAAGAAGAATGACGGCTGGCCATTCGCACGCTGAACTTGGCGTATCGTCCTGATCAAAGTTTGCGGTTGGAGATGGGCGACAATACGATAGGTGGAACCGGCGCCACCATCGTTGACGGAGAGATTCAATCGCCCTTCCCAGAGAAATTTCCCCGTCGCGGCATCATAGACGCGCAGGGTAAAATCCGAAAGTCCGTCTGCTCCTAAGCCTACTCCCCCCGCAAATATCCGCTCGCGTGGTTGTCGAGACGATGATGTTCCTTCTTCCTTGACGTTCAAGTCGTACGACTCGTCCGAAAGGATCTCCCCGGTCAAGGCGTCGTACGTTTTGACAGTGATCGTCGAACTGTCCGCGTTCTGAAACCCAAACCCCGCTGCGACGACGGGGCGCGCAGAAGTAGAAAACTCGACTTGACGGGCTCCCGAAAGATCTCCGCTCCAGGCCGACACAGGAATGCACAGCCCACTCATGAGAAGCCCACTGACGATCGAATAGTGCGATCGCCTACTCCATTGTTGTTGAGGTCGAGGCTGTGTGTTCCGAACTGGGGAAAGGATCGGTCCTCTCAAGGATCGGATCAGCCCGCAGCTCCACCGAATGACTCCCATAGAGAACCCTCCCTGCATACTCGTCATTCTGAAGTGGGCGGGCTATTTGGGTAAATTCCCCGGTGTAGGAAGCTTCCCCCCTAAAAGAGGGGGACTGATTAGAACAGAATTGACCGAAGAGATCAAACAGCCGGCAATGGAGGGTCCAAATCTGACCGAGGACTTACCTACTCAGAACTCATTTTCTGAGCAGGGTCGTCGACAGGAGTGTAAGGGACTTCACCGAACAGATGATATCGGTAGCGGGCAACCAGGCGATAGATGAGATAGGCGAACGGTTTGATCACTGGGACAGAGAGGATAGTCGCAAGAAACCGCCCTCCCCTCAACCCCGGGAGCAGAGGGAGAAAGGCATCGAGCCCTTGCTGAATAACCCCATTCGGCTGAACCAGGAACGCCACGTCAGGGCGGCCCGGTCGGTAGGTAGCGCCCAACGCGCGCTTCGCCTCCTCGCTTTGATAAGGAATCAGCCGAACCGCCGTGGCTTCGTCCTGAGTTCCCAATCGTTCAAGTCCCTCCTTTGCCGTCACACAGAAACGGCACTGCCCATCGTAGACCAGGAGACAGCCAGCCGATGTCGCGCGACGGTCGTCGGTCATCGCCGTACCCCCCACACTCTACTCTCCCAGGCGCTTGCTGAGGACAAGCGCCCTCAGTATAGTCTCACCATGCCTTATCGGTTCCACCTTGCGATCGTGCTGGCAGGACTCGGTCTGATCGGACTGGGGACCCTTCTCTTGACTCACAGCCCGGCGGCGAGCGCTCCGACGAAGGTCACCTGGACAGTGTATCTGGTTCTGCTCCCTATCGGCTTAATCGGCCCGGTCTGGATGGCGTGGCGCTGGTCGGCGATGGCCTGTGTGGTCTACGGCACGATCGGCTTGGCGCTCGATCTTGCCACACTGGTCAGTATCGCGACGCACCCCGACGGAGAGATGTTGCCTGTAGCACTGAGCAGCCTCAGCGGGTTCGCAAATTTTTTCTTGATCGTGTTGGGCGGCCGTTCCTTCTTGCATCTATCGTTGGCACTCTCCCCTCCAGGATCCCACCCTCCCAATCTTCCACCCCCTTCTTGATCCGGAGCATCCGCACGGCGGTGAACCCGGCCTGCTTCAGCCAATCGCTGGTCTCCACGACCGAGTACGTATTGCCGGTTTCGGTAAACAGTAACATCGACACCGCGAAGAGGCTGGCTTCTTCGGGAAACAGTCCTTCCCGGTCGTGCAGAAAGGCATCCTGAATGATCAGCCTCCCGCCTGGATTCAACGCGGCAAAGACTCGTTTGAACACACCCTGATTTTCGTCTGGCGAATAGATGTGCAGGACATTGGAGTACCAGACGACGTCAAATGTCCCGGGGATCTCATCCTTCATGAGATCAAGAGGAAGATAGGACAGCCGGCGACCGGCTTTGTGCGTGGCAGCAATTTCCCGCGCGACATCCAGTGCGTCAGGACGATCGCTGACCGTAGCCCGAAGATTGGGATTCTTGGCCAGAAATGCCATCGCATAGGTGCCCGGTCCACCGCCCAAATCCAACAAGGTTTTCGCACCACATAGCGAAACCTGCGCCGCAATGCTCGGGGCTACGTCCAGAGTGCGGTGATGCATCGCCCATGTAAAACGGCGACGATAATCCGGCTCTTCCGGCACATCATGATCCAGCGGCAATCCCGTCCGCACCGACTCGAGCATCCTCCCCCAGTCGGCCCAATGGTTCTTCAAGAGATCCAGATAGCTCCCTCGGTACGCCGGATGATTCGCATTCAACGCCGTGGCCGCCAACCGATTATTTCGATACGTTGCGCCTTTTTTGATCAGCAGACCGGCCATCGCCAGATTGCGACAGAGGATGGCCAATCCCCGCTCACTCACTTGCAGACATTTTGCTAATTCAGGAATGGTCCAGGTCTTGTCTCCGACTCGTGTGAACAGCTCCAGCTCGAGCCCAGCAAGGATCACCCGTGGCAGCCGATAGGCTGCCAGCGCGTCCCGAAGCTCTTCGAAGTTGCTGATTGGTTTTCTTGGTCCGGTCACGAGCCGGCTCCGATAGAGCGGCGGCACCACTGGACAAGCCCCTGCACGGTCGACAGGTTCTGGAAATCGACGGACCGCTGGAAGGTCACGGCAACATACTCCTCGTTCATCTCCGTTTCTTCCACAAATCCGGACTGCAGCAGAAGTGGACGGAATTTGGAGACTGCCGGTTGAATAAAATATTTGGCCTGCTTGGCGATTTCATCGGTGCCCAGATCTTCGGGCGTTCCATCGGACATCAAGCTCTTCACGTCCTCCATGGAGACGCCGTACTGACAGAGCACTTGCCCGTCCGGGCGGACTTCCAAAAGCCACCCGTCGCCGCCCAAATCAAGCGCCAGGGCTCCGCCCGGTTCCAATTCATAAAACTGCGGGACGCTCTTGGTCAGCGCGGCACGGACGTCGGCCCAGTCGGTGGAGCCCGCGCGGCTCATGTCTTACTCCGGCGCTGAGACGCCGCAAATGATTCACCGGCAAGACGTGCACGCAAACCTTCCAATCGCTTCGTATTTTCTTCCAGCTTCGGCAACTGGTATTTCCGATCCATCGCGACAACCTGCTCCAAGAGATCGGCTGCTTCCCGGAGCCGCCCCATCTCTTCATGACATTGCGCGAGTACATAGCGAGCCCCGCCCGCACGAAGCTCGTCATGAGTTCGCTCCGCAATGGATTGGCTGGTCTGGCAACAGGCAATCGCGTCGTCGTGTCGTTGCTGCATCAGGAACGTTCGGCCCATCATGCGCCAGGCATCGGCGACTCCGCCTTGATTGCCCAGCCGCCGCATCAAGACCAACGATTGCTCGTAATATCTCAGAGCCTCGTCAAACTGTTTCGTTTCGCGGGCCACCAGACCGAGATCGGAAAATAGCACGGCCTTGCCGGCCTCATCGTGCGTCTTGGTCATGAGATCCAGCGCCTCAAGGTAATACGCTCTTGCCCGATCCCACTCGCCGGCGTCTGCGCGCAGGTTGCCGAGATTCCCGAGCGTCGTACCGATCCCCTTTTCATCGCCGAGTATTTTCTGCAATTCCAGCACTTCCTGATAATAATTCTGGGCCGCTTCACGGCGTCCGCTTACGGCGCAGATATTTCCCATGTTGCCGAGCGTCGCCGCCAGCGCCCGTCGATCGCCAGTGATGCGATCGCACTCCAGCGCTTTGGCGTAGCACGCATAGGCGTCAGTGTAGTGCCCGCGCCCGAAATGCTCGTTGCCCTGACGATTCAGTTCTTCTGAAAGTCCGTTTCGCAGAGGCATACTATCGACCTATTGCAGCGCCCGTTCTACGACTGCTTTTGCACCCGTCATGATCGATGTCCCGTCGCCGACGAGCAAGGTCTCAAAGTTATATTTCAGCAGCCGTCGCAACCCCTCGCGGGCCTTGTCGAGATCGGCATATTTTTCAGCTGCCAACATCGAGACCGCCCCGGCGGGCTTCCCGATCAGGGCATCACCGACAATCAACACACCCTTCCCTTGCGGGATAAAGAGCGCCGACTCTCCGGGAGACTTCTGATCTTTCAGATGAACCACCCAGAGACCACCCGGCAACAACTCCTGATCTTTATACGTTTTCGTCGGCTTGACATCCATCTGCGAGGCGTCGGCTTCAGGGACGTGTAATTGGCAATTAAACGTCACCCGGCACTGGCCGGACTCACGCGCGTGGTCTCGATTCGTCACGATGATATAGTCCACCGGACCGTTGCGACGAATGAATGCTTGATCCTCTCCCGCCATGGGCGGCGGATCAATCAGAATCTTGTGCTCGCCCACGACGAGAAACAGCCCGTTGAAGTCGAGTTGCTTCTCTTCGGAGAACCAGGACCACTGCCAGAACCCGGGGAGGAGTTGTTTCATAATAAAAAGCTGAGACCTGCGGCTGATAATTTATGGCACGGACGGACTCATAGGGCCGCGACGGCATCTTTCACGGTTTTCGTCACCTTCGTCAGGATACTCGCTTCATTCGGCAGGTCGATGATGTCGTCTTCCGGCACGGTGATGAACTTGCGATTCGGCCCTTTCGTCAGAGAAATCAGAAACATGCTGTTCGACGGTGTCACAGGAATGACGACTTGCACCGCGGCATCGACCCCTTTCACGACCTCCAGAAACTTCTGCTTTCCCTCTTCCATCTCATCCATCGTTGTCTGTTCCCTTCCTTCCCTCTTCGTATGAGCAGAATCTTCCACGGCGCGACGGCCAAGGGGTTCCGGAATGCGCGTGTCGAACGAGGGCCTTTTGAGGCCGCGCGTTCCGCGACCAGCGGAACCCCTGGCCGACGTAGCACTACATCTTGCTACTTCCGCTCCCTAACAGCTTGTCGACTTCCGCCACGATCACGTCGGCTCCTGCCAATTCCATGTTCCCCACACGCTGCCACCGAATCACCCCGTTTTGGTCGATCACATAGACGTTAGGAATGAACTTTCCGCCGCCATAGAGCTTGTCGGTTGTTTTACCCGGATCCAACAAATAGGGATACGTCACCTTGACAGGAAAGGCGGAGAGAAACTCGCCCACATCTTTCTTCGAATTCCCGTTGGAGTTGACCCCGATCACCGCAACCTCTTTGCCCTTCGTCATCTCGAAGACTTTCTGCAAATTCGTTCCTTGCATCATGCAGGGATCGCAGATGTGAAACAAACCCAACACCACGACCTTGCCTTTAAAAGCCTCGAGCGACACCGATTCTCCGGTGATGGCATTCAGGGTAAACGTGGGCGCCTTCTCTCCAACCTTGAAGAATCCGGCGGCGAACAGCAGATGGGCGGCAAAGACCGGAAACATGAGAACGCTTAGTATGAGGGTAATGCGTTTCATAGCAGCCTCCAATTCTTAAGAAATACGGACGATGATTGCGCGGACTGAGTCCGACTTCATCCTTTTGTCTCTCCCCTCAGCACACAGCACTCCGCACTCCATGCTGCGTATCCTACCATGCGAATTTTTTCATGGGCAACGGTGGCTGGTCAGCATGCACCACGGTGCTTGAGGAAGAAACACCTGGGTCATCGAATCGATCTGTGTTGGCCGGTTCTCGGATGGAGCAGAGGATTGAGAATGTGCGTCAGTGCGCCGACTCGAACAGGCCGAGCTGCAGTTCTTCGGCTCGAGTAAAGGAAATGGGATACCTCTCGGTGAAGCAGGCATTGCAATACTGATTCGGCCGACCGGGAGCGGCCTTCAGCATACCGTCGAGACTGAGATAGGCAAGGCTGTCGGCAGTGACGTACTTCTTGATCTCTTCGATCGAGTGGCTCGAAGCAATGAGCTCTTTCTTGGTCGGCGTATCGATGCCATAGAAGCAGGGTGACACAATTGGCGGTGAGCTGATCCGCAGATGGACCTCTTTGGCGCCGGCATCGCGGATCATTTTGACGATCTTGCGGCTCGTCGTCCCTCGGACCAACGAGTCATCGACCACGACGACCCGTTTCCCATGCAGCACCTCCGCGACCGCGTTGAGCTTCACCTTCACACCGAAGTGACGGATCGATTGTTCCGGCTCGATGAACGTGCGCCCGACATAATGATTGCGGATCAGGCCGGTTTCGAACGGAATCCCAGCTCCTTCCGCGTAACCCAGCGCCGCCGGAACGCCCGAATCCGGCACCGGAATGACCACATCGGCCGGTACCCAGGACTCCTGCGCCAGCTGGCGACCTAAGGCCTTCCGGGTGGCGTAGACCGCATTCGCCCCGAAGATCTTGCTATCGGGCCTGGCGAAGTAGACATATTCGAATACGCACATGGCAGGTTCGATCGGGGCAAAGGGCCGATAACTCGTCATGCCTTTGTCGTTCAGCACCACCAGTTCGCCCGGCTCGATCTCCCGTTCGTACGTCGCATCGAGCAAGTCGAAGGCGCAGGACTCCGATGCCACGATCCAGCTGTCGCGGAATCGACCCAGACACAAGGGACGGAACCCGTGAGGGTCGCGCGCCGCAATCAAGCCGTCGTCTGTCAGTACCACGACGGAAAAGGCCCCGCGGACCTGGCTCAGCGAATCGATCACGCGAGCCAGCAACGTGTCGGCGCGCGAGTGGGCGATTAAGTGAATGATGACTTCGCTGTCAGACGTCGATTGAAATATTGCGCCATACGCTTCCAGCTCGTTGCGCAACACCTGGGCATTGATCAAATTGCCGTTATGCGCGAGCGCGAGATTGCCGAAGGCAAAGTTGACGATCAGTGGTTGGACGTTCTTGAGATCGTGCCCGCCGGCAGTGGAATAGCGGTTGTGTCCAATCGCCATCGTTCCGGGTAATTTGTCGAGCGAGGTCTTGTTGTAGATTTCGGCGACGAGGCCCATGCCCTTCTGCACATAGAAATGCTCGCTATCGCCGGATACGATTCCTGACGCCTCCTGTCCGCGATGTTGCATGGCGTAAAGACCGAGGTAGGTCAGGTTCGATGCTTCGGGATGACCATAGATCCCGAACACCGCGCATTCATCGTGGAATTTATCGGGGGTAATGAGATCCATACGAATAGGTCTCAGCAGTCAGCCATCGGCTCTCAGCCTCAACCGCAAACCCGAGGAGTTCCGCTCTCAGGGCTGAATAATGACAGTAGATCGCTCATGCAGTTTTCAGCGCTTTCTCAATCGAATTTGCCCAGCGGTCTCGCAACGTCCGAATCTCAACATCGACGAGGCAACCGGTCGAACGCTCGTCGCCCTGCACATCGATGACCAAACGATCCCCGCCGACCGTCCCGATTTTGGCTGCTGGAATGCCCGCATCCCGCGCCCGGTTGAGCACCTGCTCAGCCACGTCCGCCTTGACCGACAGGACCACGCGGGACTGACTTTCGCCGAACAGGAGCGCATCGCGCCGCAAGCCATCGAGACATAATCTTATCATAGCCCCCAGTCCATCGGCGGGCGCCGAGACGCAACATTCGGCGAGCGTCACAGCCAATCCACCATCAGAACAATCATGCGCAGATCGAACAAGTCCCTCACCAATCACTTTCAGTATAAATTGATGGAGCGCATGCTCGGTGTCAGGATTCAACAGCGGTGGAGAGCCCTGTTCTCGATGATGGAGTACTTTCAGATATTCACTCCCGCCGAGATCCTCACGGGTCCTTCCCAGGAGCACAATGACATCACCCGCCTGCTTGAACCATTGGGTCACTGCCCGATCAGCTTGCTCGATCAACCCCACCATCCCCAGCATCGGCGTCGGATAGATTGAGAGCCCGTTTGTCTCGTTGTAGAAGCTGACGTTTCCGCTGACGATCGGCACGCCGAAATGCTCACAGGCGTCTTTGATGCCTTCGATCGCCAAGACGAACTGCCACATAACATCAGGTCGCTCGGGATTGCCGAAGTTCAAACAATCCGTCAGCCCGATCGGTTCGGCACCTGAGCACACGAGATTCCTCGCCGCCTCAGCCACAGCAAGACGAGCCCCTTCATAGGGGTGCAACAAACAGTAGCGGCTGTTGCAATCGACCGTCATTGCGATGGCCTTATTCGTACCTTTAATCCGCACGACGGCCGCGTCTGATCCGGGTCGAACCATCGTATTCGTCCGTACCATATGGTCGTACTGTTCATAGACCCAGTGCTTGCTCGCGATCGTCGGCGACGCCAACAACGAGAGGAGCGCCGCCTTTGCATCCTTCACGTCCGGGATGGCATCATAGTTCAGCCCCGTTAACATGTCTTGATACGCAGGTGGCGAGTAGGGCCGTTCGTAGCGAGGTCCGTCATCGGCGAGTGACTTCGCAGGGATCTCCGCCACCACCTTGCCTTGATCCTTGACTCGGAGCATCCCATCACTGGTGACGCGACCCACCACCGCCACATCAAGATCCCACTTCTTACAGATTCTGAGGCACTCGTCTTCTTTGCCCGCTTTCGCCACCATCAACATCCGCTCTTGCGACTCCGAGAGCATGAGTTCATAGGGCGTCATGCCCGGCTCGCGACGCGGGACGTGCGTGAGATCCAACTCAATACCGTTGCCGGCACGCGACGCCATTTCGCAGGACGAACTGGTCAGCCCCGCCGCTCCCATGTCCTGGATGCCTACCAGGAGATCGTTCGCCATCAGTTCGAGGCAGGCTTCCAACAAGAGCTTCTCCGTAAAGGGATCGCCGACTTGGACGGTCGGCCGTTTCTGCTCCGACTCGTCGTCGAACGAATCGGAGGCCATCGTCGCCCCGTGAATTCCGTCTCGCCCTGTCTTCGATCCGAAATAGATCACGGGATTGCCGACTCCTGCCGCAGTCCCGCGAAAGATCTTATCCTTGTGCGCAACGCCGAGACAGAACACATTCACCAGCGGGTTCAGGGAATAAATATCGTTGAACGCAATCTCGCCGCCCACCGTCGGCACGCCCATGCAGTTGCCATAGCCCGCGATTCCGGCGACGACGCCCTTCACCAAGTGACGATTCTTCGCCGTCTCCAGTTCGCCAAACCGCAGCGAATCGAGCAACGCAATCGGCCGCGCGCCCATCGTGAAGATATCGCGAAGAATCCCCCCCACTCCCGTTGCCGCTCCCTGGTAAGGCTCGATAAACGAAGGATGGTTATGCGATTCCATCTTAAAGACCACGCAGAGCCCATCGCCGATGTCCACCGCACCGGCGTTCTCACCGGGCCCCTGCACCACCCGCGGCCCCGTCGTCGGCAGCTTCTTCAAATGCACACGTGAACTTTTATATGAGCAATGCTCCGACCACATGACGGAGAACATGCCGAGTTCAGTGAGATTGGGCTCGCGTCCCAAAATCTCGACGATTTTCTTGTACTCGTCGTCCGTCAGATTATGCTGCGCGATAACGTCTTTAGTGACCACCACGTCCGGGGTCTTCATTGGCAAAACTCAAAGCTGATAGTTTGTCGAGGAAAGGAAATACTTCAAATAAACGACGAAGGCTGATGTTAGGCTACCTGGGGTTGGAATTTCAACGTGAGTGAGATAAATGAAAACCGACTGAGGAAGAATTAACCGCTACTTTTAAATTTTACGCGTGAGCATAGGAGCTGGGGTCGATCAGGACCTTTCGAGAAAACTAGCTTTCAGTTTTGGGAGCCATCCACTTCCCCACCTCTTGAGCTGCTGCACATACGCAACTTTTTCGGGATACCTATTGATATAGCTGATATACCAATCATTTTCTTGCCAGCTTGAAACCGGCGTCGTCGTAATCCCTTCATCCTCCGGGTTGAAGAAATAGAACGCATTGAGATATCCATTTTTGTCCGCCAGCCTAAAATGAACCGAAACCAACGTGTGAGGAACCTTTACTTGACGTATCGATAAATCGCCCATCGCCGCCCGTAACAGGGACTCTCGAGCATCCTGTTGCCACGCTTTCACATCGATGTGGCCGATCGACCAACATTCTTGAGAACCGAACTCTTCGTTTGAACGAATCTCAATGTGCAACAAATTCTTTCGCATGCACGGGTCGTACTGTCGATAGCCAGTTCCGGCCTCCTTCTTTGGCTCAGTGCCAATGAATGCAACCGCCCCGACAAGTTGACGCCCAACAATCTTCGAAAGAAAGGTCGCATCCGACCGGTTCTCTCCAGTCCCAACAGTGATATATGCCGAGACAGTCCACTCGCCATTGGGCAAGGGCAGCTGCCATCCCGCAAATGGCATGCTCCCCGAAAAGGTTCGCCCCATTACCCCCCCACCTCCACTCGCGTCAGGGGAAGATTTTGTGAGCAGGGAAGTATTAGGCATCACAGGAGCAATGGTTTGTTGG
>Ga0335070_10001581_pt1 | contig 26281 bp, 22 predicted proteins | sample Lox_Sample_13_FD_206722 | JGI IMG/M metagenome (GOLD analysis project Ga0335070, IMG submission 206722) | Soil microbial communities from Loxahatchee National Wildlife Refuge, Florida, United States - Lox_Sample_1.3 | ecosystem: Environmental > Terrestrial > Soil > Wetlands | place: USA...
ACGTCTCCAGCCGGATGAAGCTGAAGCAGATTCTCGAGACCTTCCAAGATGTCATGGATCCGAGCATCAAAAAGTATGTATGCGCCCCGTGTTCAAACTGCAAGGGAGCCATCAGGGATTTGCTGAACGATAACGACCTCACCGAGAAATACGGGATACGCTATGGCGGTTTGGTGGACCTGGTCGTCAATGCGATGGTCGATATTGAGAAACCATTCATCGAGTGGGAAGGATAACGGTCCATTTCCGCAGGAGTAAAAGGCAATGAGCGGATCTAAGGGAAAAGTTTTTCTACTCAGTTCGGAAGGCATCGGATACGGAGAGGATATGCTCGGGTACCAGATCCTGGCGACGATGCTTGAAAGCTTAGAAAGACGTCTTGACAGGCCAGCGGCCATCATTTGTTGGAATACCGCCGTCAAACTCGCTGCAGAAGGATCCCCTCTGGTCCCTCATTTTAAGCGTCTGGAGGAGAAGGGCGTCAACATCCTTTTGGGAAAGTTGTGCGTCGGAGAATGTGAGCTGAACGGGAAAATGGCCGTCGGCAAAGAAGCCACGATGGATGATATTCTAGATCTTATCCTTCATAATGAAGTGGTCAATTTTTGAGTGCGATTGAAATAGCCTAGGCAACTGGATGGTATTAGAAAATCTATTGTTAAAGAGTCAAAAAGCCATTGTAGAGAGGTGGTTTGATCTCATCTTGGAAACCTATCCTGCCAATACTGCGGCCATGATGAGGAAGGATAAAAATCAGTTTACGAATCCTGTGGGATCTACTCTCTCCCGGGAGATAGACGTCCTGTTCAAAAACCTTTGTGAAGGCAGCCAGGATGAAAAGTGCCAGGCTTCTTTAGATTCGATTCTTAAGATCAGGTCGGTCCAAGATTTCTCTCCTTCAAAAGCCGTGGGGCTTATTTTCCTGCTGAAGAGAGCCATTGGGGAGACGCTGAAGAATGAAATTTATAAAGAATCGGTCATGGATGAATGGATGAAATTTCAATCAAGAATTGACGACCTGGCCCTTCAAGCCTTTGATATCTACATGGATTGCCGGGAGAAGATTTGTGAGATTCGGGTTCACCAGGCAAGGGCTGAGAAGGAAATGGCTTTTAAGATGATGGAAAGAATGACTTATTCGAAAAAAGAACGATAGAAGAGATGAAAATTCATAATCCGAAACGAATCTAATCATAATTGGGTAGGGGCGACTTTAGTCGCCCTCAATGGGAGGCTAAAGCCTCCCCTACCCAGTGTTAGTCATGGGTCATCAAATGACTTAATGACCAATGACCTAATTGCTATTTTCAACTTGGGTAAGATATGGGCCTCTGGTATTCTATTTCAGGAATTTTTTTGCTTGTCTTTCTTGTTGTGATTGGCATCGAAGGAATCGGTTTGTATTCTTTCTTTACTATTATTATTCCTTATGCCGCCGTTCTCTTTTTCGTTGTTGGCTTTATTTACCGTGTTCTGAAGTGGGCGAGCTCACCTGTTCCCTTTCATATCCCGACGGTTTGTGGGCAGCAGAAATCACTTCCCTGGATAAAACCCGACAAGATTGATAGCCCATATACCACGGGAGGTGTGATGAAAAGATTGGCGCTTGATATTCTTCTCTTCCGCTCCCTGCTCAAGAACGAAAAGGTCGATCTGGAGGCCCCCCACAGACTCCTCTTCAGGACGAGTACCCTTCTCTGGCTGGGGGCCCTGGCCTTCCATTGGTCTCTTCTTATCATTATTCTGAGGCACTTGAGATTCTTTCTCGAACCCGTTCCGATTGTTTTCATCGTCCTGCAGCGGCTTGATTCGATTCTGCAAAATCTGATGCCCATCATTTACATCAGTGATGTTGTCATTTTGATTGCCCTCGCCTATCTCTTCTTGAGACGAGTCATCTACCCGCAGGTCAGGTATATCTCGCTTCCCTCGGATTACTTTGTACTCCTTGGAATTGCAGGAATCGTGACCTCAGGCGTTCTGATGCGGCTGATCTATAAGGTTGATTTGGTACAAGTTAAAGAATGGGTCATGGCGATGTTGAGTTTTCGCCCCATGCCTCCCAAAGGAGTAAACCTGCTTTTTTATATTCATCTCTTTTTTGTGAGCATGTTCATTGCCTATTTCCCTCTCAGCAAGCTAATGCATATGCCAGGGATTTTTTTGAGTCCCACAAGAAACCTATTGAATGTGAGTCGTCATCGCAGACACGTCAACCCATGGAACCATCCGGTGAAGGTTCACACTTACGAAGAGTATGAGGACGAATTCCGGCAATCCATGAAAGAAGTTGGCTTACCCGTAGACAGGGAATAAGAATGCCAGAGGAAATTTCAAAAGATAAGCCTTTAAAGATCGACTATACGCCACCTCGAGAGTGTTGGATGGAGCCAAGGGCTGAATTCAGGAAGGGAACCTATGGCTACCCGGCCGCATCCAAACACCAGAAATATCTCGAGCTCCCGAACCCGAGAGAGTGGCAACCGAATGAAGAAGATTGGAAGCTGCCGGAGGACTGGAAGGAAATTGTCCTGAAGGGAATGGAGGATCGTTTGGACCGATATCGGTCCTTTCGGCTCTTTCTGGACATCTGCGTGAGATGCGGGGCGTGTGCGGATAAATGTCACTTCTTCATCGGCTCCGGAGATCCGAAGAATATGCCTGTCCTGAGGACCGAGCTTCTCCGCTCCGTCTATCGGAGATATTTCACGCTCTCCGGAAAGATCTTTGGAAAGCTCGCCGGAGCCAGGGAACTCACCGAGGAAGTTCTGAAAGAATGGTTCTATTATTTCTTCCAGTGCACGGAGTGCCGGCGCTGTTCTGTCTTTTGCCCTTATGGCATCGATACCTGTGAAATCACGATGATGGGAAGGGAACTGTTGAATCTCGTCGGGTGCAATATTAACTGGGTGATCGAGCCGGCTTCGAATTGTTTTCGGACGGGAAATCATCTGGGCATTCCTCCCCATGCCTTCAAATCAACGGTGGATTTTGCAATCGACGAACTTAAAGAGATCGCCGGTATCGACGTGGAAGTTCCGATTAACCGGAAAGGTGCTGAGATCCTCTTCGTCTCCCCGTCGGCTGATTATTTCGCCAGCCCTCACTGGTATACGTTTCTGGGGTACCTCCTTCTCTTTCATGAAATTGGCCTCGACTATACCTGGAGCACCTATGCTTCTGAAGGCGGGAATTTTGGTCTTTTTCACTCCGCAGACTTGGCAAAGAGACTGAACGCCAAGATTTACAGTGAGGCAAAAAGACTTGGAGTGAAATGGGTTTTAGGAGGAGAATGCGGCCATATGTGGAGAGTCATCCACCAGTATATGGACACCTTTAATGGCCCGGCGGATTTCCTGGAAGAACCTGTATCTCCCGTCACTGGGACCCCCTTTGAGAATGCGAAGTCGACGAAGATGGTTCACATCTGTGAATTCACGGCTGACCTCATACAGAATAAAAGATTAAAATTGGATCCAAGCCGAAACGATAAATGGAAAGTGACCTATCATGATTCCTGCAACATCTCCCGAGGGGTAGGACTCCTTGAGGAACCACGCTATATTCTCAGAAATGTCTGTAATGAGTTCTACGAAATGCCTGAGAATACGATAAGGGAACGGACTTTTTGCTGCGGAAGCGGAGCTGGTTTGGGTTCAGATGAGAATATGGAGATGCGTCTGAGAGGGGGCTTTCCAAGAGCAAATGCCGTCAAGTATGTCAAGGAGCAATATGGGGTGAACCTCTTGACCTGTATCTGTGCGATTGATAGGGCGACGCTTCCTCCTCTGCTGGAATATTGGGTTCCTGGGGTCGAAGTGGCAGGGGTCCATGAATTGGTTGGAAATGCATTGGTCCTGAAAGGGGAAAAAGATAAAACGACCAATCTCCGTGGAGAACCTCTCGATTCCTTTATTTCTCCCTCTCCCCCAGAGGGGAGAGGGGAGGGTGAGGGGGAAGGATCCGACCATGTATGATGGCAAAAAGATTATTCCGGGGCTGATCATCTTCCTCGGGTTGGTCACCTCTCCGCTCTGGTATAATGCGGCGAGTGAAAAGATGAGCTATGTACCCAAACCCGAGCTCCCGGCCGATAAGAAGGAATGTATCGAGCCCAAGGCCTACATCCGGATCAATCACAAGGGTTTGTTAGAGGATTGGAAGGAATCGGCCGTCCGCAAGGGCGTTCGAATCTACACGGCGAGTAACAAAAAAACTTATACCATGGATCTGAACCGTACCTGCATGAGCTGTCACAAGGACAAAACGAAATTCTGTGATCAATGCCACAATTATGCCGGAGTCACCAACAAATGCTGGGACTGCCATATCTATCCTAAAGAGATAAAAGAGGGAAGATTGAAGTAAGATGGAACTTACGAGAAGGACACTCTTCAAGATTGCCGGACTCACCCTCCTGGGGTTATCTGCCAAGCCAGGCTGGAAGATTCTTTCAGCCCTTGACCAGCCAGAACCTTCCCCTGCCTCAGGAACATTGGCCAACAAAAAGTGGGGCATGGTCGTGGACCTGAAGCGGTGCTGGTCGCAGGAGAAATGCAGGGATTGCATCGATGTCTGTCATCGCATCCACAATGTCCCGGATATGGGGAGCCTCAAGGAAGAGATCAAGTGGGCCTGGACGGTTCCCTATAAGGAGGTCTTTCCGGAACATGAATTTGAAGTAACAGAAGAAGACTACCAGCATAAACCTGTTCTCCTGCTCTGTAATCATTGCGATGATCCACCGTGCGTGAAGTACTGCCCCACAAGGGCGACGTGGAAAAGAGAAGACGGAATTGTCATGATGGACTTTCACCGGTGCATTGGATGCCGCTACTGCATGGCGGGATGTCCCTATGGCTCGAGGAGCTTCAATTGGAGAGATCCCCGGCCTTTTATCAAAAAGGTCAATCCGGAGTTTCCGACTAGGACAAGGGGTGTGGTCGAAAAGTGCAATTTCTGCGTTGAGAGGCTTGAACAGGGTCTGATCCCGGCCTGCGTCGAGGCGTGCAAGGAGAAGGGTTTGATCTTCGGCAACCTCAAAGACCCGCAGGCAGAGATCAGGAGAGTTCTGCAGAATAGGGTCGTCTATCAGCGGTCACCCGAATTGGGGACGAAACCCAAGGTTTATTATATCCTATAAGGAATGGGTAGATGGAGTCATGGAGTAATGGAATAATAGAGTGATGGAATTCTTGAGAGCAGCTACCTGTGATTTCCAGTTGCTCTTTGCCCAGTAATCCATGACTCCGGTACTCCAACACTCCAGATTTTATTCGGTGCTTATGCTTGACCAAAGAAAGAAGATCATTGGAGAGGACAATTCTCTCTTTGAACATATCTGGAGAACCGGAAAGGGTTTCTACATCACGGTTTCCATCTTGGCCGCTCTTGTTCTCTGGGGAGTCTATGCCTATGTGACCCAATACCTCAATGGTTTGACCGTCACCGGGCTTTCAAGGCAGATTTTCTGGGGAGTCTATATTACCAACTTCGTCTTTTTCATTGGGATCAGCCACGCCGGGACCTTCATCTCAGCAGTGCTCCGCGTCCTCAAAGCAGAATGGCGGAGGCCGATCAGCCGGCTCTCAGAACTGACCACTGTTTTTATTCTAATGTTTGGTGTCGGAAGCGTTCTGATCGATCTAGGAAGACCCGACCGAATGTTATATGCCATCCGGTATGCCCATTTCACGTCTCCGTTGTTATGGGACGTCTGTAGCATCACCATGTATCTGACCGTAAGCTCCATTTGTCTCTATCTCGCCCTGATCCCGGATATCGCCCTGCTCAGAGATCTCGGTGGAAGAAGAGAGTGGTTTTACCGGATCCTCGCGTTAGGATGGACAGGAGATGAGCATCAACGTCGGCGGCTCGATAAGGCAATCGGTGCGATGTCGATCCTCGTCATCCCCGTAATGATCACCGTCCATACCGTCGTTTCATTCGTCTTTGCCATGACCATCCAGCCCTTGTGGCACAGTGCAATTTTCGGTCCTTATTTCGTCGTTGGGGCCATCTTCTCCGGAGTGGCGAGCGTGATTGTGGTGATGGCCATAATTAGAAAGGTTTACCATCTTGAAAACTATATCAAGCCGATTCATTTCAACAACATCGGTATCTTCCTAATGGCCATGACTCTTTTGTGGTTCTATTTCACCTTCGCAGAGTACATCACTGTTGTCTATGGGAACGAGCCCGTACATATGGCGATCTTCTGGTCCAAGATATCCGGAAAATTCGCTCCCCTTTTCTGGCTCCACTTCACCTTGTGTTTCGTCATCCCTCTGCCGATTCTTGCCATGAGAAGATTTCGCACGATTCGAGGGACAGTTATCGCTTCGATCTCCATTATCACCGGTATGTGGCTAGAGCGGTTTGTCATCATTGTTCCGACACTAACGAGACAGAGGATGCCCGTAGAAGGTGCCTTTTACATTCCCACATGGGTGGAGTGGTCCATTCTGGCAGGCTGCATCTCTTTGTTCATCCTCCTCTACACGCTCTTTACAAAACTCTTTCCCATTGTTCCTGTATGGGAGATTAGAGAAGGGAGGGAGAAAGCAGTGACAGCAGTGTCGGAGAGGATTAAGTCCTACCTGCCCGAGCAAGGTACGTAAGAGAATGAAGTATGATGATTATTCCCTACTGCATCCGATTGATCATTTAGATAAGAAAGAAATGAAAAAAGGAAAAGTTTACTTGGTGGGCGCTGGCCCGGGAGATCCTGGCTTAATGACCGTCAAGGGGCTGGATTGTCTTCGACGCGCTGATGTTGTGATCTATGATCGCCTTGTTGAAGAAAGCATCCTCAATGAAACCCGGCCTGAGGCTGAAAAGATATACGTGGGAAAAGCGGACAGGTTACATGTTCTTGAACAGGACGCCATCAACCAATTGCTCTTGGGAAAGGCTCGGGAGGGCAAGGTCGTCGTCAGACTGAAAGGGGGCGATCCTTTTGTGCTGGGACGGGGCGGTGAAGAAGCTGGGATTCTGACAAAACACAGAATTCCGTTTGAAGTCGTGCCTGGAGTGACTTCGGCCTCTGCCGTTCCTGCCTACGCGGGCATTCCCCTTACGCATCGTGGGGTTGCTTCTTCCTTTGCTGTCATCACCGGGCACAAGGCTTCAGACAGGGGTGAGCCCAGGATCTCCTGGAACAAACTGGCCACCGGAGCGGATACGCTCATTATCCTTATGGGAATGCGGAATCTGACGGAAATCGTCAACCAGCTCATCAAGCATGGCCGATCTCCTTCTACTCCTATTGCAGTGGTCACCCAGGGAACAACCTCCCGGCAAAAGTGTGTGGTGGGCACGCTCGAAGATATTGTAGCGAAAGTAAAATCCGAAAAACTTCAACCGCCATCCGTCGTGGTCGTGGGTGATGTGGTTCAACTCCGAAAATATTTGCGTTGGTTTGATAAATGAAAGGTGAATCTCCCTATACGCAGAAGGAAAGTTTAAAAGATTTCATTCCATGAATAAAAATAAATCAAAGCCTGTTGTGTATTATCCGATCTTCCTCAATATCCTGGGCAAAAAATCCATTGTCATCGGAGGAGGAAACGTTGCTGTTCGAAAGATCAAAAGCCTTTTAGAATGTCGGGCAAAGGTGACTGTGATCAGTCCACAGCCCCATGCAGAAATATCAAAGTTGTCGGAAGAGAGAATGATTCGATTAATCGAACGGGACTATAAAACAAGCGACCTAAAGGATGCGGTGATTGCCGTTGTATGTACCGATGCAAAAAAGGTCAATCGCAAAGCAGCTGATGAAGCGAGGAAGGCAGGGGCTTTAGTCAATGTGGCAGACGATCCTGAACGATCGGATTTTATCATCCCCTCTTTCTTCCGCAGAGGAAACCTGACCCTGGCTGTTTCCACCTCTGGGGTGAGTCCGGCCCTGGCTAAAAAAATCCGTGCAAAACTCGAAAAAAGCTTCGGAGTGGAGTACGCCTCGTTATTATCTCTAATTGGAGAAGTCCGATCAGGAATTAAGAGAGAAGGATATATTGTTGACACAGAAACCTGGCAGGGTATGCTTGACATAGATCTCCTGACGAGACTTGTGAAAGCAGGTTCCCGGGAGAAGGCAAAAGCTCTTTTGCTTGAGAAACTAAAAGCGACCAAGAGAGGCAATAGTCTACGCTCAACTAATTAAGACCCGATATTGACCGTGAGTAACTCTTGAGAATTCGGATTCAATTTCAATAGCTATTAAAATTAGTAACTATTTCAACATGTTAACATAATTCAGACCGCTTTCGTTGACCCAGTTTGGAGAAAATGGGGTTCGATTTCAAATTTTTCCTCCCTTTCTTCCTTCAGCGGAAAGACTCTAAATTTTTTACAAAACCCACAAAAAAATATTGACAAAATCAAAAAAACCTGATAACCTTATAAAGTTTTTTGCTTAATTTTCTCTCTCAACCCATTGATTTTTAACCTGCTGAAATGATTAATTTTTGATTAGGGGTAAGTAATGCCTACTATTAGTCAACTGGTTCGAGAAGGAAGGAAAGGCGTCAAGAGCAAGACCTCTGCGCCTGCCCTCACTGGATCCCCTCAAAAAAGGGGAGTCTGCATCCGAGTGTATACGACCACTCCCAAGAAACCCAATTCCGCTCTTCGAAAAGTTGCACGGGTGAGATTAACCAATGGAATTGAGGTAACCACTTATATCCCAGGAGTTGGTCACAACCTCCAGGAACATTCCGTTGTCCTCATTCGAGGAGGAAGGGTGAAAGACCTTCCAGGAGTTCGGTATCATATCATCCGTGGTACCTTAGACTCCGTAGGCGTCCAGGACCGTAAACAGAGCCGCTCCAAATACGGAGCCAAAAAGCCAAAATAACTGAACTTCTCTTCCAAACCCATTCATAGAAAAGGAAGAAGGAGCTTTTATGCCCAGAAAAAGAGAAGTCAAAAAAAGGGAGATACTTCCGGACCCCAAGTATCACGATTTGCTAACTGCAAAATTTATCAATGGTATCATGCGCCGCGGAAAGAAGAGCACGGGAGAAGGAATTTTTTATGGTGCCCTTGACATCGTGAAAGAGAAAACCCACTCAGACCCGCTTAAGGTTTTTAGCCAGGCGATGAATAACGTGAAACCTCTTATTGAGGTGAGACCGAGGAGAGTGGGAGGAGCGACTTATCAAGTTCCGGTAGAGGTGAGGCCGGAAAGAAAGATTGCTCTGTCCATTCGGTGGATCATCGGCTTTGCAAAGCAGCGATCCGAAAAGACGATGGAGGAAAAGCTTTCAGCGGAATTGATTGACGCAGCCAATAACCGGGGGGCTGCCATTAAAAAGAAAGAAGATACGCATAAAATGGCCGAGGCAAATAAAGCCTTCGCCCATTACCGCTGGTAATCTGCCGGCAATATAGAGGAAACTTGTGTCGAACGCAGTGTTAAAAGAACATACACGCAACATAGGAATTATGGCTCATATCGACGCCGGGAAGACGACGACGACGGAACGAATTCTATATTATACCGGCGTCACCCACAGGATCGGAGAGGTCGATGAAGGTTCGGCGACCATGGACTGGATGGAGCAAGAAAAGGAAAGAGGGATCACCATCACCTCTGCGGCGACTACCTGTTTCTGGAAAGATCACCGGATCAATATCATCGATACTCCCGGCCACGTTGATTTCACGATAGAGGTGGAGCGATCTCTCCGAGTTCTGGATGGGGCGGTGGCGGTCTTCTGTTCGGTGGGAGGAGTCGAGCCTCAATCTGAAACGGTTTGGAGACAGGCGGATAAATACCGGATCCCAAGGATTGCCTTCATCAATAAGATGGACCGAATGGGTGCAGACTTCCAGGGTTGCGTCCAGATGATGGTCGATCGGCTTAAAACAACACCCCTCCCGGTTCAGCTTCCAATTGGCAAGGAGGAGGATTTCAAAGGCGTCATCGACCTTATCGCGATGAAGGCCATTCTCTATGATCCCCTTAGCCTTGGGACAAAATACGAGGTGGTGGATATTCCGGAGGCTTATCTCAAGGAAGCCTCCATATCGAGAGAATACCTTATCGAAAAACTGGCCGAGAGAAATGACTTTCTCATGGAGAAGTTTATCGACGGCCAGGAAATTTCAGAGCCGGAGTTGAGGCGCGCCCTCAGGGAGGTGACTCTCCAACTGAAAGGAATTCCTGTGCTTTGCGGTGCCGCCTTCAGGAATAAAGGAGTTCAACCACTTCTCGACGCCATCATCGACTATCTCCCTTCCCCGTTGGATACCCCACCGGTGAAAGGGGTAGACCTCCGGGGTCAGGAACTCACCTTCTGTGCCAACAATGGACACCCCCTTTCAGCATTAGCCTTCAAAATCATGAATGACCCCTATACGGGACAGTTGACGTTCTTCAGAATATATTCTGGATCACTCAAATCCGGGGACTCTGTCTTTAATTCCATCAAGGGAAAAAGAGAACGGATTGGGCGTCTGGTTAAGATGCATGCCAACAAGCGGGAGGAGATTCACGAAGTCTTCGCGGGTGATATCTTTGCGGCGGTAGGCCTCAAATATACTACGACCGGCGATACCATCTGCAGTGAAAAGCAACCGATCATCCTCGAATCGATGAACTTTCCGGACCCGGTGATCTCTATCGCCGTTGAGCCGAAGACCAAGGCCGATCTGGAAAAGCTGGGGACGGCCCTTCAGAAATTGACTTTGGAAGACCCTTCTTTCAAAGTGAAGACGGATGAAGAAACGGGTCAGACGATCCTTTCCGGCATGGGCGAACTCCATCTGGAGATTATCGTCGACCGACTCCTGAGGGAATTCAATGTGGAGGCCAGTGTGGGACAGCCTCAGGTGGCCTACCGGGAGACGATTACAAAAACGATCAAGTCGGAAGGCCGATTTGTTCGTCAGTCTGGTGGAAGAGGCCAGTACGGTCATGTCTGGTTGATTCTCGAACCTCAGGTGCCAGGCAAGGGCTTTGAATTTGTCAATCGGATCGTGGGAGGAGCCGTCCCTCGAGAATATATTCCTGCCGCCGAAAAGGGTGCCGTGGAAGCCATGGAGAAAGGAGTGCTTGCGGGTTACCCCATGGTGGATATTAAGGTCACGCTTATCGATGGTTCCTATCATGAAGTGGACTCCTCTGAAATGGCTTTTAGAATCGCCGGTTCTTTGGGCTTTAAGGAAGGGGCGCGCCAAGCCAACCCCGTCCTTCTTGAACCTTTGATGTCGATTGAAATTATTATTCCAGAGGAGTTTATGGGGCAGGTCATCGGTGACCTGACTGCCAGGAGAGGGAAAACAACAAAAGTGGAATATCGCGGGGGGACAAATGTCATTGTCGGGGAGGTCCCCCTGGCGAATATGTTCGGATATGCGACCGACCTTCGGTCTCTCACCCAGGGAAGGGCAACCTTTACTTTACAATTCTCTCATTATAGTCCGGTGCCGACATCCGTGAGTGAGGAAATCCTTTCTCAACTGAAAAGGGTCGCCTGAGTGCACCCCAAAACCTAAAGGAGGGTTTGAGCCATGTCGAAGCCGAAGTTTGAGAGGACAAAGCCACATGTGAACATTGGGACGATCGGGCACGTGGATCATGGGAAGACGACGTTGACCTCAGCGATCACGAAGGTGTTGGCGAACAAGGGGTTGGCTTCCTATATGGCGTTTGATCAGATTGACAAGGCGCCGGAGGAGAAGGAGCGAGGGTTGACGATCGCGATAGCGCATGTGGAGTATGAGACGGCGAAGCGGCATTATGCGCACATCGATTGTCCGGGGCATGCGGATTATATCAAGAATATGATCACGGGTGCGGCGCAGATGGATGGGACGATTTTGGTGGTATCGGCGGCCGATGGGCCGATGCCTCAGACGCGGGAGCATGTGTTGTTGGCCAAGCAGGTGCGGGTGCCCTATATTGTGGTATTTTTGAACAAGGTGGATATGGTGGAGGATCCGGAGTTATTGGATTTGGTGGAGTTGGAGGTGCGGGAGTTGTTATCGGGGTATGATTTTCCTGGGGAGAATACGCCGGTGATACGAGGGAGTGCGCTCAAGGCGTTGGAGTGTGGTTGTGGGAAGCCGGATTGTCAGTGGTGCAGTGGGATATGGAAGTTATTGGATGCGGTGGACACGTTTATACCGGAGCCGGTTCGGGAGATAGACAAGCCGTTTTTGCTACCGGTGGAGGATGTGTTTACGATCTCGGGTCGTGGGACGGTGGTGACGGGGCGCGTGGAGCGTGGTGTGATCAAGGTGGGCGAAGAGGTGGAGATTGTGGGGATACGGCCGACGCAGAAGACGGTATGCACGGGGGTGGAGATGTTTCGCAAGACCCTGGATCAGGGTCAGGCTGGGGATAACATAGGGGTGTTGTTGCGGGGGACGAAGCGGGAGGAAGTGGAGCGGGGGCAGGTGGTGGCCAAGCCTGGGTCGATCACCCCGCATCGGAAGTTTAAGGCGGAGACGTATATATTGACGAAGGAGGAGGGGGGGCGGCACACGCCGTTTTTCAATGGGTATCGGCCTCAGTTTTATTTTCGGACGACGGATGTGACGGGGGTGGCGGTGTTGCCGGAGGGGGTGGAGATGGTGATGCCTGGGGACAATGTACAGTTGACGGTGGAGTTGATCACGCCGATCGCGATGGAGAAGGAGTTGCGGTTTGCGATCCGGGAGGGGGGTCGCACGGTGGGCGCAGGTGTCATCAGCGACATCCTCGAGTAAAGCAACGCCGGCGAGAATTTTTGTTTAGGAGTATTGAATGAGGAATATCTTAACGTTGTCCTGCACAGAGTGTAAGCGAAGAAACTATTCTACGACAAAGAATAAACGGACGACTCCGGATAAACTGGAGTTTAAAAAATACTGCCGGTTTTGTCGTAAGCATACGGTTCATAAAGAGACAAAGTGATACTAGGACGTGGTAGGTGGAACGTAGCACCGGATACAGGCCAGTAGCTCTAACGGATAGAGCGCCGGACTCCAAATCCGGATGATGGGGGTTCAAATCCCTCCTGGCCTGCCATTTCAATCCTGCGGGGTGGCAAGGTACCCGATGGCAGGTAAGGGAAAGCTGGGCCGATGGAATTCTCAATAAAAGAAAAATTCGAGGTAGCAAAACAATTTTTAAGGGAGGTTAGAACCGAACTAAAAAAGGTGACCTGGCCGTCGAGGAAAGATACCCTTTCCGGTACACTCGTCGTTTTAGTGGCTGTCTTCATCATCGCTATCTTCTTGGGGATTGTTGATTCAGGCCTGTCAAATCTTATTAAAGCGTTATTGAAAAGGGCGGTCAGTTAGGAGGAGTAGTCATTAACGTTATGGAAAAGCAGTGGTACGTCGTTCATACCTATTCAGGTTTCGAGAACAGGGCGAAACAGAATTTGGAAGAACGAATCAAGAATCTTGGCAAGAGCGAATATTTCTCCGACATCTTAGTTCCAACGGAGACCGTCGTCGAATTGGTAAAGGGGAAGAGAAAGACCTCTCAGAGAAAGATTTTTCCTGGATATATTTTGGTGAGGATGGAGCTGAACGAAGAGACGTGGCATATCGTCAAGGATACTCCCAAGATTACTGGTTTCGCCGGCGACGGTACCAAACCGGTGCCTATTTCAGAGGGAGAAGTTGGGGAGATTCTTTCCCAGATGAAGGAAGGGGTTTCGAAGGCAAAACCAAAGGTTTCTTTCTCTGCCGGAGATAGCGTTCGAGTCATTGACGGTCCTTTTGTTAATTTTATCGGAACGATTGAAGAGGTGAAACCAGAAAAAAGAAAACTGAAGGTCTTGGTCTCTATCTTTGGAAGATCGACTCCGGTGGAACTGGATTTCATCCAAGTAGAAAAGAGTTAAGAGATTTCTGAGAAAAGTGAGTAAGAATAAAAAATAGCCGTTAGGCGAAGGTTACGGCTACGAAGCCCGTTTGGTTTAGCGTCAGAGGGTTACGTTAAGTTCTCAATACGAAACCCTAACCGTAGGACGATACGGGCATTGTCACCGTTGCCGATGGATGAGACCTCTAAGTAATCAGAGCGCTTTTGAGGAGTGGCAATGGCAAAGAAAGTTGCGGCAATGGTTAAGCTTCAAATTCAGGCAGCGCAGGCAAACCCTTCGCCTCCGGTGGGGCCGGCACTAGGGCAGCATGGGGTGAATATCATGGAGTTTTGTAAGGCCTTCAATGCTCGAACCCAAGGACAGGAGGGAATGGTTATCCCAGTGGTGATCACGATTTTTTCAGATCGCTCTTTCAGCTTTGTAACCAAAACCCCGCCGGCTTCAATCCTATTGAAGAAGGCGGCAAAAATTGTGAAAGGCTCAGGGGAGCCGAACCGCAACAAAGTGGGTAAGGTGACCCGGGACCAGGTTCGGGAGATCGCACAGATCAAGTTCAAGGATCTCAATGCGGTGGACATGGAGGGCGCCATCCGCACCGTTGAGGGAACGGCAAGAAGCATGGGCCTTGAGATTGTATAAGAGAAGATTATGGCGAAAAGAGGAAAAAAATATTTAGAAGCAAGAGCCAAGGTTGATCGGAACAAACGATATGGGTTGGAGGAAGGGGTGAAACTCCTTCTGGAGACAGCCCACGCTAAATTTGATGAAGGCGTGGACCTTGCCATCCGCCTCGGGGTGGATCCTAAGAAATCGGACCAAATGGTGCGGGGAACCGTGGTTCTGCCTCACGGGACCGGGAAGAAAGTCCGGGTCCTGGTCTTTGCCAAAGGCCAGAAGGAGAAAGAGGCATCCGATGCGGGTGCCGATGTTGTGGGGGGGGAGGACCTCATCGAAAAAATTTCGAAAGGATGGCTCGATTTCGATAAGGCCATTGCCACTCCGGACATGATGGGTTTGGTCAGTAAGCTAGGGAAGATCTTGGGGCCCCGAGGATTGATGCCCAACCCTAAGGTGGGAACGGTCACCTTCGATCTGGAAAAGGCCATCAAAGAGATCAAGGCAGGCAAAGTCGAATTTAAGGTGGAGAAAGCTGGGGTGGTCCATGTCCCGGTGGGAAAGGTCTCTTTCGGGTTCGGTCAACTATTAGAAAATGTCAAAACGCTCCTGGAAGTGATCTTAAGGGCGAAGCCACCGACCAGCAAAGGCATCTACCTGCGGACCGTGGCGTTATCGACCACCATGGGGCCTGGGATTAAAGTCGATCCGCTCGACATCCGAAGCGTCTTGAAATCCTAAAAGGCAAGCCTTCGTCGGGGAGGTAGAGATCATTGAATCGAAAAGAGAAAGAACAAGTCATATCCGATCTGAGCGAAAGGATCAAAGGGGTCAGGGCGGCTGTCCTGACCAATTACCGGGGCCTCAATGTTGAACAGCTGAATCACCTGAGGCAGCGGTTGAGGGAAGAGAAGATCTCCTATCACGTCATCAAGAATACGTTGATGAAACTGGCTTCCAAGGGGACGGATCTGGAGAAACTGGATAACTATTTTCAAGGGCCGACGGCGATCGCGATCTCTTACGGAGATCCAGTTCTTCTGTCAAAAATTTTATCGGAATTCATTAAGACGCAACCGTCCCTTGAGATTAGAGTCGGCCTCATTCAGGGAAAGCTCGCATCTCCTGAAGAAGTCAAAGCCCTTGCCACGATGCCTTCTCGGGAGGTCCTTTTTGGTCAGATCTTAGGAGGAATTCAAGGACCAGCGAGTCAACTCGGAGCGGTCCTTTACCGTGCGATTCAACAGGTGCTTGGAACGATTCAGGCCAGGGCGGATCAGCTGGGCCAGCAGGCCCCTGAAGAAACCAAAACCGTTTCATGACCTTTGCTCTTTCTTCCTTTGAAGAGACGGGGGAAGGGCAGGGCTTCAAATAAAGAGAAATGAGACAGGAGGATTTTCCAAATGGCAGATATTCAAAAAATTGCTGAAGAAATCGGTAGTCTAACTTTATTGGAAGCGCGTGACTTGGTAAAGGCTCTGGAGGAAAAATTGGGTATCAAGGCGACCGCACCGATGGCCGTGGCGGCCATGCCGGCCGCCGGGGCTGCTGCGGGAGCGGAGGCCGCCCAAGCCGAAGAGAAGACAGAATTCGATGTCATCCTGACGGGTTTTGGCGACAAGAAGATTCAGGTGATCAAGGTCGTCAGGGAATTGACCGGATTAGGTTTGAAAGAAGCCAAGGACCTCGTGGAAGGTGTCCCCAAGCCCGTTAAGGAAGGGGTTTCGAAAGAAGAAGCCGCAACGATGAAGAAGAAGCTTGAAGAGGCTGGTGGGACTGTCGAAGTCAAGTAGCAACCATTCAGAAGTGTTGAGGAACACGGTTGTCTCTTCCCGGAAGGACAGAATGAATTTTAAGTGGAGTCCGAGAGGGAGGAGACTTTCTATTTAAGGGAGAAGTGATTATGGCTAGCGTTGTCCCCGTCTATCGAAGGTACCGAAAGAATTTCTCGAAAATCAAGGAAGTGTTAGAGATCTCCAATCTGATTGAGGTTCAAACGAGATCCTACGAAAAGTTTTTGCAGGCCAATGCGGATCCTGACAAACGGGAACCCGTCGGGCTTCAAGCGGTTTTTAAAACCGTCTTCCCGATCAAGGATTTTTATGAAACCGCCTCGCTCGAATTTGTTAATTACCGGCTCACCGAGCCGAAATACGATGTGGAAGAATGTCTGTTAAGAGGAATGACCTATGCGGCACCCATCAAGGTGACGGTTCGCTTGGTCGTTTGGGATGTAAACGAGGAGACCAAGGCCAGAAGCATTAAGGCCGTAAAGGAACAAGAGGTCTATTTTGGTGAGATTCCGCTCATGACCGAAAACGGAACATTTATTGTGAACGGGACGGAGCGGGTGATCGTCAGCCAACTTCATCGCTCCCCTGGAGTCTTTTTTGATCAGGACCAGATCAAGCCCCACGGCGGCGGCAAGGTCTTCTATTATGCGCGCATTATTCCTTACCGTGGTTCCTGGATTGACTTCGAGTTTGACCAGAAAGATCTTCTTCACGTCCGGATCGACCGACGTCGAAAGATTCCGGTGACGGTTCTCCTCCGGGCACTCAAATACACGGGCGAGGAACTCTTGCACTACTTCTATCATCAGGAGAAGGTTCTCATCCGGAGAGGGAAATTTCAAAAAGAGATTTCGAGAGATGTGTTGGTGGGGCAGAAGGCGACCTCCGATATCGCCGACCCGGATAGCCATAAGATCATCCTCAAAAAACATCGTCGTATTACAGAAGACGCTTTCAAGAAATTGGAGCAGGCAAAGATCAATACCATCCCCGTGGAGACCCAGGATCTGATCGGACGGTACCTGGCCAAGGATGTCGTAGATCCTGAGACAGGAGAGGTCATCGCTGAATGTAATGACGAGGTGACAGAAAAACTTCTGGATGAGATGAAAGAAAGAAAGATCGAATCCTTTGACGTCCTCTTCATCGATAACATCAATGTCAGCTCTTCGTTACGGGATACGCTCGTGGTGGACAAGATCGGGTTGACCCGAGAGGAAAGGGAGAAATTACCGACCCTTGAATCCGGAAAATCTGTACGTGAAAAGGAGTCTGAAAGAGCCCTGATCGATATTTACAAAAGACTTCGTCCCGGGGATCCCCCGACGATTGAAACGGCCATTGGCCTCTTTTATAACCTTTTCTTCAATCCCGAGCGGTATGACCTTTCCAAGGTGGGAAGGATGAAATTGAACCATAAACTTGGCCTAAAAAGCAATCCTCCGAAGATATTGGTCTTTACCGAGCGATGGAAGAAAGAGGCGTTAGCGGCGGGAGCCACCTATGCAGGGGGAAAAGAGCTCGTCGATCGCATTTTGGAAGGATGGCTTGATTTTGACGAAGCGATTTCAACTCCCGAAATGGCGGAGGAGATCCAACGTGCGGCCAAGGTCCTGCATCCTATCGGACTGATGCCCGCTTTGAAGGATGGGACGATTACGGATGATGTCCAAGGAGCGGTTCGAAAAATTTTGGAAGATGAGAAGACCACTCTCAGGCGGAGGGATATCATCGAGGTCGTCGAGTACTTGATCAAATTGAAGGACGGGCAGGGTGCGGTGGATGATATCGACCACCTGGGAAACCGCCGCGTGAGGACCGTTGGAGAACTCTTAGAGAATCAATATCACATCGGGCTGGTGAGGATCGAAAGGGCGATCAAGGAACGAATGAGTCTTCAAGATGTGGAGACTCTGATGCCCCATGATCTCATCAATTCAAAGCCCCTCTCTGCCGTCATTAAAGAATTTTTCGGATCCAGCCAGCTTTCGCAATTTATGGATCAGACCAATCCTTTATCGGAGATCACCCATAAGCGGCGACTCTCTGCCTTGGGTCCAGGGGGACTCACCCGAGAGAGGGCAGGGTTTGAGGTGAGGGACGTTCACCCCACGCATTACGGCAGGATCTGTCCCATCGAGACCCCGGAGGGTCCAAACATTGGCTTGATCACTTCTCTCAGCACCTACGCTCGCGTCAATGACTATGGATTTATTGAGACGCCTTATCGCGAAGTGACCCATGGGAAGGTCACCAACAATATCCGATACCTTTTTGCTCTGGATGAGGAAGAAGATATCGACGGGCAGAAACCAGCCATTGCTCAAGCGAATGCCCCCTTGGATAAAGAAGGGAGGTTTACCGCTCCTCTCATCTCCGCCCGAAGGGGGGGCGAATTTGTGATGGTGAAACCCGAGGAGATCCGGTATATGGACGTTTCGCCAAAACAACTGGTGAGCGTCGCCACCTCCCTCGTTCCCTTCTTGGAGAATGATGATGCTAATCGGGCCCTCATGGGATCAAACATGCAACGCCAGGCTGTCCCACTTCTCAGGACGGATGCGCCGTTGATCGGGACGGGAATGGAAGGAATCGTCGCGAGGGATTCCGGAGTGACGGTGGTTGCCAAAAGAGACGGTGTCGTGGAAGATGTGGATGCCTCGCGAATCGTCATTCGTGCCGATGAGGATGGTCAGAGAGAGGACGATCCCGGCGTCGACATCTATACCTTGATCAAATACAAACGTTCGAATCAGAATACCTGCATCAATCAAAGGCCCATTGTCCGTATTGGAGAGCGGGTCAAGAAGGGAGAGGTGATCGCAGATGGACCCGCGACCCACATGGGAGAGCTGGCATTAGGGAGGAATGTTCTGGTGGGGTTCATGCCCTGGGGAGGGTATAACTTTGAGGATTCCATCCTCATCAGTGAAAAATTGTTGAAAGAAGATACCTATACCTCCATCCATATCGAAGAATTGGAGTGCGTCGCTCGGGATACGAAGCTGGGAAAGGAAGAGATCACATCTGATATTCCTAATGCGGGGGAGGAGGCATTGGGGGATCTGGATGAGAGCGGGATCATTCGAATCGGAGCCGAGGTGAATCCCGGAGACATTCTGGTCGGAAAGGTAACTCCCAAGGGGGAGACCCAACTCTCTCCAGAGGAGAAGCTCCTTCGGGCCATCTTCGGTGAAAAGGCGGGGGATGTTCGGGATACCTCCTTGAGAGTCCCCCACGGAATTGAAGGGATTGTGATCGATGCAAAGGTTTTCTCCCGCAAAGGACAGGAAAGGGACGAAAGAACGAAAGCGATCGAAGACCAAGAGAAGGCAAGGTTGCTAAAGAATCAAGCCGATGAGATCCGGATCATCCAAAATAGCACACGAAGGAAGATCGGGAAGTATCTGCTCGGTAAACGGACCGCCCATAAAATTGCGGACGAGAAGAAGAACCGCGTCTATTTAGAGGCCAAAGAGCGGATCAAGGAGGAGCACCTGTTTGCCGTTCCCTTTGACCGGCTGAAGGAGATCGACGTGGTGGAAGGGAAGAGAGTTCTTCCTGACGTTCATCGTTTCCTCGATCACGCAGAACTCCAGATCAATGTGGTCAAGGGAGTCTTTGGAGATAAATTGGCCAAACTAAAGAGGGGAGACGAGCTGGCTCCAGGCGTCATCAAGACCGTGAAGGTCTACATCGCCATGAAACGAAAACTTTCGGTCGGGGATAAAATGTCCGGGCGCCATGGAAACAAAGGGATCATCTCTCGAATTCTCCCAGAGGAGGACATGCCGTACTTAGAGGATGGGACTCCGGTCGAAATCATCCTCAACCCACTGGGAGTCCCTTCGCGAATGAATGTGGGCCAAATCCTTGAAACCCACTTGGGATGGGCTGCAAAGGGGCTCGGGTGGAAGATCCAAGAATATTTGGAGAAGCATTTCAACCCCAAGTTGCTTCGAAGGAGAATCAAAGAGATCTATTCCTCAAAGGAGGTGAATGCCTATCTGGAGCAAGCGACCGACGAGGAGATTGTCGAGTTGGCTCGCAAGCTGGGCGAGGGGGTCTTTGTGTCGGTCCCTGTCTTTGACGGAGCCTCCGAAGAAGAGATTAAAGACCTTTTGAAGAGAGCCGGGCTTCCGACTGCGGGGCAAACGATCCTTTATGACGGAAGGACGGGAGAACCTTTCCACCAGAAGGTAACCATCGGCTATATGTACCTCCTCAAATTGCACCATCTCGTGGACGACAAGATCCATGCCCGGTCGATCGGTCCGTATTCCTTGGTGACCCAGCAGCCCTTGGGTGGCAAGGCCCAGTTTGGAGGGCAACGCTTAGGAGAGATGGAGGTGTGGGCCTTGGAGGCTTATGGGGCCGCTCACTCCTTGCAGGAATTCTTGACGGTGAAATCGGATGATGTGGCGGGAAGGACCCGGGTCTATGAGGCGATTGTCAAAGGGGAACACACGCTGGAGCCCGGACTGCCAGAATCGTTTAACGTTTTGGTAAAAGAGTTACAGAGCCTCTGTCTCGACACGGAATTAATGGAAGAGAAACGAGAAGAGATTTAACAGAGAGTGGAAAGCAGAAGGTGGAAGGTAGTTAACTACTTGCTACTCTGCACATTCCGCTTTCGGAATAAAGGAGGCAACATTGGAAGATTATTTGTCATTCTATGAAAAGGGAAAGAGTCCGATTAATTATAATGCCATCCGTATCTCCATCGCCTCTCCAGAAAAGATCGAATCGTGGTCACACGGAGAGGTGAAGAAGCCGGAGACCATCAACTACCGGACGTTCAAACCGGAAAAAGATGGGCTTTTCTGTGCAAAAATCTTCGGTCCGACTAAAGATTATGAGTGCAATTGCGGAAAATACAAGCGGATGAAACATCGAGGCATTGTGTGCGAGAAGTGCGGAGTGGAAGTCATCCAGTCCAAGGTCCGGAGGGAGAGGATGGGGCATATCCGCTTAGCCACCCCTGTGGCCCATATCTGGTTCCTCAAGAGCATCCCCAGTAAGATCGGGATCCTCTCGGATATGACCTTAAGAGAATTAGAGAGGATCCTCTACTTCGAAGCCTATCTCGTTCTCGACGGGAAGAAAACCGCCTTGAAGAAGGGTGAAATTCTTTCTGAAGATCGATACCGGGAAGCCAGAGAAAAATATGGGGATGATTTTGTGGCTGCCCAGGGAGCGGATGCCATCCGGGAGCTGTTGAGAGGCACAGATGTGAAAGAGCTTTCCAAGAAGCTCCGAGGAGAAATGAAGGAGACGACCTCGGAGGCCAAAAAAAAGAGATTAGCCAAGCGATTAAAGATTATCGAATCTTTTCTGGAATCGGGAAACAAACCGGAGTGGATGATTTTAGAAGTAATTCCCGTCATCCCCCCGGATCTTCGTCCTCTTGTCCCATTGGATGGGGGTCGATTTGCCACCTCCGACCTCAATGATCTTTACCGGAGAGTCATCAATCGGAACAACCGCCTCAAGAGACTTCTGGAATTGAATGCCCCGGAGATCATTATCAGGAATGAAAAGCGGATGCTTCAGGAAGCCGTGGACGCCCTGTTTGACAACGGGAAGAGAGGGAGGACGATCCTGGGAGCGAATAAGAAACCCCTCAAATCGTTGAGCGATATGCTGAGGGGGAAGCAGGGCCGTTTCCGGCAGAACCTTTTGGGAAAGCGAGTGGACTATTCCGGCCGTTCGGTGATCGTCGTCGGTCCGGAGCTGAAGCTCCATCAGTGTGGGCTTCCTAAGAAGATGGCCCTGGAACTGTTCAAGCCTTTCATCTACCACCGGTTGGAAGAGAAAGGCTTGGTGACAACGATCAAGAGTGCCAAGAAGATGCTCGAGAAGGAGAGGCCGGAGGTCTGGGATGTTTTGGATGAAGTGATCCGTGAGCATCCGGTGATGCTCAACCGTGCTCCAACACTGCACCGTTTGGGCATCCAGGCCTTTGAGCCGGTTTTGATCGAAGGCAAAGCCATCCAGCTTCATCCATTGGTGTGCGCCGCCTTCAACGCCGATTTTGACGGAGATCAGATGGCTGTCCATGTCCCCCTCTCGGTGGAGGCCCAATCGGAGGCGAGGATTCTGATGATGTCCACCAATAACATCCTCTCCCCTGCTAATGGGAAACCCATCATCATTCCCACTCAGGACATTGTGCTTGGAATTTATTACATGACGAGGGAACGGCCCTCCGTGAAGGGCGAAGGGAAAGCATTTTCAAACCCTGGAGAGGTCCGAATTGCTTACGATGCGAATGAAGTGGACCTCCATGCCCGGATCAAAGTCCGATTGGACGGAGAACTCGTCGAGACGACCGTGGGCCGAGTTCTTCTCAGAGACATTCTCCCCGAGGAGATGCCCTTCCGATTGATCAACAAGGTGATGAAGAAGAGCGAGCTCGCCAACCTCATCGACTACTGTTACCGTTATGGGGGAGACAAAAAAACGGTCCTTCTCTCCGATCGACTCAAAGATCTGGGTTACCGCTATGCCACCTTAGCGGGGATTTCGATTTCCATCGACGATATGATGATTCCTTCCAATAAGGAGAAACTTCTCCAAGAAGCACAGCAGGAGATTGAGAGGGTTCAAGAACAATACACGGATGGATTGATCACAGATGGAGAGCGATACAACAAGGTGATCGATATCTGGGCCCAGGTCACCGAAAATATTGCAGCGGTAATGCTGAAAGAACTGGGAAGTGAAGAGATCGTGAATCCTTCCGGGCAGAAGCTGAGCACGGAAAGCTTAAACCCCATCTTCATCATGGCCGACTCCGGAGCGCGAGGCAGTGCACAACAGGTCCGGCAATTGGCCGGGATGCGGGGTTTAATGGCCAAACCGTCCGGGGAGATTATCGAAACCCCCATCACCGCGAACTTTCGGGAAGGGCTGACGGTTCTGCAATATTTCATCTCGACCCATGGGGCTCGAAAAGGGCTTGCCGACACCGCGTTGAAGACGGCCAACGCAGGATATCTCACGCGCCGACTGGTGGATGTGGCTCAGGATGTCGTGATCAGGGATCATGACTGTGGGACCCTGGACGGGATCGAAGTCGAATCGCTCGTCGAAGGAGGAGAGATCATCGAATCGATGCGAGAGCGAATTCTTGGCCGCGTCGCCTTGGAAGAGATCCGGGATCCTTTTTCCAGTGACGTAATCGTGAAAGGGAATGAAGAAATCGATGAAACCCTGGCAGATCGCATTGAGGATATCGGAATCGACAAGGTGAAGATCCGTTCGGTCCTCACCTGCAAATCGAAACAGGGGGTCTGTGCCCTCTGTTACGGAAGGGATTTAGCCCGTGGAAGGCTCGTCAATGTGGGTGAGGCCATTGGCATCATCGCTGCTCAGTCGATCGGCGAACCGGGGACCCAGCTGACGATGAGAACGTTCCACATCGGTGGTACGGCGAGCCGACGCGCCGAGCAGACCACGCTCGAATGCCGGATCGATGGGAAGGTAAAGTTTATCAATCTGAAAAGCGTGAAAAACCGAGAAGGGAACCTGATCGTGATGAACCGAAATGGGGAGATCGCCATCTTAGATGAGAACGGGAGAGAGCGAAGGCGATACTCGGTCATTTATGGGGCCAAACTGAGGGTGAAGGATGGGCAAAAGGTGAGGGAGGGAGAGATCTTGGCAGAATGGGATCCTTACTCGATTCCTGTTTTAACGGAGGTTTCCGGCAAGGTGAAATTCGGCGACATCATCGAAGGGGTAACCATGCAGGAACAGGTGGACGAGTTCACCGGCCTTTCGAGAAAAGTGATTACTGAATCGAAAGACGCAGAGCTCCGCCCAAGGATCTCCATCAAGGACGACAAAGGACGGACGATGAATCTTCCGGGTTCTGCGTCCCAGGCCAGGTATCTGCTTCCAGTCGGAGCCAACATTTTTATCTCCGAAGGGGACCCGGTGGAGGCGGGGGATGTCATCGTAAAAATTCCCAGGGAGACAACGAAGACAAAAGATATCACCGGAGGTCTACCTCGGGTGGCCGAGCTTTTTGAAGCCAGGAAGCCCAAAGAGTATGCCCTGATCAGCGATATTGACGGGATGGTTGAATTTGGCAAAGACCTCAAGGGGAAGAGAAAGGTGGTCATTAAACCCGATGTAGGCGAACCCAAGGAATATATGATTCCAAGAGGAAAACATGTGAGCGTCCATGAAGGTGATTTTGTCAAAGCAGGGGAAGCCTTGATGGACGGCCCTTCTAATCCTCATGATATTTTGAGGGTATTAGGGGATAAGGCTCTGGCCCGATATTTAGTCGATGAAATCCAGGAAGTCTATAAACTCCAGGGAGTCAAGATCAACGATAAGCATATCGAGGTGATCGTCCGCCAGATGCTCAAGAGGGTGAAGGTCAAGGAGGTCGGAGATACCCACTTTTTGGTGGACGACCAAGTCGAGAAATTTGTCTTTGAAGAAGAGAATGCCCGAGTCATCAGGGAGGGAGGGAAACCCGCTGTAGGAGAACCCCTTTTCTTGGGGATTACCAAGGCCTCTCTCATTACGGATAGTTTTATCTCTGCTGCCTCCTTCCAGGAGACCACAAAAGTACTCACTCAAGCAGCCGTGGCAGGAAAGGTGGACAATCTAAAGGGGTTGAAAGAGAATGTCATCATGGGCCGCCTGATCCCCGCCGGGACCGGTCTCTCCAAATACAAACAATTAGAGCTCTGGGTAGAAGGATATACTGGAGAGGAGGTTCCAACAGGAGGCGAAGGAGAGGTGGGAGCCGAAGCGGCTGCCTGAGAAGAAAGACTATTTTAAGCTAAAACGAACAAGGCCCATTCTCGCGATTGCGGAACGGGCCTTTTTGTACACCCCTCTTTGGCAAATGGTTGGATAAGGCTCACCTTCCTTGAAACAGAGACTTTTTTTGTCGTGAAGAGAAAAGAATGAAGAAGGATTAATTGGGTGCGAGAATAGCGACCCCCTCCTTCGAGTCGATCCTCACATCGAAATTGGCTAAGAAGTCGCGGCCGAGCAAACCATCTGCCCCTTTCAGCTGGGCATCGTGAACGATGATGAGGAAAGGTCCCACCTTGACGTCGCCCACCTCTACCGAGTTCACCCATATCGCATCCGCATAGCTCATCCCGGTCACGCCCTTTAACATCCCTTTTAGTGTATTTTCTGTTGAAATGCCAAGGCTCGACAAAGCCGATGGTGCGACCAATGTTCGGTCAGAACCAGTGTCGAGAATCAAGGTAATGGGCCCAGCGCCATTGATCTTGGCGCTGACCAGAATCGGGGAACCAGGCTTAAATGAAATCTTCATGGCGCTCTTTTGAGGAAGGTTTGGTGTCAGTTCTGGAGGAACAGGAGGAGAGGTAGGCAAAGAAAGTTGTTGGGCCTTAGAACGGTAAGGCTCAGGAATGCCCTCGAACCTCGTTGTGTAGTATTGGGTTCCCTGGTCGTCGACCCAGTAATAGATATCGGCCAAAGCGGGTTTGGAGAGAAGCACATAGCAAATCAGGATTAACGCTATCACCGAGTCTCGCATGATGTCCTTATTCTAAACCTATTGGCTGCAAAAATCCACTTCTTCTTGTAGGAAACGGCTTATCGCTCCTCGCTTCCTCCAATTTCCTCCTTCGAAATAGGGGCCAATTCATCTGTTGCTTCATTCGTGAACGTGACTTAACTTGCCAGTCCATATTTACATGGATCGAAGGCTAACCCTTTTACCTCCTTTTTCTTATGAAAGGGAGGGAATCCTCCTCTCTGGCAAAAAGAGGTTAGGGGAGACGCATTACCGCTGATGGTGCGTTGAGACTTGCCCGGAATCGGGGTTGTTTGTTTCACGAATCGAGGTGGGCTTTAAGAATCGAGATGGGCGATAGAAGTCATGTGTGCGGGTTCAATAATGAGAATCAAATTGAAACATTTTAAGGAGTCTGAAAACAAAGGATTTATAGCAGATATCGACCCTCCCCAAAAAATGGAGTTGCGCTAAGTCTCCCTCGGGTATCTTCTCAACTTACTACTCTTCACTCTGATATAGCTCAAAAA
>Ga0335070_10001582_pt1 | contig 26273 bp, 22 predicted proteins | sample Lox_Sample_13_FD_206722 | JGI IMG/M metagenome (GOLD analysis project Ga0335070, IMG submission 206722) | Soil microbial communities from Loxahatchee National Wildlife Refuge, Florida, United States - Lox_Sample_1.3 | ecosystem: Environmental > Terrestrial > Soil > Wetlands | place: USA...
TCCGTCGAGAATGTTGATCGCCGCCGTGCCGGGCGTGAAATACACGTTGTCGCCTTTGAAATCGTGGGTTTGACCACCGAGGACGTCATAAAGCTGAAACGACCGCGGGACGGTCTTCAGAGCACGATCGATGAGGTCATCGGTGAAGCAGGCGCGCCAGTTGCTTGCGTCAACGTGCGCACCGTGAGCGGCGAGCGTGTCGAGCACGCGCCGGTTGTGGATCTCCACTCCCAGCTTGCAAAGCACGTCACGCGCTTCCGCAACGATTCGCTGGATCAGTTGGTCATCGAGAAGTCTGAGAGCCGGCCGCATGTGCATTGCCTCGGGCTGGGATCATCATAGCCAAAAGGCTGGAGCACCGGCCGGTGGGCTTGTGGAGCACCCCTCGGGCTCGATATGCTGCGGCAGTCTGCTTGAAAGGAGGATGCTGGCTTGCGCGAGCGATTCACTGCCGGTGATCTTCGATTTCTCTTCATTTGCCTGGCGCTGCTGGTCGTGACCGTCTGGTTTTCGGCCACCTCCTTTTACAAAGCCTTCCCAGAAGCCTCTATTGACTTTCGGGTCACGCGAGATGAAGCCCGCGCGCTGGCTGAGAAATTTCTGAGCGCGCAAGGGCACGATGCGCGGGGCTATCGCGAGGCATCGCGATTCAGTTTCGATGACTCGGCCAAAACATTCCTGGAACGCGAACTGGGACTGGAGGCGGCGAACCGGCTGATGGGGCCGCACGTGCGCTTGTGGCGCTGGTCGCACCGTTGGTTCCGGCCGCAGCAGAAGGAAGAATTTCGCGTTGACATAACGCCTGCAGGTGAAACCGCCGGGTTCGAGCACCAGATTCCCGAGGCGGCTGCCCGGCCGAGCGTTGCGCCGGAGCAAGCGCGAGCGCTGGCCGAATCTTTCCTGGCCACGAAAATGGGGCGCGATCCCGGCAAGCTCGATTTCGTCGAGGCGTCTGCGGTGAGCCGGCCCGCGCGGCAGGATCACGTCTTCACCTGGAAAGAGCGAAATTTCGAAATCCACGAGGCAACGTACCGGTTCGAGGTCACCGTGCTGGGCAACGAAATCGGCGCGTACCACGAGTATTTGAAGGTGCCCGAAGCCTGGCTGCGCGACTACGACCGGATGCGATCAAAGAATCTGGCCGCGCAGACCTTCGATACGGTTTTGTTGGTGGTGCTGGTGTTGGCGTTGCTGGCGACCATCGTCATCCGTGTCCGCGTGCGGGATGTTCGCTGGGGCCGGGCGACCCTGGTGGGCGGCACCGGAGCGCTGCTGTCGTTCCTCGCATCTCTCAATGCGCAACCGCTGGCCGAGTTCGCTTACCCTACGACGGATTCCTACGGCAGCTTCGTCGCGCGCCATATTATGCAGGACCTGTTGGTGGCGCTCTCGAGCGGCAGCCTTCTTTTCGTGCTCACTGCCGGAGCCGAGCCGTTATACCGGCAATTCTTCCCATCCAAGATTTCGCTTGGCAGTCTCTTTCGCCCGCGCGGGCTGAGGACCAAGAGCTTTTTCAAGGGCGCTGTCCTCGGGCTCACGTTAACCGGCATCTTTGTGGCGTACCAGATCGTCTTCTACCTGCTGGCGCGCCGGATGGGTGCGTGGTCGCCGGCGGATGTTCCTTATGACGACCTGTTAAACACACGTTTTCCGTGGCTGTTTGTGCTGTTCGGCGGATTTCTGCCGGCGATTTCGGAAGAGTTTCTGTTTCGTATGTTCGCAATTCCGTTTCTGAAGAAACTGCTGCGCGTTACCTGGGCCGCGGTCATCCTGGCGGGCTTCATCTGGGGATTCGGGCATGCGGGATATCCGCAGCAGCCGTTCTACATTCGTGGCGTCGAGGTGGGGATCGGGGGCGTGGCGCTCGGAATGATTATGCTGCGGTGGGGCATTTTACCGACTCTCGTGTGGCATTACTCGGTGGACGCCCTTTACACCGCGCTGCTGCTGATGCGCTCCCACAACATTTACTTTGCGCTTTCCGGCGCGTTGAGCGCGGGCATCATGGCTCTGCCCGTCTTGCTCGCATGGCTTGCGTATCTTCGCAACGGAGGCTTCGAACCGGAAGCTGGGCTTACCAACGGCGACGAGGGCGTGGCGCTGCCTGTGGCGGCTGAGGTCTCGCCGGCGCCGGAGGAGGTTGCGCCGGCTGGCAGCCGGCCCATGACTATCCGCCAGCGTTTAGCCGCGGCGGCGATTGTTGTTGTTTCATTGGGGAGCTTACTTGCGCCGGTTCAGCGGTTCGGCGATTTGCCGAAGTTTAGACTCGGCGCGCCGCAGGCGGAATCGGCTGCGGACGCCTTTCTGCGCAAGAGCGGTATGGACCCGGCCAAATTCCGTACAGCGATTTATCCGGTGAACCTGGGAGACGATCAGGCGATCAAATACTTCCTCGAGCGCCGTCCCGTCGCGTATGTCGCCGATGCATGGCAGCGTTACGTCCCACTGCACGGCTGGACGGTACGCTACTACCGGCCCCTCGACAAGGAGGAGATTCGCGTGGCGCTAGATCCGGAGAAAGGCGGGGTCATCGGCTTTACGCACCTGCTTCCGGAAGATCGCGCGGGCGCAGACCTGGCGCCGGAGGAGGCACGCAAGATTGCCGCTGATTATCTGTCGGCGCGGGGCATCGACCTCTCCCGGCTGGAGTTGAAAGAAACCACATCGGAGCGGAAGAAGGCGCGGCGCGACCACACCTTGGTTTGGGAGGCGAGTGCGGGCGATGCCAGGAATGTGGAGGAAGCGCGGTACCGCATCCGCGTCGAAGTCGCCGGTGACCAGGTGGCGGCCATGACTCCGTTCTGGAAACTGCCGGAATCGTACGTGCGCGAGCGGTCACAGCGGAATCTACTCTCGAATATCCTGCTGTTCCTGCGCATCATTTTCATAGCCGGAGCCGTGACGCTGTCCCTCTGGCTCATCGTGCAGCGTACGCGCAAGGGCGAGTTGCGGTGGGGGAACATCATGAAAGTAACGGCGCTTGTTTCGGCGCTGGGGCTTTTGAGCGCGATATCGGAGGCACCGCTGTTCCTTCGGAACTACGATACGGCCATGCCCCTGGAAACTTTCCGAGCGGTCATGATCGCGGGAATCGTCATTGGCGTGCTTGGCCTCTTCCTGGGATTGGCATGCTGCGCCGGCCTGTTGTTCGCCGTGCGCCCGGACAGCCTGGCCGCACTCAAGGCCGCGCATCGCCGCACAGTGCTTGTCGACAGCCTGATTGCGCTGGCGGTTGCGGTTGGACTTGCCGCTTTGCTCAGCCAGTGCGAATGGTTGCTGATTGACCGCTTTCATGCAGAGGCCGTGCTATCAGCGGGTAATCCGGATATTTTCGGTTCGATGTCGCCTGCGGTGTCTGCCGCGGCTGGGGCATTCGAGGAGGCCTTAATCGAACTCAGCGTGCTGGCCTTGATTGGCTACGCAGCCGGTTGGCTCGGCCGCCACCGGTGGCAAATCGCGGTGGCCGCGCTTGCCGCGATCGCCGCATTCGTTCCCAGCCAGGTACACACGGTGGGGGAATTTGCGCTCCACTACGCAATGCTGCTGGCAGTCGCGGGCGCGGTGTGGGTATTTGTTCGCGGATTTGCCGGAGGGAACGCCCTCGCGTATTTGCTTACAGTTCTCGCGCTGGGGCTCGGGCGCAGAGCGCTGATGCTGCTCGAGCAGCCGTACGGCGGTTTTCGCATGCAGGGCTGGGCGGTGCTGTTCCTCCTGGCGCTGATTCTGGTTTGGGCCATCAGACCCGCGCTGATCAACCGCTCCCTTTGGTCGCGGCTCGGTTAGTAGCCGGTCGATTTTAGAGACTGAGGCCGAGCCAGTCGGTGATCAGGCGGTAGGTAAACCCCCATAGGGGAAGGCCGTTCAACTCAATGGCTGGAAACATGACTTCCTTTGGCTGGCCGGGCACCGAGTGTAGAGAGTGCCGGGCGGGATCACGGAGTACGCTCAGGGGAGCCCACAGGGCTTCAACGGCTTCTCGCGGATCGAGAGTGGTTGGGAATTGTCCATTCACGCGGAACAGGAATGGCGCCACCAGCAAGAATCGCCCGGTTTTCCGCCCCGCCAGCATGGGCTGCAATGCGGCTTCAAGATGCTCGCGCCCGAGATTGATTCCGCACTCTTCGTTGAGTTCGCGAAGGGCCGTATGCAGCAGATCGGGGTCCTCGGGTTCACGCCGGCCGCCCGGAAATGACCAGTGTCCCGACCAGGGGTCATTCTCACGCTCGGCGCGGCGGATGAGCAGAACGGACTCCTCAGGCTCGAGCGCATGGAGAATTGCAACCGCTGCTTCGGGATCCGCCATCTCCTTTATGATCCATCAGGATCGGCTTCACCGCCCCATCACTAACGTGGCGGGCCTCGCATGTGATTGTGCCGGATAGGCGTACAACTTCGTGATATCTTCCGTCAACATTGACGGCAGGCCGCTGGTGGATTAATTTTTGGTCATAGAGCTGCCCTCCAGCAAAAGGGGCTGTTGTGCGCCCTTCTGCGAGTTCGAGCCATGTATTCCAAGTGGTGGGTACTAATGGACCCGGGGGCAATGAAAAATCGGAGGACAAAGTGCTGAAACGATTCTTACAGGATCAACAGGGCCAGGACTTGATTGAATACACGCTGCTAGTAGCGTTCGTGTGTCTCGCGACGGCTGCGTTGTTCGTTAGTTCGGGCGGAAGCCTTACCGGTATTTGGATTACCGCGAACAGCCAGCTCGGCGCCGCAAACACTTCAGCCAGTTAAAATACGAGAAACCTGGACAAAACCCGGATCGGCAATTGAAGGACAAGTCCATGATCTGGATTGCGGTGCTGGGAGTCGCGCTATGGCTGTTGTTTGCCTGTCCTCCGGCCAGGCGCGGCGTCCTCCGAGCCACCCGAGCGTGCTGGAGTCAGATTCGAGCCAGGCTGCCGCATCCCGCCGCGCGGCCAGGCCGGCGGCCGCACCGCGCCGAAGCGGCGCCGTCCGTTTGATGCCCCGTATTACGCCGTCTTGGCTGGAGAAGCTACGAAGCGATAGCCCAGCCCGCGAACCGTGAGCAGGTGTCGGGGCCGCGTGGGGTCATCCTCGATATAACGACGAAGGCGGACGATGAAATTGTCGATGGCGCGCGTATCCGTGTCCTCGTGAAGACCCCACACTTCTTCGAGCATCATTTTGCGGGATACCGGTTTACCTTCGCGCTCGATCAAGTATCGGAGGACGTTGGCTTCCATCAACGTCAGCGGAAAGGTCTGGTTGCGAACGCGGAGTTCCAGAAGATCGAAATGCACGGACTTGTCACCGAACGTGAATGTGCCCTTGGGCTTGGGCGGCGCAGCCGTGGCGTTTTCGTGATTCAACGATGCACGCAGCCATTCGTGGCGGCGTAGCAGGCCGCGGAGGCGCGCAATCAAAATGGACAGGTCAAAGGGCTTGGTCAGATAGTCGTCGGCGCCCGCGGCAAAACCTTTGAGCACATCTTCGGGATGCCCGCGCGCAGTGAGCATAAGCGTGGGGATGAACTTTCCGGCGTGACGCAGCTCGGCGATGACGGTGAAACCGTCTTTGCCCGGGAGCATGACGTCGAGAATCACCACGTCGAAAGCCTGGGTCTCCGACAGTAACAATTCGAGCGCGGCTTCCCCGGTCTCCACTACCTGGACCTGATACCCCTCGGCTTCCAGGTTGAAACGCAACCCCTCGGCAAGGTGCTGTTCGTCTTCTACCACCAGGATGAGGCTCATTTGGCGATCGGCAGTTGCAGGACGAAAGTGCTTCCCCGCCCCGGACCTTCGCTTTCCGCCCATGCGCGGCCGCCGTGCCGCTTAGCCACGGAACGGACGATGTACAGGCCAAGACCGATTCCCTTCACGCGCGTGGCCAGCGACCCCGGAGCGCGGTAAAAACGCTTGAAAATCCGTTTCAGCTCGGTGCTAGGTATGCCCGCCCCCTGGTCGGTAACCCGGAGCGATACGTACTTCCCGTCGACCTGGGCGGTCTCCACGGTAACCTTTATGTCGGTTCCGGAGTACTTGACGGCATTTTCGATCAGGTTGGTAATCGCTGCCCGCACTTCATCCATGTCGCCAAGAATCGCGACCGGCGGCCCCGGGCGATATTCGAGCGACTCCGGGCGGATGTTATACAGCGTCCGCGCACGAGCCATACACTCGGCTACGACTCCACCGAGGTCGATCGGCGAAAGACTCGGCTTGCGGCTGGAGGCGCCCATGCGACCGGTGCGCAAGACTTGCTCGATGGTGGTCAAGAGCCGATCGCTCTCGTCCAGCATGATGCGATAGAACTCCTTGCGTTTGGGCTCGTCGACGGCGCGCGTCTGCAGCGTTTCGAGATAAAGCCGGATGGCAGCGACGGGAGTCTTCAGCTCGTGGGTGACTGCGTTGATGAAAGCGTCGTGCTGCTCGTTGCGCCGGATCTCCCGCACCAGGAAGGCGGTATTCAACACAACTCCGGCGATGATCATCGCCAGGAGCAGGATACCCAAGAAAAGTAGAATGCCGCTACGCCAGTTGAGAACCACCCAACCGATGTAGAGAAGGAGAATGACCGAGATCAGGCCGGCGCCGAGCGCGATGAAGAACGCGATCGACTTGCGCCGGCCGGCGACTACCATGACTCCAGCTTATGCCCAACCGGGATTGGGCGCAGCCCTCGGGTCTAAGCAGCTTCCCGTTCGACCAGAGCGGTGGTGACCTTAGCCACGTGTACGGATTTAGCGATGCCGAAGAACTTCAAGATCTTGATTTGAATCCAGGAGAGATCGAGCTCATACCAGGCCAGGCCGTGGCGCGCCGATGTAGGATGTGCGTGGTGGTTGTTGTGCCAGCCTTCACCGAAAGTCATGAGGGCAACCCACCAGTTGTTGCGGGAATTATCACGGGTCGCGAAGCGGCGACGGCCCCACATATGCGTGGCGGAGTTCACCAGCCACGTGGCATGGAGACCGAAGACCACTCTGACGAAAATCCCCCACAGCATCAAGGGAAGCCCGCCGAGGGCGAAGAGCAGCAGCGCAAGTACTATGGTCGGCAGCCAGTGATAATTGTTCAGCCAGACATAGAAGCGGTCCTTCGCCAGATCGGGCGCGTACTTGGACATAGCCCGGGTGTTGTTGTGCATGCTCTCCCCACTCAGGAGCCAACCGGCATGAGCCCACCACGCGCCCTCGTTGGGTGAGTGGGGGTCGCCGGGCAGATCGGACTTCTGGTGGTGAATTCGATGAGTGGCCACCCAGGAAATCGGTCCGCCTTCCAGGGTGAGAGCCCCGCAGACTGCAAAGAAATACTCGAGACCCACCGGCACCTTATATGACCGGTGCGTATGCAGGCGATGATAGCCCATGCTGATGCCCAGTCCAGTAGTCATCCAGTACAGGAGAATGGTGGCGGCGAGAACCTGCCAGTTGAAGAAGAACAGCGCGGCGATGGCCCCGAGATGCAGGATCGCCATGACACTTGTAACGGGCCAGTTCGTTTTCTGTTGGTTGAACATTTAGGGATTTGGTCGCTGCTCGGAGTCGGTCTGTTGCCGTTGGCAGGTCAACCACTAAGCTATCAGTGATTGGATCGGCGATTTGTAAGAGTTGTGTAATTTCGAAGGGTATAGCCACATGATCGGGCTATTCCACGGCTGACGGCTGGCTATGCCTGGCGTTCTCTTTGGTTACAATCTGGTTGTCATGTGGCGAGCGGCACTCCATCCAGCATGTCGCTGGCGCGGCCTTGCTAGACTTTAGGTGAAGTGCCGCGCCGAATCCTGGTATCCGCTGGAGAAGCCTCGGGCGACCGCTACGCGGCAATGCTCGTGGAAGAGTTGCGGCACGTCTGGCCCAATGCTGAATTCTACGGTTGCGCGGGGCCGCGCATGCGGCGGGCGGGTGTCGAGCCGGTGATCGAGGCCGAAAGCCTGGCGGTGGTCGGACTGGCAGAGGTGGTGACTCACCTGCCGCGCATCTACGGGCAGTATCGCAAGCTCCTGGAGGCCACCCGGAGAAGGCTTCCGGACCTTGCTATCCTGACGGATTCTCCGGATTTTCATTTGCGCGCCGCGGCGCGGCTGAAACGGATGGGAGTGCCCGTGTTGTACCTGGTAGCCCCGCAAGTTTGGGCGTGGCGCAAGGGGCGCATCCCGCGGATCCGCCGCACGGTGGATCGCCTGCTCTGCATCTTCCCGTTTGAGGAAGCCTTCTTTCGGGAACATGGCATTCCAGCGTGGTATATAGGCCATCCGCTGGCCGGGCAAGTGCGGCCGGCGCTCGAAAAATCCGAGTTTTTTCGGAAACACAGATTAGATCCGGGCCGTCAATTAGTTACGGTATTGCCCGGAAGCCGGAAAGGCGAAGCGGCGCGGCATTTGCCGGCTTTGCTGGATGCGGTGGAGCGAATTTACAGGCATCAGGTCACACATTTCTTGTTACCAGCTTCGGAAACAACAGGTGCAGCGTTTTTCCGGGATCGCATCGGCGGCGCGCCCATCCACGTGATTGAGGGTGAAACCCGGGAGGCGATCGCCCACGCCGATCTGGCGCTGGCTGCCAGCGGCACCGTCACCATAGAAGCAGCGCTCGCCGGCGTGCCTATGGTCACTTTTTACAAAGTGACCGCGCTGAGCTGGTTCGCGGGGCGGTTCCTGGTTCGCGTGCCGTTCTATTCGATGGTGAACCTGGTGGCGGGACGGGCCGTGGTTCCGGAGTTGATGCAGTCGGAAATGACCGGGGAACGCCTGGCCGCTGAGGCTCTGCGGCTGCTCGGAGACGCCGGTGCGCGCGAATGCATGCGCCAGGATCTGGCGGAAGTAGCCGGCCAGCTCTCGGGAGAAGGACACGCGATGGCGAAGGCCGCCGCTCTGGTCGAGGAATTAATGGAAGGACATGCAGCACATGTATCGTAATCTCTGGCTCGCGCTGGCGCTCGGGGCCATCGCGGTGAACGCGCCGGGGCAGGAGCGGCGCTCGCGCATCGACGTGGATCACTACGTGATCAATGCCGAAATTAACCTGAACACGCAGACGCTGGGCGCCAAGGTCGCGGTGCGTTTCATTCCGCTCGATGACAACATCACCGCCGCAACATTTGAGTTGAATAACGCACTCAACGTCTCGCGTGTAGTGGATGACGCCGGGCGGCAGATTCCGGCCTCGCGGTCGCAACAGGATTTTACCGTGCGGCTGAATTTCGACCAGCCGCTGGCGAAAGGCAAGCCGGTGACGGCGACGTTCGACTATGACGGCCGGTTGGCGGGTAATGAGGATTCGCCGGTTTATGGGATTAAGTTCGCCGCCATTCACAACGATTACGCGTACCTGATGTATCCGGCGCGCTGGTTCCCCATCAGCGGTTACACGACCGACCGTTATTCGGCGGAGATGAATATCACGGTTGCCGCGGGAAACAAAGTGGTATCGAGCGGGCTTGAAACGTCACGCCCCAGCGGAGACAAGATCGTCTACAGTTTTCGTTTCGACGAACAGTCGTTCCCCGGCAGTCTCGCGGTGGTGCACGGCGAGCCCGCGAAGGTCAGTTCGTCCGGCGTAATGACCACTATTTTCTTCAGAGGCAGTGAGCAATCCATGGCCAACATGTACGGCCAGGAAACCGGCAAGATCATGACCTACTTCACGGCCATGTTCGGCTTGCCTCCATACGCCAATCTGGCACTGGTCGAAACCGAAAATGGGGCGCCCAATGGCTACGCGGCTCCCGGCGTGATTTTTCTGAGCCCGCGAGGAATCGGACGCGAGGTAGGAATCAAGCTAATGGCCAACCAGATCTCGCGGCAATGGTGGCAGGTATTGCTCTCCCCGGCGACGCGCAATCATCTGTGGCTCAGCAATGGCTTTGCAGCGTACTCGGAATTGCTTTACAGCGAACATACCAACGGACCGGGAGCGCTCGAAACCCAGTTTCGCGACGTGGCCGTGGAAGCGCTGACCGTCGACAATGTGCCGATCATCCAGGCCTCGCGGCTGGAGGATTACTCGCCGGAACTGTGGGCACTCACCGGATCGAAAGGCGCCGCCGTGCTGAACATGCTGCGATTTGTTCTGGGCGATGCCAAATTTTTCGAAGCCGTCAAGGAGTACGTCAAGAACCACGCGTGGAAATCCGTGACCACCGAGGATTTTCGCAAAGCCGCTGAATCCGTGTCGCAGCAAAACCTGGGTTATTTCTTCATCGAGTGGATCGAATCGAGCGGCGCGCCGGAGTTCAAGATGGATTACACAATTTTCCGCACGCAGAAAGGTTTCCGCGTGATGGGGAAGGTGGCGCAGGACCTCGATACTTTTCGCATGCCCGTCGAGCTGAAGATCGAGACGGAGGGCAATCCGGAAGAGAAGCGCGTGGAGGTGGTGGGAACATCGTCCGAGTTTTCCGTGGATACCTTCGGCAAGCCGAAGACGGTGATTATCGACCCGAACAACCGCCTGATGCGTTACTCCAACGCCATGCGCGTGGCGGTATCCATCCGGCGCGGTGAGCAATTTGCCGAGATCAGCGAATTCGGGGAGGCGCTGAAGGAATATCAGAAGGCCCTGGAAACGCAGAAGAACAGCTCGCTGGCGCACTACCGCATTGCGGAAGTGTTCTTCCTGCAGAACAACTATCAATCGGCGGCCAACGAGTTCCGCGAAGCGCTCAACGGGGATCTGGAGCCCAAGTGGACCGAGGTCTGGTCACACATCAACCTGGGCAAGATCTTCGACATCACCGGCCAGAGAGAGCGCGCAGTCAACGAATATCAGCTCGCGCAGCGCACTCGTGATAACACCCAGGGCGCGCAGGACGAAGCAGCCAAATACCTAAAAAAGCCATACGAGCGGCAAAGAAGTTCAAACGCGCTAGACGAGAGGTGACGCGGGCCGCCGTTTTGGTGACGGTGGAGCGCTACTCGGTTGTTTGCACGTCCGGCTGTGGCAGCCTCGGGCGCCGTCCTCCCCCGGTCTTTCTGGGGCGGCTTTGCCGGCGGGATCCGGCGCCCGCACCGGCCGCCTTACGGCGGGGACGACGCGACGCCTTGGCGAGTTCAGAGGCAGGCTGGCCCATGATGAGCGGCTGCGGCTCTTCGGTCGGCTGCTCATCGCTGATCGCCGCGGGTTCCGGCTCGGGAACCGCCGGAGGATGAAACTCCGCGCCGAGATAGACCATGAGACCCTTCTCTTCTACCGGTTCGACGCGCACCACGCCTTTGTCCTGGGCGAAATTCAGCAACTCGCCGAATTCCTGGAATCCGAATTTCTTCCAATCGAATTCCGGCTGTTCCTCTTTGACCCAATTGGCAAGGTCTTCGGCGGAAGCCCCGTTGTCGACTTCCAGGCGATGGGTTTCCAGCACGTCGCGCAACACGGGCAGCGCCTCTTCGGGCTTCGCGGCGCTGGCCTGCTCCGCCCCCATTTCGCCCTTGCGCATGATCATGTAACGGCCCTCGCCGCCGGTCACGTTCACCAAGTCGGCCTTTTGCAGCTTTTCGACGAAATCGGTAAACGAGCCGGCGCCGTAAGCTTTCTCGCTGAAGGTGGAATCGAGCTGCAGCATGGTGGATTTGAGCAGTCCAAGCTGCGGCCGCACTTCACGGCGCTCAAGCACCTGCAACGCGCGGTCGACCAACGGCATGACAAGCGAGAGATCGAGCGGCGGCGGCCGCCTCTGCCCGCCCCGTTGCGGAGGCGCACTCTGCGTGTGGTTCTGCATCTGGCTGGGCGGTCCACTGCTTCGCTGCTTGGGCGTGTCCATGAGCAGGGCTTCATAGCTGATGAACTCGTGGCAATTCTTCTGCAAGATAGTGGACGTAAACGCACGCCCGCCTACCACGAATACGCGCTTGTCGTATTGCTTGAGCTTGTTCACCAGCGCGATGAAGTCGCTATCGCCGCTCACGATGGCGAACGCGTTGATGTGGTCGTGGGTGAAGGCCATCTCGAGCGCATCCAGCGCGAGATTGATATCGGCTCCGTTTTTGTCGCCGCGCGGTGAGGGATCGCGCTGTACCATCTGCACGGCGTGCTCGGAGAGTTGGCGCGTGAAGGTGTCCTGGCGGCCCCAGTTAGCGTATGCAATCTTGGTAACAATCTCTCCGCGCTCTTTCAGCGCATCGAGGACAGCGGCAACATCGAATTCCCGCTGTAGAGTGGATTTGACGCCGATCTCGATGTTATCGAAGTCGATGAATACGGCGATCTTATACTTTTCTTCCATTTCCTGTCTTCTCATTTTTTTCAACCGTAAGCGTTATGCCGGCACGCTTGAGCGGACGAAGTCTACGATCTCTTCAAGCGAGGCGCCAGGCTGAAATACCGCAGCCACACCTTGGCGCTTGAGGTCGGCGGCATCTTCGTCCGGAATAATGCCGCCCACGATCACTTTCACGTTGGTCAACTCTCTTTCACGCAGCAGATCCATCACGCGCGGCACGATGGCGTTGTGCGCTCCCGAAAGAATAGACAGGCCGATCACCTGCACATCCTCCTGAAGCGCGGCATTCACGATCATCTCCGGCGTCTGCCGCAACCCGGTGTAGATGACCTCCATACCGGCATCGCGCAAAGCACGCGCGATGATCTTGGCGCCACGATCGTGGCCGTCAAGACCCGGTTTGGCCACCAGCACTCGGATGGGCGGCGACATGGATCAGACGAGGCTCGTTTCCTGGTACGAGCCAAAGACCTCCCGCAGGGCATCGCAAATCTCGCCCAGCGTAGCATAAGCGCGGACCGCATCCAGGATGAACGGCATGGTGTTTTCCGTTCCTTCGGCAGCCCGCCGGAGGGCGCCCAGGGAAGCCCTCACGCAACCATTATCGCGCGTCGCGCGCAAAGCTGCCAGTTTCCTGGCCTGGTGCGCCTGGGCAAGCTGGTCAATCTGGAGAATTTCGATCGCGTCCTCGTGATCCGACTGAAATGCGTTGACGCCGACGATGATCTTGTCGCCGGCTTCGACGGCCCTCTGATACTCGTAGCTGGCGTTGGCAATTTCTCTCTGTGGAAAGTTCTGTTCGATGGCCGCGATCATGCCGCCCATCTCGTCGATGCGCCGAATGTAATCGCACGCAGCGCTTTCGGTATCCAGAGTGAGCCGCTCCAGGAAGTAGCTGCCCCCGACCGGATCGGCAGCAGCAGTGACGCCGGATTCATAGGCGATCACCTGCTGTGTACGCAACGCGATGGTGACGGCGTGCTCGCTGGGCAACGCATAAGCTTCGTCGAGCGAATTGGTATGCAGCGATTGACAGCCACCCAGCACGGCGGCGAGCGCCTGAATCGTGGTCCGAACGATGTTGTTGTACGGCTGCTGCCAGGTCAACGAGCAGCCGGCAGTCTGAGCATGGAAACGGAGCTTCAGGCTGCGCTCGTCCTTGGCGGCGAAGCGATCGCGCATCACATTGGCCCAGATTTTTCGCGCGGCCCGGTACTTGGCGATCTCCTCGAAGAAGTCGTTGTGCGCGTTGAAGAAAAAGCTGAGGCGCGGAGCGAACTCGTCGATAGCGAGACCGCGCTCGAGCGCCCACTCGACGTACTCGATGCCATCGCGCAGCGTGAACGCCAGTTCCTGAACAGCCGTTGAACCAGCTTCGCGAATATGATAACCGCTGATAGAAATGGGATTGAAGCGAGGCGTGCGGCGGGCGGAAAACTCGATGGTGTCGGTAACCAGCCGCATGGAGGGCCGCGGCGGGAAAATGTACTCCTTCTGCGCGATGTATTCCTTCAGAATGTCGTTTTGGATGGTGCCCGACAAACGGCCCCAGTCAGCGCCCTGCTTCTCCGCCACCACCAGGTACATGGCCCACAGTACGGCTGCCGGCGAGTTGATGGTCATGGAAACGGTCACGTCGCCCAGCGGAATCCCGCGGAACAGCGTCTCCATGTCCTCAAGCGAACTGATGGACACGCCGCACTTGCCGACCTCGCCCTCGGATAGCGCGTGGTCCGCATCGTAACCCATCAGCGTCGGGAGATCGAACGCTACCGACAAGCCGGTCTGTCCTTGCTCCAGCAGGTAGTGATAGCGGCGGTTGGTTTCCTCCGGCGTGGCGAAGCCGGAGAACTGGCGCATGGTCCAGAGCTTGCCCCGGTACATGGTTTCGTGAATCCCGCGCGTATAAGGAAAAGAGCCTGGCTCGCCAAGATCACGCGCCGGATCCAAACCGGCGAGGTGCTCCGGCGTGTAAAGTGGCTCGACGGGCACGCCGCTGATGGTCGTGAACGGGCGAGTAGTAGGAGGCGGAACTGTCGCGGCTGGAGCCTTCATCCGACAACCAGTGTAGCGCGGCGGCGTAACCGTCAAACGGACCCTGGGCCCAGCAAATCCGCCGCTGTGAGGACGTACACCTCGGCACACTCGGCAATCCGGTGGATGGGTACAAACTCATTCGGCCCGTGCGAAACCGTGATTAACCCCGGCCCGTAGGCAAATGCCGGAATTCCGCGTTCGGCATAAAATCGGTTCTCCAGCAAGCCCGGACACATTTCAAATTGGACCGCGTGACCAGTGACCCGTTCGATGCTGCGTACCAACGCCTGACCAACGGAGTCGCTTTCCGACACGCCGGACGACCGCCCTTCCTGCAACACCGCGACGTCCAGATCGAAGCCCGCGCCGGCCTGATCCAGAATTTCAAACAGACGTTGCTTCTCTATATCGAAGTCTTCCTCGGGGTTGATCCTTCGGTCCACGGTAAATGAGCAGGCATCCGGCACAGTATTAAAATTGGCTCCGCCGCCGGAGCGTCCGCCCAACATCAGGATGGAGTGGCGTGCCGCCTCCGGCGAGATGTGGAATTGAGTTATGCGCTGCTCGACCTCCGCTTTGAGCCCCATAAGCGCTTGGGCTATGCGGAGCATGCCTTCGAACGCATTCACACCCTCATACTGCCGGCCGACGTGCGCTGACTTGCCCTTCACCGTAACATTGAGCGTGATGGCGCCGCGATTGGCGTTCCAGATCACATCTCCGGTGGGTTCGGGCGTCAGCATCCCGATGGCGTCTTTGCCGAGCAAGCCTCGATCCGCGAGATGGCGTGACCCACGCGGGCCAGCAGTTTCTTCATCGGGCACGAAAACCAGGCCGATGCGGCCATTGCGCAGCAGGCCGTGATCGTGGAGTGCCTTGGCGGCATAGATCATCGCGGCCAGACCGCTCTTCATGTCCGAAGAGCCGCGACCGAATAGATTGGCGCCTCGCACAACGGGCATGAATTGGGCTCGAGTATACGCAGGCACGACGTCGTAATGACCACTGAAGTAGAGCGTGCGCTCACCCTCGCCCACAAAGCTCAGGACGCAGTCGCCTTCGACTCGCGTGTCTGCGAAGCCCAGTTGGCGTAACCTCCGGCAAAGCAGGTCGACAGCCTGAGCATAAGCGTTCCCGGGCGGATTTTCAGTCGGAATAGCGATTAAGTCACGCGTCAGCTCCAGCATGGCCATCTCGTGTGAGCACACGGTTTGCTGGAGCAGCGAATGGCTGGCATGGTTCACTGTACGAGTGTGGCATAGTGGCACGACTTCAATTCGGACTGTGCGCGGGCCGCGTTATACTGCGGCTTAATGCTCAAATCAACGATTTTTCGGGAATACGACATCCGCGGCATCGCTGACGAGGAACTGCTGGATCCGGGCATTGTGGAACTGGGCCAGGCGATCGGCACTTATCTGCGGCGAAAGAACGGGAAGAATATCAACCTGGGGCGCGACTGCCGGTTGAGTTCCACGAGGTTGCGCAACGCGCTCATCAAAGGCCTAATGGCAAGCGGCTGCGAGGTAACAGACATTGGCGTGGTGCCGACACCGCTGCTCTATTACTCGGTGTTCCATTTGAAGGCCGCGGGCGCGGTCATGATCACGGGTAGCCACAATCCGTCGGAATACAACGGATTCAAAGTAGTGTCCGGCGGATCCACCATCCACGGCGACGAGATTCAAGAGCTGCGCAGGATGATCGAGAAGCGCGATTTCCTTGAAGGCGCAGGTTCAGAGAAATCCGCGGACGTTGTCACGCCTTATGTGGACGAGATCAGTGCACAGTTCCAGTTCGAGCGGCGCGTCAAGGTGGTTGCAGATGCCGGCAATGGCACCGCGGGGCCGGTGATGCATCGCATTTTCCAGAAGTTGAATTGTGAAGCCACCGAGCTATTCTTCGAGATGGATGGTCATTTCCCGAACCATCATCCCGATCCGACAGTGCCGAAGTACCTGGGCCAACTGATTGAAGCCGTGGAATCAAAGGGCGCCGACCTCGGCATCGCTTTCGATGGCGACGCGGACCGCATTGGCGCGGTGGATGACCGGGGCACGGTGATTTACGGCGATCAATTGATGATCATCTACTCGCGCGAGATCCTGAGACGTAAACCGGGCGCCACGTTTATCGGCGAAGTGAAGTGCTCGCAGGCACTTTACGACGACATTCGCCAGCACGGCGGCCACGCCATCATGTGGCGAACGGGACATTCGCTGATCAAGGCCAAGATGAAAGAGACCCACGCGGAGCTTGCCGGCGAGATGAGCGGGCACATGTTTTTCGCCGACCGCTATTACGGCTTCGACGACGCGCTCTACGCGACGTGCCGGTTGATGGAGATCGTGGCCGGGTCCGGCCGGCCGCTGTCGGCGCAACTGGCGGATCTGCCCAAGACCGTGACGACACCGGAAATCCGCGTGGATTGCGCCGACGAACTCAAATTCGAAGTCGTAAAGCGTGTCACGGAGCAGTACCGCAAGACGCACCAGATCGTGGATGTGGACGGCGTGCGCATGCTGTTTCCTCACGGCTGGGGGCTGGTAAGAGCATCCAACACGCAACCCGTTCTGGTGCTGCGTTTCGAGGCTTCCTCTCCGGAGTTGCTAGCGCAATATCAGAACGAGGTGGAATCCGCGGTGGCGCAGGCCGCACAACAGAAGTGATCTAATTTACGATTCAGTGCGACCGGCCAGTGGTTTGACGATAGACGCGCCGCAAACCGCTACTCCAGTCTTGGTGAGCGCATTCAAGAAATTGTAAAGAAGCTGGTATAACACCTGTTCGGTAAGAGCCTGCTTTCCCGGCAGGCGATAGCTAGCGGGCAATTCCTTGGTGATGGTGAGACGAACGGAGTGTGCCTGGGGTTTGCCGGCCCGATCGAGGTGGTTGGCGAGAGCCATGGGAGTCTGCATTACGGTGCCGGTTCGTCCGTCCACATAAAACTGGCACCGGGAGAACCAGCCGAGGTTGGACGGATCGGCGGCGTCGAACAGCAGCAGGGGTGATTGGCGGCCGGGAGCGGTCAACTCTGCGGTCACGCTGCGGGCGCTGTCCTTGATCTTAATCTCGAAACCGGCCTGCTTGGCCACGCTGGTGATGGTCTCGGGATCGAGTTCGAGAAAAATGAACTTATGCTGTCCGGCCTGCAAGACCTGCATGGAATAAACATTGTGGCACACCGGCGGGAACGCCCGCGCTACTCAGTACGCCTGACGGTAGAGGTTGAATAGATCCTCCCGAGTGCACGGGCGCGGGTTGAGCTGGTGGCAACCGTCCTGGACCGCCTTATCCGCGAGGGCCGGCAGCATGGATTCGGCAACGCCCCAATCGCGCAGACGCGGTTTGATGGACACTTTTTGATTCAATTCGCGGACGCGCTCAGCAGCATCGCCGCCACCGAACAGCGTCGCCAGATGCTGGATGCGATCAGGAACGGCAGACCGGTTGTACTCCAACACCGCGGGCAACAGAATGGCGTTGGTGGTGCCGTGATGCATGCCGCACTCGGTAGAGAGCGGATGCGCGAGGGAATGCACGGCGCCCAGGCCTTTCTGGAACGCCACCGCGCCCATCATGGCGGCCATCATCATGTTCGACCGCGCTTCCAGATCGTGCGGATTGTCCGTCACTCGCGGCAGGTTATCCCACACGAGCTTTGCCCCCGCCAGCGCAATGGCGTCGCACATGGGGTGATAGCCTTTGGCGAGGTACGCTTCGACGTTGTGGGTGAAGGCATCCATGCCGGTGCCGGCCGTGATGTGCGCAGGTAAATCGAGCGTCAGCTCGGGATCGGCGAGCGCGACGGAGGGAATGAGATACGGGCTGAAGATCACGGTTTTGCGGTTCGTGGCGCGGATGGTGATGACAGCGGACCGGCCGACTTCACTGCCTGTCCCGGACGTTGTCGCAATCGCGATGTACGGCGGCAGGTTGGAAGAGATGCGGTCAGATCCGTCGAGCAGATCATCGTACTCGGCGGGCGCGCCCGAGTGCGTGGCCAATAAGCGAATGGCTTTGGCAGCATCGAGTGGCGAGCCTCCGCCCAGGGCAATGATGCTGTCACAGCCGGCTTCCTGGTAGGCCGCAGTGCCGTCGAGCACATTCTGCTCGGTCGGGTTCGGATCCACCTTGGAAAAGACCGCGGCTTGGGGCGCGAGCTGGTGAACGCGCTCGAAGACGGTAGTGCGCTGAATGCCGGCGTCGGTGACGAGAAGCGGGCGGTGCATCCCGCGCCTTTTGAGTTCGTCAGGGAGCCGTTGGACCGCGCCGGCGCCGAAGACGATGGTCGTGGGAAAAGAAAAAGTCGAAAACGGCATGAGCAAGGCCAAAATAGCATAGCGGCCGCGATCTGTACAGATCGTGCTATTCTGTACAGATGCGGCCCTATTTGCGCGAGATCAACCTGACCGAAGCGCGGCGCCGGCTTTCTTCGATTCTGCGTGAGATCGAAGCGGAGCCGGACATGGGCTACCAGATCAAAGTTCGGGGTAAAGTGGTGGCCGAACTGCGCAGCCCGGCGTCGCGCCGCGGCTACATGAACTCTGGAGAGGCGCTCTTGAAATTCGCCCGTGAGATGGAAGCTCTATATCCGCGAAAACCCGGCGAACCTTTGGAGAACATATCCGGGCACTATAAAGAGTACCTCTATGGCAAGAAGCGGCCGACCCGTTCTAGACGGAGTGCGTAGAGCATTCGGCGATACTTCCTACTTTTACGCTTTAGCCGATTCGAAGGATGTGCACCATTCACGCGCATTAGAACTGTCCCAGGAAGTCGCGAGATTTGGAGTCGAAGTGGCGGCAACCTGGGATGTGGTTGTGGAATCGGTAACCATGCTTCGCTATCGCCTGGGCTTTCCGGCAGCGGCGAGGTTTCTGGCAACTTTGAATATCAGCCTCACGGTCTTGTACCCGACAGAGGATGACCGCCTGCACGCGATAGAAGTTTTTCTCAGCCGGAGTCGCGACAAGGAATTGTCACTCTGCGATGCCCTGTCTTACGCTATTGTCTCCAGGGATCTCGATTGGGCGCCCTGTCTCTCGTTCGATGCCGACTTCGCCGCGCTCGGCCTGACGATCCTCCGCTGATCAAACCGATTCGAAATATCGAGCCAGTTCCCAGTCGGTAACAGCTTTTTCGAACTGCCGCACCTCCCACTCGCGGGTGCCGGCGTAGTGCTCGACGAAATCGTCGCCCAGCCAACAGCGAGCCATTTTGCTTTCTCGAAACAGTTTCGCGGCTGCGGCCAGGGTACGCGGCAACGGTGCGACCTCTCCGGCGTAAGCGTTGACGGTGGGCGGCGGCAACTCCAATTTGCGCTCGACACCATCGAGGCCGGCGGCCAGCGAGGCCGCCATAGCCAGATAGGGATTGATGTCGGCGCCGGAAAGCCGCAGCTCGACGCGCGTGGATTTGCTGCTGCCTGGAATGGCTCGAATGGCCGTGGTGCGGTTATCAACGCCCCATGTGGCATTCACGGGCGCCCACGCACCAGGCACCGTTCGTTTGTAGGAGTTTATGGTCGGGCAGATCACGGCCGCCAGTTCGGGCAGGTTGGCTAGCAGACCCGCGATGTAGTGCTTCATGAGAGCCGACATTCCGCCATCTTCGCTGAAGAAAAGATTCGTGCGTTTCCGAGCGTTGGAAAGGCTCTGATGGAGATGGCCGCTCGATCCCGGCAGGTCTGGGTTCCACTTGGCCATGAACGTGGGAATCAGATCGTGCCGCGCGGCAATTTCCTTGACCGCGGTTTTGAATAGCGCGGCTTTGTCGGCGGCTCCAACGGCCTCATCCAGGGCGATGGCAGCCTCGTACACTCCCGGGCCGGTCTCCGTGTGAAAGCCCTCGAGCGCGCAGTTGAACGCGCTGAGATGATCGAGCAACTCGATCACTAGGTCTGAATTGCCGGAAGCACGCAGGACGCTGTAACCGAACATACCGGGCGTCAATGGCGTCAAATTCCGAAAATTCTTCGCGCGCAGGCTCTCGGGCGTTTCGCGGAAAAAGAAGAACTCGTATTCAGCGGAAAAGTACGGCGCGTAACCCAACTCTTCGGCCCTCTTCACCACGCGCTGAAGGACTTGGCGCGGCGCGATGGGCAACGGTTTCCCGTCCTTGGCCGCAAAATCCAGGAGAAAAAAGGCGGTGCCGGGCTCCCAGGGAATCAGGCGAAAGGTGTCGAGCGCAATGCGGCAGTTGGCGTCTGGATATCCCGTGTGCCAGCCTGTGAACTTCGCATTGTCGTAGAGCATGTCGGCAATGTCCCAACCAAAGATCACGTCGCAAAAGCCCAGGCCGGACTGCGCCGCCGACAAGAACTTTTCCTTGCTGACGTACTTGCCGCGCAACGTGCTGTCCATGTCGAACGCGCCCAATTTCACGCGCTGGATATTGTGCTTTTCGAGAAGATCGCGAATTTCACCAGCCTGCATCAGAGACATCCCCAGACACATTCATACGTTAGATTCTCGCACGGCGACTTCGTGGCGACTCCACTTCGGCCCTTTGTAACGGTTGCGGGCGGCGACGGCGTACAGGATGGCCAGCGCGATCAGCAATCCAGCCAGCGTTTCGCCTGCAAGCTCGTTGGGCGGCATGATCAGCACAAAACAGATGAAAACCGCGAAAGCAATGGCGATGGCGTTGATCGCCGGACCAAACCGGCCCAGGTTCCACACCGCGGAAGCCGGCCAGGCGGAACGGGCCCGGCGCGCGCGCAGTCCCAGCCAGACCGGAATGATGTAGGCCAGGTACAGGGCCACGGTGCTGAGTGACGTCACGATGGGAACCGCCTTGGTCCACACCATGGCGGCGATGGACGCAATCACGATCGACCAGATCGCCGGCGCGGGCGTCCCATGTCTTGGATTGACAGCGCGCAGAAGGTGCGCCCAGGGCGTGCCTTCGTCCCGGGCCAGAGCAAACAGCGCGCGTGAAGCTGACGTGATGCAGGAAAGTCCGCAGAACCACATGGCCATGGATGCCAGCGCCGCCATGGCATTGCCCGCCTTGGCGCCTAATGCGGTTCCAAGGATCGCAATCACTGCCGGAATCGCGTTGCCCTCGGCGTCTTTCGCCGCCAGCACGCCTGGAATTTGGCGGATCGCAAGGGTCAACGAGATCAGCAGCAGGTAGCCCACGACGCCCGAGACCGCCACGGATAACACAATTCCCCAGGGCGCGTGCCTGCGGGGGTCTTCGGTTTCTTCGGCCATGTGCGCCGAAGCATCGAAACCAGTGTACGTCCACTGCGCCTGTAACAGGCCTAGCACGAAGGCCCAGGCGTAGAAACCGCGGCCATTGCTGTTTATAGGCTGAAACAGGAAATTCACCGGTTGCTTCGGTGCGAGAAACAACAGCCCGGCCACCAGGATCACCACGCCAGCGATGTGCACCGTAACGCTGAGGTCGTTCAGGATCGCAACCAGCCTGACTCCCCAGTGATTCAACACGCCTTGTGTAATGAGAATGAAGGCGAACATCAGCAGCAGATTGCGCGGAGTAGACGCCATGCCCAGAAAGGGCAGAATGAACTGGGCACAACTGTAGTTGATGCCGGCCTGCGCGGCGATCAGGCCGAAGATATTGAGCCAGGCAACCAGCCAGCCGGCGCCCGAGCCTCCCAGGTCAGCCGCCCAATGATACATCGCCCCGGCGGTGGGATAGGCCGAACACAACTCCGCCATGCTGGCGGCCACCGTGAGCGTGAACAGGGTGGCCAAGGGCCAGCCTAGGGTCATCTCGAGCGGGCCGCCCATCTCCAGCCCGTAACCGTACAGCGTGACCGCGCCGGTAAGAATCGAAATGATGGAGAACGAAATGGCGAAGTTGGAAAAGCCGCCCATGCTGCGGAACAACTCCTGGGCGTATCCAAAACGGCGGAGATCTTCCTGGTCGGTGCGAACCGGGGACACCTACAAGCTCACTTCTTCTTTTAGCTGCTTGCTGATGACCTTTTCGATCAGTTCTTTCAGCGTGTCGCCGGATTCGCTGTGGATAAACGCGTTTTCGACGACATCCCAGTCGAGCTTGTAGCTTTTGGCGAGCGCCGAAACCCAGATCTGCCGCACCGGCGTGTTCGGACTGACGACAAACTTCGCCGGCGGGTCTTCGAATTCGATGCCCAGGGCGCCGGCGTTGAAGTCCACGTCGAAGCCGTAATCATCGGCGGCTCCGACGAGTGCGCGATGCAAGGAAGTCAGGGCCTCATCGGCGTGCTTTTTGAAATCCTGTTCGTCCAGCATTAACGTAATCCGCGGAAGATGATTCCAGTGTAGGCCAACGTGAGACCGATCATCACCACCGCCGTCACCCACGCAATGGCATTATAGGTCCGCGAGTTTACCCACTCGTGAAGTAGACCGGACTTATTCACGAGCAAGATCATGAAGATCAGCACGAAAGGTAATAATACGCCATTGATAACCTGTGAAATCAAGATCACACGCACTTGCGCGGAATCCGGGATCAACAGCACCGTGGTTGCGCCGATGACAATCACCGATGTGTACAGCCAATAGAAGATCGGCGCTTCCTGAAACCGGCGGTTCACACCCGATTCGAATCCCAGTCCTTCACAAACCGAATATGCGGTGGACAACGGCAGGATGCAGGCAGCAAACACGGATGCGTTGAGCAGGCCCGCGCTGAACAGCAGGTAAGCATATTGCCCGAAAGGCTTGAGCGCCAGGGCGGCTTCGGCGGCGCTTTCAATGCGCCTGGGCTGAGTGCTCCAGATCGCTCCGGAACACGCGACAATGATGAAAAAGGCAATGATGGAAGTCATGAAGCATCCGACAATCACTTCGACGCGCGATTCGATGTATTCTTTGGCCGTAATCCCTTTCTCAACCACGGCAGCCTGCAAATAAAACTGCATCCACGGTGCAATCGTCGTCCCCACCATGCCGATCAGCATCTCGATGTAAGAGCCATTCAGCATTAATACCGGGCGAACGCTATAAATTGCGGCTTCTTTCCAGTCCGGTTTTACTAAAATGCCGGATATTACGTAGCTTACGTAGAAAACGCAAGCGAACAGAAAGATCTTCTCCACACTGCGATAGTTGCCTTTTACCACAAGCAGCCATATCGCCGCTGCACTAAGAGGAACGGAGACGTACCGGCTGACATGAAACAGTCCAAGCGAGCTGGCCACCCCGGCGAAATCGGCGATGAGATTCCCGATGTTCACCAGCAGTAGCAGCACCATCATGACAAAGGTGATGCGCAGGCCGAATTCCTCGCGGATCAAATCCGACAGGCCCTTCCCCGTAATGGCGCCCATGCGCGAGCACATTTCTTGAGTGATGATCAGCGCAACAGTGATCGGCAGGAGAGTCCAAAGCGGGAGATAACCGAACTCCGCGCCGGCGGCGGAATAGGTGTAAATGCCTCCGGCGTCGTTATCGACGACTGCGGTGATGAACCCCGGGCCGAGAACGGCCAAGAATATCAGAATCCGCGAGCGCAGCGATTTCAGCATGTGCAGGTTCCATCACTGATGCCTCAGCACGGAGATAATGTCGTCCGCGGTGATCACGCCCGCCAGGCGGCCGTCTTCATCCACCACTGGCAGGGCGAGCAGGTTGTACTTGTCAAATAGTTCCGTCACTTCTTCCTGTTTCTCAGTGACGGTGGCGGAAATGAGGGTCTCGGTGGCAAGCCGGCGGAGCGGCGTCGCGCCTGAGGCAACGAAAAGCCGCGCCAAAGGCACGGTCCCGGTCAGCCGTCCATCGCCGTCCACCAGAAACACAGCGTTCAGGCTCTCAAGCTGGTCTTCGTTGCCCTTGAGCGCCGCCATGGCGTCGGCAACGGTGGCGCTCTCATGCAGCGAAATGAACTCAGTGTTCATCATGCCGCCGGCCGTGTCTTCCTTGAACTCCAGCAGTTCGCGCACTTCCGACTCCGGCGCGACCTCCATCTCCTCGAGGATCTCCTCCGATGTGGCTTCCTCCAGCCCCTTCAGAACATCGGCAGCCTCATCCGGCGCCATCTCCTCGACGATATCCGCGGCTTTTTCGGGCTCGAGGGACTCCAGGATGCTGGCCTGCATCTTGGGGTCGATCTCGGTGAGCGCTTCGGCGGCAACTTCGCTGTCGATGGTCTCGAAAATCGCCTCGCGCTCAGCCGGACCCAGTTCCTCGACGATGTCGGCAAGGTCGGCGGGATGGATGGTCTCCAGCTTCTCGTGGGAAATGTTCAGCCGCAGGCGCCGCTGCGGATCCGGTTCGACGATATTACAGAACTCCCACCGGATGGAGTTGGGGGGAATGGGCCGTTGCAGTCTGCGGATCACGCGTGAAGGCAGCGCGCCCTGGAGAAGCCGGCGGACGATGCTGCGGACTCCCACGTCGACCTCCAGAACGTAGAGGCAGTTCCGGCCGTTCCCGTTCGTGCCATTCCCATTCCCATTAGCGGCCGCGCTGCGGATCTCAAAGGTCACATCATTGACCCGGACCACTTTGCGGCCGTTCACGTCGATGATCTGCTGATCCAGCAAGTCCCGGCCGATGCGCAGCATGTATTCGTCGGAATGGTATGGAGTGAGCAGTTCGTCGCTCAGACGGATTCCGTCCAGCGAGATGGAAGCCACTTGATCGTACCGGATGGTCAGCCAGGCCCAGCCGCCGCCAACCAGAAAGCGGTCGATCCGCGCGGGATGCACCAGAGGCACAATAGCGGCATCGCGGACACGCCCGATGCGCCGGCCTCGGATATCGAGGACCGGGAGTCCCAGCAGTTCAGTAAAGTACAAGTGAGATTCCGCCATCCCAACGTCCGGGCGCATAATCTGACCCGAGCGCGACACGGGCGTTGAGTTTGACCGGCCAGTTGTGGTGCGCTCTACATGCGGCTATTGCGCCTGTTTTCAATATGACTCAGGCGAGCGGATGGTCGCAAGAAAATTCTGGAAAAATTTTGCGAACTGGTTCTATGGCGTACCTCGACTAATGCACCTCGATGGTATAGGGCATCAGCCGCATCATGCCTCCCCTCGCCCACAGCCGGAGTTGCCAGCCTTTGAGGACGCCACCCAGCCGGGATTCCAGAACGCTCTCCACCGGCTGGCCGAACAGGATGTCAAAAATGCTCCGCTTGGGAGGATAAGGGACCAGATTGATGCGCTCACTTTTGGGGATCTTGGCCTTCTCCTTAACGATCTCGATGGCGCGGTCGAGCCCGCCCAGTTCATCGACCAGTCCGTTGGCCTTGGCCTGGGACCCCAGCCACACCCGGCCCTGGGAAAGAGGCTCGATCTCGTCGAACTTCCGGCGCCGTGCCGTTGCCACTTTGTTGACAAAGCTGCGGTAGTTTTCATCGATGGCGCTGCGCAGCTTTTCGCGCGCGGCGGCTGACATCGGCTGATAATCCGAATCGACATCGGCGAAGCGGCCGCGGGTAAGCAGGTCCTTGGTGACGCCCAGCTTGTCGTACAGCCCGTGAAGGTTCGCCTTCCCGAAAACCACGCCAATCGAGCCCGTAAACGTGCCGGGATAAGCCACCACCGGGTCGCCGGTCATGGCTATGTAATAACCTCCGGAGGCCGCCGTGTCGGACATGGAAATCACCATGGGCTTCTTCTTGCTCAGCAGGTTCATTTCGCGCCAGATGGCATCGGAAGCGAAGACTTCGCCGCCCGGAGAATCGATGCGCACCACCACGCCCTTGATATCGGAATCGTTCCCTACCCGCCGCAGCAGCCTGTCAAAACTTTCCGACTCAATGCCGGAATCGCCCGAAAGGTCCTGCCCCTCTTCACCTCGCGAGATGCCGCCCTGGCCGGTAACCAGCGCGATCCGCTGCTTCCCTCCGAGGCCGACCGAGGATGCGGGGATCTTGAGATAGTCATGCAGAGAAACCTTCTTGAGATCATCGCCCCCCAGCTTGCTCTTCACCTCGTCATACATCTGATCTTCGTAGAGCGCGCCGTCAATCAGACCCTGTTCGCGCGCCTGCGGAGTCAGGAACGGACCCTGGTCGATGGTGGCCCGGACCTGATCGGGAGTCTTCTTGCGCGCCGTCGCGATGCCCTGAACCAGA
>Ga0335070_10001583_pt1 | contig 26266 bp, 28 predicted proteins | sample Lox_Sample_13_FD_206722 | JGI IMG/M metagenome (GOLD analysis project Ga0335070, IMG submission 206722) | Soil microbial communities from Loxahatchee National Wildlife Refuge, Florida, United States - Lox_Sample_1.3 | ecosystem: Environmental > Terrestrial > Soil > Wetlands | place: USA...
GAGTGGTGTTGTCTTTCGATATCAAAATCGTTTGGCCATTCGGGAAGGGAACACTGGCCTGGCTATCATGGAGATAAATCTGCTGACCAGACGCCCCAAAATTCGTCGCATTCGACGTAAACGCAACAAACCGTCCATCGCCGCTGATGGACGGAGCTGTATTGCTCGAACCAGCGCTGGCCGGATTGCCCGTGTTGTCTTGTGACACGAGGCTCGTCACACCGGTTTGAACATTGCGCAGATAAATTTGCTGACCAGTGACACCGGTCAACGTTGCATTCGATATGAACGCCACGATGAAACCATTTGAACTAATGGAGGGGCTGCTGCTCGCGCCAATGCCAGGTAAGGCGCTGTTGTCTTGTGAGACTAGACTGGTTTGTTCCGCACCCACACAAATCCCTGGGCCTGGCAGAGGACCACGAACATAAATCTGCTGATTGCCGCCTGGGATGCCGAAATTGGTCGATAGGGAGGCGAACGCTATGAAGCAACCATCCCGACTGATGGACGGCGCACTGCTGGCCCCATTTCCCGCGAGTGGTATGGGGCTATTGTCCTTTGAGATTAGCGTCGTTTGACCATTGGGAAACGCTTGACTGGTTTGGGTATCGTACAAATAGATCTGTTGACCCGATGTCCCAGTCACAAGATTCGTCGCATTTGAGACATAGGCCACAAAGCGGCCATCACTGCTTATGCTCGGCGAAGTCGTTGTCGCTGCAGGATCCGCTGGATTTCCAGCATTGTTTTTCGACACCAAGCTTGTTTGGTTCGTCTGCCAGTCATGGAGATAAATCTGCGAGCCGCCGACACCCGGGACAAGGTTGCTGGCCATTGAGACAAAGGCGACGAAGCGACCATCGCTGCTAATCGAGGGCTTACTACTGACCGCAGTCCCAGGTAGTGGAGGCGTACTATTGTCAACGGACACTATATCGGTTCGATTGTGCACAGCCAGGAGGACGGTTCCGACCTTTGTTGCTCCGGTTGTATCGGCAACGCGAAACGTCGGATTGAAGTTGCCCACGTCGGACGCGGCCGGATTTCCGGTCAAAACCCCCGTTGCGGTATTGAGCGAGGCCCAAACAGGCAATCCGTTCACGACTGCCCAGGTATACGGAGGTGTTCCTCCCGTTGCGACGAGCGTCGATGTATAGGGATTTCCCGCCACGGCGAAGTTGGCTGAAGTCGTGGTGATAGCGAGGGTCGACATATTTCCGCCGCCTCCGCCCCCACCCGAACTGGAACAGCCGGAGAGCGCCACCATGAGAACGGCGATCGCCAAAAAGGACGCGATGGGCTTCATATGGCGCATTCTCTTATGGCCTCCCCTCGAACGCAAGAATTGTGTGATCTCACGCAAGTATGAAAAAATGCCCGGAACTGGAAGAACGATTGTCTCCATGCTGCCTCATCAGAAAATGCCGCTTATTGTGCTGGGATCGTCGGGCTACACCGGTCGGTATCTCGTGACCGAGGCCTCCGGCTCAGGCAGAGTCGTCCTGTCGACCAGCCGTGATCCCGATCGCCGGCTCACGCATCTCGCTCCATCGCAGCGACTCAGGTTCGGCCTTGCGCAGCCTGACACGTGGAGGAACCTTCCTGCTGACAGCGATCTCGTCTGGTGTTTCCCTGCCACGCCACTTGAACTGGTTCAAGCTTTCGCTAAGACCCTCGGTCCACTACCACGCCGTCTTGTCGTGTTAGGCAGCACCTCTGCATACGATATTCCGAGTCAAGCCGGCGGATACCCGCCACCCTACATCGATGAATCAGCGCCGGTCGATTTGCGCAAGCCGCGTGTGCAGGGAGAAGAATATCTCCGAAAGGAACATGGTGCGATCGTGCTTCGCGTCGCAGGCATCTATGGCCCGGGGCGGAATCCGATTGAGTGGATCAGAAGTCGACGTGTCGGGCCGACCAGAAAATATGTGAACCTGATTCACATCGAAGATCTGGCCGCGATCTGCATGCTCGCACTTGAGACAGGGACACCGGGCGAGGTGTACAACGTCAGCGATGGAACGCCACGCACATGGGCGGACATCTGCCGAGTGGCACAGACACGCTGGGATGTTGCAGTTCACGAGGGCGGGAACGATAACCAACCGGGCAAGCGCATCAAAACGATCGCGCTTCACGAGAAACTCGGCGCCACCCTTCGACACCCGGATCTCTATGCCGAATTGGAGCAGTTGGAAAGCATACGACGGCAGGGCTTCTCGCGCGGAAGGTCAAACTGACTCTCCAACAAGGCCGCAGACGAGAACCAACTGGAGGCGTAGCTTTCTCAGCCACCCGCCCCACGCTGCCGAGACAGCTCTTTCCCGCAGGGGTACGTTGAGGATTCGGGCGAGTCGAGAACGATATTGAAGAAAGGCACGTCTTGGCGTGCCGGGGTCGGGCGGGTGAGAATGTCAGCCCTTTTCACCTTCCGCTACCAGCGCAGAAGCGCCATGACGCTCAGACACACCAGCAGATTGTTCATGGCATGCGCGAGAATGCCAGGAAGCAGGCTCCCGGTTTTCTCATAGATCCAGGCCCACAGCAGCCCGCTCCACAACACGCTGACGAAGCCGACGAGCCCGTAGCCGTGGGCAATGGCGAAGACGCTCGCGCTCATGAGCGCGGCCGGAAGGAAGCGAAACTTTCGGCGGAGAATGGCGAAGAGCAACCCGCGAAACGCGAGTTCTTCAAAGACCGGCGCGAAGGCCACGTATTCCACGAGGCTGATGGCCGTTAACGAGGACGGGCCCCAGACTAAATCGGCGTCGAACCACTCTGTCCAATGGTTTGTCAGGTGCAGCGGTTCAGCCATTCGATCCATAATCCATTCACCCCACAACCCAGCCGCCATGACCGCAAGTACTGCTGCAATCAGTCGACCGGCACGGGCCCATCCAATCTCCAATCCGAACCCCTGATCGAACGTCATTTGGGCCGGCTTAAAAAGATACTGGTAGGCCAACAGCAGCAGCGGCAAGTTCGTCAGTGGAATCGCCAGTGCTCGAAGGGATGCGTTTTCTTGCGGCATGTAAAGAAGAAACACGACGGTGAGCATCGCCCCGATGGCCCCTCCGCGGAGGAGGACCGCAGCGCCGATCCCACCAGGCCACGGCGGCGGAACACCCGGTTCGTGAAGCCTCACGACATTTGGAACCCGTGCCCTGGTGACCCAGAAGATGATGAGAATGACCGTCCCCACGATCATCGCCGTGAACTCAAGGGCGGTAATCGCTCGCGCACGGGCAAACTGTCGAACGACACGGGGGGCATAGGCCTCGCGAATCGTGTCCAAGAGCGGTTGATTGTTGGCTCGTTGGGCGAGACGCTCCGCCAACCTGTCATAGAACCAGCCGGCTGGCACTAACTCGGCCAACTCTGCCTGTAAGGCCTCGAATGTTTCGCCACCAGGGGGTGGTCCCTCTCCATAGGCCGCGACGACCAGAGTCGCCAATTGTGGGAGCGGTTCGACCGCTTGACTCCACTCATGGGCTAAGAGGAGCGCTTGAGAGACGTGTCCGGACTCGGCCTGTAAGACCGCTAACTGCAAAGGCACGAGTGCATTGTCCGACATCTCCGCGAGTTCCTGGAACCATGCAATCGCCTGCGCCCGTTCGAGTTCGTTATCACCGGAAATCCAGCCAAACAAGGTTTGTTGCCATGCTGGCGCCCGTTTCAACCCTTCCTGCACATCCATGATGCGGCTCACCATGAGCGCGAGAGCGCGTTCCGGGGCTTCCACCCGCTCGAGCTTTGGAATGGATGACGACAACCAGACCACGGAACTCAAGGCGGCCACGAGAAACAACGCTGTCAGCACGCTGACGATCGGAGAAAACCGGTTGGAATAGTCGCCGACTGCCGGAGGGGGATTGACCTCAAACCACCATGAAGAGGTCGATACGGAAGCAGTGGAAGCTGTCGCTTCAGATTCCATAGGTGCATGAACTATAACATGGCGGTTTTCAGGCCCGAAACCCCTCGAAATGGTTGCCCAATGAGCACAAGTTCCAAGAATCCCATGGCCGAAGACGACTGAATTTCGCTATACTGCGCCGAATTCCCGACCGGGAGCCCCTAAGCATGCATGAGTTTCTGCCCCCACAACGCCTCTTGCTCGGTCCAGGCCCAAGTTTGGTCCATCCTCGAGTCTTACGGGCGCTGGCGACTCCACTAGTGGGTCACCTCGACCCGGCGTTTCTCACGGTAATGAACGATATCCAGACGTTGCTCCGCAATGTTTTTCAGACGACCAACCGGTTTACGATCGCCGTGTCGGGGACCGGTTCAGCCGGGATGGAGGCCGCTGTGGTCAATCTAGTGGAGCCAGGCGACTCCGTGATCGTCGGGGTGAACGGGGCTTTTGGCGCCAGACTGGCGACAGTCGTCGAACGGTGTGGCGGGAAAGCCATTCGTGTGGAAGCTCCCTGGGGAGACATTATCGAACCGGACATGATTGAACAGGCCTTGCGCCGCTCAGGACCGGTGAAAGCTGTGGCTGTCGTCCACGCCGAAACCTCAACCGGGGCGTGGCAGCCCATCGAACCGATCTCTCGCCTGTGCCGCGACCATGGCGCCCTTTTTATTGTCGATGCCGTGACCTCGCTGGCCGGCGTGCCGGTGGAGGTCGATCAATGGGGCATCGACGCTTGCTACAGCGGAACTCAAAAATGTCTCAGCTGTCCTCCGGGACTGGCTCCCTTGACGTTGAGCGATCGAGCCCTCGCTGCCATCAAGGCCCGCCGCACACCGTGCCAGAGTTGGTACTTGGACATGGCGCTGGTGGCGGACTATTGGGCCGACAGCACGCGCGCCTACCATCATACCGCTCCTGTTTCGATGCTCTATGCCCTGCGGGAAGCGTTACGGTTGGTCGAAGAAGAAGGATTGCTCGCGCGCTTCAGGCGCCACCGGCTCAATAGCGAGGCGCTGGTCGCCGGTCTGATAGAATTGGGCCTCATTCCGCTGCCGCCTGCGGAACATCGGTTACCGATGCTGACCTGCGTCAAGCTTCCCGGTCAGATTGACGATGCAGCCGTGCGGGCGAAGCTCCTGCAGACCTTCGGCATCGAAATTGGTGGGGGCTTGGGCCCGTTGAAGGGAAAGGTCTGGCGCATCGGCCTCATGGGAGAATCCTGCACCGAGGCCAATGTGTTGACCTTGCTGAACGCACTCGAGGAGATTTTATTCCGGTCCGGTGGCCTCTCGACGCCAGGCGTGGCATTACAGGCTGCGGCGCGAGCCTATAGCCGGATACAGTAGTCCGGAGAAAGATAGAATCATGAATCGTCCTTTGACGGTAGTCCTAGGCGCGGCAACCTTCGCATTCATTGCCGTAGTTGTGTTTTGGATTTTCAAGCTGACGCTCGCCGATTCGATGAAGAACGATATGGTTTCATCGGAAAAGGTGGCGGCCTTCATCCACGCCGTGCTTGAAGCCAACCGGAACAACTATACCGAAAACATTGTCAGCAAACTTCAGCGTGACGGGATCGAAGCCCATGAACATTGGAGGGACGAACGGGGTGTGCCGCTGCCGGCACAGTTCCTGATGGAGACCGGCCGTCTTGTCGCGCTCAAGGATTTGAACTTCTCTTTCCGGCTCGCCAGTCTGACCCCGGTCTATGTCTGGAACGGCCCCAACAGTGATCTCGAGCGACAGGGCCTTGCCGAGGTTCAACAAAATCCGGACCACCCCTACTACGGATTCGTCACCAAGAGCGGCACGCGGTATTTTCAAGCAATCTATGCCGACCGGGCTGTGTCGATCGCGTGCGTTGACTGCCACAACAACCATCCCAACAGTCCTCGTCGCGATTTCAAACTGAATGACGTCATGGGCGGCATCGTGATCACTTTCCCTGTCGGTGAGTAATCTCGTGGCCGTCGCGATCCAAAACACGCGCCTGATCAACGGGGCCGGTGCGGTGATTGAGCGCGCCACCGTGATTATTCGAGGCGCCACGATTGCGGCCGTCGGTACGAGCAAGGACGTCGCCGTGCCACGTGGGGCCATACGTATCGACGGACGCGGCTTCACCCTGTTGCCGGGGCTCATCGATTGCCACGTTCATCTTTGTCTCGGAGGCGAACCGGATGTGGTCGAGACGATCGCGCGAGAAGCGCCTTCTCTCACCTTGCTCAAATCAAGCCGCGCAGCGCAACAGACTTTGGAAGCGGGCTTCACCACTGTACGTGACGTCGGAGCGCGCGATCATTCCATTTTTACTTTGAAGCAAGCCATTGACGCCCGGCTTGTGCCAGGCCCTCGCATTGTTGGAGCCGGTCTCGCGATTTGCATGATCGGCGGCCATGCCCGGTTTATCGGGCAGGAGGTACAGGGCCCCGATCAAGTCCGTTCCGTGGTACGTGCGCAGATTGCCGCGGGGGCAGAGGTGATCAAAGTGATCGCCTCCGGCGGTGTGTTGACGCCGGGCACGTCACCAGACCAGGCGCAGATGACGCCGGACGAGCTCCAGGCTGCTGTGGAGGAGGCTCAGCAGGGAGGGCGAAAAGTTGCGGCTCACGCGCACGGAGCATCGGGAATGAAGAATGCGATTCACGCCGGCGTGCATTCAATCGAGCATGCCACACTCATGGATGAGGACGCGGCGATCCTGATGAAGCAGCGCGGCGTGTTTATGGTCCCGACCCTCTCCGCTCTTGCAACAACCGCAGCCTGCAGAATCGGGTGTGGCATCCCGGAAAGCGCCCTCGAGAAAGCCAAAGCGATGACGAAGCGCCATGCTGCGAGTTTCAAGAAGGCCCACCGCAGCGGCATCTTGATTGCGATGGGGACGGATGCCGGCACGCCGTTTAACTACCATGGGGAGAACGCACAAGAGTTGGACCGGATGGTCGCTTTCGGCATGACCCCGATGGAGGCGATTGTGGCATCGACCTCGGCCGCGGCACAGTTGATCGGGATCAAGGACCATGTGGGTACGATTGAGAAGGGGAAGCAGGCTGATCTCGTCGTCTTGGATGGCAATCCGTTACGACGCATTGAACTTCTGCGCGACCGCAACCGAATCGTCGGCGTCATGCAGGCGGGGAAGTTTGTCGCTGGACCGCTTTCAAGGACGTGATGCGTCATGCGTGAGGCGTCAAGCCGCCACAATCGATCCGTCTTTTAACTTCCCTTACGTTCCACACCTCACGTTTCACGCCTAACGTCGCTCGTAGAACAGTTCCAGCGCAGACTCGTAGCCCTTGACTCGTCCCTTCCGAAACACTTCTTCCAGGCGTCCGCGCAACGATCGAATACCGCTTTCATCGTCCTTTTTCACGACCCCCTGCGAGACCATCATCTGCGTGGCAACCTCGACGAGTCGGTGTCGACGACCCTCCATGTCATCGGTGACAAAGTCTGCCATGATTTCGGATCCCCGTTCCAGGACGATTTGGTCCTTGAATGAGTCGTAGCCTTGTGCGGCAACGGTTCGTTCACGGATGAGGACGAGTTCGGCTTTCACACGTTTTACGTCCTTCATCAGAATGGCAAAGACTTCCTTCCGACCTTCGTCAAAGAGTTTCTGCTCCATTTCATCAAGGATGACGGATGGGTCGACGGTGTCATCACGAGGCTCGTCTCCCCACCGGAGCCGATCGTAACTGCGACGTTTGTCAGGATCCCCGACGATCTCATAGGCCGCATTGATCTCTCGGATCTTGGCTTCGGCGTCCTTGCTATCGGGATTGCGGTCGGGGTGGTGCTGAAACACCAGCTTCCGGTAGGCCTTCTTAATGTCGTCATCGGAGGCCTCGCGCGAGACACCCAGGACTCGGTAGTAATCCATCCGTAGCATGGCCGCGGAACTATACCATGCGTCTTCGGCGCGCTTCACCTTGACACTGTGAGCGAACCCACTTAGCCTGGCGCGACTCAAATGGGTCTTATGGCTGGAGGCATCAGGCGAGCGGAATGAATTCGCCCGCTTCTCCTACACCTCTCGCCGACAACTGAGAGAGGCTCGTGCTGTGATAACACGCTCCTGGCACGATGGCGTGACACGCTATCAATGGCTTGTCCTCTTCATTGCCTGGCTGGGGTGGGTCTTCGATGCGATGGATGCGACGATCTATGCCATCGTGCTTCACCCGGCTCTGCACGATTTGCTCCAATCCTCCGGTCAGCCCGTCACGTCCGAATTAATCGGATGGTACGGCGGGATAATCTTTTCGGTATTTCTGGTCGGCTGGGCCCTGGGTGGCATCTTCTTCGGCGTCCTCGCAGACCACATCGGACGAACGAAAACATTGATTGCGACGATCCTGATCTATGCGATCTTTACGGGATTGGCGGCGCTCTCGCAGGACTGGTGGCATCTTGCGATCTATCGCTTTCTGACGGCATTGGGCATCGGAGGGGAGTGGGCAGCCGGCGCCGCGCTGGTGGCTGAAACCTGGCCGGAAGAGAAGCGGGCCAAGGCAGCCGGAATCCTGCAATCGGCCTGGGCAGCTGGATTTTTTCTCGCCGCCCTGTTCAACCTGCTGCTGGAAGGCTATGGTTGGCGCGTACTGTTTGCAATCGGAATCTTGCCGGCCTTTGTCTCGCTCCTCGTCCGTTGGCATGTGAAAGAACCGGATCGCTGGGTCAGTGCCCACAAACAGGACCGGGAAACGAACTTTGAACGTCTGACAGAAATCTTTGCCCCTTCGCTCAGGCGTTCGACTATCGTCGGCTCTCTGTTGGCCTTCGTGGCCGTCTTCGGTCTGTGGGGCTCGACGAATTGGGCGCCGACACTGATTCGCGAATTGCCGGATGTCAAAGGGTACGACGAGGCAGCATCATCAGCATACGTCAGCTATGCGATCATGGCGCTGAATGGCGGAGCCCTCTTCGGATATTTGGGCTTCGGCCCGCTGGCTGATTGGTTCGGACGCCGCGCGGTCTTTGGTTTCATGTGCCTTGGTAGCCTTGTGATGTTGCCGGTGACTTATCTGCTACCGACAAGTTATGCGGGTGTGTTGATGCTGTTGCCCGTGCTCGGCTTCTTCAACAATGGCATCTTCAGCGGTTTTCCGATCTACCTTCCCGAGCTCTACCCGACGAGGGTGCGTGCCACCGGCTCCGGCTTCTGCTTCAACGCCGGACGTATCCTCGCCTCGACTTCACCCTTTCTCACAGGCTGGCTCGTGACAACACTCGGATCGTTCGGTCGCGCGGCCAGTGTGGTCGCCTTGATCTATGTGGTGGGATTGGTTGTCTTACTGTTCGCCCCGGAAACGAGAGGGAAACCTTTGCCGGATTAGCTCACGTTAATCGCAGGGTGTGTTGACCTTGACATCCTGCCTATCCGTCTTATCTCCCTCACCATGACGGATTATCCAATGCCCAAGTCCTTGTCCCACGACGAGAAGAAAGCAGCGGAGGCGGCCTTTTCAGGCCGGCCCTTTAATCCCGCCTGGTCCGCGGGCGCCCGACTCATCTATGACGGAATTCTGAAGGCCTTGCCAGCTCCTCTGAATAACTCTATGACACAAGAAACGACGGCCTCCGTGCCAGCCGAAGCTGCGTCGACCGCTCAACACTCAGCCGATGGCGCGGCAGTTCGAGACGAAGTGCGACACACTGATCAAGCAGCGCGGCCTGCGACGATCACAGACATCAGGCAAGCCATCGAAGCGGGCGCCTTGATTGATGTTTCTCCGACGGCGCAACAACTCGGGATCACTTTTCCGATAACGATCACCAAGCCACTTTGGGAGGCGGGCATTACCGTCCATCAGACTTTGAGCGAGGAGGATACAGCAGGTCGCCTGCGGGATGTGCTGATGGCCTTTCGACTACGGCTGTCCAGTTTGGTTACCGTGTCCCCGCTGATCGACTTCCCTGCCCTTTTGGCCATGCCTCCCGGCACAATACCGCAGCCGATTCCACTGTTCGCGGTCATTCAGCCACACAAAGAGCACCAAGCCAGCGTCACGTTGCTCCTGCCGAACGAAGTCGCCACCACGATCATTCCGATGAACTAAGAGGCGGGCCTAAGGCGGCCTCCACGAAGGCTCGCTCCTGTGCTCTCGTCCTGACGGTGCCATCAAGCCGAGCGTCGAGCAACCGAGTAAGCAATTCTTTAATCTTGGGTCCGGGTTCCATCCCCATCTGTAGGAGATCATCTCCCCGCAGCGCTGTCTTGCTGCCACGGAGCCGAGTCATGAAACAAAATACCCGACGTTGCGTTCGCCTAATTTGTAAGACCCTTTTGCCCACCGTCGCCTTGACCAGCAGCAACACAACGGCCTCGTCAGGTGCTTCGATCAACAGGTGATATACCTCAGACGGCCATAACCTCCTTGTTCCTCCTAGAACTCGGAGAATACGAGCCGGCCTCCTTCCGCTCATTCGAACTTTCCTCGCCTGCTCATTCGATAACATAAGCCGCGTGATGACATCTTCGACAATGGATTCGCGTTCACCCTCAAGCAGCGCCATCAAATAAAGGACTGATCGATCCAGACGACTAGCTGGAAGCCGCTTCATCCACCACGTCAGCACCTTGGGCAGAGCACGAATGGCCCGCTTTGTATGGACGCCGTACTGGAGCTGGGGGTGAAGGAACCGAAACAGCTTCAGCCGGCTCAACCGATCCATGACGCGTGAAGGGTCTCGCTCGGCGAAGAGAAGGAACCACTCATGACATAGCCGTGGGCCAGAGAGGCGATCTATGAGACCAGTTGCCGCCGCGGCTTGCAGTAATCGCTGAGTATCCGCCTCAAACCGGCCTTTGAATCGCTGTTCGAATCGGATTGCACGAAAGATGCGCGTAGGGTCGTCTTCAAAACTCTTCGCGTGCAATACTCGAATGATACGGGCTCGCAGATCCTTCTGCCCGCCATAGCAATCAATCAACTGCCCAACATGACCTGCATTTAACTGGATTGCCATGGCATTGATCGTGAAGTCACGGCGATATAAATCCTCAGCCAAACTCGCTGGTGCTACTTGAGGCAATTCCGCCGGCAGGGCATAGGATTCTTTTCTCGTTGTTGCAATATCCACTCTGAGACCACTGGGAAATTGCAATCGCGCGGTCGCAAATCGATCGAAAACAGTGAGGCTCGTGCGAAAGCGGTCTGAGACCAATCGCGCCATGGCGATACCATCGCCCTCGACTGTAAGATCAAGGTCGAAAATGGGCCGATGCAGTAAGAGGTCGCGGACGACACCGCCGACAAGATAGACCTTCATGCCCTGCGTATCGCCTAACCGGCCGATGGCGCGAAGTACAGTAACCACGCGAGGCGGCAGGCGGTGAAGCACACTCGTTGATTGGCGTGGCCTAGGCATCATACGCTTACGGTATGAGGAGGCGGGTCTCTTATGAACTCTGTGATTTCTCAGTTCGTCTCGGCCGCTAGGTTCTGGCGTGATCTGATTGTGATGCTTTCTCGGTCTGGGACCGCTCCAGAGCTTGTCCGGGCGTGATCACTCCCGCCGTCGCCGTCCTCTTGGCTTCAGCTCGCATTTCCTGACGCACACGTTGTACCTCACTGACCACCGGTCCGAGTGCAAGTCCAAGCTCTTTCCCAATCGTACCCCACCTCATTTTCTGTGTGCGGAGTTTACCGATTCTCCGCATGGCTTCGGCCAGTGTCGGATAGGATTTCGAGTCAGTCTTTGTCAGCTCCTGTCCCATGCCCAAGCGAATCGCGATTTCACCCCATCCCTGCTTGGAAGCCCGGAGAGTCTCGACGACCGATGGATCGACCTTGAACTGCTTGGCCAATGGCTCTGCGTGAGCTTTCTGTATCCAACCAGCGGCATCTTCGTCCAGTTCCTGTTGGGTGACGCGCAGTTTTACATCGTCAGAAGCTGGAGGCAGCAATTGTGCGAAGGCGCACCCCACCCGAAAATCAGCGATCCCGCTACCCACAAGAAAACACTCAGAACCATGACATCGCTTCGAATAACCTAGATCAAGATTGCGGCATATTGCGCCGGTCTCGGTGAAATGCGGCTGGGATTATAACCAGTCGCCGATCAATATGACCATGAGGCAGAAATCGGGAGTCGCTGTCCCTCTGCTGGATCGGAAAATCCTTTGGTCCCGAGCAGATTTGGACAGCCATATGCCGTTTTTTTTCCGGTTTCAGTGTGGCCCCTCTCTACCTTCCAACACCGCGACTACCTAACCCCTTGAAATTCCAGAAAACAGCCATGCCAGCCTTTCGGCACATGCTTTGCTGAACACCATCATTTGGCCGCAATGAATATCATGATGCAAGGAGGCATTGAGATGAAGAAGAAGGCCAAAAAGAAAATTCTCCCGATCATGGTCACCGCTCTCGCAGTGATCGCTGTGGCAGCCGCCCCGGCGGTTGCAAAGAGTTCGAAGAAACAGGGATCCCATTCCTCGGCCGCCGCCGCAGCCGCGTCAATTGGAGCGACCCCGCAGACTTCGGAAGCCCCGAAAGCCGGCCAACACGACTCGAAGCCGGGTCCCGCATGGAAGACCGTTGGCGGGACAGTCAAGCAGATCAGCGGCGATGCCTATATGGTTGAAGATTACGAAGGCAACCAGGTCAAGCTCTACGTCGGTCAAGGTACGAAACAGATCAACAAAAAGAAGGTCGGGGACACCGTTCGCGCCGAAATCACGCGAGGCGGCTTCGCGAATTCCATTCAGTAAGCCCCTAACCTGAATCCGCGCACCCACCTTGGGCGCGGTGGTGTCCTCTTGAGGGCCGACCCCGTACAGGTCGGCCCTCTCATTTTGAACAGATGCCTCTCGCCACTACCTTGCTGCTGCACCGGTCGATCGCTGAAGAAATACAATGTCGCCGTAGTAGGCCGTGACGCGTTCCTTTGTATTGTCGGTGTCTGACATGATCGCCACACCGTTGATCAACGGTGGATCTTCGCCGAACGCTCTCTTGTAATCGTCGTAGATGTCGCGTGATTCATCGACCCACATTCCGACTTTCTGCGGCCCACTCTCCACAACCAACATCTTCGCAAAATCCGTATAGGCGTTGTCCACAATAGTCCCCGCCGGTGTCTTCGACTCCCAAATGTAGTTCAGGGCTCCGATCGGGATATCCCCGAAGATCGCTTGCCCGGCTTTGAACTTGAGTTTCTTCATAAAACTGACCTTCTCGGGGTCGTATTCGAAGGTAATGTAGAGACGGGCCGGATAATCGTCGCCGTCCTTACGACTCACGTCGCTGCTTTTGAGCAGATTCTCGACCTTCCATCGCCACTGCACGATGGGAAACTCCTTCGGATCGATCCTGATCTCTTTGATGAGCCCTGATGCCGACGCGTCGCTCACCGCCTTTACAACTACCCCCTCACCATCCTTGACCAGCTCATAAGAGGTCTGTTTCGGCACCTTCTTGAAGGTTAAGGGCTTCCACCCCTCCGGCAGTCCTGAGCCTGCCGAATCAGCTGAGAATCTCGCCACCTCGAGTATGGACCCCTTCTGGGCCCACACGAAAGCTGGAGCAATCACCAGCAGTCCTGCCACCAGCACCGCTCGTTTCGACATCATTTTCCGGGTCATCTAAGACTAATCGATCACCCTCGCATCCATGCGAAGAGCTTGCTCAGAATAGTTTTCGTCTGTTGGGTAAAATGCGCTTTGCGCCACAGGTTCACGACCTTCTTGATCACCTCAGCCTGTGTTGGATATGGATGGATTGTTCCCGCGATTGCCTTGGCACCTAACCCGGCTTTCATTAAAACTGAGAATTCACTGATCATATCGCCCGCATGAGCGGCCACGATCGTGGCACCCAGGATCTTGTCTGTGCCCTTTCGAACGTGAATCCGCGCGAAGCCTTCCTCATCCCCGTCCAGAATGGCCCGATCCACCTCGTCCAGTTTGAACGTGTACGTTTCGACTTCAATCCCCTTCTTCTTCGCGTCTGCTTCATACAGGCCCACGTGCGCAATCTCCGGTACCGTAAACGTACACCAGGGCATAACCAATGAATTGGCATTCGCGTACCCAAGCCCAAAGGGATGCGGGAATAGGGCATTCTGAATGACGATCTGTGCCATCGCATCTGCGGCATGCGTAAACTTGTACTGTGAACAGATGTCACCAGCAGCGAAGATTCGCGGATTCGTGGTCTGCAGCCGTTCATTGACCTTCACGCCGGTCTTGTCGTATTCGACCCCGACGAGCTCCAGTCCAAGACCCTCTATATTTGGCGTGCGCCCGACCCCCGCCAAGATCTCATCGACTGTGACGTCGTATTGTCTGCCATGCGAATCGACCGTTAATCGCTTACCGCTCTCTGTCTTCGACACGTTCAGATCTTTCCCACAACAAAGCAGTGTGACCCCATCCCGTTGCATCGACTTTTGGACGATCTCCGCGGCGTCACGGTCTTCGTTCGGCATGAGGCCGTGCATCGCCTCGATGAGATGCACCTGGCTGCCGAACCGGGCAAACGCTTGCGCGAGTTCACAGCCGATCGGCCCGGCCCCGATGACCCCCAATCGCGGTGGCAACTCAGTCAGGGAAAAGACCGTTTCGTTCGTAAGGTAGCCAGCTTCCTGTAATCCAGGCGTGGGAGGAGCAGATGCCCGCGCACCGGTGCAGATCACGGCTTTGGCAAAGGCGAGCCTTCGGTCGCCAGCCAGCCCCTCGACCAGGACTGTATCGGCCCCCGCAAATCGTGCACCCCCGATAAAAACGTCCACCCCAAGCGACTTATACCGGTGTACCGAATCATTGTGACTGATCCGGGCCCGCAGCTTTCTCATCCGGGTCATGGCTTGACCGAAGTCATATTTCACCCCTGGAGGAATGTGCACACCAAATTCTTCTGCATGCTTCAGATCCGACCACGCCCGTGCAGCTCGAATCACGCCTTTTGACGGAACGCAGCCGACATTGAGACAGTCACCGCCCATCAAATGCCGCTCGATCAGCGCCACCTTCGCCCCGACGCCCGCCGCAATCACCGCGGTCACCAGCCCGGCGGTTCCTGCACCGATCACGATGATATTGTAGCGACCGGTTGGCTCCGGATTGACCCAATTGGACGGATGGACATTCCTGACCAGTTGCTGGTTGTACTCGTCGTTCGGCAAGATAAGCGGAGATTCAGACTCGCCCATGGACAGGATCCTCTCGATCAACTGAGTGATCATAGCGCGCGGCATTTCGTTCCAAAAGATGGGATGATACGGCGAACCCCGTCATGCCGGTTTCCCTCGCAATCTCTTATAGAAATTCGGCACGAGGGCCAATACTCCAAGAAGCACGAACGCCGTAATGACGTTGGGAGATGCGATTTCTTTGAGTGAATTGATAGTCCCAAGCTGTCGGCCTGCGTACGCGTAGACGAACGAGCCGGGAATGATCCCGAGCGCGGTCGCCGCGACATACGTCCCCAGAGTCATTCGCGTGAGGCCAGACACGAGATTCACCACAAAGAACGGAAAGAGCGGAATCAACCGGAGTGTCATGAGATAGTTGAAAGCATGGTTCGCAAAACCATCTTGTACGGGACCTAACCACTTGCCGAATTTTTGTTCGACCCAATCGCGCAGCACATAGCGCGCGGCGAGAAAGGCCAAGGTCGCGCCCGTTGTGGCGCCGATATTGACATATACCATGCCAATCAGGCTCCCAAAGAGGAATCCGCCAGCGAGTGTCAGGATCACGGCGCCTGGCAACGATAGCCCCGTGACGACAATATACGTGAGGATAAATAATCCGACCGCAGCAGCATAGTGGGCTTCGGTGAAGATCAGCAACTGGTCCCGATGTGCTTTCAATGCATCCAACGAGAGGAATCGACTGAGGTCGAGATAGAAGAATAGGCCGATCGCACAGACAATCATTAGGGCGATAAGAATTTTCCCAGGGTTCGATCTGCTGACTGACTCGGTCGATGGCATAGGGCTGGTCAAGGAGACGTGCTCGCGTATCATGGGGGCTCCTTTCCTAACTGTCAATGAGGCTCACCATCGGATCAGTCGATTGATTCCTCCGATCCTTACGGCGTCACGAACAAGCTGGCCTGAAGCGAATTCCGAGTGGGAGCCTATCTCCTGCACGACCTAGCACATGAAGTGGATACGGGGGAACGAACACCGAGGGGCAGGTGAGACCTCAAAGACGCTACTGCCAATGACGAGCAGAAAGATCTCGATCCATATCGAGCCGTCCGAACGTTCTCTCAACAGGGTCGATCTTCCCGTCGCGGTTGTGATCCAATTCTTGGAAATGATCGTGGGTCAGGTCCGGGGTTTGGGGATCCGGCGTGCCAGCCGTTTGACGATTATGTCGTGGGTCGTAGCGCGACGGATTTTCGAGGATTCCGTGGTACGTCAGGTCTGTGTGTGGCTTAATCATTGCCTGAGCCTTTGCTTTCTTGCTTCCTTTGCCTTGCCGATGCACCGAGCGAGCCTTCTTCTGGGCATCAGCGGCGCCTTCTTTTGCCGGCCGCGGGAGCGTGTTGGATGAGATTTCTTGGGCCTTGGTACCGGCAGAAGCCAGCTCCATCTTTTGCCTGATCGGCTTTTTGAGAACGGGGGATGGCGAGGGCTTCTTCAGTTGACCTGATGATTCGGCGGCGGGCGGCTGGCCCTTCTGCTGCCGGGATCCTGCGGATGCATGCGTGAGCGTCATCCCACAGTCGATCACGGAGACACAGACGCTCAGCAGGATGAACCTGAGACAGTATGTGCGCATTTCCTCTCCAGTTCCAGGGCCTTCAGTAAGTGTATCAGGTAGGATGGGCAATGGAGGTACCGTAAGATCTCGATTTACAAACGGATTCGGTCATGACCACCTTCCTGTCAAACGGGGGAGCTATCGCGTTCCTTCTATTCCCCTTCCTCAGACTCAACGTACGATTGCTTTTCTCCTAGCTTGTAAGGTTGCCCTGGTTTGCCCTACTCTCCTCTCACAGGAGAACATATCCATGGATCAAAACGAGCGGCTCATCAAGACCAAAGAGCAGTGGGCGAAAGCACGACGTGGCGGCGAAGAGCGCGAAGTTTTCTCGGAAGGTGACGACCGACTCCCGCCGGGACAACACCTGGTAGAAACCTGGCCGGTGTTAGACCTTGGGTTCAAGCCGGACATTCCTCCCTCGGAGTGGAAAGTGACCATCGGTGGATTCGTGGCTCATCCCACCACGTGGACCTGGGAGCAATTCCTCGCCCAACCGCAATTCAAGAACATCTCGGATTTTCACTGTGTCACCAGTTGGAGCCGCTACGACAACGAATGGGAGGGCGTCAGTTTCAAACACATCCTCTCCGTCGTGAAGCCTCTCTCGCTCGCGAAGTTCGTTCTCTTCAAGTCGTACGACGACTATACGACGAACCTGCCGCTCGAAGCCTGTGACGACAGTGACGTACTGCTGGCCTACCAATGGAATGGCAGACCGCTCACGAAGGAGCACGGCGGGCCGGTGCGGGTGATTGTCCCGAAACGCTACGCGTGGAAAGGAGCGAAATGGGTGAAGGAGATCACATTCGCAGACAAGGATGAGAAAGGGTTTTGGGAAATCCGCGGGTATTCCAACACAGCGCTGCCCTGGAATAATGATCGCTATGCATAAGGGCGAACTATTCTCTTGTCGATCGCTTCTTCACACAATGCTGTGATGCCGCCCACCTCACTCGATATCTTGAGAGTGGAATGCTGGCCCGTCGACATCCCCATCACGGACCCGTTTGTCGTCGCAACCGGTGCACGCCTGATCGCAGAAAATGTATTTGTCCGAGTCACGCTTTCGGGCGGGGCACAAGGGTATGGTGAAGCGGCGCCTTTCCCCGAGGTAGGCGGAGAGAATCGTGAGAGTTGTCTTGCAATGCTTCAACAGCTCAGCAAGGCTGTCCTCGGCCGTTCAGCCGCCGACTATGAAGCCATTGGACGATCGCTATCCGAACAAGCGCCGACTCATCCTGCCGCACGTTGTGGGTTAGAAACAGCCTGTGTCGACGCTTATTGTCATGCGTCCAATATCCGGATGTGGCAACTCTGGGGCAGCGCAGACATTCGTGAATACGAGACTGACATTACTATTCCCATCTGTGACCTGGCCAAAACCATGAGCTTGGCGCATGAATGGTATGCGAAGGGTTTTCGGCTTTTCAAAATGAAAGTCGGGAACGATGTGGGCGACGACATTCGACGGCTAGAAGCTGTCCACAAAATGTGCCCCGGCATCAGCTTTATCGGTGACGGCAATCAGGGGTTTTCACGCGAGGACTGCATCACGTTTGCGAACGGCATTAAGAAGTTTGGAGGGACGATGGTCCTGCTTGAACAGCCGGTCGTGCGTGACGATCTCGATAGCATGGCCGCGATTCGGAGAGAGACAGGAATTCCCGTCGCCGCGGATGAATCGGTTCGTTCGCTGATCGATGCTCGGAAGATAGTCGCCCGAAAGGCTGCCGACTATATCAACATCAAGACCATGAAGACCGGTGTGGCAGAGGCCATAGAGATCGCGTCATTCACGAAACAGGCGGGGCTCAAGCTCATGATCGGTGGGATGATCGAATCGAGGATTGCCATGGGGTGCTCCTTCAGCCTGGTACTAGGTTTGGGAGGGTTTGAGATTCTCGACCTGGATACGCCATTGCTCTTGGCAAGGGATCCTGTCAAGGGAGGCTATCAGTATAACGGACCGCGACTCGTGCCATGGCAGGCTTCGGGTCTCGGCATGAGTGCTGTTCCAAGTCGAGATTTGATGATTATGGAGTAGGAGCGAGGCTCCTTTGGGCTAAACGTGAACGTGATCAGCACTCCTCCCCTCAAATACGGTTCAGCGTCGCCTGGATGGACCAAAAGTCCTACCCATTTTTTCACTGAGGTCTGGTTCTCCTCCACCGACTGATTGCCCACCATTGGTATTTCCGGCCGAATCATCGGTGGACATCGTGTCCTCTCCGGCACTGACTCCTCCGCCACTGGCTGTCTTCTGATTCGCTTGGTTACTCGCGTATCGTGTGACAGACCGTGCTTGGCCAGCATCCCCGCCTGCAAGAGGATCGGCAGTGACCTGAAACATCGACCCATCCGGGCCGTTCACCGCCTGGACTGAGATTCGATAGTACTGCAGTGGCGGATCCGGCTTGAATCCGATGGCATCAAGATCTGATGTATACGTGCCTGTCGAAGAAAAATATACTTCTTCGAGACGAGCAACTTCAGCCACTGCTATATCTGCTTCAACGCTCTGAGACTTTTTGGTGAAATGTGCATACGAGAGCATGGCCGCGGCGGCCAGCACTCCAACGATGGCCACGACAATCATCGTTTCCACGAGCGTGAACGCTGAATCACCGTCTTTCTGCATCGTCTGTACCATCGCGGGATACCGAATCGTCACGCTTCAATGAGCCCTTAACAGTTCGAGGAAGCGTACCATTAACCGGAAAAGAGTCGAAGCACTTCATGAACTCTCCTCACACTTTAAGCAATTGAGTAGTTGGCCAAGATGGGCTCTCCGACCATCTTCGGTAAGTACCCATGGACGGCTGGTGAGAGGCGGCTGATGGCGCACGTGCTGTCCATGACCACAGGCCAGGTCAGCCACCCAATCCCCTTGTTCATCTATGTGGAACCCGATAATCGCCTGTTTCATGACAGTTTGAATCCATCAAGGCTGACACCTGCTGATCACCTCTGATGCTCTCCGATAAGGCGAGATCTTGATCTGAAAACGCTTTGCAGCAACCTTCATCGCACCAAGATCCCATCACTCACCGTTGATTGACTCTTCCCACCAACCAGGAGCATGGTATCGCGTCCACCGTGCACAGAAGAAAACTTCTCGTAGCAAGCCTTCTGCTGTGCTCCGTCTCGACGTTGTTATGCACTGGCCTCATGTGCTGCGACGGAGCACGCTACCGGCCCTGTAACGAAAGGAGCCTGTGATGGGTGTACAGAGGCCCGAAGATATCCATCATCTGTTTTCATCGGCCTTCAATGAGGGAAACGTGGAGGCGATCATCGCCCTCTACGAGCCGGAAGGCGCGCTGATCCCGCAGCCAGGCCAGGTCACACGCGGTCATACCGCGATCCGCCACGCCCTCGCACAATTCCTGGCGTTGAAAGGAACGATGCAGGTGCGAACCGTGTTTGTGATTCACGGCACCGGCATCGCCCTGCTAAGGGGTCAGTGGACACTCACCGGAACCGGCTCTGACGGAAGCCCTGTCAGGATGGTCGGACAGAGCGTAGAAGTTGCCCGTCAGCAACCAGCCGGAGATTGGCTCCTCGCGATTGATCACCCATTCGGTGCCGACTGAGGCACTCAGAGTTTTTCAAACGGCAACTCTCGCCGTTGTGCTGCCGGTAGGAATGCCCACCGTCCCTGTTCCTGTTCATCGAAACTGCCGAGAAATACGATATCTCGTTCAAGATGGCGAAACTCGGCCAGCGTAATCGTGCATCGCGCACCATCGACAATACGGGCGTCAAACTGACCGACGACATAGAGCAGGCCCGTAGGAGTCATATATAGGTTCCGCCGGCTCACGTACCCCGTATCCGGAAACAGGATGGCCTCGGCCACACAATTCCCAGGACCGTTTACCGTCAATTTGAGGTTGAAACGGGAGAGAAAGGGATGAGTAGCCACTCTCGTGATCGTCAGGCGCATCTGCACCCCTGGCAGATCGACAGAGGCCGACACAGGCACATCACTATTGCAGGCAAAAAGGGAGACAGTAAGACACAGAACGCCTTTCGTTCCGTAAAACCGCTTCACTTGGCCGGTACTTTTGGCGCAGCGCCGATCGCATCGAGTCCTGCCTGTGCGCAGGCATCATCGAGGTGTGCACCTGGTGCTCCACCGACTCCAATCCCACCAACTACATCGCCACCAATCTCGATCGGCAGTCCGCCTCCCAGCATTAAGATGTCGTTGTTCATGTCACGCAGGGCTTGAAGCGTCGGCACTTTATTTATGAGTTCGGCTAGCTCCGTTGTCGGACGACGGAGGCTAGCTGCAGTGTAGGCTTTTTTCCTGCTGCTCTCGACTGTATGTGGGCCTGCACCATCAGCACGAGCCATAACACGAAGTACACCGGCCCGATCCACTACCGAGACACTCACCCGATACCCATCTTTTTTGCAGGCATCAAGCGATGCTTGAACCGCTTTTCCAGCCAGATTGAGCGGGAGCACCGACTCCTTGGGAAGTTCATCGCCCAAAACCACTACCGGGACCAGCAGAGAGACCATTGCAGAAACCAACATGAATGTTTGGCTGGACTAGCCCCGCCAGCCCATAAAGCAAATCGACCGTCCCATTAGTTTTGCCTCCAGAAAAAAGGAACTGATGGTGCAGCCTACGAAGGTGCAACTACACTGTCAAGAGGATGGTTTGCCAACAGAAGCGGGAGGGAGAAGAAATAGGAGGCTAGCTCCAGACCACACGTTCTTGGTTAAGAAGGTAATCGATCACTTCGATGCTTTCGCGCATTTGAGTCTGGGCCTGTTCAGACATCGGCAGGACTGCCCCGACAATCTTGCCCGGTTCCACATCATCCAGTGACGGAATCCCATTGCTGAATCGCTTCTCGCGGTCTTGTCGGTAACTCGCCACGGTTGCCTTTCATGCCCAGCTTTCGATTCCATACTTCCTTCGCCAGGCTCGCCTAGAGATCGTGCTCGGTACGTAGTACTAGCATAGCACACGGAGTTCATCTCTCTGGGCGAAGACCAATATCTCATTGATTATATTTATTAATTTGCTGACTACTGAGGCATGTTCGAAGCAGGGGCAAGGGCTCCCAGATAAGGAAATTCGCCGATCTTTACCAGCGGGGTATCGGCACGGAGTCGAAAATCGTCGTGGCCTGGATCGACAAACCTGGGATCGCCTGTGATGTCGGATGTGGCTTTGAGTTCGGGTGCTAATCGATGAGGGGAACCACTCCGAACGTAGTCGCCCTCGCTGTTATAGAGCGCATTAAACGAGGTCTTGGTATGACTTGATGCCGCAAAGAGAAACCCAATCTTGTTCAACCCGACGACATTTCCGTATACCTCGCTTTGAGAGGTGCCAAGAAAAGCGGCCCCGCCACCATTTTTCACGAGAGTATTGCTTATTAAGACGGCTTTGGCACGATCGTTGACGACCACCGCTTCGAACAGACTGCGCGTAATCACATTGCGTTCTAGCCGGACTTCAGATTTCCCAGCGACATTGACTCCGTGATCGTTGTCATGGATGAAATTGCCGACCATGAGAGCTTGCGAATCGGCAAACTGCACGCCGGTCGTTTCGCTTCCCCCGATGGTGCAATCTTCAATGCGCACATTTTGTACTTGTTGGCTAAAGAGCATGCCGTTCACGTTGAGATGCCGAAGAATAATCCCCTGCCCATTGAAAAGACCGACGGCATGTCCGCCATGGTCATTGATCGTCATTTCGCTGATCTCGATGTCCGTCGCCCCGTAAGGCCACTTACCAACATGAAGCGCCCCGACGACCTCTTCACGCCCGAGGAGTGTGACCTGGTCTCGTCCAGCTCCCACAAGCTTAACCCTTTCCTTACTATGAATCGTCACATCCTGAGCATACCGGCCAGCCTTGATGAAGACGACGTCGCCCTTCTTGGCTGCATCGACAGCTTCCTGGATCGACGTGAAATCTCCGCTCCCATCGAGCGCCACGACGATCGTCCGTGGACTGAGCGGGGCGCCCTCATCAGCATACATGCCTTCCGCCCCCAAGAATCCACCCACCGTCATGAGCCATAGAGCCATGATCTGTTTCATGCAAAAACTCATACAGGCGCGCCCATCCGGAAGTCAATCGGGGTTTGTTGTGACAGAGAAAGTCGCGTGCTATGCTCCGCCGCCATGATTCTCGTTGGATTGACGGGTGGGATTGCCACCGGCAAGACCACGGTCGCGGACATGTTCAAACGATGCGGCGCGGTCGTGATCGACGCCGATGCTCTCGCACGAGAGGTGGTCCGACCAGAAAAGCCGGCGTGGCGGGCGATCGTCAACACATTCGGCAGGAACGTGCTGAATCCCGATCGGACCATCAACCGTCAGACACTCGGCCACATCGTGTTCCGGAGTCGAGCCAAGCTTCGGCTGCTGGAACGCATCATCCATCCCCGCGTGGCCCGGCTTCAAGCGCGCCTGACGAGGCAGGCTGCCAGAAAAGACTCCGACGCCGTCATTATCTATGATGTTCCGCTTCTTTTCGAAGTTGGAATCAACACACGATTCGATAAGATCATCGTCGTCACCGCGGATCGCAAGAAGCAGATCACCCGCCTTCGGGCACGAAACGGCTTGACCCGCGCCGTGGCAATCCAACGAATTCGAAGTCAGATGACTCTTTCAAAAAAGGTTCAGAAAGCTGACTACGTGCTGGACGGCGCCCTCTCTAAGAGTATTCTGCGCCGGAATGTCAGACAGCTTTATAAAACCCTTCGGACCTTCGCCTAACCGTCCGTTCCCTATGCATTCCGCTCCCGCCATGTGCTAGATTGCAGGCATGCGCCAAGTCGTCATCATCGGCTCAGGACCAGCAGGTCTCACCGCAGCGGTCTATTGCGCGCGGGCGAACTTGTCCCCATTGCTGATCGAGGGCTGGCAATCAGGTGGCCAACTGACGACGACCACCGAAGTTGAGAACTATCCTGGCTTCGCAAAGGGAATCATGGGACCTGAACTCATGAAAGAGATGCGGGCTCAAGCCGAACGATTCGGAACCGAGTTTATGACCGGCGACGTCACCGCCGTTGACGTAAAAACGCGTCCCTTCACCTTGACCATCGACGGCGAACAGACAGTTCAAACCAGGACGCTGATCATCGCGACCGGCGCATCAGCCTTTCAGATCGGGCTCAAAAATGAATCGCGGTTAACCGGGCATGGCGTCTCGACGTGTGCGACATGCGATGGATTCTTTTTCCGAGGCAAGGAACTCGTCGTCGTTGGAGGCGGCGACAGTGCGATGGAGGAAGCGATCTTTCTCACCAAATTCGCCACCAAGGTCTCTGTTGTCCACCGGCGCGACAAGCTTCGCGCGTCCAAGATCATGCAAGACCGCGCCATGAAGAACGAAAAGATTACGTTTATCTGGAATTCGGTCGTCGAGGATATTCTCGGGGCCGATCTCGTCACGGGTGTCCGTCTCAAGAACCTCGTCACGGGCAAGACTGCCGATTTACCGTGCGCCGGCGTGTTCGTCGCGATCGGCCATCGACCGAACACGACATTGTTTGCCGGACAGCTCGACATGGACGAAAAGGGCTATATCAAGACACATGCAGGAACAGCGACCAGCGTTCCCGGAGTCTTTGCGGCCGGCGATGTGCAGGACTCGAAATATCGCCAGGCTGTAACCGCCGCCGGTTCCGGCTGCGTGGCAGCCATCGACGCGGAACGGTTTCTGGAAGGAGAAGGCCAACATTGAAGCGCTGTCAGCCTTCAGCAATCAGCCAGAAGTGTGAGCTGGTGCTGAGAGCTAATGGCTGAGAGCTTCGAATGCGTTGCGTGATCGTCCATTACCACGAGCTCGCTCTCAAAGGCCGCAACCGCGAACATTTCGAACAGCGTCTCGTGCGCAATATTCAATCGGCTCTCAAGGGCCTCGGCGTGAAACGCGTGGAAAACCTGCGGAGCCGTATCCGCGTCATCATCCCACCGGGCGTTTCGGACGAAATCGTCAAAGATCGGCTCGTCCATGTGTTCGGGATTGCCAATTTCTTGTTGGCCCGTGCGGTTCCGCTTGACCTGAAGTCTCCAGACCTCACTGAATTGAATAATGCAATCGGCCATGATCTTCAACAGCGCCTCTTCACTACCTTCCGCATCACGGCCAAACGCGCTGATAAACGGCTCACCCTCACCTCGATGGATGTTGAGCGAGCAGTCGGCAAACATCTATGTGCCACCACGGGCAAAAAAGTGAGTTTGACGAATCCGGATCTCACCGTTTACATCGAACTGCTTTCGAAGGAGGTCTACTTCTCCGTCGATAAAGTGGCCGGTCCCGGCGGGATGCCGGTGGGCGTCAGCGGAAAGGTGGCCTGTTTGATTTCGGGAGGTATCGATTCGCCGGTTGCCGCCTACCGGATGATGAAACGTGGCTGCCGTGCATTGTTCGTGCACTTCTCAGGCCGGCCGTTGGTCAGCCGGGCCTCAGAAGAAAAGGTCCATGATCTGGTACAGACATTGACAGCCCATCAGTACCAGTCCCGGCTCTATGTCATCCCCTTCGGGGAAATTCAACGCGAGATTGTGGCCCAGGCCCCAGCGCCATTCCGCGTGGTGCTGTACCGGCGCCTGATGCTCCGGATCGCCGAGGAACTGGCGCGACGAGAACAATGCTGGGGACTGGTGACCGGCGACAGTCTCGGCCAAGTCGCCTCGCAGACGCCGGAAAATCTCTCGGTGATTCAAGAAGCCGCTGAACTGCCGATTTTACGTCCCCTTATCGGCATGGACAAAGTCGAGATTACAGACCAAGCCCAACGGATCGGCACATTCTCGATTTCAATTGAGCCGGATCAGGACTGCTGTTCACTCTTCACGCCCGCCCACCCCAGTACAAAAACCCGTCTCGACGACATTCGTAAGATCGAGCGGGCGTTCGACATCGGCGCGCTCGTCAAACAAGGGCTCGACAAGGCCGAGTTGTCCGAATTCACTTACCCTTGTTAGTCCGCGCAAGAGCCTTCTCTTTCACAATCCTGAAGTGTGCCTCCAACTCCCGTCGCATCGCTACCGCGATCAGCCAGTCTGGAACAAGGGAATCAATCTCGACGACCAGCTCGAACTCGGCTTTCGTCCCGCTCCCGTCACCCCCTGGACCTAACTTCCAGACTCGATGGTACCGTTTAAAGTCGCCGGCCTTCAGATCGGTCATCAGTCCGCCGCCGGGCAGCGTCCGTGACTCACTGACAAGCCGACGCTCTCCCGGCAACAGTGCATGTTCGATTCGAAGATCCGTCGTGGCGACGCCGTGCTCAATCGCGAGGCTGGCAACTTTCATCCGAACATTAAAGAGCTCCGGCCAATGGCCATAATCGCTCAGAATAGCCTGAATGATCTCCGGCTTGGCGGGGAAGAACACCTGCGCTATCGCCCGGATACCTCCTCCGGACTCGACATTCACGGTTAGGCGGTCAGTTTCGGAAACGTCGCCGGCAAATGCCGGCCTTGTCCCCCCCACCGCGATGAAGAACGACCATAGAAGACAGGCAACCGACAATGCTGTGAGCAAACCGAGGAGTCTATCCCACAATCGCATCGAGTAACCGCTGATGAATTCGTCGGACACGTTCCAGCTGACCCTTGGC
>Ga0335070_10001584_pt1 | contig 26261 bp, 19 predicted proteins | sample Lox_Sample_13_FD_206722 | JGI IMG/M metagenome (GOLD analysis project Ga0335070, IMG submission 206722) | Soil microbial communities from Loxahatchee National Wildlife Refuge, Florida, United States - Lox_Sample_1.3 | ecosystem: Environmental > Terrestrial > Soil > Wetlands | place: USA...
AGGCGATGGAGCAGTACGAGCAGGCGGTGAAGCTCGATCCGAACCTGGCCGTCGCGAAGAACAACCTGGCCTACCTGATGGCCGAGGAGGGCAAGAACCTCGACCGGGCCCTCGACCTCGCCCAGGAGGCGAAGGCCAGCCTCCCGGAGAACGCGAACGCCGCCGACACGCTCGGCTGGGTGCTCCTCAAGAAGGGGATCCCGGAGGCGGCGATCACCTACCTGAAGGAGGCGGAGGGCAGCTTCCAGGCGGATAGCCCCGACCTCGGCATCGTCCGCTATCACCTCGCGCTCGCCTACGAGGCCAACAAACAGCCGGACCGGGCGAAGCAGGCGCTCGAACGCGCCCTCCAGGGGCTCGAGGCGGGCAAGCAGGCGGCGAAGGGGCAGGCCGGGGGCCAGGAGCTCGCCGACCCGGCCTGGGCCTCGGACGTCCGAGCGATGCTCCAGCGACTCTCCCAGGTCCCCGGCTAGCCCTTCAGCCAGGCCTCCGAGTGGCCGATATGCCCGCGGGGCCCGGAGCGGTCGCGACCTGCCGGGGAACCCATCCGGAGGGATTCCATGCGGATCGTGAGCTTGGTTTTCGCGTTGATCGCTTCGTTCGCGCTGGCCACGAGCGCCGGTGCGGCTGGTGCATCGGGGAAGCCCGCTGACGCATCAGCGCAGCCCGCTGACGCATCAGCGCAGCCCGCTGAAGCCTCGGCGCAGCCCGCGGAAGCTTCGGGCGCCGCCGACGCGAGCGCGCCGGCCGAGGCCGGCAAGGCCGCCGACACCGCGAAGGCGTCGCCCGCAGCGGCGCCGCCGGCCGCCCCGGCGCCGCCCGCGCACCACAGCATCGCGCTCGGCCCGGTTGGCACCGACGAGCAGGGTCGCTCCGGGCGCATCCACACCGTCGCGTCGGGCGACACGCTGTGGGACATCTCCGAGGCATACCTGGGGACGCCGTGGGTATGGCCGTCGATCTGGCAGGACAACCCGAGCGTTCCGAATCCGCACCGCATCCATCCCGGCGACCGCATCTGGATCTCTCCGACGACGATGAAGCGGGTGACCGACGCGGAAGCCGAAGCGCTGCTCGCGCGCCAGCCCGCCGAGGCCGAGGTGCCGGCTGCGCCGGCTGGTGACGCCCCGGCGCGTCCGCTCGGCAGCTTCAGCTTCAGCAAGATCGATGCGACCGGGCTCGTCGATCCCCAGTACCTCGAGGGGATGGGCACGGTCCTCGAGAGCCCGAGCACGATCGGGACGCTGATCTCGCAGGGCCAGCGCGTCTACATCAGCCTCGGCGAGGGGCAGGTGCAGCCGGGCGAGCGCTTCACCGTGGTTCGCCCGAGCGACGACGTGCGCGACCCCGAGACGCATCACAGGATCGGCGTGTACGTCCACCGCGTCGGCTGGATCGAGGTGACCGCGGTGCATCCGGAGAGCTCCGAGGCCGTGATCCGCGAGTCGTACCAGGAGGTCGGGCGCGGTGACCGTCTGATCCCCCGCGTCGAGCCCGCCAAGGAGTTCGAGATCCGCCCGTCGCCTCCGCCGGTCGAGGGCCAGGTCGCCTACACGCCGGAGCGCCGCAAGGAGAACGGCGGCTACGACGTCGTGTTCCTGAACCGAGGCACCGACCAGGGCCTCGGTGTCGGAAGCCCGCTCGAAGTCGTCCGCATCTACGACGACAAGAAGGATCCCGTCAGCGGCCAGCGCAAGGCGCTGCCCGAGGACCACATCGCGAACCTGCTCGTCGTCTCCGCCGAATCGAGCACGGCGGCCGCGGTCGTCACCGACGCCAAGAAGGAGATCGAGCGGGGCGACCACTTCCGCGGGGCGCCGGTCCCGTAGCGAGCGGTCCGCGCGGAGCTTCGCTATCTCAGGCGGCGGCCCCGGTCCCGGGAGCCGCCGGCCCTGAGCGAAGCGAGCGATCCGAGCCCGGCCGTCCTCGACCCGCGCGACGAGCGACCCGCGGCGCGCCGGGTGCTGCACGCGTGGCTCGCGCTGCAGCGGCGCTGCGCGCTGCGGCCCGTCGAGGCGCGCGCGGCCCTCGAGGAGTCGGGCGACCCGCGCATCGCGTTGCTGCGCGCCTGTCGCGAGCGGCCCGTGGAGGCGCTGCCCGAGCGCGATTTCGAGCGCGACGTGCGGCGCCTCGCGCGGCTCGGGGTGCGCCTGGTGCCGTACGGCTCGCCCGCCTATCCCGAGCGGATCGCGGCGCTCCTCGACGCGGCTCCGCTGCTCGGCGTGCGCGGCGATCCCGGCGCGCTGGCGGGCCCCTTCGCCGCGCTCGTCGGCGCGCGCAAGGCGACCGCTTACGGGCTCGGCGTCGCGGCCCGGCTGGCACGCGAGCTGGCGGCCTGCGGCGTCGGCGTGGTGTCGGGCCTCGCGCTGGGAATCGACGCCGCCGCACATCGCGGGGCGCTCGAGGCAGGCGGGCGCACCGTCGCGGTGCTCGGCTGTGGGCCCGATCGCGTGTATCCGGCTCGCCACGAGCGGCTCGCGGCCGAGATCGCCGCGCGCGGCGCGCTGCTCTCCGAGCTGCCGCCCGGGGCGCCCCCGCTCGCCTATCACTTCCCGCTGCGCAACCGGCTGATCAGCGGGCTCGCCGAGGCGGTGGTCGTGGTCGAGGCGCGGGCGCGCAGCGGCTCGTTGATCACCGCTGAGCACGCGGCCGAGCAGGGGCGCGAGGTGCTCGCCGTGCCCGGCCCGATCGACGCGCCCGAGAGCGAAGGCCCGAACCGGCTGCTGCGCGACGGCGCCGCGCCGGTTCTCGACGCGAGCGACGTGCTGCGCGCGATCGGGGGCCAGCACGTCGCGCCCGCCTCCAGCGCTCGCAGTGCGGAGCCCGCGGATCCCGAATCGCGCGCGCTGTGGCTCGCGCTGCGCTCGGAGCCCGCTACCCGCGACGAGCTCGCGGCGCGGCTCGGCCTCGCGCCGCAGGAGATGGCGCGCCGCCTGCTGCCGCTCGAGCTCGACGGGCGGGTCCTCGAAGACCGCGACGGGCGCCTGCGCGTGGTCCCGACCTGAGCGGGAGCGTTATGCTCGACCCGCCCATGGAGACGTACCGTGCCGATGCGAGACCGCTGGTGGTGGTCGGCGCCGGGCTGGCCGGCTGCGAGGCGGCCTGGCAGGCGGCGCGCCGCGGCCTCGCGGTGCGCCTCTACGAGATGCGACCGCTCTGCCCCTCGCCAGCGCACGCGACCGCGGACTTCGCCGAACTGGTGTGCAGCAACTCGCTGCGCGCGAGCCAGCTCGGCAACGCGGTCGGCCTGCTCAAGGAGGAGATGCGCCGGTTCGGCTCGCTCGTGATGCGCGCCGCCGACGCCTGCGCGGTGCCCGCGGGCCGCGCCCTCGCGGTCGACCGCGTCGCCTTCGCGCGCTGCGTCACCGCCGCGATCGAGGCGCACCCGCGCATCGAGGTGCGCCGCGAGCGCGTCGCGAAGATCCCGGACGACGACCTGGTCGTGCTCGCCACGGGTCCGCTGACCGATCCCGAGCTGGCCGGCGAGCTCGCGCGCCTGCTCGGGGAGGCGTCGCTCTACTTCTACGACGCCATTTCGCCGATCGTGTATGCCGATTCGATCGACCTCGGCGCCGCCTTCCGCGCCTCGCGCTGGGAGGACGGGGAGGGCGACTACCTGAACCTTCCGCTCGACCGCGCGCGCTACGAGGAGTTCGTCGACGCGCTGCTCGCCGCCGACACGGTCCCGCTGCACCCCTTCGAGCGAGCGCTCTACTTCGAGGGCTGCCTGCCGATCGAGGAGATGGCGCGGCGCGGGCGCGAGACGCTCGCACACGGACCGATGAAGCCGGTCGGGCTCGTCGACCCGCGCAGCGGCCGGCGGCCGCACGCGGTCGTGCAGCTTCGCCACGAGGATCGGCACGGCGCCCTCTACAACCTGGTCGGCTTCCAGACCAAGATGCGCGTCGCCGATCAGCAGCGCGTGCTGCGCGCGCTCCCGGGGCTCGCTGCCGCGGTCTTCGCGCGCTACGGCTCCGTACACCGAAACACGTACATCGACGCGCCGCGCTGGCTGGACCCGACGCTCGCGGTGCACGGGCGCCCGGGGCTGCGGATCGCGGGCCAGCTCGCGGGCGTCGAGGGCTACGTCGAGTCGGCCGCGCTCGGTGGGCTGGCGGGCCTGTTCGCCGCCTGCGCCGCGCGCGGCGCCGAGCCGCCGCTGCCGCCGCCGGGCAGCGCGCACGCAGCGCTGCTGCGCCACCTGCGCGAGGCCGATCCCCGCCACTTCCAGCCGATGAACGTGAACTGGGGCCTGTTCGCGCCGCTCGCCGAGGCGGCGCGCCGGGAGAAGCGCGCGGATCGCAACGCGCGCCTCGCCGAGCGTGCGCTCGCCGAGTTCGACGCCTGGCTGCCGCAGGCAGAGGCCGGCGGGCTGCCGGCCGTCGAGGCCAGCGGGCTGGCGCGGCTCGCGACCGACGTCGCATGAGCTTCGCCGACGCCACGCGCGCCTTCGAGCGCCACCTCGCGGCGGAGCGCAACCTCTCGGAGCACACGCGCCGCGCGTATCGCTCCGACCTCGAGCAGCTCGCCGCCTGGCTCGGCGCCAGCGCGCCCGAGGCCGTCGAGCCGGACGACCTGCGCGGCTTCCTCGCGAGCCGGCATCGCGAGCTCCACCCGGCCACGATCGGCCGCAGGCTGGCCGCGATCCGCGCCTTCTACCGCTGGCTGCTGCGCGAGGGCCGGATCGCGCGCGACCCGAGCGCGGGACTGGTGGCGCCCAAGCGCCCGCCGCGGCTCCCGCGTCCGCTCGCCGTCGACGACTGCCAGGCGCTCGCCGAGGTGGAGCCGCACCCGCCTGCCGCTGCCGAGGCGCCGCGCGAGCGGGAGGGCCGCCTGCGCGACCGCGCGCTCGTCGAACTGCTCTACGGGGCCGGCCTGCGCGTCGGCGAGCTCGTCTCGCTATGCGTGCGCGACCTCGACCTGCTGGCGCGCGAGGTGCGCGTGGTCGGCAAGGGGCGCAAGGAGCGCATCGTGCCGCTGCCGCGCGCCGCGCGCGAGGCGCTCGCCGCCTACCTCGACGCGCGCCGCCGCCCTGGCTACCAGGCGGAGCCGCTGTTCGTCGCGCTCGGTCCGCGCCGCCGCGGCGGGCGCCTCGGCGAGCGCGCGGTGCGGCGCATCCTGCTCGCGCGCGCGGCTGCGGCCGGCGTCGCCGACCGGGTGCACCCGCACCGCCTCCGACACAGCTATGCGACGCACCTGCTCGACATGGGCGCGGACCTGCGCGAGATCCAGGAGCTGCTCGGCCACGCCAGCCTGAGCACCACGCAGCGCTACACCGCGGTCTCCGCGGAGCGACTCTTCGAGGTCTACGACAAGGCGCACCCGCGCGCCCGGCGCGGGGCGCGCAGGGGAGGGCGCCCGTGAGCGACCGCGTGCGCTCGACCACCGTCCTCGGCGTGCTGCGCGACGGCCGCCTCGCGCTCGCCGCCGACGGCCAGGTCACGATCGGCCAGGCCGTCGTGAAGCACGGCGCGCTGAAGGTGCGGCTCGCCGCCAAGGGCCGCGCCGCGGTCGGCTTCGCCGGCGGCGCGGCCGATGGGCTCGCGCTGAGCGAGCGGCTCGAGGCCAAGCTCGAGTCCTACGCCGGCAACGTGCGGCGCGCCGCGGTCGAGCTCGCCCGCGAGTGGCGCAGCGACCGCGTGCTGCGGCGCCTCGAGGCGATGCTGCTGGTGGGCGACCCGAGCGCGGTCTTGATGGTCTCGGGCAACGGCGACGTGCTCGAGCCCGACGACGGCATCGCGGCGATCGGCTCGGGAGGTCCCTACGCGCTTGCCGCCGCCCGCGCGCTGCTGCGCCGCACCGAGCTCGGCGCCGAGGAGATCGCGCGCGAGGCGCTGCGCATCGCCGGCGAGATCTGCGTCTACACCAACGACCGCATCGAAGTGGTGACGCTGCCGTGACCGAGGCCCGCACCTTCACGCCCCGCGAGATCGTCTCCGAGCTGGACCGCTACGTGGTCGGCCAGGGCGACGCGAAGCGCGCGGTCGCGATCGCGCTGCGCAACCGCTGGCGGCGCCAGCAGGTCGGCGAGGAGCTGCGCGACGAGATCGCGCCGAAGAACATCATCATGATCGGGCCCACGGGCGTCGGGAAGACCGAGATCGCGCGGCGGCTGGCGCGGCTCGCGCAGGCTCCCTTCCTGAAGGTGGAGGCGTCGAAGTTCACCGAGGTCGGCTACGTCGGTCGCGACGTCGAGTCGATCGTCCGCGACCTGACCGAGCTCGCCGTCAAGATGGTCACCGAGGAGGAGAAGCGCGTCGTGCAGGCCAAGGCGGAGGAGCGTGCCGAGGAGCGCATCCTCGACGCGTTGCTGCCGACGGCGGCCGGCACGGCCGCGGAGCCGGCCGCGAGCCGGGCCGGGCCCGAGGGCACGGCCGGCGAGACGCGCGAGAAGCTGCGCCGCATGCTGCGCCAGGGGAGCCTCGACGAGCGCGAGATCGAGCTCGAGCTGCCCGACGCGGGCGCGGCGCCGTCGCTCTCGATCTTCACGCCGCAGGGGGTCGAGGAGATGGGCGTCCAGTTCAAGGACCTGCTCGGCAACCTGTTCCCGAAGCACACGCGGCGCCGGCGCATGCGGATTCCCGCGGCGCGCGAGGCCCTGGCCGCGGAAGAGGCCGGGCGCCTGGTCGACATGGACCGCGTGCGGGAGCGGGCGATCGAGCGGGTGGAGCAGAGCGGCATCGTCTTCATCGACGAGATCGACAAGATCGCGAGCGCCGGGGGGGCGGCGAAGCAGGGGCCCGACGTCTCGCGCGAGGGCGTGCAGCGCGACCTGCTCCCGATCGTGGAGGGATCGACCGTGCAGACCAAGCACGGCGCGGTGCGCACGGACCACGTGCTGTTCATCGCGGCGGGGGCGTTCCACGTCGCCAAGCCCTCCGACCTGATCCCGGAGCTGCAGGGGCGCTTCCCGATCCGCGTCGAGCTGGCGAGCCTCTCGCAGGCCGACTTCGTGCGGATCCTGAGCGAGCCCGAGAACTCGCTGGTGCGGCAGTACGTCGCGCTGCTCGCCACGGAGGACGTGCACCTCGAGTTCCGGGAGGACGGCGTGCGCGCCATCGCCGAGATCGCCGCCGCGGTGAACGCCCGAACCGACGACATCGGCGCACGGCGCCTGCACACCGTGATGGAGCGGCTGCTCGACGAGATCAGCTTCGACGCGCCCGATCTGGGTGGCAAGCACCTCGCGATCGATGAACAATTCGTGCGCGAACGCCTCGGCGAGCTGGCGCGCGACGAGGACCTCTCGCGCTACATCCTTTGACCCCCGAGGAGCAACCGCCCTTGATGTCGAACGGCCCTGCCAACGGAGCTTCCACCCGCGTGCTCGTCGTCGACGACGAGCGCTTCTTCCGCGAAGCGATCCGCGAGCTGCTGGAAGGCGCCGGGATCGCGTGTCGCCTCGCCTCGAGTGCCGCCGAGGCGCTCGAGGGGGCGGCCGATCCCGCCCTCGGCGTGGTGGTGCTCGACATCCAGCTGCCCGACAAGAACGGGCTCGAGGTGCTCCGGGCGCTGCGCGAGCGGCGCCCCGAGCTGCGCGTGGTGATGCTCTCGGCCCACACCGACCAGGAGTACGTGCTCGAGGCGCTGCGGCTCGGCGCCTGCGACTACCTGGCGAAGCCCCTGCACGAGGAGGAGGTGCGCCTGTCGGTGCGCCGCGCGCTCGATTCCTTCTCGCTGGCGGCGAGCTGGAGCGCGCTGCGCGGGCGGCTCGGCACGCTGGCGGGAGAGGTCGAGAAGCTGATGAGCCCCGGGACGGGCGACGAGCGCGCCGGACTCCCCGCGCGCGTCGCCGAGGCGGCGGGGCGCCTGCTCGACGCGAGCAAGACCTCCGTCCTGCTGCGCGACCCGGCGGGCGACCAGCTGCGCGTCGCCGCGGTCACCGGCCGCAAGCTCACGCCCGAGGAGCTCGACGCGGTTCCGATCGGCGGCGGCGTCGCCGGACAGGCGGTGGCGCGGGCCGAGCCGATCCTGGTCGCGGACGCCAACGAGGACCCGCGCTTCGGATCGTCCTCGTCGACGGAGCGCTACGAGTCGTCGTCGTTCGTGGTGATGCCGCTCGGCATCGGCCCCGAGCGCTTCGGCGCGCTATGCGCCACCGACCGCCGCGACGGCTCGCGCTTCGGCGACGAGGACGTAGCGCTGCTGCGCCTGCTCAGCCTCGCCCTCTCGCCGCTGCTCGACCCGACCCGCCCGCTCGCGACCGCGGCCGAGAACGCGCCGTCGCCTTTGGGGCAAGGGGAGGGTCTGGATCGCCTGCAAGCCGCCGCAGGCGGCGCGCAGCGAGGCGAAGCCGAGCGAAGTTCATCAGCACGCGCGGCAGCTCAGCGATCTGACGCCGACCTCGCACGCGCCGTCTGCGACGCGATGACCGCCGAGCTCGAGCCGGAACGCGTGCTCGCCTCGGCGCTGCGCGCCGTCGCCGAGGCGCTCCCGGCCGCTCCGGTTGCGGTGTATCTGCTCGATGCACCGAATCAGGCGCTGCGCCGCGAGGCGCAGTGGGAAGCGGGCGGCCCGGGCGACCGGGCGTCGCTGCCGCGCCACGGCGGCCTGACGGGCGCCGCCTTCGAGAGCGGCGCGGCGCTGGCGAGCGACCTCCCTGCCGAGGACCCGCGCTTCGACCCGGCGATCGATACGCCGGAGGGGAGCGCGGGCGGGCCGCTGCTCGTGCTGCCGCTGCGCTTCCGGGGCAAGACGCTCGGCGTGTGTCGCGCGTTCGCCGCGCGCGCGGGTGCGGCGTCGCCGCACACCCAGGAGGTGCTCGCCGCGGCGCTCTCGGCGGCGATGCGCAACGTGCTCCTCTACCGTAGCCTGCTCGAGTCGATCGAAGAGGTGGCGCAGGTGCGCAAGGAGACGGCCGAGCGCGGCGGAGCCGAGTGAATGGTGCAGGCCCTGATCGACAAGGCGCGGGTGCTGATCGAGGCCCTGCCCTACATGCGGCGCTTCCTCGACAAGACCATCGTCATCAAGTACGGCGGCGCGGCGATGAAGGACGCCGAGCTGCGCGCTTCGTTCGCGGTCGACGTGGTGTTGCTCAAGCACATCGGCGTCAGGCCGGTGATCGTGCACGGCGGCGGCCCGCAGATCGGCGCGACGCTCGAACGCCTCGGCAAGGTCTCGACCTTCGTCGACGGGCTGCGCGTCACCGACGACGAGACCATGGACGTGGTCGAGATGGTGCTCGGCGGCAAGGTGAACCGCGAGATCGTCGATCTGGTGCAGCGCGGCGGCGGCAAGGCGGTTGGCCTGACCGGCAGCGACGGCGGCATGATCCGCGTGCGGCGCCGGGCGAAGGAGGGTCGCGACATCGGGCGGGTCGGGGAGGTGGTCGCGGTCGACGCCTCGGCGATCACCGCGGTCGCGGACGCCGGCTTCGTTCCGGTGATCGCGCCGATCGGGGTGGGCGACGACGGGCTCACCTACAACGTCAACGCCGACGAGGCCGCGGGCGCCATCGCGCAGGCCCTGCAAGCCGAGAAGCTGATCCTGCTCACCGACGTCGAGGGGGTGCTCGACGCCCAGGGCGCGCTGGTGCCCGAGCTTTCCCGGGAGGAGGCCCGCAAGGCGATCGCCGAGGGCGTGATCCGCGGCGGCATGATCCCGAAGGTGGAATGCTGCCTGGCCGCGCTGGCCGGCGGCGTCCCGCGCGCCCACGTCATCGACGGGCGCGTCGTGCACGCGGTGCTGCTCGAGATCTTCACCGACCGCGGCGTGGGCACGCTGCTCACGCGATGAGCGCGCCCAAGGATTTCCTCTCGCTCGCGGATTGGCCGGCCGAGGAGCTGCGCGCGATCCTGGCGCGCGCCCACGAGCTGAAGCGGCTCTACCGGCGCGGGGACTCGCCGCAGACGCTGCGCGGCCGCACGCTGGCGATGTACTTCGAGAAGCCGTCGCTGCGCACCCACGTCACCTTCGAGGCGGGCATGACGCAGCTCGGCGGCCACGCCATCCTGCTGCGCCCGGAGCAGGTCGGAATCGGCACGCGCGAATCTCCCGCCGACGTGGCGCGCAACCTGTCTCGCTGGGTGCACGGGATCCTCGCGCGCACCTACGACCACTCCCTGGTCGAGGACCTGGCGCACGCGGCGACGATCCCGGTGATCAACGGCTTGACCGACCTGCTGCATCCGTGCCAGGCGATGGCCGACCTGCAGACCGTGACCGAGCGCGCCGACCTCGCGAAGGTCGCGGTCGCCTACGTCGGCGACGGCAACAACGTCGCGAACTCGCTGCTCAACGCCTTCGCCGTGCTCGGCGGCGAGCTGCGCCTCGCGACGCCGGCTTCGCACCAGCCGGCGGGGCAGGTGCGCCGCCGCGCCGCCGAGCTGGCCGCCAAGAGCGGCGCGCGGATCACCTGGACCGACGATCCGGTCGCAGCGGTGAAGGGAGCCGACTTCGTCTACACCGACGTGTGGACGAGCATGGGACAGGAGGCGGAGTCGGAACGGCGCAAGGCGCTGTTCGAGCCGTTCCAGGTCAACGCCCGCCTGATGCGCCACGCGCCCGAGGCGTTCGTGATGCACTGCCTGCCCGCCCACCGCGGCGAGGAGATCACGGACGACGTGCTCGACGGCCCGCACAGCATCGTCTTCGACCAGGCCGAGAACCGCCTGCACGCCCAGAAGGCGATTCTCGAGCGCCTGCTCGCTCCGCACGCCTGAGTCCGATCCCGGTCGCGCCTCCACAGTCCATGCCCCCGAGGGGAATCGAGCACTACCGATCGGGCGCGCTCAGCTTCGTCCCGCGACGGACCGATGAGGGGCGAGGCCGGTCCACCCGGACGCAGGTTACGGGTACATCAGCCGGTCGGGGCGGAGGCGATGCGGCGCGGCGGCAAGACGGCAGCGGCGGACGAACGGATTCCGCGGCTGGGGCCCGACGTGGACCCCGCGCGACTCGCGTTGACCCCCGTGGAGGGCTATCTGCTGTCGCGCGTCGACGGGTGCACTTCCTGGAGCCTGTTGCGCCAGATCGGCGGCCTGCCGCCCGAGCAGGTCGACCGCTGCCTCGAGCGCTGGCTCCAGGAGGGCGTGCTGGTCGTGGCGGGCGGCGCCGGCTCGAAGCCCGGGGCGGCGCCCCACGAGCCGCGCGCCGAGCAGGCGCCGCTGCCGCGCCCCGCCACCGCTGCGGCGTCCGGTGAAGCGCTCGATCCCTCGCTCGACATCCCCGTCGAGCTCCAGCAGCGCATCCTCGATTTCGGAATGCGCCTCGACGCACCCTACCACGAGATCCTGGGCGTGGCGCGCGACGCCGACCGCAAGGCGCTGCGCCGCGCGTACTTCCAGCTCTCGAAGGAGCTGCACCCGGACCGCTACTTCCGCCGCAACCTCGGTCCCTTCGCCAAACGACTCGAACGCGTCTTCCAGAAGATCGTCGAGGCCTACGAGCTGCTCTCCGACCCGACCGCGCGGGCCGAGATCGAGCGCTCGCTCGCCGCCGCGACGCCGGCCGAGATGCGCGCGTCCGCAGCGCCGGCCGGGACGGCGCCCGCGCCGCCCGCGGCGAGCTCGGCGCCGGCGCGCGCGCGCCGGCCGCACGTCTTCTCGATCCCGTCTCGCGTGATGAAGGAACGCCGCGCGCGGGCCAAGCGCTTCTTCGAGGCGGGCATGGGGGCCTACACCGAGGGACGTTGGCTCGAGGCGGCCGGCGCGGTGCGCCTGGCGATCGCCTTCGACCCGTGGAACGCGATCTACAAGGAGCAGTTCGCCGACGTGCAGCGCAAGGCGCACGAAGAGCGCGCCGCGCAGCTGGTGCGCGAGGCGCAGAACGCGCTCGAGCTGCGCGACTGGCCGACCGCGCTGCGCGGCTTCGAGGAGGCGCTGCACTACCGGCCCCACGACGCCGACCTGCTGCGGCGCGCCGCCAAGCTCGCCTGGGCGACCGGCGGCGACCTGCATCAGGCCAAGGAGTGGGCGCTGGGGGCCGTGGAGTTCGAGCCCGGCGACGCCGGCTCGCACCGCCTGCTCGGGCAGATCTACAAGGCCGCGGGACTCGAGGCCAACGCGCGCCGCGAGCTCGAGACCGCCCTGCAGCTGGATCCGAACGACGAAGAGGCCCGCGCCGAGCTGCGCGCCCAGGGAGGCCCCCTGCAGGCGCTCCGCCGGTTGGGAGGGAAGCGATGGGTCGGGTGATCGGGATCGATCTCGGGACAACCAACTCGTGCGTGGCCGTGGTGGACAACGGCCAGCCGGTCGTGATCCCGAACACGGGCGGCTACAAGACCACGCCCTCGATGTTCGCCCTCGCCGAGGACGGCAAGCGGCTGGTCGGCCACCTGGCCAAGCGCCAGGCGATCACCAATGCGCGCAACACCGTCTACGCGTCGAAGCGGCTGATCGGCCGCCGCTTCGACTCACCCGAGGTGCGGCGCGCCACCGAGCTGTGCCCCTACGAGATCGTCGAGGGCCCGAACCAGGATCCGCGCGTCCGGCTCGGCGACAAGGTCTTCACCTGCCCCGAGATCGCGGCGATCATCCTGCGCGAGATGAAGCGGGTCGCCCAGGAGCACCTGGGCGAGCCGGTGCGCGAGGCGGTGATCACGGTGCCCGCGCACTTCAACGACGCGCAGCGCCAGTCGACGAAGGACGCCGGCAAGATCGCCGGCCTCGAGGTGTTGCGCATCATCAACGAGCCGACCGCCGCAGCGCTCGCCTACGGCTTCGGCCGCAAGCCCTCCGACGAGACCGTGCTGGTCTACGACCTCGGCGGCGGCACCTTCGACGTGTCGATCCTCGAGATGGGCGACGGCGTGCTCGAGGTGCTCGCCACCGCCGGCGACACCTTCCTCGGCGGCGAGGACTTCGACCGCCGCGTGGTCAACCACCTGCTCGAGCAGTTCGAGGCGGCGGAAGGCATCGACCTGCGCTCCGAGCCGATGGCGCTGCAGCGCCTGAAGGACGCCGCCGAGAAGGCCAAGTGCGACCTGTCGGCCGCCGTCCAGACCGAGGTGAACCTGCCCTTCATCGCGAGCGACGCGAACGGGCCGCGCCATCTCTCGGTGGTGGTCCAGCGCGAGGCGCTCGAGCGCCTGGTCACGGACATCGTCGATCGCACCATGGAGACGGTGCGCCTGTGCCTGGCCGACGCCGGGCTCACCGCCCAGCAGATCGACCAGGTGATCCTGGTCGGCGGGCAGTCGCGCATGCCGCTGGTCCAGGAGCGGGTCGCGGAGTTCTTCGGCAAGCGGCCCCACAAGGGCGTGAACCCCGACGAGGTCGTGGCGATCGGCGCCTCGCTGCAGGCGGAGATGCTGCTCTCCGAGGACAAGAACCTGCTGCTGCTCGACGTCACCCCGCTCTCGCTCGGCATCGGCACCTACGGCGGGCACTTCGCCAAGCTGATCGAGCGCAACACCACGCTGCCGGTGCGCCGCGCCCACGTCTTCACCACCACGCGGGACAACCAGACGGCGGTGAAGATCCGCGTGCTGCAGGGCGAGAGCGACGTGGCGGAGGAGAACGACCTGCTCGGCGAGTTCATCCTCTCGGGCATCCGCGAGGCGCGCAAGGGCGAGCCCGAGATCGAGGTCTCCTTCGACATCGACACCAACGGCATCGTCTCGGTGTCGGCGCGCGATCTGGCCACCGGCCGCGAGCAGTCGATCACCGTGAACGCCACCGGCACGCTCTCCGACGAGGAGATCCAGCGCATCATCGACGACAACGAGCTCTACGAGATCCAGTTCAAACACTGATCAGGGAAGGGGCTCGGGCGGCGTCCACTTCCCGTCGGCGTCGGCGTCGACGAAGATCGGGTTGGTGAAGGCGAAGGGCGTGAAGCCGGGCAGGCGCGCGGCGTAGGTCTCGCCCGGCTCCCCCTCCAGCTCGATGGTGCCCAGTCGTCGACGCCGCCGGTCGCGTCGACTCCGCCCGGCCGCAGCGCCGCGAGGTTCGCCGCAGCCAGGCGTTCGGCGCGAAGTCGCACCGAGCCGGGCCCGCCCTCTGCCCGGGCCGCGCCCGCCAGCACGGCGAGCGCGAACGCCGCGGCGATTCGAATCGACGCCACCCGATCCCCCATCGCGAGCGTAGCGCCCTTCGCGACGGCCTCCGTTAGACTGCGCGGTGGAGGGACCGTGATGACGTCCGTGCGCCGCGTCTGCCTCGCCTACAGCGGCGGGCTCGACACCTCGGTGATCCTGAAGTGGCTGATCGAGCGCCACGGCTGCGAGGTCGTCGCGTTCTGCCTCGACGTCGGGCAGGAGGAAGAGCTGTCGGGGCTTCCCGAGAAGGCGCGGGCCACCGGCGCGGTCGACTGCATCGTGCGCGACGCCCGCGAGGAGTTCGTGCGCGACTTCGTGTTCCCGGCGATTCGCGGCAACGCCATCTACGAGGGCGCCTACCTGCTCGGCACCTCGCTCGCGCGCCCGCTGATCGCCAAGCACCAGGTGGACGTGGCGCGCGCCACCAGCTGCGACGCGGTCGCGCACGGCGCCACCGGCAAGGGCAACGACCAGGTGCGCTTCGAGCTCGCCTACCGCGCGCTGGCGCCCGAGCTCGCCGTGATCGCGCCCTGGCGCGAGTGGGAGCTGCGCTCGCGCAGCGACTGCATCGACTACGCCGAGAAGCACGGCATCCCGATCTCCGCGACCCGGGACAAGCCGTACTCCACCGACCGCAACGCCATGCACATCTCGCACGAGGGCGGCATCCTCGAGGACCCCTGGCGCGCGCCCGACGAGTCGATGTTCCTCTGGACGGTGGCGGCCGAGAAGGCGCCCGACGAGCCGCGCGAGCTGACGGTCGGCTTCGAGCGCGGCACGCCCGTCGCGCTGGACGGCCAGCGGCTCGCGCCCTTCGCGCTCCTCGACCGGCTCAACAAGCTCGCGGGGGCGCACGGCGTCGGGCGCGTCGACCTGGTCGAGAACCGCTTCGTCGGCATGAAGTCGCGCGGCGTCTACGAGACGCCCGGGGGCACCGTGCTGCACGCCGCGCACCGCGCCGTCGAATCGATCACGCTCGATCGCGAGGTGATGCACGAGCGCGATCGCCTCGCGCCGCGCTTCGCCGAGCTGATCTACAACGGCTTCTGGTTCGCGCCCGAGATGCGTTTCCTGCGCGCGGCGATCGAGCAGTCCCAGGAGAACGTGACGGGCGAGGCGCGCATCCGCCTCTACAAGGGCCACGCCACCGTCACCGGCCGTCGGTCTCCGGTGTCGCTGTTCGACGCCGACCTGTCGACCTTCGAGGACTCGGCGACCGAGTACCGTCAGGCCGACGCCGGCGGCTTCATCCGCCTGCAGGGCCTGCGGCTCGCGCCCCGGCGCGAGCGCTAGTCGCGCTCGGCCAGGTAGCGCAGCAGGTAGGGCAGGCTGATCCGCATCAGATCGGCCCGTGGGTCGAGCTGCTCGCCGAGCGCGAACAGGTAGGAGAGCGTCTTCGCGTACAGCAGCAGCTCGTTCGGCAGCTGCAGCCCCTGCGTCTCGGCGAGCAGCCGCTTCGCCTCGTCCTTCAGCGCCAGCACCTGCGCTCCCGCGAGCCCGAACAGCGCACCTTCGCCGCGGATGCGCGCGAACATCCCGACCACCGCGCTGCGCACCTCGGAACGCGCACCCGACGCGATCATCCCCATCCGCTCCATGCCGTCGAGGAAGCCCTCGACGTCCTGGCGCAGCAGCGCGTGGATGCCGCTGCGCAGCTCGCGGCGCAGGCGCGGGGCGAGCCGCTTCGAGAGTCCGAAGTCGACGAACAGCACGCGCGGGCGCACCCCGGCCTCGGGCTCGTCGACGACGAACAGGTTGCCCGGGTGCGGATCGGCGTGGAACAGCCCGTCGACGAAGACCTGCTTCGCGTAGGCGCGCGCCAGGGTCTCGAGCACCGGGCGCGCCGGGACGCCGCGGCGCGCCAGGTCGTGGAGCGGGATCGCGGGCACGTAGTCGACCGTGAGCACGCGGCGCGTGGAGAAGGCGCGGCGCACGCCCGGGACCACCACCTGCGGTTCACCCGCGAGGTTCGCCGCGATCTCGGCGGCGACCTCCGCCTCGCGCGCGAAATCGAGCTCCTCGGCGAGACCGATGGCGAACTCCTCGAAGAGCCGGCGGTGATCGAATTGCGCGCCGCGTCGGCCGAGGCGCGCCAGCAGCGCACCCGCGAGCGCGAGGTCGGCGCGCAGCGATCGCTCCAACCAGGGGAACTGCACTTTGACGGCGACCGCTTCGCCTCCGGGCAGCCGGGCCCGGTGCACCTGCGCGACCGACGCAGCGCCGATCGGCACGCGCTCGAACTCGGCGAACAGCGCCTCCACGGGCGCGCCGAGCTCGCGCTCGATCACGGCGGCCACCTCGCGGTAGGGCAGCGGCGGCACCCGGTCCTGCAGCGCCGCGAAGGCCTCCCGCACCTCCGGCTCCAGGACGTCGTAGCGGAGCGAGGCGAATTGGCCCGCCTTGGCGAAGGGGCCCTTGAGCTCGCCGAGGGTGCGCGCGACGCGGCGGGCCGCGGCCGCGCGCCGCGCCGCGCGGCGCGCCTCGCGGCGCGGCGCCCCGACCAGCCAGTCGAGTGGCCGCGCGGCGAGCTCGCGGAGCCCGAGCGCCGCGAAGCACGCCAGCAGCCGCAGCCCCTGCTCCACGCCGAGCGCGCGCAGCGTGAAACGGGCCGGGGCCCGCGGGTGTCGTACTACGATCGGGATGGGCGAGGGGTCGGACAAGGCGGGTCCCGGCGGCTGTGGGCGCGCTTCCGCGCGTCTCATTCTTGACAATGCTGCGCAGGCTAGTCTAGAGAGTTGGGTCCGTTCCAGGCGAGGCGATCCAGCCGGTCTCCTCGCCGCTCGCTGACTCCGCTCGTTCCACCCTCCTCGGGTCGGAGGTATCCATGGGATCGCTCGCTTCCGCCGGCGGCACGGCGCGCGCCCTCGCGGGCACGCTCACCGCGCTCGGCCTCGCCGCCCTCGGCTGCCACGAAGTCAGCTTCAAGCCCGAGACGAAGCCCGGCTCGATCCAGATCTACGACGATCTCTTCGCGGTGTCGGCGCCGACGCCCGAGCACGTGGTGGCGGCCGGCTACTGGGGCTCGACCTACGTGAGCACCGACGGCGGCCAGACCTGGAAGAAGGGCGAGACGGGCACGCGGCGGCTGCTCTACGACGTCTCGATGGCCGACGACAAGAAGGGCTGGGCGGTCGGCCAGCAGGGCACGATCCTGCGCACCGAGGACGGCGGGCTCACCTGGGCCCCGCAGAAGAACAACAAGGAGGACGAGGGCACCCACCTGTTCGGGGTGCACGCGATCGACGACAACACGGCCTGGGCGGTCGGCGACTGGGGAACCCGCATCTTCACCGACGACGGCGGCAAGACCTGGCAGGACCTGTCGCTCACCATCGACGAGAAGCACCCACAGTTCGTTTGGCTCTCGCCTCCCGAGCAGGACAAGGTGCGCAAGGGCGAGAAGGTCTACGAGGACGTCGGGCTGACCGACGTCTACTGCCGCCCGGCGCCCAGCAAGTCGTGCTGGATCATCGGCGAGTTCGGGTACATCTTCCACTCCGAGAACGGCGGCGGGAGCTGGGAGCGGGCCGCGATCCAACAGGACATCCAGATCGAGCCGCTCAAGCTCGGCTACAACAAGATCGAGCTGACGCCCGAGCAGTCGGCGGAGCTGCGCAGCTTCGCGCAGAAGATCCTCGACCTCCCGCACCTGAACGTCGCGATCGAGCCGCGCGCGAGCGCCAAGGAGATCGAGGAGTTCGGCAAGGTCTCCAATCCCTTCCCGCTCTTCGACATCCTCGAAGCGCGCACGCAGGCCGTCTCGACGGTGCTCGAGGACGCCGGGCTGCTCTCCGACCGCATCCGCAAGCGCGGCTCGCCGCCCTGGGACTACGAGGACTTCCTGAAGGACGACCCCGACTTCCTGAAACGCTACCTGGCGAGCCGAACCGCGGCCGAGCCGGGGGTGGACGTCCAGATCGCGCAGAACCCCTACCTGTTCACCGTGCGCTTCGCGGACGACAACGACGGCTACATCGCGGGCCTGGGCGGCGTCGTGCTGGTGTCCAAGGACGGCGGCCGCAACTGGGTCTACAAGGAGACCGGTCGCAAGCAGGCGATCTTCTCGCTGTTCCCGGTCGGGGGGCGCGTGATCGCGATCGGTGAGAAGGGCTTCGTGCGGGTGTCGACCGACGGCGGCGAGCACTGGCTCCAGCCCAGCACGGGCTTCCCGAGCGTCTTCACCTTCATGCGCGACATCTGGTTCTCCCCCGACGGGAAGAGCGGCTACATCGTCGGCGAGCGCGGTGAGGTGCTGCACAGCGCGGACGCCGGGATGACCTGGACCAAGGTGCTCCCGCCCCCCGAGGCCAAGGAATCGGCGGGAGGCTGAGGCGGGCTGCGCTCCGAGCGCCTATGCTCGGCGGGTCTCTGGCCCCCGGGATCCCCTCAAGCGCCCCGCCTGGAACGCCGATGGCGAGGGCGGCGAGGAGACGCCATGCCGGAAGCGATGCCGGAAGGGCCGGCCCGTCCCCGGGTCCTGATCGTCGACGACACCCGCTTCGACCGCGAGATCGCCCGCGATGCGGTCGGCGACGCGGCGCAGGTCGTGCTGTGCGCGAGCGCCGAGGAAGCGCTCGCCGCCCTGGCGCTCGAGCCCGCGGATCTCGTGCTCAGCGACCTGCAGCTTCCCGGACTGTCGGGCGCCGACCTGCTCGAGCGCGTGCGGCGCCACCACGCCGGCACCGACGTCATCCTGATCACCGCGCACGCCTCGGTCGACACGGCCGTTGCCGCGCTGCGCATGGGCGCCGCCGACTACCTCACCAAGCCCGTGCGCATGGACGAGCTCGCGCTGCTGGTGCGCCGCACCCTGGAGCGCCGCCGGCTGGCCGCCGAGAACCTCCACCTGCGCGACCTGCTCGCGACGGTCGAGGATTGCCGCCTCCTCGCGGCCTCGCTCGACGCCGCCGAGATCCACGGAGTCGCCCTCGACGTGCTGCTCGCCCGGCTCCACCGCGAGCGCGGCTTCGCGGTGTTCCACCGCGGTCCGAGCCTCGCGACCGACGACGTGGCGTGCCGGGGCTACGCCGACCCCGATCGCCTGCGCGCCGCCCTCGCGGGCGACAAGCCGATCGACGTCGAGTCGATGACGTACGCGGAGCTGACCAGCAGCGGCCCGCTGCACGAGGCCCTGCTCGGCGGCGGGCTCCCCGCGCCGCAGCTGCTCGTCGTGCCGGTGCACGGGCGCTCCGCGGACGGCGGCGTGCTGGTGGTGCCCGAGGACGACCGCCCGTTCCAGCCCGCGGACCTCGAGATCGCGCGCCTGGTGGCGACGCACGCGCAGGTCGCGGTGCAGAACGCCGAGCGCTACCACCAGGCCAAGGAGCGCGCCTTCGTCGACGACGTCACCGGCGTCTACAACGCGCGCTACCTGTTCACCGCCCTCGAGCACGAGATCCGCCGCGCCGAGCGCTACGGCTCCTCGCTCTCGTTGCTGTTCCTCGACGTCGACCGCTTCAAGCTGGTGAACGACCAGCACGGTCACTTGGTGGGATCGCGTACGCTGCGCCGGCTCGCCGAGGTGCTCGGCACCTGCATCCGCCAGGTCGACACGCTGGCGCGCTACGGCGGCGACGAGTTCACCATCCTGCTCGTCGACACCGGCCTCGAGCCCGGCCTCGCCGTCGCGGAGCGCATTCGCGCCGCCGTGGCGGAGAACCGCTTCGAGACGCGCGGCAAGGACCCGCTCTCGATCACGGTGAGCATCGGCGTGGCGGCGTTCCCGACGCACGGCTCGACGCCCGAGGCGCTGCTCGACGTGGCCGACAAGGCGATGTACCGCGCCAAGTCGCTCGGGCGCGACCGCACCTGCTCGGCGTCGGACCTGTAGCGCGCGTTCTCGAGCCCGATCTGCTTTGCGGGGTCGGGCGCCCTCTGCTACCCCCCGGGCTCGGTTTCATTGAGGTTTTCCGTTGTCGCAGGAGACTCCCAGCGGACGGGGTCGCGAGCTGGCCGTCGACCTGGACGCGCTGGGATCGCTGCGCCCCACCCATGCCTGCGGTCGCGTCGGTGCGGAGCTGATCGGCCGCGAGGTGGTGGTGGCGGGCTGGGTGCACCACCGGCGCGACCACGGCGGCGTGATCTTCGTCGACCTGCGCGATCGCGAGGGCGTGGTGCAGGTCGTCTTCAAGCCCGACCGCGCCAGCGCCGCGCACGCGCGGGCCCACGCGCTGCGCGGCGAGTTCGTGATCGCGGTGCGCGGCCGCGTGGAGGCGCGCGCGCCCGAGACGGTGAACCCGAGCCTGCCGACCGGCGACGTCGAGGTCGCGGTCGACGAGCTGCGACTGCTCAACGCCGCGACGCCGCCGCCCTTCCCGATCGAGCAGGACGCGGGCGTCGACGAGAGCGTTCGCTTGCGCCACCGCATCCACGACTTGCGCCGCCCGCCGCTGCAGCGCGCGCTGCGCGTGCGGCACGCGCTGTATCAGTCGGCGCGCCGCACGCTCTCGGAGCTCGGATTCCTCGAGATCGAGACGCCGATCCTCGCCAGGGCGACGCCGGAGGGTGCGCGCGACTTCCTGGTGCCGAGCCGGCTCCAGCCGGGCGAGTTCTACGCGCTGCCGCAATCGCCGCAGATCATGAAGCAGCTGCTGATGATCGCCGGCTTCGATCGCTACTTCCAGATCGCCCGCTGCTTCCGCGACGAGGACCTGCGTGCCGATCGGCAGCTCGAGTTCACCCAGATCGATTTCGAGATGTCCTTCTGCTCGGTGGACGACGTGCTCGAGGTGCTCGAGGAGGTCACCTGGCGCGCGTGGCGCGACGCCGGTGGCATCGAGCTGCCGCGGCCGTTCCCGCGCATCTCCCACGCCGAGGCGATGGCGCGCTACGGGATCGACAAGCCCGACACGCGCATCCAGCTCGAGCTGGTCGACCTGACCGACACCTTCCGCGCGTCGGAGTTCCGCGCCTTCCAGCAGGTGGTGGAACGCGGCGGCATCGTCAAGTGCCTGCCGATCCACGACGCCGCGGAGCTCGCGCGCAGCGAGATCGACCGGCTCGAGGCGATGGCGCGCAAGGAGCTCGGCGCCAAGGGGCTCGGCTGGGTGCGCGTCCAGGAAGACGGCGGCTGGCAGTCGCCGATCGCGAAGTTCCTCTCGCAGCCCGAGCGGGCGGCGATCGCGGCGCGCACCGCGGCGCGGCCCGGCTCGGTGCTGTTGTTCCAGGCCGACGAGGCGGCCAAGGCCAACGCCATCCTGGCGCGGCTGCGCAGCGACCTCGGCCACCGCCTGATGCGCGTCGACGGGCGCGCCTGGGCGCCGCTCTTCGTGCTCCAGTTCCCGGTCTTCGAGCGCGACGAGCGGGGCAAGCTCACCTTCATGCACATGCCGTTCGTGGCGCCCGTCGAGGAGGACCTGCCGCTCTTCGAGAGCGCACCGGAGCGGATGCGCGGCACCCACTACGACGTCGTGATGAACGGCCTCGAGCTCGGCTCCGGGAGCCTGCGCAACCACCGCTCCGACGTGCAACGCAAGATCTTCGAGCTGCTCGGCTACTCGAAGTCGGAGATGGAGGCGCGCTTCGGCTTCCTGTTGAACGCGCTCGACGCCGGGGCGCCCCCGCACGGCGGCTTCGCGTTCGGCCTCGACCGCATGGCGATGCTGCTCGCCGGGGCGGAGAGCCTGCGCGACGTGATCGCGTTCCCCAAGACCCAGCGCGGACAAGACCTGCTGATGGACGCTCCGTCGCCCGTCGACGCGGCGCAGCTCGCCGAGCTGGCGTTGCGGGCGCTCCCCACCGACCGCTGAGCGCGATGGGCCGCAGCCTCTCGGTCCAGGTGCTGGTCGTCGGAGGCGGCATCAACGGAGCGGGCGTGGCCCGCGACCTCGCGCTGCGCGGCGTCTCGTGCGCGCTGGTCGAGCGGCGCGAGCTCGGCTCGGGCACCTCCTGGGCCTCCTCGGGGATGATCCACGGCGGCCTGCGCTACCTGCAGCGGGACCCCGAGGTCACGCTGCACTCGTGCGTCGACTCGGGCGCCATCCAGCGCATCGCCCCGCACCTGGTGTTCCGCATCCCGTTCCTGATGCCGGTGTTCCCGGAGGATCCGATCGGACCCGAGCTGGTCGAGATCGGCCTCGAGATGTACGACCGCTACCAGCCGTTCAAGAACGGCCGCCCGCACGCGCGGCTGACCCGCGAGCAGGCGCTGCGCCTCGAGCCGGCCCTGTCGCCGCGCCTCGACTGCGCCTTCACGCTCGACGAGTGGGGCGTGGACGCGGCGCGCCTGAGCGCGGCGAACGCGCTCGACGCGGCGGAGCGCGGCGCCGCGCTGGCGACGCACAGCGAGGTCGTCGAGCTGCTGCGCGAGGCCGGCAGCGGGCGCGTCGTCGGCGCGCGCGTGCGCGACCTGCTGAGCGGCGAGCTGCTGCGCATCGACGCCGACCTCACGCTCAACGCCACGGGCCCCTGGGCGCCGCGGCTCGCGGCCCTGGCGGGCGCCGCGGTCCGGCTGCGGCCCGCGAAGGGCGTCCACCTGGTCTTCGAGCGGCGCGTCTCGAACCTGGCGGTCTACGCGCGCGGCATCGACGGGCGCGACATGTTCACGTTCCCGCACGAGCAGAACAGCATGGCGGGGACCACCGACGACGACTTCTACGGCGACCTGGACCGCATCGACGTCACCGAGGACGAGGTCGCCTACGTGATGCAGGCGATGGAGCGCTCGATCCCCTCGATCCGCCGGCACCGCGTGATCCATACCACGCAGGGCGTCCGCCCGACACTCTACGGTTTCGGTCAGCAGGAGGACGAGCTGTCGCGCGACTACGCCGTGATCGACCACGCGCGCGACGGCGCGCCGGGCTTCTTCACGATCGCGGGCGGCAAGCTCGCGGCCTACCGGCTGATGGCGGAAGACGCCTGCGATCGGCTGTGCGCCGCGCTCGGCGTGCGCGAGCCGTGCCGAACCGCTTCGACGCCGCTGCCTGGGGGCGACGCGCCGCTCGACGTGCGCGCGCTGGCGCGCCGCTTCCGCATCCCGCTGGCCGCCGGGGTCCGCCTCGGCTTCCGTCACGGCACGCGCGCCGTGCGCGTGCTGGCACCCTGCGACCCGCAGCCGCCGGCCGGCGCGCCGCCGGCGCCGCGCGCAGTGTGCGCGTGCGAGCCCGTCCTCGACGCGGAGCTCGCGCACGTAGCACGCGCCGAGGGCCTGCGGACGCTCGGCGACTGCGCCTTCCGCGTGCGCCTCGGCGTCGGCGCCTGTCAGGGGGCAGGCTGCGCCGCGCAGGCCGCCGGACTGCTCGCCGACGTCCTCGACTGGCCCCCCGAACGCAGCGCGGCGGAGCTCGCCGCCTTCGCGGCCGATCGCTGGCGGGCCGCAGCGCCCGTCCTCGGCGGGCGCCATCTCGCCGCCTTCGAGATCCACCGCCACGTATTCCTGGGCGCGCGGGGCTTCACCCTTTGAGGGCCGTGGTCGTCGGCGGGGGGCTGGCGGGATGCGCCGCGGCGCTCGAGCTGGCCGCGCGCAGCGCCGAGGTCGCGCTGGTGCGCGCGGGGCCGGGTGCGACGGCGTTGAGCTGGGGAACGCTCGACGTCGCCGCCGGCTCGCCGCTGCGCCGCGGCGGGCTGCCGCTCGTCGATCCTGCCAGCGAACAGCCACTCGCCCCCGGGCGGCGCCTGGTCGCGGCGACCCACGCGAACCCCGCGCATCCCTACACCGTCCTGATGCGGGGGCGCTCGCCGGAGAGCGAGGTGAAGGAGGCGGCGGCCGCGCTCGACGCGTGGCTGGCGCCGGCCGGGCTGCGCGTGCTCGGCAGCGTCGAGCAGACCCGGTGGCTCGCGGATCTGCGCGGCGCGCTGCGCGCCGCGGACCTCGCCTTCACGGGCGCCGGCGAGGGCGACCTCGCGAGCGCCGAGGAGATCGCGCTGGTCGACGTGCCCGGCCTGGCCGGCTTCGACGCGCGACCTGCGCTGCGGATGCTGGCGGCCGAGCTCGCGGCGATCGGCCTGCCGGCGCGACCGCTGCGCGTCGTTCCGCTCGCCTTGCCCGACGCGCTGGCAGCGCTCGCGGGCGAGCCGGCGCGGCTCGCGCGCCGGCTCGACGAGAGCGAGGCGCGCCAGGCGCTGCGCGCGGCGATCGAGCGGCTCGCCGCCCCGGGGCGGCTGCTGCTGTTCCCGCCGGTGCTCGGCCTGGAGCGCGTCGATCGCGTGATCGCCTGGGCGTCCGACACGGCAGGGTGTCGGGTGGCGGAGCTGGTCGGCGCCCCGCCCCTGGCGCTCGCGGGCCACCGGCTGGATCGCGCGCTGCAGGCGGCGCTCGCGCGCGCCGGCGTCGAGGCGTTCGCGGGCCGCGTCTCGGCGATCGAGCTCGAGGCCGGGCGTGCCGTCGCCGTGCGCATCCAGGATCCCGCGCGCGAGGCCGGCGAGCCCGAGCGGCTCGCGCTCGACGCCCTGGTGCTCGCGACCGGGCGCTTCGTCGGCGGCGGCGTGGTCGAGCGCGACGGCCGCCTGGCCGAGCCGCTGCTCGAGCTGCCGCTCTACGATCTCGCCGGCCAGCGCGTGGACGGCATCCGACCGCACCGCCTGGTGCGCCGCGACTACGAGGGCGAGCAGCCGCTCTTCGCGGCGGGCGTGCGCACCGACGCGCGACTCCGCCCGCTCGCCGCCGACGGCGCGCCGCGCGCGGCGAACGCCTTCGCCGCCGGCGACCTGCTGGGCAGCTTCGACCCCGCGCGCGATCGCACCGGTCTCGGGGTGGCGCTGCTCTCGGGGCGCCGCGCGGGAATCGAGGCGGCCGGATGTTGAGGGGCTACCGCGGCTTCCTGCGCGAGCTGGCGCGCACCGGGGGCTGGCGCGCGCTCTCGCTGCAGCTGCGCACCGGCGCCGGGCACGTGCTGCGCCGGCTGCGGCGGGAGCGCGGCGAGGACCCGATCGCGCTGTTCTTCCGCAACTACGGTGCCGACGGCCTCCGGCTCCCGGACCCCGAACGCGCGCGGCTCCAGCTCGCCGCTGAGGCGTGCCTGGTGTGCGGGCTCTGCTCGGTCGAATGCGCGCGCGTCGGCGGTGCGCCGCCCCTCGATCCCCGCGACGCGGTGGTCGCGGCCGCGCGGCTCGAGATCGACTGGCTCCGACTCGGGCTCGCTCCGTTCGCGCCCGCATCCGCGGACGGCGCCGCCATCGGCATCGACTCGCCTGCGAGCGCCTGCGCGACCTGTCGCGCATGCACGCTCGTCTGTCCGGCGGCCATCCCGATCGAGCGCGTCCAGGAGACGCTCGCGCGGCTCGGCGGCGGCGAGCTGCCGGCGGCGCCGCGCTGAGCGAGTCGCCACCTCGGTCCGGATCCGCTAAAACGGCGGCCACCATGGCGGCCTCCGACCCCTCGAAGCCGGCTGCTGGCGGCGCCCGGATCGCGCAGGACGCGCACGGCCGCCTCGTCGTGCCCGACCGGCCGATCCTTCCCTTCATCGAAGGCGACGGCACCGGGCCCGACATCTGGGCCGCGTCGGTGCGCGTCTTCGACGCGGCCGTCGCGAAGGCCTACGGCGGCAAGCGCCAGATCGCGTGGATCGAGGTGCTGGCGGGACAGAAGGCCTTCGACCGCACCGGCGAGTGGCTGCCCGACGCCACCCTCGACGCCTTCCGCGAGTACCTGGTCGGGATCAAGGGACCGCTCACGACGCCGATCGGCGGCGGCATCCGCAGCTTGAACGTCGCGCTGCGCCAGCTGCTCGACCTCTACGTCTGCCTGCGCCCGGTGCGCTGGTACCCGGGCGTGCCGAGCCCCGTCAAGCGCCCGCAAGACGTCGACATGGTGATCTTCCGCGAGAACTCGGAAGACATCTACGCCGGCATCGAATGGCCGGCGGGGTCGCCCGAGGCGAAGAAGCTGATCCGCTTCCTGCAGGACGAGCTGAAGGTCGAGAAGATCCGCTTCCCGGAGAGCTCGGGCATCGGGATCAAGCCGGTGTCGCGCGAGGGCACCGAGCGGCTGGTGCGGGCCGCGCTCGACTACGCGATCGCGCAGCGGCGCGAGAGCGTGACCTTCGTGCACAAGGGCAACATCATGAAGTTCACGGAGGGCGCCTTCCGCGACTGGGGCTACGAGCTGGTGAAGCGTGAGTATGCCGGCCGCGCGATCGGCTGGGACGATTGCGACGGACGCCCGCCGGCCGGCCAGGTGCTGGTCAAGGACTCGATCGCGGACATCACGCTGCAGCAGGTGCTGACGCGGCCCAAGGAGTTCTCGGTCATCGCCACCATGAACCTGAACGGCGACTACCTGTCCGATGCGCTCGCGGCGCAGGTCGGCGGGATCGGCATCGCCCCGGGCGCGAACATCAACTAC
>Ga0335070_10001585_pt1 | contig 26261 bp, 42 predicted proteins | sample Lox_Sample_13_FD_206722 | JGI IMG/M metagenome (GOLD analysis project Ga0335070, IMG submission 206722) | Soil microbial communities from Loxahatchee National Wildlife Refuge, Florida, United States - Lox_Sample_1.3 | ecosystem: Environmental > Terrestrial > Soil > Wetlands | place: USA...
AGACGGGCCGCCACGCTCGTCACGGTCGCGTTCCCGCGCGCGGGCCCCGGCCAGAACGGCGGGCTCATCTCGACCGTCCTGACGGTGCCGTACGCGCTGCCGATCAGCTCGAACCCGACCCGGGGGCGGGGCCACACCGCGGCCCGGGCGCTCACGACGAGCGAGGCCTGCTGGCGTCCCGTGTAGTCGAACCACATGGGGACCCCGCGGTACATCTCCTCCACGGCGCGGTCGAACTGGGACCGGACGGGCACCATGTACCCGAGCGAGGCGCCGAGCTCGACCCGCTGGGCGGAGGCCTTGGCGGCGAGCAGCCCCGAAAGGGCGAGGACCCACAGACACCACCGGCGCATGGAAGGACCCCCCGGCATGTGGTACGCGCGGATGCTCCGCAGAAGATGCGGCGCGCAGCCGCGATACCGCAAACACTCCGCTCACCCGGCAGGGCCCGAGATTCCTCCCCCGTCGGCGGTTGGCCGACGGCGAGCCGAGTGAACAACATCAATCGTTATTGCCGATGTAGCGACAGTGACGCTATGGTGGCGAAGTGCCTGGGCGGGCCGGACCGGAGTCAGGCGCCCTGATCAGCCGGGGGCGCGTTGAGGATGGCGAGGGCCTCGGCGGCGTCCTCCGCGCGCACCGCCAGCCGGGCCCGGACCATGACAGGGAGCGTCCGCTCCGTCGAGCCGGTGCTGACCACCTGCGAGGGGATCCCGTTCGCCTCGAGCACCGCCCGGGCGAGCCACGCGCTGGGCTCGTCGCTGAAGGCGCCGATCTGCACGATCTCCCGATTCACGCGCCCCCCCGGCCCAGCGGCTTGCGGTACGCGTGCTGCGTCTTCGCCTTGGTGTAGCCGAGCCGCTCGTAGAAGGGGTGGGACTCCGCGCGCACCACGTTGCTGCGCACCCCTACCTCGTCGAATCCGCGCTCCCTCGCCCAGCGCTCCGCCGCGTCCACGAGGAGGCGCCCCGCGCCGTGGCGCCGGTGGCCGGGGTCCACCACCAGCCCCAGGATCTCGCAGCGCCGGCCGGACTCGAGCAGCTCCACCTCCGCCGCGTGGAGCCACCCCACGACGCCCTGGCCCGGCAGGTCCGCGGCGTACACGACGGAATCGGCGCGGGGGAGGAGGCGCTCCAGGCGCTCGCGGATGGCGCCCGCGTCGGCGGGGTAGCCCAAGGTGTCGCTCAGCCGCGCGATGGCGGCGGCGTCGGCGAGCGTCGCCCGGCGGATCGACGGTTCGGCGGTCATCGCGGCACCTCCCGGTGGGCCCGGCCGTCACCCTAGCCGGCGCGCTGCTCGCGCACCTCGTAATGCTCGGACCGCGCGTCGAACCGCGCCAGCACCGCCCGCGCAGCCGGCGGCACCACCGCCGCCTCGTGGTCGGGCCCGGCGAAGGCGCGGACCGCGTCCAGTGAGTCGAACCACATGATGGTGACGAACTCCACCAGGTCGCCGTCGTCGCGGCGGCCCAGCTCGATGCGGCGGAAGCCCGGGATCCGCCGGGCCAGGATGCCCTCGAAGATCTCGTGGCGCAGCAACGCCTCGTAGGTGTCGGCGTTGGCCGGCGTCGCCCAGCCGTGCCAGATGCGACAGATCATGGAGCGGACCTCCCTCTCGTCTCGGACAGCGTCAGCGTCAGCGGTGGGCCGGCGCGGAAGACCCCCGTAGCGCCGCGGCTCCGCGCGCCCCTCAGGCGGAGTCCTTCCCGCTGCGCGCGGCGCGCCGGACCACCTCGTCCATGCCGAGGCCCTTCACGACCGGCCCCTGCGTGAACGTGAGCAGGAAGCCGTCCGGATCGCGGATGCTGAAGTCGCGCGCGTTCCACGGCTGGTCCCTGGGCTCGGTCTCGAGCCGCGCGCCGTGGCGCCGGGCGCGCTCGGCGACGTCGTCCACCCGGCCCTCGAACACCGCGAACGACAGCGCGACCCCTAGGCCCTGCGGTCGCTCGTCGGGCGGGCCCATCGCCTTCCGCAGCAGCAGGTCGCCGTACTTGACCCAGCGCAAGTGTACCAGGAGCGGGCCGCCGTCGGGGCCGGGGATGGTGAAGACGTGCTGGAACCCGAGGGCCTCCTGGTACCAGCGGGACGAAGCCGCCGGGTCCCGGACGTCGAGCGTCGGGAACGCCGGCATCGGGTAGATCTCGGGCGCGCGTGTCGGGGCGTTCATGGGAGCGGAGCCCGCGTGGGGGTCACCGGCCGGGTGCGTGACACGTTCGCCTCCGCGCGGCCGGCGCCGCGCTCCCGCCACCGCCGGCGCGACTCAAGCCTCACCGGGCGACGGCGGCGAGCGCCGAGCGGCTCGGGCGGCGGCCAGCCGCTCGCGGTGAGCGCAGTACGGACGTGCGTAGCGGTCGAAGTCGGCGGCCGAGAGTCTGGAGGCCAGCGCGGGCACGCTGTCCCACACGGCCTGCGCCTGCTCGAGAGCGGGACACGCGACCTCCGCGCACTCGGCGCAGGACCGCAGTCCCTTCTCGAGGCAGCAGCGCCGGGCCCGGCAGCGCCCCATGGTATGGAAGAGGTCCTCGTCCGGGCCGAGGCAGCCGCCGCACGCGATGTTGGCCGGCGGCTCGTTCAGCCCGTAGATGCGGTGCCAGGCTTCGGCCACCTGCCGCTGGTGCGCGGGCCCCCTGTCGGTGCCCCGATACGCCGGGCAGTCCGAGCACATCACCCCGCACGCGGACATCATCCGGTCGGCTTCCCGCGGCGCGGGCGTCACGCGCTGACGAGACGGCGCCGGTGCCGTCGATACGCGAAGCCCACGGCAGCGCCCAGCCCCAGGAACCCGCCCAGCGTGTAGACCAGCCAGAAGACCTCGTCGCGCGCGCTCACCGTCGTGTAGACCAGCGGATGCGACAGCCCCCACAGGAAGACGACCAGCCAGAGGCACGCCGCGTAGGCCATGCCGCCGCCGATGCTCGCGATGCGGCGCGAGAGCGGCAGGGCCTCGTAGAGCACCGTGAGGAGCACGCCGAAGACGGCCCCGATCAGCAGCTTGGTCCACAGGAAGTACCAGGCGTTCAGCTGCTGGGGCTCGAACTTGCCCGCCGGGGCGAACTGCGGCCCGTACACCAGCCGGGACGCGACGGCGCCGACCACGAACAGTGACAGCCCCATCGCGAGCCCGGCGAGGAGACCCACGACCAGGGCTTTCCGCAGTCCCATACGGCCCTCCATCGGTTCCAGGCGACCCAGACGACGGCGCCGCCCCGCTCGGCGACTGGGCGCCTCGGCTGCGGCACGTGCGGTCCGCCTCGTGCGGAGGTCAAGGGGCCGCGTGCGGCGAGTCGGCTTGCCGCGGCACGCTTCCTTCCGCGGTCCGTGCCCTTGGGATGCCCTCCACCGCGTCCCGCACCGCCCGCAGGTCCCGCTGCATCCGTTCCACCCCGTACAGCACGGCGGCGAAGAAGAGTGCGAAGGGGATCACGACCAGGCCCGCCCCGAGATTGAGCTTGCCGAGCGCCATCAGGGCCAGCTCGAGGGCGCCGACGCCCAGGAAGAAGATCCAGCTCACGCGCAGCATCTCGGCCTCCGCGGCGGTGCAACGGCCGCGGCGCGGGTCCGCCGGAAGACGCGGCACACGCTGCGGGGCCGATGCGTCCCCCTGAGATACCGCCGGAAGCGGTTCCCGCAAGGTGCGCCGTCCGGCGCGCTACCTCAGTGACATCCGCCGGTTGCGGGGCAAGCCGTCAGCGCAGCTCGAACGGCGGGCCGTACGCGGAACGGGCGTACGGTGAGGCGGGCGTGTCACCGTAGTAGAGACGGAGCCGGTACCGGTTCGGCGCGTCCCACCTGAACGTCGCGTGGTACGTCTCTCCGAACCGGAGGCTCAGGCGGGCATCCAGGGCATCGTCCTGGCAGGCGGTGCCGAGGTAGCCCCGCCAGACGCCGGCGGAGTCCCGCTCGACGGCGACGGAGAGCGGGTCGATGCAGCCCTCGAGATACGCGGTGCGGCGCCCGAGGTTGGCGACGGTGAAGCCCATCGCGGCCATCGCGTGGGGGTCGGCCGGACGGTGGTACGTGCTGGAGTCCATGCGCAGCACGACGCCCAGGCTGCCGGGCGCGAGCGCGTCGCACCCTTGCAGGGCGAGGGTCAGGGCGATGCAGGCCAGAGCGCGGACGATCATGTCCGGTCCCCGTGGGCTACCTGCCAGACCCCCCGGCCCGGCCCGACGTCACTTCCGCGCGGCGCGCGGACGCCGCTGGCGATGGCGTCGCCGACCGGGCGGTCGCGTCGCCGCCTCTCAGGCGCCGCTGGGGATCTTGGACGCCATCATCTTCCTCCGATCGAGCCTCCGGCCGTCGACGATGAACGTCCCGTCGCCGACCGCGTGGACCGTGCGCCTCTCCTTGCGGGAAGGGTCCGTGTACGCCGCCACCGCCTGCAGGACGACGATGTCGTGCCTGGTCACGAAGTCGATGACCCTGCACTCGATGTTGGCGACGCACTCCTCGACCAGCGGCGGCCTGACGAACCTGGCAGGGACGGGAGTGAGGTCGAACCTGGCGAACTTGTCCGTGTCCGCTCCGGAGCACGTCCCGATGCCGACGACCTCGTCCAGCAGGTCGACCGTGGGGATCGCGATGACGCACTCCCGGGTCTTCCGCAACGCCGCGAACGAGTAGTTCCATGCCCCCGTGGTCATGGCGAACGCCGGGGTGAAGTCCACGACCATGGTCCACGAGATGGTCATGATGTTCGCTTTCACCCCGTCGTGCGTGGTCACCAGGACGACCGGGCCGGATTCCATCAGCGTGAAGGCCTTGCTCAATCTCAGCCGGCGCACGGATCCACCTCCGATCGCTGTATCGACGGGCGACGTGGAGACCACGGCCCCTGACGACCCTGTCCAGCAGCTGCGGAGCGCGCTCGCCGAGTCCCGCCGGGCGCATCCCTGGGTCGGCCCATTCCCCTGTGAGGTGCGCCGCGGCGCTAGCCGGCCTGGCAGCTGGCCGTCGGTGCCGGCACGGAATCGGTCGGGTACACGATCGACCAGCCGGCGGCCGCAGCGGGACTGAAGCCCGGCGCCGTGGGCATGGCGTCCATTCGGGACATGGGGATGCGCGTCAGGCCGAGGAACAGGGTGTCGGCCGTCGTCCACTCGATGCGTGTCTCGTGACCGCTCGGCTGCGCGATGATGCGAAAGGTCCTGGAGGCGGGGATCAAGAGGCAGGCGGACCGGCCGGTGACGGTCCCGAGGTCGAAGATCCAGATGCCGCCCGGGGTGTTCGGCTGCTTGTTCGGAACGCCGGCGACATAGACCGTGTCGCAGCCGGCCGGCGTACAGCTGCCGTTCTGGACGAAGAGGGTGACGGGCGGCGGGGGGGCCGTGGTGGAGCGGCAGGCTGCGACCCAGACCGACACGAGGGCGGGCAGCACTCGAAGGGTTCGCATGGACCCCTCCTCCTGCTTGGCTCCCCCTGAGCTACGGGGCGGGCAGCGGCGGCGCAAGGGCCGACCGGACGCCGCCCAACGACGCGGCCGGCGCGGCTACGGCGCGGCCGGGGTGGGCACCATCGACTCGTGGAGGTGCACCATCTGCCAGCGGCCCGCCCGACGCGTCCAGATGGTCGTCATGACGAGGTGCTCCGATTGCACACGGCCATCGCGATAGTGGACGGTGTACTGGCCGTCCCGGACCACGTAACCCGCGTCCGGCGAGAGGACGTGGGCGGTGACGGCCCGCGGCGCGAAGACCGCTCCCGTCCGAGGCGCCACGAGTGCGTCGCACAGGCTCGCGAGTTGTGCGCGAGTCTGGATGACCCGGCCACCCGATATGAACAGGGGTTGCTCGTCACCGATGTAGCCCATGGCCTTGGGACAATCCAGGCTGTCCACGGCCTGGTTCATGGTGCTGTCGAGGGCGATCAGCGAGTCCCGGAGCGCGGCGGAGTAGGCGTCCGTGATGGGTGCCGGCCGAGGCTGGCGACAGCCGGTCACCGCCGCGATGCCGAGCAACAGGGCCCACGGTCCCCTGACTCGTATCATGTGTCAGCTCCGTTACGGTCGCCGCCCGAGGAGTCCGTGCATCGGCTCGGGAGCGCGCGACCGGCTCTCGCTCGGCGCACTGCGGGGCAGCGTGGACGCCGGGAAGGTAGGACGGACGCGGGGCCGGCTCAAGGCGAGCTGCCGGCCGTGCCCGCCCTGGCGGCCGCCTGCACGAGTTGGGGCACGGTCTGGCACAGTCGCACCCGTGGGGTGACAGGTCGTATGTCGCGGGCGGCGAGGGGGCGCCGCGCGCGGCCGCGAGCGCGCACAGCAACGCGGACACGGAGTCCACAATGGCGACGATACTTGGTCCCGCAAAGTACTTGACGGCGCCAACCGCACTCCCTATCATGCCAGGCGTGACCGCGGCACGGGGCAGGACCTGAGCACGCCGACACGCACCGCCTACGACCTTGTCTGCGCTGTGCTGGCCGCCGCGTTGGGTCTGGGCGTCGGCTGGCTCGACCTTCATACGACCGAGGTGACCGTCACCATCGTCGCGTTGGTCGGCACCGGGCTGCTGCTTGGCGTGCTGGAGCCCAAGGGAGCCTGGCGGTGGGCCGTCCTCATCGCGCTGGGTCTGCCGATCATGGCTGTGGGCGCGAGGCTGAGCGGGATGCACACGGCGGAGCCGGCCGAGCTGGATCCGCGCATCGCGCTCGTGGCGCTGGGCTTCGCCTTGGTGGGGTCCTACGCGGGCGTGCTCGTCCGGCATGCGGCCGGTTCCGTGCTTGGCGGTGCGAAGCTCCGGTGATGGCGGCGGGACGAGCCTCAGAGACCACGTACCCGACGCGCAGGTCCGGCGGCAGGGTGGAGAGCGCCGCGTGTCTCCGATCGACCAGCTGGCCGCCGGGCGAGAGATGCGCAGGCTTCAAGCCGGTCGTGGCCGCCACCGCGCTTCCCGTGGTCCAGACGAAGAGCGTATCGCGGGAGCGATCCGGGGCCACGATCACGAGCGTCACGGTGTCGACCGTAAGGTGGCGGGCGGAGACACGATTACGATCACCTGCGGTCGCCGTGGCGCGGTGAAATCGCGCTCTTGGGCGACTCCGCGTGACCATGGGGCGAGCGGCGCGAAGAGGAGCGCCGCCACGGCGGGAATCACGAAGGTTTTCACGGGACCCCTCGCGCTCCGCCTGACGACCTTGCGCCTCGGCCGCAGAGCGCGCAACCGGAACTCACCACGCGCACTGCGACTAACGCCTGTCGCCGCCGGGGTAGGACGGGGACCGGAATCCGCCAAGCGCCCCGGAGCTGGCGCGCGCTCCGTCAGCGCCATGCACGCGTCAGACGCCGCCGGGGGTACCCGGGGCGATGGCGGCGAGGCCCGCCTGCGCCACGATGCGCACCAGACGGTCCCGCTCCTCGGCCGTGGAGGCGCTCACGGACACCTTGTAGCGGCGCCCCCCAGCGGTGATCAGATCGCCGAGCCCGACGTGGCGAGCGCGGAACCCGGAGGTGACGCCCGGATCCGCCGGGTAGAGGGTCCAGAGGGAACCGGCTGGCCCGTCTCCCACCTGACAGGGCCCCGTGTGCGGGAGCTCGACGAGGTGGCCGGTGGCGACGTCGCCGGCGTTGAGCGACTCGCGGCCCTCGCCACCGGTGAGCACGCGGTGCGCTCGGATGCGGCCGCCCACCTCGTCCTCGAGCACCGTCTCCGGATCTCCGAGCGCCGTGGTTCCGCGAGGCCGCGCACGCCAGCCAGGCGGGAGCCGGAGCTGTAGCCCGTCGTCGGGGGCAGCGAAGGTGGTCCATCCCGGGGCCGGCGTGACGCTCGGCAGCTGGCAGCGTGCGAGCTCTGGTGGGAGCCGCTCTGCGTCCGGCAGGCCTCGGTAGATCTCGAGCAGAGCGGCGAGCGTGGTGGGCGGGGGTATCTGCGTTCTGCGGACGTGGATCCGGGGTGCGGCGGGCGGGACCGAGGCTGGCCCGGCGCGCGGGGCGGCACGCGGCGCCGACGCACACGACGCGAACACCAGCCATGACATCGAGAGGAAGCTGGGGACTCCCCGCCGCATCGGTTCCTCCCTAGGCGCACGGCGGCGCCTGACGACTCCGCGCACCAGCTGCGGGGCGCGCCAACCGATCCTCACCAGGCGCACTCCGACGAACGTCTTTGAACGGCGAAGGTAGGACCCGCTCCGTCATCTGCCAAGCGCGCCGCCGGCAGTGCGCGCCCTGTCGGCTTCGTGCACTCGTCATGCCGCGTCGAGGGCGGTCTTACCGGGCCGATGCCGACAGCTGGCGGACGATCCCTCGTTGCGCCTCGATGATGGACCACTGGACCTGCCAGACACGACCATCGTCCTGGTCCAGGAGAAGGAAGTTGTACACGTCCTGGGTTGCATGAATGCTGAAGCGTCGGACTCGCGCGGTTGGCGCCGGCGCCAATGCCTCCAGGTTGATGGGCGTTTGGCTGGCGAACGGGGTGTACCGCCACCCGCTCGCGGTGCAGGACGGCGGGATTCGCTGGAACAGCCGGCGGGTGAACGTGAGCCACCTGCTGGCGGAGTCCGAGGTGGGCCTGGAGGAGATCGACGACGGGCTGTGGGACGTCTACGTCGGTCCCCACAAAGGCGGTCCGATCGTGTTACCCATCAGCTGAGTACGAATCGTCACCCGTCACCTGGACCGCTCGGCCGCGCACGGATCACGACACCGTGTCTCCCCCGGCGCACCTGGCTGCGATGCAGGATTCGGGGGATGAAGCGTCCGGTCGTCCGCGTGTACTCCCGGTAGGCGTCTCCGAACTGCTCGGTCATCAGGCTCTCTTCGAGCGGGATTCGCAAGGCGAACTGCCAGACGCACGTCACGAGCCAGCACCCGCCGGCGAGCCCGTTGGCCGAGAGCAGCAGCACGGACACGCTGGCGAGGAGGCCGGCGGCGTACATCGGGTGCCGCACCCGGCCATACGGTCCGCGGACGACTAGCTCGTGCTCCTGGAGCAGCTGCACGCGGAGGCTCCAGCTGCGTCCCAGCGCCGACTGCGCCCACTGGAGCAGGGCGAAGGCCGCGATGGCGAGCGGCAGCCCGGTCCAGCGGAGAGCCTCCGGCAGCGGCAGCGAGGCCCAACCGAGCAGCCGGGGAGCGATGGCGTACACCGCGATGACGACGGCGGAGAGGAAGAGCAGGAGCACGGGGCCGACTGGTTCCCGCGGCTGGCGCACGACCGATCCGGCGGCGTGCCGCACCTTCCCGACGTAGTAGAAGCGGTGCGCGTAGTAGCCGAAGAAGACGAGGGCGGTCAGGAGCCGGAGCGCAGTGGTGGGCATGGTTGGCTTCCGGTCGGTATGAACTGCTGATCCTCAGGCTGCCGCCTGACGACTCCGCGCACCAGCTGCGGAGCGCGCCGCCGGTCGGCGCGCGCTGTCAGCTGCATGCGCGAGCCCGACGGCGCTCCCAGCCACTTCATGGTGTGCGTTCCAAGACCACGCCGTCGAGCACGAGGCGCCAGCGCCCCTCCGCCTGGTACGGCCCCCGCGTGATCCGGTAGTCACGGGCGTAGAGGTGAGGGGCGATCAGCCGGAGCGTCCCGTCCTTGGGGAAGTGGACCTGGATGCGTCGGACGATTGGCCCCGCGACCTCGATGCTCAAGTTCTCCGAGTCGGGCAGCTCGGGACGCAGCGTCTGGACGAGATTGGCGAATCCGGACGAATCGATGACCAGGGTGAAGCCAGTACGTGCCGTCCAGGTCCCGACGAACGCCTGCTTGTCGCGCGGGATGGGAGTCTCGCGAGCGCTGCAGGAGGCGCAGAGGGCGCCGAGGGCAAGGAGCAGGGACCTCCACCGCAAGCGACTCATGTCGGGCCTCCGAGCGAACGCCGCCTCACGAAGCTGCGTTTGGGCTGCGAAGCGCGCCCACCCGGTGTCGCCGGGCGCGCAGCTGCGCCAACCCCGCCTCGCCCCAGTTTCGCGTGACGCCGCCAGAGGCCACACGCGCCGCCGGTCGGCGCACTCTGGCAGCGGCATGCACTCGTATGTCTCCGTTGGCTTCATATTGTGTAGCGAGAGCAGGACCCGGCGCCAGCCCGACCATGTGGAGGTCCGCGAGACCGATAGCTAGCGGGGGCGGCGCCGGGGTCTCGAAGCGAGCCCCAAGGGCTGGCGCGGCGCGAGCCCGGATGCTGCGAGGCGGGGCCGATTCGCGGATCTCGGTCGGGGAGGGGGCATATGAGCGCGCTGGGCGTGGTGGTGGGGATCGACGTGAGCAAGGCGCGGCTGGACGTGGCGGAAGTGCCGGGCGAGACGCGGTGGAGCGCGCCCAACGAGGGGGCGGGGATCGCGGGCTTGGTGGAGCGGGTGCAGGCGGCTCGGCCGACGCTGATCGTGCTGGAGGCGACCGGCGGGTACGAGCGGGCCGTCGTGGGGGCCCTGGCGGCGGCGGGGTTGCGCGTGGTGGTGGCCAATCCGCGGCAGGTCCGGGCGTTCGCGCGGGCGGTGGGGCAGTTGGCGAAGACGGACGCGCTGGATGCGCTGGTGTTGGCGCGCTTCGGGGCGCAGGTGCGGCCCGAGCCGCGGCCGCTGCCGGATGAACAGGCGCGGGCGCTGGACGCGCTGCTGACGCGGCGGCGGCAGTTGATCGAGATGCTGACGGCGGAGAAGAACCGGCTGGCAGCGGCGCCGGCGATGGTGCGCCGGGGGATCCGCCGGCACATCCGGTGGCTCGAGCGGCAGGTGGCGGACCGGGACGGCGAGCTGGACGCGCTCATCGCGGCGAGCCCGGCGTGGCGGGCGCGGAATGATCTGCTGCAGAGCGTGCCTGGGGTGGGGCCGGTGCTGAGCCGGACGCTGCTCGGCGAGTTGCCAGAACTGGGGCGGCTCACGCACAAGCAGATCGCGGCGCTGGTGGGCGTGGCGCCGCACGCGCGGGACAGCGGGGCGTGGCACGGGCGGCGCGGGGTCGGTGGGGGCCGGGCGCCGGTGCGCACGGCGCTGTACATGGCCACCGTGACGGCGGCCCGACACAACCCGGCGATCCGGGTCTTCTACCAGCGCCTGCGCGCCGCCGGCAAGCCGGCCAAGGTCGCGCTCACCGCCTGCATGCGGAAACTGCTGACGATTCTCAACGCGATGGTGCGTGCGGAGACCTACTGGCAGCCGCCTGCTGCGGACACGGCTGCTCCTTAGACACCGCGCGCGCTCGGTCCGTCGAGCACACGCGCGATGGCCGTGAATGTGTTCCAGTTCCGCGTCGTGAGTGGGACGTCAAAGAGGTGATCGAGCCGGCCGAGGTAGCGAATGGTCTTCAGGTCGCGACGGTAGACTCCCGCGACGAAGCGATCGCTGCGGGCGATGAGTTTCACCAGCCAGCGTCGGCCCGCTGGAAACGCGATGGGGAGCGGCGGAGGCCTCTTGGGAGCGCCGCCCAGGATGCTGACGAACCGGACCATGCCCGGACGCACTCGCAGGCCGGCGAAGGGCCGGTCCGCCATCAGCGCCAGGACCCGGGCCCCCTCGCAGACGACGACCTCGGTGGCGAACGGCAGCTGCCGGCGGAACGCTCGGCGCAGTTCGGCGCGGCTGACACGCCGTCGGACGACGAACGTGCCGGCTGCTCCGATATTGACGAGGCCGAGCTCCGGCAGCTGCGCCGGAAGTGCCGACGGCCGGAAGACCCGGTGACCACCGACGTTGACGCCCCGCAGGAATACGACCAACGCCATGGCGCCTCCGTGCGGGATGCCGTGCGCGGTGCCCAACCACTCCGTGCATCCGCTGCGGAGCGCGCCGGCCGGGTCTCGCCAAGCACGCTCCGACGAACGCCTTTGTCGCCGCTAAGGTAGGGCTGCGTCGGTTATCCGCCAGGCGCGCCGTCGGTCATGCGCGCTCCGGCAATGGCATGCACCGGCTGGCGGCGGCTGCGCTCGAGGCGGAGCAGGGCGAGCTGCCGTCGGAGCGCGTCCCGGACGGCGTCACTGCGGGTGACGCCGAGCTGGCGGGCGATCCGGTCGCGTTGCCGCTGGAGCGGTGCATCGAGGCGGATAGTGAGGGCGGCTGCCCCATCCCCAAGTCCGCCGCCGAGCGCACCGCCACCCCGCGTATCCCGCCGCTGCGGGCGCTAGTGAGCTGGCCCGTCGGTACAGCGCGTCTTGGTCTCTCCAGCCAGGGCGACGCGACCACTTGGCCATCCGGAACTGTGGCAGCTCAGGCGTGGCGCTCCATGAGATCCCGTGCGCGTCTGAGTTGCCGGCCGAGGACCAGCGTGTTTCGTATCTTGATGACCGGCGCGAGGAATCGATTCGCGCCTCCGAGAGTCGGTCGAAACCTCGCGCGCACCAGTGTTCCGCCCTCGACTGTCTCGAACCTGTACTCGCCCCAGAACTCAACCCAGCCCGGTCCGATGTCGACCCGCGGACCAGACCAGACCAGCCGCCTCGGTCGTTCGAACGTCTCCCACGCATAGGTGGACGTGGCCCGCGCCCGTTTCATCACATAGGTGAACCGACTCAACGGACCGATGGGGTCCGGCGTGTCTCGCGCAACCGACACGAAGTCCTCGGGCGCGACCTCCGGCAACCGCGCCATATCGGCGAAGAAGTCGAAGACCACGTCCACCGGGCGGCGAACAACGACGTGTCCCACGATCTCCACGTCATCACCTCCGGAGTGCCTTGGCCATCGCGGGCAGGGCCAGCTGACGACTCCGTGCATCAGCTGCAGAGCGCGCCAACTGGATGCTGCCGGGCGCGGATCTGAGCCAGCGCTGTCTCCCCCGAAATACGCTTGAAGCCGTCATCCGCCAAGCGCCCCGCCGGCCGTGCGCGCCCCGTCAGCTTCATTCGCTGGTCAGGTCGCGCCCCCGGTCGCGTCCACCACGGCATCGGCCTCGACCTCCACGAGCCACTCGGGGTCGATGAAGCGCGCGATCTGCATGATGGTATTCGCCGGTCGAATGGCCCCGAAGATCTCGCCGTGCACGCGAGCCACCGCCTCCCAATCCTCGATCCGGGTGAGCAGGATGCGCGTGCGCACGACCTGCTGGAGCGACGCGCCGGCGTCGTTCAGTGCGGCGGCGATGATCGCGAAACACCGGCGGGCCTGGGCCGCGGGATCGCCGCAGCCGACGGTGCGGCCGTCGGGCCCAAGCGGTGCCGTGCCGGAGACGGTGACGAGGGAGCCGACCCGCACGGCGCGTGAGATGCCGACCCTGGGCTCGAAGGGACTGCCGCTGGAGACGAGCGTGCGCATGCTGGACCCTCCATGACACGGCACGACCTCTCGACGCTGCGAATGAGCTGCGGGGCGCGCGCCCCCCGTTCCTGCGGGGCGCACTCCCGAGCAGCGCTGGTGGCTCCACGGTAGGCCCGACTCCGCCATTCTCCGAGCGCGCCGCCGGTGGTGCGCGCTCCGGCAGCTGCGTGCACCAGTTAGGCTGTGTTCGCGCAATGGCAGCCATAGCTACGGGTTTGAAGCCGACGCAGCGCTTGCGTGTGAACGAACGCTCTCGTTCAAGAAAGACAATACTGCCGACTCGTAACGCAACGGATCCGTCGAGTACGTTGTGTCATGCCTGCCGCGCGGGATGATCGTCAATATCGCCTGAGTACGGCTGAGCGCGGCCTGCACCTGTCGCGCATCAGCGGTCGGGACCATCCAATCATCACCGCCAGAAATCAGAAGCACGGGCGCACGGACCTGGCCTGCAACTGACACCGCCGATCCAAAGCTCCTCCCGACGTAAGTGCCCGTTCGCGCATAGAACGCCCATGAGATAGCGGCGACCATACCGGGAGCGTTGGCGAATGCGCTAGCCACTCGCAACCACCACGGACTGCGGCTGTCATGCACGTGATGATTGAGGATGCGGCGGTATACAGCACCGCCGGTCGGAAATGCGCCATCAGCGACAACGGCGGTGATTTCTGGCGACCGCGCGGCGGCATACAAAGCTGCGACGGCACCGTAGGACACTCCTAGGACGGCGACTGGCCGAAGCGGTGCTTGGCGCCTCGCGTAGAGGCATCCAGCGATGACATCATTGGCCTCGAGATAGCCGGGCGGGACGATCTGGCCTCCACTCTCGCCGTGCCCCCGAAGGTCGAGCGCCAATACGTTGTAGCCTGCATGCACGAGGCAGGCGGCGCGGGGGAGCATTACCTGGCGCGTATGGTCAATCCCGTGCGCAATGACGACGGACGCTCGAGCTGGGACTGTAGCCGGTATCCACCATCCGCGTAGCGGAATGCCATCGGCGGAGGTGAAGGATACAGACTGGCTGCTAAGGCCAAGACTCTCGGGATCCGCGCTCATGCCGCGCCAGCGCGCGTGATCCCCAAGGAGGAATGAGGTGAAGGAGAATGCGACGGCCGCGTACAAGAGGAGGATAGCAACTGCCGCAGCGGCAAGCCACCGTGCAATCCTGATTCGCCGCGGTGATCCACCATGATCGGTCCGTTCAGATGGCTTCAACGTCCTAGCTCCCGTATTGAAACAAGAGTGGACGAACTAGCAGACAACACACCCTAACGACTCTTGCGAATCAGCTGCAGAGCGCGCCAAACCGATCTGGCTAGGCGCACTCTGACAAACGCCTTCACGTCGCTAAGGTAGGACAGGCTCCGCCACCCGCCAAGCGCGCCGCCGGTCATGCGCGCTCCGGCAATTGCATGCACTAGTCAGACGGCGGCGCCGCTATCGGGGCCGGTGGATGAGTTCCCAGAACCCCCGCGGGTCGACGATCGGCAAGGGCGCCTGAGCGCCGAGGTCGAGCAAGTCGCGGTCGCCGGTGACGAGCACGTCCGCCGCCCCCGCGAGGGCGGAGGCCAGCACCCACCGGTCGTCCGGGTCGCGCACCGGAACGTCGAGGACCTTCGCGGGCTGGGGGACGATGGTGTGGGAACGCAGGACCGCATCGAGCTCGCGAATGGTGCGGGCGGGGGCGTGCAGCTTGTCCCGGAGTACGCGCTGGAGTTCGACCAGGTTGACGACGCCCGTGAGCAGCTCGTGCTCGGCGATGACCAGCCGCACCACGTCGGCGCTGAGGCCGCGGGCGGCGACGGCGCTGGCCAGGACGTTGGTGTCGAGATAGACCTTCACGACACGATGCGGAAGACGTCCTCGTCGGTGAGCAGGCCGGCCGCTTCGGCGAGGGGCATCAACTGGCGGCGGCTACGCTCGAAGCGGAGCAGGGCGAGTTGGCGCCGCAGGGCATCGCGGACGACGTCGCTGCGGGTCACGCCGAGCTGGCGCGCCACGCGGTCCAGTTGCCGCTGGAGCGGGGCATCGAGGCGGATCGTGAACGCGGCTTTCATGTATGACAACGTAATACAGGCCGGAACGGCGGGCAAGCGGGTCGGCGCCGCCGCCTAACGACTCTGCGCATCAGCTGCAGAGCGCGCCCATCCGATCCGACCAGGCGCACTCCTGGGTAGCGTGTTCGCCGCTAAGGTAGGACTCGCCCCGTCATCCGCCAAGCGCGCCGCCGGTGGTGCGCGCTCTGCCAGCTGCATGCACGAGCTAGACGGCCACGGCATCCCGATGCCGCGGTCCAGCCGCTCACGCAGTCGCCGCGGCCACCGCCGCTTGGGCCGCCGCGGCGGCGGCAGCAGCCTCCGCCTCGCTGCCAGGGAACGCCACGACACCCTGGCCCAGTCCCTTGAGCTTGTTGTGCCAGAGGATGTGCCCCACCGCGGCGTCGAGGCAGAAGACCTCTCCCTGCGAGCCGGCGTAGATGCGTTGCCCAGCGGACCAGATGGTCGTGACCGACGATGCCTTGAGCTTGGTGCGCCACAACTCTTGGCCGGTGGCCGGATCGAGTGCCACAACGTGCCCGCCGACGCCGAGGAACAGGGCAGGGGCCATGGTCATCTCCGGGATGAGAGCGGGTGGACAACTACCCACGGGTCCGGCAGGCGCAGGTCCGTGGCCGCCCAACGACTCTTGCGAATCAGCTGCAGAGCGCGCCAAACGGGAGTCGCGGTGCGCGCACCTGAGCCAACGCTGCCTTCCCGGAAATACGCTTGAAGCCGTCAGAAGCCAAGAGCGCCACGGGTCGGCGCGCTCTGGCAGCTGCATGCGCGAGTTAGACGGCGCCGCGGCGCAGGCACTAGCGGCACTGGAACCGCACGTAGATGTGGTCCGAGGCCCACAATCCGGAGAAGTTAGACTCGTCGGGGAAGGACTCGCCGGTCCACCACAGGATGACGTGGGTGCTTGAGAGCGGCAGTGGCAGCGTGGCATTGCTGAGCGCGGGAACCGTTCCGACCAAGGTCCGCAAGGAGCCGGGGTCGGTGACGGCGTAGAGGTCGACATCACGGCGGGTCCCGTTGGTGACGCTGGCACTCTGCCCGGCCGGACAGCGGATCGGCGGCACGGCGGTCGGGGAGGTATGCGGACGGCTGCCACACGCTGCAGTGGTGAGAAGGCTGAGGAGGACTAGGACGCTGAGTGAGCGGTGAGAACGCGAGGCCATACGTCCTCCCATCTGAGCGGCCGGCCTGCGGAGCGGTTGCGGCGCCGCCTAACGACTCTGCGAATAAGCTGCGGGGCGCGCCCACCGATTCTGACCAGGCGCACCTCTGGGTAACCCAATCGCCGCTAAGGTAGGACCGGGGCGGGACCGCGCAAGGCGCGCTGCTGGATGTGCGCGCTCTGGCAGCTGCATGCACTAGTTAGGCAGCACTGTTCGAAGAGCCCACTAGTGCGCGGCGATGGCCTGAAGCTGCGTGAGGTGGTGAAGGTCGTGCCCCGCGATGCGCGCCAGAATCCAGGCGATGGTGATTTCGCCGACAACGGGATGATGCAGAGGCTGTGCAAGCTGCAGAGGAGTAAGACGCTTGTAGAGAATGAGGTTCAGACGCCTAAGAGAGAGGAAGGCGTTAAGGGCAAGGTCGGGATCTGTCGGGGTCTCCAACCTGACCCACTCGGCGCCGTCGTATGGCACCGGGACATAGCTCGGCACCGAAAGCGCCAGGCGAACGCGGTTAGACCAACCGATCTCGTCGTGCGCCAAGTGGAGGACGAGTTGTGCGGCCGACCACTTGCCTTCGGAATAAGAACGGGACCAGACAGTCGGTTGCCAACGCTCGACAAGATGGGCGATCTGCTCTGGTGTGGAACCGAGAAGCGCGAGCGGGTCCGCGGTGCCGACGAGATCGGAGTAGGGGACCGGACCGGTCAGGTGTACGTCGGTCATGGTTACACCTTTCGAGTCTCGTCGCTAGTGTGTGCTGCCTAACGACTTTGTGCAGCAGCTGGAGAGCGTGCCAACCGAAACCCACCAGGCGCACTTCTGGGTAGCGTATTCGCCGGTAAGGTAGGACTCGTCCCGCCATCCGCCAAGCGCGCCGCTGGCAGTGCGCGCTCTGGCAGCTGCATGCACTAGTTAGACGGCTGTCGCGCTCGAACGCCGAGTTCGCCAGCGGCGAGCGAGTCGCACGAGTGCGACCACGAGCAGCGCCAGCGAGAGGGTGGCAGACGCCACGCAGACCCACGCCACGGCGCGCCAGAGACTCGCAGCGTCTGGGTTTGCCGCGGAGAAGGAACTGGCCTTTGCGTAACCGTACGCGAAGAACCCCAGCGCCAGGAGCGACGCCAACAGCAAGCCCCATGAAACCCAGGGTCGCTCCATCGAGTCTCCATTGCAGGTGTACGAAGCCAGATCGACAGCCGCCTGACGACTCTGTGCATCAATTGCAGAGCGCGCCAACCGGATGCCTCCGGGCGCGCATCTGCGCCAGCGCTCTCTTGCCCGAAATGCGCTTGAAGCGGTCATCTGCCAAGGGCACCGCCGGTCGGCGCGCCCCGGCAGCTTCATTCGCTAGTTAGAGGGCAACGTCACCCCTGTTGCCCGCGGATGAGCCGCCAGAACACGACGGTCATCAGCAGAAACGAGAGGACGGCGGCCACCTCGTCCAGCAGCACCGTTCGGGGACGGGCTAGGACGTAATGGAAGGTCCCGACGGCGATGGCGGCGGAGAGCAGAAGCGAGTTCGTGCGGCCGCTCCAGGCCCTACCGCGCCAAGCGAAGGCGAGCGTGAGCAGCGCGAGGACGAATGCCAGCGCGCCGAGAAGCCCTACCAAGCCATTTGCGGTCATCACGGGGCCCTCACGTTGCCGCCTAACGACTCTGTGCATCAGCTGCAGAGCGCGCCAACCCGATCTGGCCAAGCGCACTCGTGAGCTGCGTTGTCACCCCTAGGGTAGCCTCGTCTGCGCCATCCGCCAAGCGCGCCGCCGGTGGTGCGCGCTCTGGCAGCTGCATGCACGAGTTAGACGGCGCGGACGCTACGACACGTTGCCGAGTTAGCGGTGCTCGAGGAAGTAAGCAGCGACGTAAACCAGCACTGACACTGCAACATATGTGCGCTCCACAACGGTCTTTCGCGCTGGGGCGTCGCGGGAACCCGTGAGGTCGATGATTGCGTGCCGGAGGAGGAACGTGTACAGCACGAAATACAGAAATGGAATCACGTGCACGTACGCGGGGTAGTCGCGAGCCCGCCTCCCGACGAGCGACAAGAGCCATGCGATTTGGCTATAGATGCCCAGCAGCCCCAGGGCGGCATTGATGAACATCCATTTGACTTCATCCAGCCCGAAGATGGTCACGTAGAAGACGGTGTAGACCGTGACTGCAATGCCGCCGTGCGCGTAGAGGAACAGCACTGAAGGGCGCTGGGATCCATAGGCCATGAAGAAGCCAGAGCCGCCGAAGATCAACATGTGAATCAAGAAGAATGGATAGATGGCAAACCAAGGGACATCAGTTCCTTCTGGATACGTTCGGCCGTTGATGGTGATCTCGCCGTGAAGTCGCATAGGATCTCTTCACGCCCCTAGAGGGCACGGTCTGCGGCCGGGGGCATCGCGCCGCCTAACGACTCTGCGAATAAGCTGCGGGGCGCGCCAGCCGGATTTCGCTAGGCGCACTCCTGAACAGCCGTTCGGCCGCAAAGGTAGGACGAGCGCCGTAATCCGCCAAGCGCACCGTCGGTCGTGCGCGCCCCGGCAGCTTCGTTCGCTAGTTAGGCAGCAGGACCGCGGGGTGCCAATTGTCGGCGCGCTGCAGCCGCCGCCTCGAGAATGTCGTCCACCACCGGGTGGTGCTGCCAGTACAGCGGCCGCCACTCGGGAATGAAGGTGATGGTGGGCCCGAAGTGCGTGGCGTGTGCGAGGTGGACCGTCACCGGGTGTATACTCAGCCAGCAGTTCTCCGTGACGTCCTGAATGTCCGCCAAGGGTACCGTCGCTTCGCGAATGAGTTTCGAAACGTGCAGGTTGTTGTGATCCATCCAGACAAACTGAGGTCGCACGACACCCCAGACCAATAGGCCGGCGCCCGCCAGCGCCGCCAGGACAGCAACGACCTGGATTTCGCCGCGGCTCAGGATCCCGCTTGGGTCCGTTGTCCCCGTCCCGGCAAACACCAGCGGTAGCCCTACGGCAAGTCCGATGAGATAGACCGTCGGGAACACGAACTTCAGCAGTTGGGTCTGCAGCGAATGTAGCCGGCGGCGCTCCATGGCTTGGTCTCCTGCTGCCTAACGACTCTGCGAATAAGCTGCGGGGCGCGCCAGCCGAACCTGACCAGGCGCACTCCTGAACAGCGCTGTTGCCTCTACGGTAGGACGGACACCGCCATCCGCCAAGCGCGCCGTGAGTCGGCGCGCCCCGTCAGCTTCATTCGCTAGTTAGACCGCTGCCCCGGCCCTCAGTCCTTGGACACCACCCAGACTATCTGAGGACTGCCCTGGGCCGTGTCGGCCGTAGCGAACAGAATACCTGCCGCCACGAACGGCTGGATGCGAATCCGCGGGAACAGGGTCGCGAGCGCGGAGTCGACATCCTTCCAGTCAGCCGGCCGCTGGCCAGCCGTATCGTGCAGCACCCGGCACTGCTCGTCGAGCACGAAGCCGACGAGCGCGGAAGCTCGGCTCCTGTCTGGGCTCAGCACCTCCGGATGGTACTGGCGAGCAAGCGCCTGGAGCCGTTCAACTGGAGGTCCACTGGACGCCGCGCACGGTCCGGCAGGCTTGCGGGTGCAGGCACCGACACTCAGCGCGACCATTGCGAGACTCGCGAGCGCTGCAGTAGCAGTCGGGCGCATCGATCCTCCTGTGTGCATGGCGGTCGCAGCGGCCTAACGACTCTGTGCATCAGCTGCAGAGCGCGCCAACCAAGACCGACCAGGCGCACTCCGACAAACGCCTTTGAGCTGCTAACGTAGGACTCGCCTCGTCATCCGCCAGGCGCGCCGAAGGTAGTGCGCGCTCTGTCAGCTGCATGCACTAGTTAGGCGCCACGCGCCGCCTAGCGGAGAAGCTCGATGTCGGCGAGATAGGTGCGGCGCACAGGGCGCTGCCGACCGCCCTCGAGCACCATGGTGCCCGTGAACTGACTTCGGTGGCGGTGGGCTAGGAGGAGTCCCGAGTCGGCCGCAAAGAGAAAGAGCGCGCTGTCGAACCCGTCGAGGTGGCTGCCTGTGGTCGGGGCTTCGCCTGGGACCCTGAGGACGCTGATCATCTCGATGTGCTGGCTCGCACGGATGACCTGAGCCGACAGTCCGTGGAGGACCGTGTCTCCGGTGACGGTGCAGTCGATGAAGCGCTGGACGAAGTTCGTCCAACTCCCCGGTGTGGAGTCGTATTCAATGATCGTGTCGGCCCAGGTACGGCCCGGAAAGAGCCTTAGGTCCGAGGGGAGGTCCAGAAAGAAGTCCGCGAACTGGTACGTGAGATCGGGAAAGGGGTCGCCCCACGGCGGGAAGTCGGGGACAGCTCGAATGGTGACCCTGCCGCGCGGGTCGACTCCGAGCAGGATGGGCTGGTGGATTGCCTGGCGGGTGTCGAACTCTGTGGTGTCAGCGCGGAGCACCACTGCGAGTCTTAGCGTATCATACCATGCCGTGGCAGTGTCTCCGGTTCCAAACACCAACCCGATGAAGGCATCCTGCATTCGCTTCAAAGGGGTGGTCCCCTGTGGGGACTCAAGGCTGTCGGCCGTGAGAGCCATCACCCGGTAGCGAAGCGTATCGCCACGCTGACGGCGGTACTGGGCCTCGGTTGTCGACGGACGCGTCGCAGCAAACAGACCAGCAAGAGAAGCCACCATGAGGAGTCTCACGCCAGAACCTCCAGCGCGTGGCCGCCTAACGACTCTGCGAATAAGCTGCGGGGCGCGCCAGCCGAATCCATCTAGGCGCACTCCGACAAACGCCTCTACGCTGCGAAGGTAGGACGGGCTCCGTCATCCGCCAAGCGCCCCGCCGAATGTGCGCGCCCCGTCAGCTTCATTCGCTAGTTAGGCTGCGCTCCGAGCCCAGGGTGCGAGCGCTACGAGAGTCCGAGGTACCCGACTGCCGCGCCAGTGTACCCAACTCCTACCACGCCTACCACGACCTCACTGAGCCGGACAACGGCAGCCAGCGAGAGCCAGCCGAACTCGCCGCGTGTTGCCGGATCGCGCGCGGCCTGGATGGCGACTGGGATGCTGGGAATGAGAACGGCGATCACCACGTGGAGTGCGGTGAGAGCCACGAGAACGAGGTACAGCCAGAAGCCGACTCGGGCCACCGCCAGTGAACGGCCTGCAAGGAACCCAACCAGTAGGGCCGCGCCGACGAGGAGGGCTGCGCCCTTGGCGGTATTGCGGAGTGTCCCAACGAACACGACGCGAGCAGGCAATCCGCCTACGCCCATCCGATCCGCCGAGGTTGAATCGCTAGGGTAGTGGCGTCCGAACGAAGAGACGGCCGCGCGATCAGCGCAGCCTAACGACTCTGTGCATCAGCTGCAGAGCGCGCCAGCCCGACTTGGCCAGGCGCACTCCTGGGTAGCGTATTCGCCGCTAAGGTAGGACCGAGACGGGACCGCGCAAGGCGCGCTGACGGAAGTGCGCGCTCTGGCAGCTTCATTCGCTAGTTAGGCGGACGCGTCGCTACGAACTCGGCCGCGTGGGGTCGGCTCGGCGCGCGTTGCCGGCACCATGCTCGACCAGCTGGATCATGCTCATTTCCTTCGCCACCACGCTCATCAGAGTGCGCTGCACGCTGTTGCGCTCAAGGAGGATGTGCCGTCCGAGAACCATGTGAGGAGGGAGGGGCGATGCGGGCGTGTCAACCACGTGCCAGCCGGTGCCGACGCTCTGATCTACGAGGTCCTGCAGCGCTGCGCTCTCGTCTGGGACCCTGAACCACTGGACCGAGAAGCCACGGCCGGGCAGGTCGAACAGCGTGAGCGAGCCACCCACGCCGGGCAGAAAGGGCACATCAGCCGGCCAGCTGGCCGGGCGTTCGGACGACGGCTGGTACATCGTGGTCGTGAACGCGTCGTCGGTGCCAGCCCCGAGACGCATGCGCATGCCGACCCCAGGTTCTGGCTCCTTGTCGATGGCGAAGCCGGCCTCTCGGAGGACGCCGAAGCCGGCATCGGGCCCTCCTTTGACGATCGCCTCCCGAAATCGCTCCTGCAGCGCCTCATCCGGCTCCTTCACGCGGCCTCCACGCGTACGCCTAACGGCTCTGTGCATCAGCTGCAGAGCGCGCCAACCGGATTCCACCAGGCGCACTCCCGGGTAGCGTATTCGCCGCTAAGGTAGGACCGGGCCCGCCATCCGCCAAGCGCGCCGCCGGTCGTGCGCGCTCTGGCAACTGCATGCACGAGTTGGACGGCTGCCCCAGCCTGACGTCTTGACGCCATGACGTCATAACGCTAAGATAGGGGCATGGCCACTACTGCACCGAAGCGCGCCACCGTCTACTTCGACGCCGCGCTCCACCGCGCCCTGCGCCTCAAGGCGGCCGAGACCGACCAGAGTCTGTCGGAGCTCGTGAACGCCGCCGTGCGCCGCACCCTCGGCGAAGATGCTGAGGACTTGGCGGCCTTCGAGGCCCGCGGGAAGGAGCCCAACCTGGCGTTCGAGGGGGTCCTGAAGGACCTGCGGCGGCGTGGCAAGCTATAGCCTCTTCCTGAAGCCCTCGGCGGTGAAGGAACTGGAGGCTGTGCCGATGGCGGACCGGCGGCGCATCGTCAGCCGGATCCGGGGGCTCGGGGCGGAGCCGCGGCCGCGCGGCTGTGAGAAGCTCTCCGGGGAGGAAAAGTACCGGGTGCGGCAGGGTACCTACCGCGTCGTCTACAGCATCGATGACGAGACGCGGGAGGTCGTGGTCGTCAAGATCGGCCACCGCCGCGACGTGTACCGGTGAACGCAGCCGCCTAACGACTTCGTGCATCAATTGCAGAGCGCGCCAACTCCATCCCGCCAGGCGCACTCGTGAACAGCGTCGTCACCTCTAGGGTAGGCTCGTCTGCGCCATCCGCCAAGCGCGCCGCCGGTCGGCGCGCTCTGGCAATTGCATGCACTAGTTAGGCAGCCGACCCGACAGAGTTCTCCAACAGCACGCCGCGACTGAAGAACGTCTGGAGATCCCTCACCCTGACGAGTCCAACGTCCACCGCGAGCGCGACGGTTCGCGCGAACGCTGTGGGTCCGACATGGCCGCGGGGCTCGACGAGTGCTAGGCGCCCGCCGGGCAGGAGCGCCGCGGCGACTTGGGTCAGAAACCCCGACTGGTCGGGCACCTCATGCACCATCCAATGCGCAAGGGCGAAGTCGAACTTGCCGTCGAGCTGCAGCCCGGTCGCGGCCGCCTGGTGCAGGCGGATCCGGGAGGCCAAGCCGGCCCGCGTGGCACGCCGGCGGACGCGAGCCAGCATCTCCGTCTGGAGGTCGACGGCGATCACGATGCCCGACGGGCCGGCGAGCCGGGCCATGGGGAGCGTGAAGTAGCCGAACCCACATCCCAAGTCCAGGCACCGGTCGCCTGAGCGCACCAGAGGCCTGAGGAATCGCTCGGGTCGCTGCACCACGCGGCGGAGGGGGTTGTCGAAGAGGTAGAGCAACCACCAGGGGCACACAGACCCGTGCGTCGGAGCAGGCGAGGATTCTGCCATGGGCACTCGCATTGGCGACGACAGTGTTGTCGGCTGCCTAACGACTCTGTGCATCAGCTGCAGAGCGCGCCAACCCGATCCGGCCAGGCGCACTCCTGGGTCGCGCATTCGGCGCTAAGGTAGGACCCGCCCCGCCATCCGCCAAGCGCGCCGCCGGCAGTGCGCGCCCCGGCAGCTTCATTCGCTAGTTAGGCACCCGCCCGTCCGGAGGCCAGCGCATGCCAATCGAGACCAGCACGACGTGCCGTGGCTCCGCTTGAGCGCCCAGTGTTGGCTGGTACCGGCCTTCGATGAAGGCGGCCCCGTCCAGCAGCAGCCCCACGCCGGCTTGCGTCGCGAGGCGAACGGCTGGCGAGCGGTCCGGATGGCTGGCCAGCAGCTGGGGCCCGAAGCCCGCGACAAGATAGAACCCGCGCCGGTCGGCCTGCTCGTGATACTGGATGCTGGCGAGGGCGCTGAGAATACGGATGCGACCGGCCCCGGTACCGGCGGACCTGGGGCAGACCTGACCAGGCCGACAGGGTGCGGTGAGCGCCACGTAGTCTTGCCCCGCGCCGAATGACTGGAAGTCCGTTTCGAGGCGAACCGCGGTGTGGGCTGCCAGGTACCGGCCGGCTCGCCCTGCCAGCAGAAGCCCGTCGCGATTGCTGACACCGTAGCTCGCCTTCAGGGCCAGGCCTGCAGAGAGCTCAAGAAAGGAGTTGCGGGCGGCCTGAGCTGCGAGCACGTCGGGGGCAACGTGCAGGACGCAGGCGAGAAGAGCGATGGCGGCACTGCTACGGCATCCCATGGTCCGCTCGCGGGTGCCTAACGACTCTGTGCATCAGCTGCAGAGCGCGCCAACCCGATCCTGCCAGGCGCACTCGTGAGCTGCGTTCTCACCCCGAGGGTAGGCTCGTCTGCGCCATCGGCCACGCGCGCCGCCGGTCGGCGCGCTCTGGCAATTGCATGCACTAGTTATGCCGCACCCCGCGCCGGGGGCAGCCAGCGGACCGACACCTTCTTCTGCTGCGCCGCACAGTCCCGCAGATACAAGTTGATGAGCGTTTGGTACGGGATCTCGCTTTGCTCGGCCAGCGCCTTGAAGTAGGCGACAGTCGCCTCGTCGAGGCGAATGGTCACCGAGCGCTTCAGGCGCTTGGCATACGGGTTCAGCCGGGCCTTCGTGAAGTCGTACTGCTTTCTCATGGTCGCCACCTGGCCTCGTAGGTCGCGCGCTCGGGGCGAGTCGCCTTGCGCGCCGAGATGAGGCGGATCGAGTCCTCGGCCTCGCGATAGCAGTGCACCACGACGAGGGCGCGCAGCGCGGCGCTGAGGCCCAGGAGGACGAAGCGGTCCTCGCCGGCCGAGTGATCCGGGTCGTCAATTAGGAGGCCGCGCTCGTCGCTGAAGACGGTGACGGCTTCTTGGAATGAGACGCCATGCTTCCGGAGGTTCGCGGCGGCCTTGGCGGCGTCCCATTCAAACGACAGATCGCTCATGCCTCAAGGAATGTATGTACGGTGTATGTACAACGCAAGCCTGGGGATCGGTGCGGCCTAACGACTCGGCGAATAAGCTGCGGGGCGCGCCAACCGAATCCCACCAGGCGCACTCCGACAAACGCTCTTAGGCTGCGAAGATAGGACCGGCTCCGCCATCCGCCAAGCGCCCCGCCGGTGGTGCGCGCCCCGTCAGCTTCATTCGCTAGTTAGGCCGCGTGGCGGTCCTCGAAGATCGCCTGTCGTATAGCAGGAACCAGTCGTAGAGGTCCTGGCCCGGATAGACCCGCCAGTGGATCTCGTGGCCAACATCCGGTTCCCCCGAGAATCGCAGATTGTTGTTCCTTCCCGCAAGTCTCCTGACGATTCGCTCCGTTTCTTCGAACGGGACGACGGTGTCGAGCCTCCCGTGGAAGGCCCACACCGGCATGTCGAGCAGCCTGTCGAGGTTCTCGTCGATGAAGCTGAGGTTGCTCGTGAATCCGCTGATCGGAGCGATAGCCGCGAATAGCTCGGGATACCGAGCGGCGATGTACCAGGTTCCAGCACCGCCCAGGCTTGGCCCCGTCAGATAGACCCTGGCAGCATCGATCCTGTATCTGGCGGTCGCTTCCTTGTAGAAGTTCTCGAACCAGTCATCGGTCGACCATCGGAGATGCTCGGGACTCTGTGGGGCGAGCATAATGAACGGGAACTTCCGTCCCCTGTATACCTGATCGGGGATCCCGGATGAGTACAGCTTGTTCAGATCGGTCCCCCGGTCCGAACCTCCGTGCAGGTAGATGACGAGCGGCCACCTCCTGAGGGAGTCCGCCTCGTAGCCATCCGGGAGGTACGACACATATCGATAGCTGACGGACCTGGGATGCTGGTTCATACCGTGTCGGAACGTCGAAGCGAACTGCAG